>JADMIO010835397.1_pt1 | contig 30528 bp, 24 predicted proteins | sample 8958161 | NCBI WGS metagenome assembly JADMIO01 (sample SAMN16585339, study PRJNA669376) | soil metagenome | isolation source: Crop rotation soil | place: USA: Cullars Rotation, Alabama | collected 2011 | reverse complement strand
GCGACAACTTGTCCACGTGGAATTCTAAGCTTAGGATCCCAATGTGCTGGAAAGGCCGGCCATTCCGGTCTATCTTAGGAAATGCTCGCAGCAATCCGGGATTCTCGTCGCATTTCTATGACTGAACAGACCTGAAAACGTGCCTTCGGTGTCTCTCATGAAGGGTTAGCCTTTGGTTTCCATTCTTCGATTTGTAGGTTGAACACCTACACGAGCGTGCGGCGCAATCCGGACATCATAAAGGGCTGCCCACTGATTTAAGACTTTTACTGAAGGCATCAGGGTAGTGGGCATGGCAAGAACTATCAGAGTCCTAACTGCTGCCGTGATTTCGCTGACCTGTGGGCTTTCACGCCCCACAGAAGCAAGTGTTACGAATTCCGCTGCCGGGAGCGGGACTGTGTCGACCGCCGTTGCGTCAGATCTTCTGGCCGCTCCTGCTTTACCGGGAATGAGCACCGTGGATTACAACTCCCTCGAGCTCCCTGCCATTGGTTCCAACGTATTACATGTGCTCGCGCCGACGGTCCTGGAGCTCAAACTAATCAACACCAAGCAACCCGACCCCGCGCGAGTCACTCAATGGGATTTGGTGGATGCCAACGGCCAATTTCTAGCTCCTCCGGTCAGCGCCTTTACTGTCACCGCCAATGGTCAAGCGGTTGCGGTCACCGGGGTGGGTTTTAAACGCCGACCGATCTACGCTCCGTTTGAAGCTTATGACCTGCGGATTGAGAATTCTCTGTATCTGCAACTCGCCACGCCGATTGCTGATGGCCAAACCGTCGAAGTAAAAAACCCCGGTGCAACACTTTGGGCTTCCACGATGACGTTTATCACTCAGACCGACCCCCTTCGCTTCAGCCCTGCGATTCACGTCAACCAGGAAGGGTATATGCCCAATTATTCAAAAAAGGCGATGGTCGGACAGTACCTGGGCAGCCTCGCCGAAATGAACATTCCAACTGGCTCCGGATTCAAAATCGTGGACGCGAACACCGGGGCACAGGTGTTTCAAGGCTCCCTGACCGCGCGCCTCGATGTGGGTTACACCTACACTCCAGCTCCTTACCAGAAGGTCTATGAAGCTGATTTCACCGCCTTCAATACACCGGGCGAGTATCGGCTTCAGGTTCCCGGAATGGGATCATCCCTGCCCTTCCGCATCGACAACGGCATCGCCATGTCTTTCGCTCGCGTCTACGCGTTGGGATTGTATCATCAGCGTTGCGGCACCAGCACGGTGATGCCTTTTACGCACTCCACCCATGGCGACTGTCACACCGCTCCTGCAAGTGTGCCTATGCCAGCCTCCTCGTTCTCTTTTACGTGGGGACTTATTGCCAATTACGGTTCATCTTTCAATTCTGGAAACCCCGTGCAAACCGCCCCGCCGATCAGCGCAACTTCCCAACTCTATCCTTTCGTGCGGCAAGGCACGATTGACACGGCTGGAGGCCATCACGATGCCGGCGATTACAGCAAATACACCTGCAACAGCGCCAACCTCATCCATTATCTCATGTTCGCCGCCGACTCACTCCCCGGCGTGGCCCAACTTGATAACCTCGGTATACCCGAGAGCGGTGATGGTATTAGTGATGTGCTTCAGGAAGCCAAATGGGAGGCTGACTTCCTTGCTAAATTGCAGGATACCGATGGCGGGTTCTACTTTCTGGTGTATCCACAAAACCGCGAGTATGAAGCCTATGTTACGCCGGACCACGGAGATCCGCAGCTGGTCTGGCCCAAGACCACGTCGGTGACCGCTGCTTCGGTGGCCGCATTGGCCCAATGCGCCTCCTCGCCTGCCTTCAAGCAGGCTTATCCCCAGACTGCGGCCCTTTATTTGCAAAAGGCCCAATTAGGTTGGCAGTTTCTCATGAACGCCATCGCACGGTATGGCAAGAACGGCGCTTATCAAAAAATTACTCATTACGGTGATGTTTTCGCCGATCAGGACGAATTGGCCTGGGCGGCCTGCCAGATGTATCTGGCCACCGGCGATCAAACCATTCACCAAAAGCTACTCTCCTGGTTTGATCCCGCCGATCCCGGCACTCGCCAGTATGGTTGGCATCACCTCACAGAATGTTACGGACATACTATCCGCAGCTATGCCTTTGGCGCGAGCAGCGGGCGTGTCACCGTGGGTGCGCTGGATGCCACTTTTCTCTCGAAGTGCAACGCCGAGATCGTCGCTGCGGGTGATGATGCGGTGAATTGGTCACAAATGAATGCGTATGGCACCAGCTTTCCTGATGCCACCAAGCGGGTGCGCGCTGCCGGCTGGTACTTCTCAACTGACCAGGCGTTCGATCTTGCCGTCGCTCAGACCCTCTCTCCCAAACCCGGCTACATCCCCGCCCTGCTTGCGAATATGAATTATGAAGGCGGATGCAACCCGGTAAACGTCGCTTACATCACGGGAATGGGTTGGAAACGCCAGCGTGACATCGTTAGCCAATGGCACTCGGTCGAACCGAATCGCTTGCCGCCCGCCGGAATCCCCGTAGGCAATGTCACGGCCGCGTTTACTTACTTAACCACCTACGGCGGCATGCTCGAATCGCTTTGCTTTCCTGCCAACAGCGCAACCACTGCTCCCTACCCGTTCTACGATCGTTGGGGTGACAGCTGGAACGTGAATGCGGAAATGGTCATATTAAACCAGGCCCGCAGTTTGGGTGCGTTAGCCTTCCTTGCAGCCCAAACAAGCCTCAAAACGCAACCCTGGCGTTCAAATCCGGGCCTAATCACGGTGCCAACCTCGGTGGCACCAATCGGTGCACCCGTCACGCTTACGATGTCAGCCCCCGGCCTGGACTTAAGCACGGCCCGTATCAGTTGGGAAACCCGGGATCAGGAGCCTGCTTTTGGTCAATCATTTACCTTCTCACCCAAGAATAACGGCAGCCAGTGGGTGGAAGCCGAAGCGCAGCTTCCCGACGGTCGCCGTATCTATGCCGTCACAAATTTTAGTGTAAACTCCCCAAATGTTGTTTGGGTGGATGATGCCCCGCCGCTTGGCGCGGCTACTGGCGCCGATGGAAATGACTCGTGGAATTGGCTCGGCAGCAATCCCGCGCCCAATTCCGGAGCCCTGGCTCACCAATCCGTGCTCGCTGCCGGTGAACACCAGCATTTCTTCTCTGGAGCGACCGCAACGCTCCAGATCGCCACGGGCGATTCCCTCTACGCCTTCGTCTACCTCGATCCTAATAATTTGCCCAGCGAGATCATGTTGCAGTGGAACGATGGCTCCTGGGAGCATCGCGCGTATTGGGGCGGTAACAGCCTTGCCTTCGGCATCGAGGGAACCGCCAGCCGGCGCTACATGGGCCCGCTCCCAGCTCCCGGCGGATGGCAGCGCCTAACTGTGCCCGCCAGCCAGGTAAATCTTGAAGGGAAAACCCTGAATGGCATGGCGTTCACGCTCTTTAACGGACGTGCTACCTGGGATACGGCAGGACGCCTGAGCCAAGCCACGACCAACTCTCCAGCACTCACTGCTGCTGCTTCGAGCTCCGTCGCTTCACGGCTTGATTTAAGCCCAGGCACTATCACCTTCACACGCGCCGGGAGCACCAGCTCCGCGCTGACCATAAATTATTCTCTGGGGGGCACTGCGATCCAGGGTGTTGATTATCAAGCCTTGAGTTCGGTGGTTATTCCCGCTGGCGCTGCTGCAGCCAACCTTACGATCACACCGGTGCTTTCCACTAATCTCGTCGCCACGAAAAGCGTGGTGCTCACCCTGAACGCCAGTTCGGGCTACTCCATCCAATCACCCGGCACAGCGACTGTGACGTTAATCGGAAACAGCGTAAAAAGTTCCCTGGCGCTCGGCACGAGCGGAGCCAACCTCGCCTGGCCCAGCACCATTGGCAAGGTCTACCGAGTCAGCTACAAAACCAACCTGACCGATTCCGCCTGGACTGCCGCCAGCGCCGAAATCACGGCCACTTCAACTTCCACGTCATGGATGGATTCCAGCGCTCGCAACTTCCCTCAGCGCTTCTATTCAATTAATCAAGTCCGTTAGCACTCGCGGCGCCAACTCCAGCAGCAGACGGCCACAAGGCTAGCGCCGCCCCATGTCGGGCAGGTGTTTCAATTTTCGGTGAACACCGGCAGGCCCGTTGGCTTATTCAATGTGCGTGACGATCCGCATTCATCCATGGTTATAATTCGGAAACAGAATGCACAAACCTCAACAAACCAAATTTAGCCAGGCTTCGTGGGAAAGGATTGTCATCATTCACGAGCGCATCCTCAGCGGCACTTACCCCAATGCCTCGGATCTTGCCGCCGAGATGGAAGTCTCTGAACGCACCATATTGCGGGACATAGGATACATGAAGGATCGCTTGAAGCGACCGATTGAATACGAGTCCCGCCGTTACGGCTTCTTTTATTCCAGCCCGCCGGATCAACTGCCGATCCCAGCCTTGTCCGAAGCCGAGATCTTTGCGCTCCTCGTCGCGCACAAAGCTATCGCCCAGTATCACGGCACACCGTTCGAAAAACCCCTGCGGCTTGCTTTCGAAAAACTCACCCGCCCGCTCGACAGCAAACTGAGTTACGGGCTCCCGGGATTGGATGGTGGCGTTCTTTCCTTCCGCCCTTTTGCGCCTGAGGATACCGATCTTCAGTCCTTCGAGATCATCTCGCGCGCGCTCAAACAAAGTCGCGTGCTCAAATTTCAGTATCGCAATCGTGGCACCAGGAATTCGCAACCGCGGAAAGTGCATCCTTACCACCTGGCCTGCATTAACAACCTTTGGTACCTCTTTGCCTGGGATACCGACCGCAAGGACTTGCGCACCTTTTACCTTACCCGACTCACCCGCCCCGAACTCACGAATGCCTCCTTCACACGCCCAAAGGATTTTAACCCTGATAAGATCCTCGGCGGCAGTTTTAACGTTTTCAAAGGCCACGAACATCACGACATTCTCATTGAATTCGACGCCTGGGCCGCTGATGAAATTCGTGATCGACGCTGGCACACCACCCAACAACTCACTCACCTCCCCGACGGTGGCTGCCAAATGAAATTGCAATTGAACAGTCTGGAAGAAATCGTGGGCTGGGTCTTGAGCTACGGCGCCCATGCAACAGTGCTACAACCCAAAACGCTGGCTGATCGAATCAGAAAATCAGCCGTCCTTGTCACTGCTAAATACCAGCGCAGTTGAGCGAGATCTCACTTTTTCTGTCCGTACTTTTTACGACCTGTCTGTATTTGTCATATCCCCCTGGTATAATATTGGGGATATGTAGATAAAAACTGGAGCAGAACCGAACTCTGCACCCCTGAGACTCACCGCACGACTTGAATCAGCTTGCTGTGCTGGACGGCGCATACGAACTGTAATCCACTGATCCTTTGTGGTGTTTCAAATGCAACCCTCTTAGGGGCAAAACTCTCGCGGTGAATTCTTACCATCAACGCATGTTGCTGTTGGTAAATCGGTTAGCGCTCCAAAAACTTCAAATGCAACCGTCCGAGATTTTTTTATTTGGTTGCATTTGGATGCATTTGACACCACAAGATGCAGGGGTTCTGAATCCCCCAATCAATACACTTCTCGAGCAACTTCCTGAACAAACTATTGTATTATGAACCTCACCACCCTGAAGTGCCGAGGACTGACATGGACCTTGCTGGCGATTTGGAAGGCAACCTGTTTATCGGCCGTTGACGTTCAACCAAGGCCACATCAGATCTGGAAGCCCGTGGAGGACGAGGTGTTTTTGCAGGAGGCAGGACAAAAGATACCTACCTCGAAACCGGTAACCGCTATCGCCGTGTTCAACAAGGAACTCTATGCCGTTATCGGCGGCGAACTCAGGGTATTGCATGACGGCGAACTCAGGGATGTGCCGGGATCACCCAAAGGTGTCACTAGATTGCGTTCGCTTGGCGGGGCACTTTGGGCCGCCACCGACGGCGGAGCCTATCGGTATGAAAAGGCAACGTGGGTACGCATCGACGAGGCCATTTTCAAAGATTTTTGCCTGCACCTGGGAGAGGTCATCGGCGCCACTCAAAATGATGTGTTCCGATTCCAAGAGGGACGATTTGTGAATCTTCGGCCGAAAGAGGGCTATCTCACGACCGACACCACCGTTTTGATGGAGGACTTCAGCCAGTTGCTGACTGATCCGGTTCAGATCGGACCAATCGATCGTATCGCGTCATATAGCGGAACGCTCTATATGCTCCGGCCAGGAAAATTAGCTCTCCTGGAGGGAAAAACTTTTGTTACCGACCCAATTGATTGGGGCACGTTGCCCTCACCCGCAACTCGCGACCTGCTGTCGCTTGGCAGCCGCCTGTTTATCGCAACCGAACGTGGCCTGGGGGTTTTGCGGGGCATGGCGATGTTAAAGTTGAATGGCACGGATGGATTGCCGTTTGAAAACACAACGTGCCTCGCGGAAGGATTTGATGGTGATCTGTGGATTGGCACAACGCAAGGAGCGATCCGTAAAACAGAGTCTGAATACCACTATTTTGGCGCTGATCATTGGCTGCCACGCGGACCTGTGCGCGATATCGTCGTTGCCGACAAGACCGTTTACATCGCAACTGACGGCGGCCTGGGCGTCATTACATATGAGTCTTTCACCCTGCTCAAGAAGGCGGCTTACTTCGAACGCGAGCTTCAGGCCTGGGGCATGAAGCGGCTCGGCTTCATTCACAAACTGTACTGGGGTGGCGAAAAAGAGCGCTGGCTTCGCGAAATCAGCGACAATGATGGTGGCAACACCTCTCATTATCTTGCGGCGATGACTTTCAAGTTCGCTGCAACGGGCGATGAAACTGCCCGGCAGGAAGCGCTCGATGCTTTTCGTGCAATGATTTGGTTGGATGATATTACACCCAAATCAGGTTTCATTGCCCGGGCTATTTGGTCCGTAAAAGGCGACAAAGGCGAGCGCTCTACCAGCGGATCAGGAGGACTGCCCGCCAAATGGTATCCTTCCGAAGACGGCTTGTGGCTTTGGAAAGGGGATACCTCGAGCGATGAGGTAAACGCTCATATGTATGCGGTTTCCCTTTTCCACGACCTGGCCGCCCAGGGGCCTGAAAAGAAGCGAGCGGCTCAGCACGTAGCCAACATAGCAGCGCACATCATGGATAACGGTTGGGTGCTCCGAGATATGGACGGCAAACCGACACGTTGGGGTCGATGGGACCCCGAGTACCTGCTGCGTCCGTATGGCTACGATTCTCGCGGACTGAACGGCATGGAGGCGCAGACCTACATGCACACGGCCTTCGCACTTACTGGCGACGCCAAATTTCAGGAGGGACTGGCTCAACTTTTGAAGTGGCGCTATCAAACCTATACCGTCCGGCAACGCATCACCTTTCCTCCCGACCAAATCGCTCCCTGGGACGATGAGTTGGCGTTCTTTTGCTATTACACCTTGCTGCGCTATGCAAAAGACCCTGATTTGCGTTCCCTTTATTTGCGCAGCCTGGAACGGACCTGGGAAATTCTCCGCATCCAACAAGTGCCTTTTTACAATTTCATTTATGGGGGGATAACCGGGAATGATTGCGAAGTGCCCGAGGCCGTCAGACATCTGCGCGAATGGCCGCTCGACCTGGTCAGTCATAATTACCGCAACTCACATCGGACCGACCTGACGACCCAACGCGGATACACCGCCTACAGCGGCGGCACGCGTGCGATATCCCCGCGAGAATCGGAGGCCATGTGGGATAGCCGATACTCCTTGCAGCATGATGGCGGTGAAGGTGGGAGATCGGTAACGCCGCCACTCGGCTGGCTAGAGGATTACTGGATGGGTCGTTATTACGGGTTTATCCAACCGCCCAAGACCAAAGATCCCCTGATTATATCCCTTACCGGGCCACCGCCCTCCCGACAAGGAGCGGAGCCGTACAGCGGTCCGCCGAGGCCCAATTCAAAATAAAGCGCCCTATCCGGGACCTGATTATGGATGTTTTTGCGCTTGCCAGAGGCGTGAAAAAGGATAGTTTCCTCCGCTCGCTTAAGCAGCGAAACGCTGTGGCAAACACGCGTTTTCAGCCGTCTTTTGGCCTCAGTTGCGCGGTTAGCTCAGTGGTAGAGCACTTCCTTGACACGGAAGGGGTCACAGGTTCGAACCCTGTATCGCGCACCATTTCCTCGGCCCAAACCCCTTTAAACCGGCTTCAATGGTTGAATTGCTTTTTGCTTTCTTTAAAAGGACTTGACTGTATAGTAAAAACAACACTCAAACAACGCACCGTGACTTCATTTCGTTTATCCAAAAACCTGGACACATCGGCAGGACCAAGGGCCTTCACACTAATCGAACTGTTGGTCGTGATCGCCATCATCGCCATATTAGCGGCGATGTTATTACCGGCGCTAAGTCGGGCAAAATCGAAAGCTCAGCGGATTCAATGCACCAATAACCAACACCAATTTGGCATCGCATTCGCACTCTACGCTGAGGATAACCGTGATTTTTATCCCGCTTACGACAACTGGGCGACGTGGGGAGGCAAGCGCGGGGTCCAATCTTTGCATGGTGGTCTCACTTATGAAACCAATCGGCCGATAAACCAATACGTGAAGGCACTGAACTCGTATCATTGTCCGGCGGATAAAGGCGATGCCCTTTACCCAAACATCAAAGAAACATGCTGGGATGCCTGGGGAAATAGCTTCCTGATGGCATGGGGAGTTGAGCGTTACCGAGTTCAACACGCAGGTGGAGATTCGTTGGCAGGGGCAACAGTCCGTGGCATTCCTATCAAATTATCGACCATAGCTAAAAAGCCTACAAACAAGCTTGTGCTCAGCGACTGGCCGTGGTTCGGTGACCGTGACATAAATGACCCAAGAAGCGTTTGGCACAACGACAAGGGGAAACCAGTTTTTCCGACACTTTTTGGCGATTCGCACGTTGAGAATTTTAGATTCCCCAATAACCGTCAACTTTATGACGACAATGGGACGCCCAACCCTAACGGTGATCCCACGAAGCCGGCAGTGACCTGGTGGTAATCATCGGAGCGCAAGATACAGTGCTGGTGAATGCCCCGTCTTTGTGACTGGCATTTAACCTGCCGCTCGCTAGCCTTGGCGCGGTTATGGCACAACCTTTTAATTCCATCGATTCAGTCATTGCCGACTTGCAAGCCGGCAAAATGGTGATTGTCGTGGATGATGCCGATCGGGAAAACGAAGGTGACCTCATCATGGCCGCGCAATTCGTTACCCCGGCGGCGGTTAATTTTATGGCCAAACATGGCCGGGGACTGATCTGCGTCCCGACCACTTCCGAGCGGTTACAGCAACTCGGCATCGAACGCATGGTCAAACAGAATCGCGAGACCTTCAAAACCGATTTTCAGATTAGCGTCGATGCCGCTAAAGCTATTACAACCGGCATCAGCGCGGGCGATCGGGCTGAGACGATCCGCATAATGGCGGATCCTACGGCAGTGCCTGAAGACCTGGTCCAACCAGGACATGTTTTTCCGCTGCGAGGCCGTCCCGGCGGCGTGTTGCAGAGAGCCGGTCATACAGAGGCGGCTGTGGACCTCGTCAAACTGGCAGGATGCCGTCCCATCGGGGTGATTTGCGAGATCATGAGTGATGATGGCTCAATGGCGCGACTGCCGGAGCTGGTAAAGTTTGCCAAAAAGCATCGGCTGAAGATTTGCACCATAGCTGACCTGATTCAATTTCGACGCGCGGGCGAAAAGCTGGTTGAACGGGTCGAGGTTGTGAAAATGCCAACAGATTACGGCGACTTCAATCTGCATCTTTACCGTTCCAAAGTCGATGGCCAACATCATTTGGCGCTCGTGTGTGGCGATGTGGCAGGTAAAAAGAATGTGCTCGTGAGGGTGCACAGCGAATGCCTCACTGGTGATGTATTTGGGTCGCGCCGGTGTGATTGCGGGCCACAACTCCAGCATGCCATGCGGCAGGTAGCTGAAGCAGGATGCGGTGTGGTTGTCTACATGCGACAGGAAGGCCGCGGGATCGGCCTCGTTCCAAAAATCAAAGCATACAAACTGCAGGAACAAGGTTATGACACTGTTGAAGCCAATCAGAAACTCGGCTTCGCGATGGACCTGCGCGAATATGGCCTTGGCGCGCAAATTCTAGCCGATCTAGGCCTTAAGACGATCAAACTGCTTACTAACAATCCCCGCAAAGTGGTGGGACTGGAAGGGTATGGATTGCAAATCGTGGAACAAGTCCCCATAAAAGTGAAATCGAACCCCCACAATGCGCGGTATCTAAAAACCAAAAGAGACAAGCTGGGACATTTGTTATGAACCATGCGATTCCCAGCCCACAAAACGAATGCTGAAGGCCCTGAAGCCCATTAAACTCCGAGCTGCGGGGGCAGAGTTTGCAATCGTGGCGTCGCAGTACAACGCGCGCTACGTGGACGCCATGCTCAAGGCTGCCAGGGCGGAGTTGAAACGTGCTGGAGTCACAAAGGTTCAGGTTGTCCGGGTTCCCGGCGCCTACGAGATTCCCGTCGTTGCCTCAAGCCTTGCGAGGAATGCCTCGTCACGGGCAACTCGGAACTCGCACCCGGTACCTTTTGCCATTATCTGCCTTGGGGTCATCTTGCGGGGACAAACGACGCACGCCACCCACATCGGCGAAGCCGTCAGCCGAGCGTTGATGCAAATCCAACTCGAACACGAGATTCCGGTTATTCATGAGGTGCTTTTGCTGGAGAACGAAGACCAGGCCCGTGTGCGCTGCCTTGGAAAGACTCACAACCGCGGTTCTGAAGCCGCCCAGACAGCCCTCGCCATGGCCCGCATCATGGCCACAATCACCGTCTGAGTCGAGGCACTCATGAATCGCAACTTCCGCCTGGCGGCAGGATTAGTAATCGCGACGCTCATTTCCTTTCCCCCCGCTCTCATGGCTCAATCGAATCAAACTAACGCGGCAAATTGGCTGGCCAAGGCGGATATTGCCCCGCCTTTTGCGGCACCAAAATCCAAATCCGAGTGGGAAACCAAGCGCAAGGAACTGCGGAGTCGACTCGGGGATTTGTTGGGCAAATTGCCTCCTCGGCCGAAACTGCCAGCAGCCGAAACACTCTCGCGGGAAGATCGCGGCGACTACGTCCTGGAAAAGTTTCAGTTCGACAACGGAGCAGGCTCGATAGTGCCGGGCTACATGCTTTTGCCGAAGGTAAGTTCGGGCGAGTCGCCGGCAATTCTCTACTGCCATTGGCATGGTGGAGAATATGACATTGGGAAGGAGGAGCTCTTTCAAGCCAAACATACCCCGGAACCCCCTGGACCGGCACTTGCCAAACGCGGCTTCGTGGTCCTGGGCATCGATGCCTATTGCTTCGGTGAGCGGAATGGAAAAGGCCCGGGTGGCGCTTCCGAGACCGGCAAGGAAGGTGAAATGAGTGCGAGTAAATTTAATCTGTGGGTTGGACGCACCTTATGGGGCATGATGCTGCGCGATGATTTGATGGCGCTGGATTACCTGGCATCTCGACCTGAGGTCGATGCCGCGCAGATTGGCGTCACCGGAATGAGCATGGGGGCTACGCGTTCGTGGTGGCTGATGGCGATGGATGATCGAATCAAAACCGGGGTAGCCATCGCATGCCTCACACGTTACCAGAATTTGATCCAACACGAAGTGCTCAAGGCCCATGGGATCTATTACTTCGTGCCAAATCTGCTGAACAGCTTCGACACGGAAGCCGTTGTTGCCCTGCTCGCACCACGACCAGCGCTATTCATGAACGGAGGCCAGGATGCGGGATCTCCCGTTGATGGAATTCACGCAATTGAGGCGGCAGTGCGCCCCGTTTATCAGCTATATTCCGCAGATCGAGCTTTCCAAAGCATTGTGTATCCAGAGCAGGGCCACGTGTACACGACTGAAATGTGGGTAAAAACTCAGAATTGGATGTCCGAACACTTAAAGTGATTTTGCAGATCGGCGTGGCTTACCAAAATTGCCAGGCATCTTTCCATACGATCCAAATTCCCAGCAGAAAATTAGTAATTCCATGCGCGAGCATCGCATCACCCAATCTTTTTTTATGGATTACCAGGCCCTGAAAAGCCATTCCGCATAGAACCCCAGCCAGCCATTGGTAGTGGACAAATCCGAACAGCAGTGAAGTCACCACGAACGAAAGTCCATGAAACTGCCCGAGGGACATGTTTGTAAAATCGGTCCGAACCATATAGCGATACAAGAAGGAGCGGTAAAAAGACTCCTCCAATGGGGGAACAATAATCGCCGAACCAAAGGTGCGGACGGCTACAAAAAACCAGGCTAGCACGGAGTGATCACCAAACTGCTTCATGGGATTCCACGGAACTCCTTCTTTGAAGAGGAGCGTAGATTTTGAATAGTAAGGGTCCAATCCGACCCAAATGGCAAAAACCAACACCCCTACGACAACGGCTTCCCAACTGAAGGCCCAACGCATTTCGGGAACGAGGGAACGCATTTCCCAAATGCACCAGAGCCCCACAACCATTTTTCCAAAATAACACCAGTATCGGAGGGGCCCTTCGAAGGAATCCTGCACGAACGTCAGAACCAGAATGACGATATACGGCACTACCCGGGCGTGTTCGGGTGAAGCTCTGATTTTCTCTCGGAGGAAATTCATCGGGCGGCAATAATCTCCTTTCCCCCGCCGCCGCCAAGCCAAAAGTGAATCACTGCTCTAGCGTCAAAACATTCGTATGGCCCCCACCGGCAAGAGTGACACTTTCCTGAGTGATGGCTAAAACGCGCATATCAGCAAATTTGTCACCCGTAAAAAGGGTTTTTCCGTTCACAAGGGCAGACGGGCGAGCAGGGTTCCATACCAGCGCCTGCAGTCTCAGAGGGGCGGGCTTGAGAGGCGCGGGGGCTACTTCAGGTGCTGCCGAGCTGTTTTGAACCGTCTCTTTCGCGTCCAGAGAAGCGGGAGCAGTAGACTCGGAAACTGGTGAGATGGCGATACCGGCCTTTTCGGGAGGTGCCGCCTGGACTGTTGGCGAGGGGGGAGTAGGTTTCGAGACTGCTGAGACGTTAGGCTCAAGTGTGACAGTCGGTCTTGCCGGCGTTGCGGCTTGCACTACAAACTCAGCGGGTGCGTTCGCCTTGCTCTTTTGCACAAATTCCCAGGCGAAAAAGAGCACACATAAAGCAACCAATGCGAGCGCTACCGGGAGCGCCAAGCCCAGACTGTGCCTGACACGTGGTGCGGGCTCAATTGGCCGCAGATTGGCACTGGAGGGCGCCTGCGGCGGCGCTTCGTGTTGGACCTGCTGTGCCCTTTTTAAAGCGTCATTTATCAGGCTCATTAATTAACATTCCCTTCAAGTTCCCGGACTGCACTGCCAACCATGCGAAAATCAATCTTTTCCTTTTGACTAACAAAGCCGGCAAGGAGGGCCTTATCGCAAATTGCGTTAAGCAACCTGGGGATTCCCTGGCTGTAACGGAAAACCCGCCACAAGGCAGGCTGCGTGAAGTAGGGTGCCCCTTTTGCGCCGGCAACTTCGAGGCGGTGTTGGATATAATTGTTAACCTCGTAACGGTTGAGCGGCGGCAGGTGGTAGCGCACTGTGATGCGCTGACGCAATTGACGCAAACGCGGGTTGTTGAGCCGGTCACGCAGTTCAGGCTGACCCATGAGAACTATTTGCAAGAGCTTGCGATTGTCCGTCTCGAGATTAGAAAGTAGCCGCACCTGTTCCAGCAACTCGTCTGTCAAATCCTGGGCTTCATCAATGATGAGAACCGTGTCCTCGCCCCTTTCAACCTGTTGCAGCAAAAATTGATTAATGACACCGATCGTGTCGAGTCGATCTAATCCGTTTACGGGTAATCCGTACTCCATCGCGATTGCTTTCATCAACTCATCGGGACTCATGACAGGATTAAGGATTAGAGCAGTGGCGAAATGTCCATCCAACTGTTCCAGCATCGCGCGGCATAAAGTAGTCTTGCCAGCACCAACTTCTCCGGTGAGCTGCACGAAGCCTTTGCGCTCTCGAATACCATAGAGCAGGTGATTGAAAGCTTCGCGATGCTTTGCGCTATAGAACAGAAACCGCGGGTTCGGCGTAATGTCGAATGGCGGTTCGGTCAGGCCGTAATAATCCAGGTACACGCGCCATTGTCAGCAGGTACAATGCCGAGCAATGGAACGGTTGCTGAGGCTAATTAACCCGGGGTGGGCAAGGATTTCTATGGGGCAGGTGTCCCAAAGCCTGACAAAAGTGCCTCCAAATTTAAGAGCGACGGAGAATCTTAATGGCGGCTTTCACGAGCGCTTCGGCTTCTGCGGGTGTACCAATAGTAATCCGAAGGTAGTCCTTCATGTTGGAGTGGTTGAACCAGCGCACCAGTACTTTTTCCTGCCGAAGCATGTTGTGCCAGTTTTTTGCTTTGAATTTGGGTGGTTTAGCCAAAATGAAGTTTGTCTGGCTGGGAAAGACCTGAAACCCAATTTTTCCAAGCTCTTTGCTAAGTTTCTGCCTGGTGGCAATGATTTTTCGGAAATTTGCTCGGTAGTAAGGCAAATCGTCGAGGGTGGCCAAAGCCGCGATTTGCCCAAGTCCATTGACGTTGTAACTGTCGCGAATTTTGTCCAAGGCAGCGATTAAAACTGGAGAGCCCACGAAATAGCCTACGCGTTGGAAACAAAGCGAATAGGCCTTAGAAAACGTGCGTGCCACTAGAACATGGGGGAATTTGGAAGCCAAGCTCAGGGCATTTTCATTGGCAAAATCCACATAAGCCTCATCCAGCACCACGATGCCTTTTTGGGCTCGGCAAATTGCTTCCAATTGATGGGTAGGGTAGCCACGGCCACTCGGCGCGTTCGGGGTGGTCAGGAAGGTCAAAGCCGCGCAGAAGTCCCATTCCGTTTCCCGTTTGAGTTCCACAATTGAGGGCAGAGTAAAATCCGCATTGAGTGGAATTGGGTTTTCCGCGGCTCCATGAGTCTGTATTAACACCGGATAGAGGGAGTAACTCGGGTTAAAGAACTGGACCAGGCTGCGCGAACGGGGTGTGCCAGGGTGAACGGGTTCGGCGAAGCAGCGCACCGCCATCGCCAGCAGCTCATCGGAGCCATTGCCAATGATAATGTTTTCGGGTTTGCAACGGTGCAGCTTTGCTAATTTCTCGCGCAAAGCCTGGGCCGTAGGGTTCGGATAAAGCCGGAGCCGGCCATCCACTGCCGATTTGATGGTGGAGATGACTTTCGGAGAAGGGGGGTATGGGTTTTCGTTGGTATTTAACTTGATGAGGCCGCGTATCCTGGGCTGTTCCCCGGGCACATAAGGGTGCAAGGCTTGCACAAGCGGACGAATCATAGATTTACGACGTGAAGCAAGGGAAGTGGTCATGATTCTCAGCTCAAAGCTGTTGCTATTTCCGGGTGCGCACCACAGCCGATTGGCCATGCGCGCCCAAGCCCTCAAGTTCGGAAAACTTTAATACCGCAGGCAGCGCTCTTTTCAGCGATTTGGCCGTGTATTCAACGATACTCGTGCGCCGCTGGAATTGGTCCACCGTTAATCCGGCAAACGATGCGCCGGCACCACCGGTTGGCAAGGTATGGCTTGGGCCGGCCACGTAGTCACCGAGCACGGTGGGAGACCACGGGCCAAGAAAGAGCGCCCCTGCGGTCAGAATACGCTCAGAAACTCTGCGAGCATCGCGTGTCATTACCTCACAATGCTCAGGGGCAAGCCGATTTACGAGGTTGATAGCATCATCAAGTGATTTCACCTGAACCAGCCAGCCATTCGCGGCGAGAGCCTTCGTGATGTATTCACGACGTGCCAGTTTCGGCAACTGCCGGCCGATCTCTTTTTCGACGGCCTTGAGCTGCTTAGGGGAAGTGGTAATGAGCCAAACTCGTTCATGCCCAGAGCCGTGTTCAGCCTGGGCCAAAAGATCCGCAGCCGCGAAAGCGGCATTGGCGGTATCATCGGCCAATACAAGCACCTCACTTGGACCGGGCAGCAAATCAATGGCAACGTGGCCAACTACGAGACGTTTTGCGGCGACTACATATGCATTACCGGGACCGAAAACCTTCCCCACCCGGCGCACGGTGTTGGTACCGTAAGCCATGGCCGCAATCGCCTGGGCGCCTCCCAATCGATAAACCTCTGTGGCACCCGCGATCCTGGCGGCAAACAGGAGCGCTGGGTTTATCGAGCCATTTCTGTCACAAGGCGTGCATACCACGATTTCAGGGCATCCTGCGACCTTGGCAAGCGTCACCGTCATGAGTGCAGTGGAAACCAAAGGAGCTGTCCCTCCGGGAATATAGATACCGACGCGCTGGAATGGATCAAACTTCTCTCCAATTGAAGCGCCGTGTGAATTGCGGGTTTTCCAGTTTTTACGTCGTGATTTCCTGGCGAAGGAGGCAATGTTTTTCTCCGCCTCACTCACCGCCGAGCGCAAGGAATCGTCGGCCTTCAGAAAGGCAGTGACGAGTTCGGCCTGGGTGACCGGCAGTTGAGCAGCCTCCAATTTTGCCCCGTCAAACCGCTCCGTAAATTCCAGCAAAGCATCGTCTCCGCGAGCCTGGACGGCCTCCAGGATAGCGCGCGTGCGCTCCTCAATTGCCCGATCGAACAGGCTAGAGGGCGCAGTGAGCTCCGACAGTCGCTCCCCGAAATTTGCATCGGTATAACGAAGCACATTCATGCGGCATGAGGCTAGGGGATGGCACCCGGAAAGTCAAAACGGGCACTTGTTGGTTCGACACTATTGAGTTTCAATAACTCCATGCGGAATCCCATTATCGTGGCGCTGGATTTGCCAACAGCGGAGGCGGCCTGGAACCTGGCGCGCCAACTCGCGCCAGTTGTAGGGGCATTCAAAATTGGCAGCGAGCTCTTCACCAGTGCCGGCCCAGAAATCGTCCAACGGATCCGGGCGACCGGCGCAGCTGTTTTTCTGGATTTGAAATTTCACGATATTCCCAACACCGTGACCAAAGCCGTGGCGGCTGCAACGAGGTTAGACGTCCAAATGCTCACTATTCATACCGCCGGAGGGTTGGAGATGATGCGTGCGGCGGAAAAGTCAGCCCAGGAAAGTGCGCTACAAACGGGACGCGGCACGCCGTTGGTCCTGGGAGTGACCGTGTTGACCAGCATGGACAGCAATACGCTGTCCGAAGTGGCAGGTGAGGCGAATGTCGAGAAGCAGGTGGAACGGCTGGCCAAACTGGCAGTTAAAGCGGGGCTGCGCGGGTTAGTCTGTTCACCCTTGGAAATCGGTGCACTGCGGAAAGTTTTGCCGAATACAACACAATTGGTGACTCCTGGCATTCGTACCGGAACAGAAAAAGCAGATGATCAAAAGCGCACTTTGACGCCAAAAGAAGCGATGGCGGCAGGAGCCAACTGGCTGGTAATTGGCCGGCCGATCTATGCTGCGGAAAACCCAAGATTAGCAGCCGAGAAGATCTTAGCTTCCCTGGACTGAGGCCAGAGCGCAAACAGGCGGGGTTACGCCGTAAGGGAGCTAACGATGAGCGGTTTTGAGGTTGGAGGGGTCGGTAACACCTCGAAAGCCGAAACTATGCGCTCAGCAGCCACATCCGCTTGCTGACGATTTGACGCATGCACACGAGCCAGGAGGGAGCCTGGCGATACCTTCTGTCCGGGCTTAGCAAGGCCATCTATACCGACATCAAAGTTGATGACCGAATCCTTGGCGATGCGACCTCCGCCCAGATCGCGAATGACTTCTCCAAGAATACGGGCATCGCACCGGGACAGAAAGCCGCCGCGGTCGGCTTTTACTTCTACGATGACCGGCGTTGTGTGTTCTTGCTTCAATTTTTGATTAAATGCACGCAGGTCTGCGCCTTGCGCCAGGATCATCTCATCCCACTTTTGACGAGGTTTTCCAGAAGCCAGACATTGGCGGGCCTGTTCACGGGCCATTTCCAATGAAGCAGCCTTGCCGCTTTGGACCAGCAAATGGGATGCGCAGGCCAGAACCAAATCACACAGGTCCGGAGGGCCGCAACCCTCGAGACATTGCACCGATTCTTTCACTTCCAGCCAATTGCCTGCGGACTGGCCAAGCGGCGAGTCCATGTTAGTCAATAGGGCATGCGTGTTAACGCCGCATTGATTACCCAAAGTAACCATGGATTGCGCCAGTTCCGTGGCTTTCTCAACGTCCGGCATAAATGCTGCGGCACCAAACTTTACGTCCAGCACAAGCGCAGTTAAGCTTTCAGCGAGCTTTTTTGAGAGGATCGAGGCGACAATCAGGGGAATCGACGGGACAGTGCCGGTCACATCCCTCAAAGCATAAAGAGCACGATCGGCCGGGACCATGCGCGAGGTCTGGCCACAAATCACGCAACCGACATTCTGCACAATTTCTACGATGCGCTCGGTCGCCAGTGTGGTCTGGAAGCCCGGAATCGAATCCAGTTTATCGAGCGTGCCACCAGTGATGCCAAGGCCCCGACCGGAGATCATTGGGACACGCAGGTCCATGCAGGCAAGGAGGGGTGCCAGCGGGAGCGAAACTTTGTCCCCTACCCCGCCAGTGGAATGTTTATCCACCAATGGACGCGGATCAGATGGAAAGTGGAGCACCTCCCCGGAATCGCGCATGGCAATGGTAAGAGCGCTCGTCTCGGCTTTATCCAGACCCCTGAAATAAACCGCCATCAGGAACGCGGCTAATTGGTAATCGGGAATAGCGCCCGCCGTGCAAGCGGCAATAATTCCCTTTATCTCCGAAGCAGTGAGTGTTCGCCCATCGCGCTTCGCTTCAATCAAGGAAAGGAAATGCATGAACAGGCTGCGGTTGTTGCAAAACCGGTCCGCCAGACCGAGCTCACTTCAGTCCACGAACTTTTTGGCTGCAATACTGGCGTTATGGCCGCCGAATCCGAATGAATTGCTAATAATGGCGTTGACCTTCAGTTGGCGTGCCTGATTTGGGACGTAGTCCAAATTGCAGGCCGGATCGGGAACTTCGTAGTTGATGGTTGGAGGAATGCAGTCGGACTGGATGGCCTTGGCGCAAATAGCCATTTCAACAGCACCTGCGGCTCCCAACATATGACCCGTGGCCCCCTTGGTCGAACTAACAGGTAAAGTCCGCGCATAATCGCCAAAGACAGTCTTCACTGCTTCAGTTTCGGCGATATCACCCTGCGGGGTAGAGGTACCATGGGCATTGATATATGAAATGTCTTCCGGATTAAGACCTCCGTTACGCAAAGCCATGCGCATACAACGCGCTGCGCCTTCACCTTCCGCCGATGGCGAGGTGACGTGGCTGGCATCGGCGGTATTCCCATAGCCTACGATTTCACAATAAATTTTCGCGCCCCGTTGTTTCGCATGCTCCAGTTCTTCGAGCACCAAAACACCCGAGCCTTCTCCCATGACAAACCCATCGCGTTCCTTGTCAAACGGGCGGGAAGCACGCTTGGGGTCATCATTGCGAGTGCTCATGGCCCGCATGGCGCAGAAGCCACCGATACCAATCGGGACAATTGTCGCTTCCGAACCGCCCGCAAAAATGACCTGGGCATCACCCATCTTGAGGGTGCGCCAGGCTTCGCCGATAGCGTGACTGGAGGTGGCGCAGGCGGAGCACGTGGCAAAGTTTGGCCCCCGGAGCTTATAGAAGATCGAGAACAAACCCGAGGCCATGTTCAGAATCAGCATCGGAATCATGAAAGGCGAAAGCCGATTGGGGCCGCGCTGAATCAAAACGGTATGCTGCTCAGCCGTGGTCTCGAGGCCGCCGATGCCTGAACCAAAGAAGACACCGACTTCATCCCGATTGGTTTTTTCGAGATCCAAGCCGGAGTCGAGCAATGCTTTCCAGCCCGCATACACGCCAAACTGCGAAAAGCGGTCGGCACGGCGAATTTCCTTTGGGGAGGGGAATGCGGGGGCAGGATCAAAGTCCTTAACTTCGGCCGCTATCTGCGTGACGAAACCAGACGCGTCGAAGGAGGAAATCTTGTCTACGCCGCACCCGCCGGCAATTAGACTTTCCCAAAACTTGTCCACGTCGTTTCCCAATGGAGAAACCACGCCGAGGCCGGTGACGACCACCCTGCGCTCTGTCCAGTTGCTTGCCATAAAATCAAACGGGGCAGCCCAAGCTGACGCCAGTTGAAGCCGCCCCGGTATCGTTCAACTTACAATTCTTTCAAATCACTTCTGCTGAAGGTCTTCGATGTATTTGATGACGTCGCCCACGCTTTGCAGCTTTTCGGCCTGTTCATCAGGGATTTCATGGCCAAATTCTTCTTCCAGGGCCATGACCAATTCGACAGTGTCGAGCGAATCAGCGCCGAGGTCTTCGATGAACTTAGCATCAGGTGTGACCTGATCGGCATTGACGCCCAACTGCTCGACGATGATGTCTTTAACTCGTTGCTCTATAGTTTTCTCAGCCATGGTGTACTCCGGTTCTAATTTTTGATTGTGTGTCTATGCCACGTGGGCGGGGGCGTCAAGCCCTGATTCGTTAAAAAATTGCTACTATTGCAAACGTTTCGTTGCGCTCGCGCAGAATATCTGTTTGCGCATGCAATGGACTGACATAAGCCACGGGGAATGTCAATTACATCACCATTCCGCCATCCACGGTCAGCACCTGCCCGGTGATGAACCGAGCCGCCGGACTTGCGAGGAAGAGGGCAGCATTGGCGATATCTTCCGGTTGGCCAAAAACATTTAGCGGAATTTGTTTCAAAACCTCACTTCGCAGTCCTTCATTCAGGCTGGAAGTCATGTCGGTTTCGATAAAGCCCGGGGCAAGGGCATTCGCGGTGATGCCGCGGGAAGCAAACTCACGGGCCACGGACTTTGTGAACCCAATCAGAGCTGCTTTGCTGGCAGCATAATTGCATTGGCCAGCGTTTCCGATTAAGCCAATTACTGAGGCAACATTGATAATACGGCCTGAGCGCTGTTTGAGCAGAGCACGACTAAAGCCTTTTGTGAACAAAAAGGCGCCTTTGAGGTTGGTATCGATTACGGTGTCCCAGTCTGCTTCGCTCATGCGCATCAGCAGGCCGTCCCTCGTCACACCGGCATTGTTTACCAGAATGTCCACCCGGCCACAGTCAGCCAAAATCTTGTCTGCCGCAGCGGCAACTGCTTGCCCATCAGCCACGTCCACGGCGAAGCTCCATGCTTTGCGGCCCAGCGCCCGGACTTCATTTGCCACCTTGTCCGAATTCTCCGCGGTACGAGAAACGCAGGCCACGTCAGCACCTTCAGCGGCAAATTTCAGCGCGATGGCGCGACCGATGCCGCGACCCGCGCCGGTTACAACCGCAATGTGGTTAGCCAGTTGGCTCATGTGGAAAAGGTGATACGTGATGCGCGATGGACGATCAAGCTTCCAATGCCTTAACCGTCGATTCGAGACTAGCCAGGTCAGCCACGTTGAAGGATTGCGCGTTTTTGTCGATGCGTTTGAGAAAGCCGCTCAGGGCAGTGCCGGGACCCAGTTCGATAAAACGTGTGATGCCCTGGGCGAGCAGATAGCGGACCGATTCTTCCCAACGCACAGAGGACGTGACTTGCTCCACGAGCCGAGCGCGGATGCTGGAGGGGGAATCATGGGGCAGCGCCGTGACATTAGAGATTACCGGCACGGCAGGAGTGCCGAGGGTGATATTTTCCAGTTCACCCGCCAGCTTGGGTTGAGCCGTAGCCATAAGCGGCGAATGATAAGCCCCGGCGACGGTGAGCGGGAGCGCCCGTCGAGCACCGCGAGTTTTGGCAAGTTCGCAAGCCTGGGTAATTTTGTCCGCTTCGCCGGAAATCACCAGTTGACCAGGACAGTTCAGGTTGGCAAGCACTACACCCGTCAGAGCGCAAACTTCACGCGTTGGACCTTCATCAAGGCCAATTATGGCCGCCATGCCACCCCGTGTGACTTCACAGGCTTCCTGCATGAACTTGCCGCGCTGGCGAACGACATTCAGGCCCGGTTCAAAATCCATCGCTCCAGAGGCCGCCAGGGCCGTGAATTCTCCAAGGGATAATCCGGCGGTTGCCTCAAACTTTAAGCCAGGAACGCGTTCCTTTAGAAGCTGAAACGCGATCCAACTCACGAGATAAATGGCTGGTTGGGCGTTTTCCGTCCTGGTAAGGTCGGCTTCGGGTCCGTTGAAGCAAACTCCCGCAATATCGAAGCCGAGTACGGCATTAGCACGTTCAAACCAAGCTCTGGCAGTAGGCAGGCTTTCGGCCAGATCCTTCCCCATGCCAACTGCCTGGGCACCCTGTCCCGCGAACAACAAAGCCGTTTTGCTCATAGTCGCCGGGGACTAAACACAAAACCCGACTTAAAAGAAAGCAGAGAGTGGTTTCAGGCCCGGATTAGTGGGGGGACAGCCGATTTACGGAAGAACTTTTTGCCGACGAAAAGAAAACATACAGCAATTATGGCCACAACGAGAACCGGCATTAGCAAAGCCGCTATTGAAGTCACAGCAGCCCCACCCAGCTCGATGGTGGCAAACAAAGGATTGGCTAGGCCACCGGTTGTGGCGGATGATGTGCCCCGCACCAACACGGTCGTTCCCTGCACCAAACCCGCGACGCCACCGCCGGCGATGACAGCAAGGGTCCAACGTAAAAAGGGATCCATATCCTGGACGAGGGAGGCGGTAATCACCGTACCCGCGACAATCGCTGCGGGAGTTGCCATGGTATCCAATAAATTATCCACCCAAGGGATGAAATAGCCGGCAACTTCCAAACCCGTAGCAATGCCGAACATGACCAAGGCTTGAGTCGTGCCGATCCACTGAAATCCTGAGGCCAGATGCAAGTGGCCAGATTGGGAAGCAATGCTCATGACCAATAAGGGCACGAACACCCTAAAACCGCAGGCGGCGCTCAAACCGATCCCAAGGCAAATGCTCATCAATGTATCCATATCAGTGAAATTCGCTGGACTTGTTCCGTGGCCTTTTGGCCTTGACTCAGAATACGATCTTTACCGGCATTCTCAATTCCTTTTTACGCAGCCGGGGAGAGCCAAATTTGGTCACCTTTGGACCATTTTCAACTCATTCTTCGAAGCAGCGCCGCAACACGTTTGGGGTCGACAGGATTTGCCAATTTGCCACCCCGCTTAAGGGAACTGCCCACAATAAAACCATCGGCAAGCCCTAGATAGTCGCGGGCGTTCTCGAGCGTCACGCCGCTACCAAGGAAGACTTTTGCCCCGGGACAAGCCTGACGCACTCGTTCCACATCGGCAATATCTGTCGCCAAGCCCGTGCCGGCACCGGAAACGATTAAGGCATCGGCCAATCCGCGTTCAATGGTGTCCCGAGCGGCATCCTGCAGTTTCCAATCACCGAGCGGCACGGCGTGTTTGACATGCACGTCGGCGAAAACCTGGACTTTTGGGTTGAGTTGCTGCCGGTACCGTATGGTCTCGAAGGCATTACCCTCAATCAAACCCTGGTCGGTTAGCATGGCACCCGTGTGAACGTTTACTCGCACGAAACTGCCGTCGCAGGCTGTGCATAATGCAATAGCGGCACGAGGGTCATTCCGCAAAACATTGAAGCCAAAGGGCAATTTGACAGCATCGCGGACGGCACGGCCAACTGCGGCCATGGACGCCACAGTTTCTGGACCGACGCTCGCCTTCGTAAATGGCACATCACCAAAGTTCTCGATGAAGACTGCATGGGCACCGCCACGTTCATAGGCGCGGGCGTCGTTGACCGCACATTCAATTACCCGCGCGAAATTTTTACCCCAGCGCGGTGATCCAGGCAAAGGAAGGAGATGGACTACTCCGATGAGCACTCTGCTTCTTGAACCGAGCCAAGCCTTCATTAGCTCTCCTTTTTTTCGCGCAATTTAGTTAGTGCGGCCAATGCGGCTTCGCTTTCGGCGGCCTTTTTACTTTTACCCTGACCACGGGCCAACTCCACGCCTCCGTGATGGACGGTACATTCGAATACACGATCGTGGTCCGGACCAGTGGCAGAGACCACATGATAGTGAGGGGCCTCAGAAGAAACAGCTTGCAACAATTCCTGCAGCTCGCCTTTGGGATTTTCAAGAATTGGAATGGCCGAAAGCTCGCCAAAGGCACTTTGAAACTGCTTGAGAATAAAGCCGCGGGCCTTATCAAAGCCTGAATCGAGGAAAATGGCTCCCAGGACTGCCTCGAAAGTGTCAGCCAGAGCTGAGGCGCGATCCCTGCCGCCATGAATTTCCTCACCCCGGCTCAATATCAGATATTTGCCCAAATCCAGTTTGCGAGCGTGTTCCGCTAAGGTCCGGCGATTGACCAGTTTGGCCCGGGCTTTGGTGAGTGGGCCTTCACCAAAGGCGAGAAATTTTTCATAAAGCTCGCGCGTGAGCGCCAGTTGCAGCACAGCATCACCCAGGAATTCGAGGCGCTGATTGGTCTGAACAGGTGCGCCTTGCTCGTGGGCTACCGAAGGATGAGTCAGGGCGAGGCGCAACAACGCCGGATCCTGGAAAACGTAGCCCAATTGAGTCTGAAGTTCTTCGTATTGAGCCATGGCGCAAGATCAAATGGCGCTAGCTGCACACACGGAAGTAAGACCCAGGGGCAGCTTTCATTCGGAGGTCGCGGGAGCAGCCAGGGGTTGCACTGAGACCGGAATCTCCGCATCACCCGCGCCAGGTGCTGGCGATGGCGCATTGAGACCATGCTCGAGCAGGTTAGCGACATCGTGCTGAACAGCTTCGAGTTGGTTAAGTTGCAAATTCGGGTCTTTGATCGTGAAAACGTCGCCTGTGGAGGGTTGTTCGTAAACGAAAACGCGCTGCCCCTCCCGCACGATTTGCTCTTTTACTTTGAGCAGCCGCTTGCGCTCCAGCATCACCGCCAGGATGTATGCGGCGGGGACGTAATGCGGGTCGTTTAATTCAATCAGCTTTCGCAAAAGTGACTCGGCGTTTTCCTTTTTGATGGGGTCGGTCGGGGGCGGGGGAGCTTCATAAACGCCATGCCAATAAGAGATAAAACCTTTGCGGTCGCGAGAGCCCTCACTGTATTGCTTTTGCCAGCACGCCTGACATATGTCAGACCGCTTGAAATCAGCTTTTTCGTCGAACAGCAGGGTGTGGTACAACTCTTTGTCGGCAAACGATTTGCCGCATGCTTCGCACGCGTGGGCGCGGGACTGAATTTTCCAATCGGTCATGAAAACGGGTTAAATAAGCACTGCATACTGGCCACAGTATTATTGCGCGAAACCCTTCAACTGCAATCCTAATCAGGGAACTGGAACGGATAAAGCTCGAAGAAACTGTGGAAGGTTAGAGATTGGTACTTGCTGTTTGGATTACCCGGTAAAATTTTTGGGGTAATGGGACAGTGCTATCCTGCAGGAGTCGGAGCGCGCCGTTTCCCGAAAAGGAGAGAAGATTCGTCCAGTTCGTCGCCCCCAATGCGCCATTGAATTCAAAATCGTAGTGACGCCGGTTCCATGTCTGGATGAGAGCGGTAAATCGATTGCCTGCCCAGGTTGGGCTGACTAAACGTGGGGCAAAGGTCCCATCGTCCAGGAGGGCCAAACTATGATCATGGCCCGCCGCAATCGCGACAACGTTTGAAAGACCCGGTGGAACGTTACATTGACCATTCCAATTGGCGCCCCAAGCCACCACGCTCCCCTCCGCCTTGAGCGCAACTGAATGGGCTCCACCCCCGGCGACGGACACAATCCTGGTCACGCTGGACGGACTAAAGCACTGGTTTTGGGAATTGTCACCCCACGCTACAACGGTGCCGTCAGACTTCAGCGCTAAACTGTGGTAATCCCCGGCAGCAATCGCCACAACATTGGACAAGTCCGTTGGCACGATGGATTGTCCGGCGAAGGCGCCTTCGGCATCGGTATTTTCGCCCCAGGCAAGGACGGTCCCGTCAGTTTTCAATGCCAAGCTGTGATTTCCACCGGCAGCGATTGCGACAACGTTCGTGAGTCCTGCCGGAACGGTAGCCTGCCCCCAACTATTGTCACCCCACGCCAACAGAATTCCATCACTTCGCAGAGCCAGGCTGTGCCAGGTGCCAGCCGCGACTGCGATTACATCGTGAACTGAGTCGGGAACCGCGACCTGGCCATAATCATTTGCACCCCAGGCAACGACCGAACCGCTGCTGTTTATGGTGAGACTGTGATACCCGCCGGCAGCTATGGACAAAGCATTGGAAAGGTTTGCGGGGGCATTACACTGTCCGTTTGCATTGTTGCCCCAGGCAGTCACTCGACCGCTGGAATTCAGGATCAAAGAATGCCAACTTCCAGCCGCAATCGCGACCGTGTTAGAAATTGTACCGGATATGCTGATTTGCCCCCACGAGTTACCTCCCCAAGCCGCCGTCGAAACCACCGAGAGAATTGCATTAGAACTTAGAACGGAACCTCCCGCATTCGTGAGGAAGACTGAGTAAGGACCGACATTGGAATTGGCGGCCGAGGCAACTGTGTATGTAATTCCGGTTGCACCCAAGATGTTTATGCCTTTGAAACGCCATTGATAGGCAAATGGCGCGGTGCCGGACGCCGCAACCGAGAATGTTGCACTCTGGCCGTTGAGGACAGCCTGGCTTTGAGGTTGGCCATCGATGGTGGGTGGTGTTGCCCTGACCGGCAAAGTAATCGCGAATGCCTGGACTGAGTTGGTGGAAGGGCCGAACGCGTTAACAGACCTCACGACGTAATAGTAAGTGGTGTTTGGAAGCAGGCCAACATTGCTGTAATTCGTAGCGTTAATTCCGAGCGTGGCAATGTCCACATAAGGCCCGCCAGAATTAGTCGATCGCGCCAGGACGAAACCGGATTCGTTGGTGGAGCCATCCGCCCAGACCACATCAATCTGATTGGTGCTAATCGCGGTGGCTTTCAGATTGCTGGGAGCGGCTGGGGCCGATGTTGGAGGAACGAAGACAAGCTTTACTCCATCAGCAATCGATACGGTGCCCGAGTCAAGCAATCCGTCGGTCACGCGAATGTTTCCCCCGGTTCCGGCGGCGAAGTTAAATCGACCCAGAAGACTCCAGTTACCCCAATTGGTTCGTTGGTTGGCAAAGATTGTATTGGAGCCGCCATTGTACGTAACCACGAACGGCACGCTGGCGGAGGCATTAGTGCGAAACGGATGCCATTGATAAACGTCATAATCACCAGGAACGATGACAGTGGGAGTAAATTGAACGTACGCAGTGCCGGCTCCCTGTGTTTTGGCAAGGTAATTGGTGCCAAATGAGTTCGTATCGGTTCCGGTAGCCCCAAAATATGTCGGGGTTGTGGTAGTCGCGCCAAAAACTTTAACAGCTGTCCAGGGCCCGACCACGGTTGCTGAAGGATCGTCGATTACGATGTTATTGATGACTCCAGGGAAGTTTCCGCTAGTGCCTGCTTTTATATATGCCCACTGGCCTGCACCTTGAAGATCGGTGCGCCAAAAGTTGATCCCTTTGTAGCCACCAGCGGTTTGCGCGTGGGGGTCGGCGGCAGAGTAATCGATGAACTCCATGACATCTTTGTCGGGAAAAGGACTGGCGGTGCCCTCACAGATTACCCCGCCCGCGATAATCGGCCCGTAGACGTCCTGGAGTGGCGTGATGGGTTTGATGGAATTAGTCCAATAAATCGTTTGGCCGTTGATGATGTTATTAGAACCCGCCAAAGATTGCTGCCAGACACGCCAATTAACATCGGACCAGTTGATTGCGGCACTGGCAGACTTTTTGATGCCGGTGGATGAAAAGTGGTAGATTTGAGGCATCACGGCATCGCACCAGTAGCCAAATTCCTTGTATGGGAAAGAGCTGTGCAGGCTAATAATGGGAAATGGCGCATGCGCCAGGAACTTCGTTGGCCAATTGGAGCGCACCGTAGAGCAGAGTTGCCATGCTTTGGCGGGTCCATTGGTGCCAATCCACGTCTGATTACTTTCCCATTCCGCTTCCGCATCGAAGACGAATCCATCGGCGCCGCGCTGGAAGTAAAAATCGGCAATGGAGATTTCCCCTTGAACATTGGCGCCGTACGATCGGTTGTATGCGAACGCCAGAATGCCGTTCGAGTGAGCAACGTTTATCAGGTTGGTGGTTAACTGAGGGAAGGCGTAACAGCCATTGAACAACTGATCGCTGGTGGCGGCTTTAATGATGAAGTAACGAATGCCCTGACTTTTGTAAAAGAGCATTAAACTGTGCTCGTTGGTCACGCTGCTCACGTGGCCTCCCACTTTATTTGTGGCATCCGTGATGGAGTAAACCCAATCCCCTTTGCCGAGATTCCAAGGATCGATACCCCCATCACGGATTTGGCTGAAAGCAGGGGAAATTGTGAGCAAGCAGAACTGGAGCACAGCCAGGGAAGAAGCAAAGGACAAAGCCGAACGCATAAATGGTTCGACGAGATTAGACCGGATCGAATCAAAATCAATCTGACATAAACGTGTGTCTCGAGCGGGTTCTATTTCCGTCCGGAACTGCTCGAAATGTATTTGAGGCCACCCTGAGAGCTGATGTTTACGAGTCCATAATGCTCATAGACCTTGAGTTCAAAGGCGCCACTCAACTCCTCATCGCAGTCGTGTCTCGGAGCATTATGAACCATCGCTCCAGGGTGATCCACCCGGACCCAGGAATGTCGCTCGCTCAGTTGAGCATTCCCACCCGGGACAACCCGGACCCCATCCTTTTCTGCCAATTTCACACCGCAGAATATAAGCTGACCATCGGCCGACTCCCAATAACAGGAAAGCGTGCCGATGGGTTTGCCATGGTTGTCCACCACTTCTTCATCAAGGTAATCATCCAGCACCGAAGCAAGTTTGATTCGGGTGTGCCCTGGCAATGGTTCCTCGGCCTCAGCGTCAACATCAAATGAACGATCTGGTGGAACTGGGGAGGCGTTTTTGGCTTTGGTCTTCATGTTGGGTCTGGTCCGAGGTTATTGATCAGACTATAGCAATCGCAGTGTGATTCTTAGTAGGTCAAACCCGCAGCGGCGATGGACTTCGAAGCAAACCAAAGATGGAATGCGGTCAGGACAACAAGGGGGGTATAATGTAAAACGTACGTGGATGGCTATCGGAGAGCACGCAAGCGATAGAACCGGCTGGCCTGGTTGGTTTCAGAATCGACGTATTGGAAAAGAGCATTTGTGGCCGTGAAGCTCACCAATTGCGTCCAACCGGAGAGCACGGGAGCGGCATCTATGGCAAAATTTCCCGGCCCTCCACTCATATCCAAAAGCGCGCTGCCATCCGACAAGAGGGAAATATTGTCGATGTGCGGCAGGTTGGATTGGAGGAGGGTTAGAACGGCGTCGTCAGTTGTGGCTGTCCCAGCCGCGTTAGTTACGACTGCTGAATAGTTTCCAGCATCGCCGGTTTGTGTGTTGGTCCGTGTGTATGAGCTATCGGTCGCCCCGGAGATGTTCAGACCGTTGAAGCGCCATTGATAGTTGAGCGGGAGAGTTCCCGTTGCAGTGACGGAGAACGTAGCGTCCGCACCGATGTTCGTCGTTAGACTCTGTGGTTGCGTCGAAATAGCAGGTGGGACAATTACCAGGAGGGTTGCTCCGGCGGCAGCTGTGCCCGCGACATTTGAGACCGTTACACTATACGTCCCGGCATCGGCAGGTTGGACGGTGTTGAGGGTGATGGAATTAGAAGTTGCGCCCGGAAAATCCGATCCGTTGAACTGCCAACGATACTCCAATGGCGCAGTGCCGGTGGCGGAGACCGAGAAGGTGACCGAGCTTCCCTGATTGGTTGTCACATTTTGGGGCGCAGATGAGATTGCTGGAGGCATGTTCACCGTCAGCGTCGCGACACTGCTGGTAATCGCATTGACTGAGTTAGTGACCACCACGACATAACTTCCGGCATCAACGGACTGCGCGTTGTTCTTCGTGTAAGCACTGGCCGTAGCTCCAGCGAGGTTCGTTCCGGCGTGTCGCCATTGATAGTTCAATGGGCCGCTGCCGGAAGCTACCACGGTGAAAGTTGCGGCACTGCCCTGGTTGACCGACTGGCTCTGAGGATGAGTAGCAATGGACGGGCCGGAAGGAGGCGGTGGAACATAGACGAATTTGATGGCATCGCTGTACATTCTGCCATTGGTGGAATTGAGCGTCCCGGCGGAGTAGGAAAAGGTCAGGACTGGGACGTTCGTTCCGGGACTGCAGATCATACGTCCAAGAAGTTCCCAGGTATTGCCACCCGGTTGACGGAAGATCGTGGTTGTGGCGGGCAAACCGGTGCAGCCAGTTTGCGCTACGGCTACAGTAACATCGGCTGAGAGGCTGCCGGCATTCCCATGAGTCAGGAAGACATCAAAGGTGCCGCCAGACACGGCGAGCGGCGGTCTCACCGTGAAAGTGGGAGTGCCTGAAAAGCCATAACGCGAGCCTAATCCTACCAATCCACCGGCGGCTGAGCTTTTGAGCGTCGAATCGGAAAAGCTCGCGGGAAAG
>JADMIO012779143.1_pt1 | contig 30533 bp, 55 predicted proteins | sample 8958161 | NCBI WGS metagenome assembly JADMIO01 (sample SAMN16585339, study PRJNA669376) | soil metagenome | isolation source: Crop rotation soil | place: USA: Cullars Rotation, Alabama | collected 2011 | reverse complement strand
GCCGCGACTTCAAGTCACGTGAATTCCAAGCTTCGGATCCCACTGTGCTGGAAAGTGCACAGGCGAGCGGGAGGCGGGGGAGCGGTCTTTGCCCCAGTGCGCGGCGATGTTCGTCCATATCCGTTCTCTAGATGTCCCAACAGTGCTCGCCAATGAACCGAAATATTACTTACGTGATCTGCGGCTGAAGTCGTCGCCGCCAAGAAACTTCAAATTCGCCTTGGCCGAACGCTGGCAATCGCGCATGAAGGCGCACCTCGCTGAAGTCTCCACTCGACCGGAAACACCTTCTCGCCTCCGCGAGTGTCGGCGCAGCATCTGCACGCCCATCCAGGATCACCTCGCTGTCGCTGGTGCCAGCAACGTGAGCCTCAGCACCCGACTGACATACCACGAATTGATCTTCTCGGCCGTCGCGATTTCCGTCGCATACCGCCCAGTCTCGAGCATCTTCTGCCATCGAATGCGCGGCCGACGGCCTTCACGAACGTGCGGTCGACGTGCGGCGCGGCAGGCAGTACGGGTGCGCCGTCAGGGGCTAAGACCAGCTTTCGGCCGCCGCGCTTGCGGACTGCGAACGGCACCTTGATGGTGACGACGTCGGAATCGCGGGCAGGCTTCACGCCGCCCTCCGAGGCCCGTTACCGATGGAGCCGAGTTCCTGGACTACATGCCCCAGACCTTGCGTCCGGAGACGCAGCTCCAGCCCATCAGGCTTGAGGTCGATCCTCTGGACCAACAGCTGCACGATGCGGGCTTGCTCGGCGGGAAACATCGTCCCACAATGGGTCAAGGCGCTCCAGCGACTCCCGAACTGTCGCCTCTAGTAGATTAGTGCCCTCCGACTTCGAGGCGCGCCAGGTGGCCATGACAACCTCCGGCGACTTCAGCAGTGCTCTCAGCTGGTCAACGACCGTCGCCTCGATGGCGGCAGCTGATACGCGCCGTATCGCGGCGTCCGAGATCTCGCCCTTCAGCGCCGCCTGGCCGACATAATACCGGTAGAGTTTGCCGCCGCGATGGAAGCCCGCGAGCGGCACGCCCGCGTCCTCGAGCTCTCGCGAAGGATCGACTGCGCTTTGTCCCAAAGGGACTGATTGATGATCGGTGCGTGCTCGCCGGGATATGCTACGCCCTTGTGGACGGCGAGGCCGATGTATGCGGGATTGCGTAGATCCGGTAGAACCCGCCCTTGTCGATGACGCGGCCACGGTGGCTAGGAACGTCCTCTGCCCTGAGCTGCCGAGTGAGCGCGGCCGTCTGGCTGACCGGACGGAGTTATGGCCACTCAGACGGATCGCGCTACCGAAGCATTATTTGCCCGGCTGGGCGACAACGCGAAGATACGGCGTCAGCGTCTTCCAGCCGTTGGGGTACTTCGCGGCCGCCTGCTCGTTGGATACCGCCGGCGGAATGATGACATCGTCACCTAGCTTCCAGTTTACCGGCGTCGCCACAGTGTGCTTGGCGGTGAGTTGACAGGAGTCCAGCAGCCGGAGCACCTCGGCGAAGTTGCGGCCGGTGGACATCGGATAGGTCAGCATTGCCTTGATCTTCTTGTCCGGGCCGATGACGAACACGGAGCGGACCGTCGCGTTGTCAGCGGCTGTCCGACCTTCGGATGTGGTGCCCGCACCCTCGGGAAGCATGTCGTATGCGGTCGCCACTTTGAGCTCGGTATCGCCGATCATCGGGTAATTAACGGCGTGACCCTGCGTGGCCTCGATGTCCTCCGACCATTTCGCGTGATTCTCGACCGGATCGACGCTGAGGCCGATGATCTTCGTGTTTCTCTTGTCAAACTCGGGCTTCAGCCCGGCCATGTAGCCAAGTTCGGTCGTGCAGACCGGGGTGAAGTCCTTGGGGTGGGAAAACAGGATGGCCCAGCTATCGCCAATCCAATTGTGGAAATCGATCGGCCCCTGCGTGGTGTTGGCGACGAAGTTCGGCGCCTCGCCGTTGATACGAAGTGTCATGTCTATTTTCTCCTGTCGGGCCCCGGGCAATTGGAGCGCCCGGCGGGTGACACCGTCGTGCACGGAACGCACGTCGCGCACTATGCGATTCTGGCATGAACAGGATGAAAATCGTGGCGGAGCTCGGCCAGGGACTCGTTCCGCCGCAGGGTTGTGGACGGATGCTCTCCGAAACGAAGGCGATAGGCCTGGGCAAAGCGGCCGAGTTCCCAGAAGCCGAACCTCATGGCCACATCAGTCACACTGGTTGCGACTGGGTCGGACGTCAGCAGGCATTGGCGAACATGATCAAGACGACGCCCGCGGGAGTATCGCATCGCGCTCTGCCCCAGGAACTCTTCGCATGCGAGGTTCAACGTTCTCTGCGCGACACCGACTTCGGCGCATAGCTTCGACAGTGACAGCATCTCTTCCGGGCGCTCCCGCAGTGCGTGCTCCAGGGTCGCGACGATTCGGCGGTGGCGGCCCGGAGCAGCTCGGTACCGGCTCGGCTGACCCTTGGTCAGGCAGTCGAGCAAAGCCTCGATGAGGGTGTCCGCCAGCGCCTTGGCGGGTGCCGGCATTCGGACGACCCAGGGCTCCTCCCTGGCAACACGCTCCACATCGTTCATCAAGGAAATGAGCCGGGTCCGCAGAGCCTCGGGAGCCATAAACAATCGGTCGTCGTGCGTCGGGACATTCGGATCAACGCCAGAGACGCCGGCACCGTATGCGTCCAGCAGGTCGAATGGCACGGTGATAACGGCAGAGGCCCCCGGTTGGCGCGGCGAGATAGCGAAGGCGTGGTCATTGGGCCGCGGGTGAAAAATATGCTGGTGGCGGACAGTCCAGCCGGAGATGCGGCGCGCGGCGGCGGGTTCGGTCCCGAACAAGAAGACGTGTGCATTGGGGACGCCGGAGGAGAGAGCAACGGACGCCGAGGCCTTACCCAGCCCAATACTCAGCCGGTCGAGGCTTACACGGGTCAGTCTCGCGTGAAATGTCTTGCCGATTGCGTTGCCAAAACCGAGAACGTTGGCGCCTGCCGCGAGTTTGATGGCCTCGAAAGCGTAGGCTTCCGGATCCGTGAAGGCGGCGACGTGCGCGTCGCCAGGCACCGTGGTGCCCTTTCGCTTCTGCCGCATGCTGATACTGGCCCCCCAAGGACCTCGTTGACCTGACCCTAGGGTAGCCACCTCAGTACGGCAACGATACTGTCGGGTGACCAGGCCGGCGCGAGCGATAACAGCGTTGGCGGCCCGACTGGTTGCTCGCAGGCCGAGTTTATTCCCGCTAGCCCGCCGCCGCCCGAGGCGTCGGACAGCAATCCTGGCCGAGCTACCGCCGCTGTTCTATCCAAGCCATCTGGAAGGGCGCCATTGCCTCCGCAAGCGTAGGCGCTGCGCTCGGCCGACCGTCCAAAATCGCCTGCACCATCGTCGGCGACAACAGTGTCAGCCGAAGCACCCGGCTCATGTAGGACGAGTTGATCTTCTCCGCCTTCGCGATCTCCTTGATCGTCGTGTACCGGCGAACTCCAGAATTTTCTACCAGCGGAAGGCGCGGGCGACTGCCTTTACGACCGTGCTGTCGACGTGCGGCGCCACCGGCGGCATTGGCGCGCCGTCGGGCGCGAGGACTAGATTGCGGCCGCCGCGCTTGCGAAGGGCGAAGGGGACCTTGATTGTGACCACGGCAGAATCCGAAGCGGTCATCACGCCGCCCTCCGGAGCCCGTCACTGATGGTGCAAAGCTCCTGCACAACATGTCCCACACCCTGCGTCCGCAGCCGCAGCTCGAGTCCATCGGGCTTGAGGTCGACCCTTTGGACCAGCAGCTGGACGATGCGTGCTTGCTCGGCGGGGAACAGCTCCTCCCACAGTGGATCCAGCCGCTCCAGCGGCTCGCGTACAGTCGCCTCTGGTAGATCACTACCCTCCGACTTCGCAGCGCGCCAGGTAGCCATGACAACCTCTGGAGACTTCAGCAGTGCCCTCAGCTGGTCGACGACCGTAGCCTCGATGGCGGCGGCCGAGACACGCGCCGCACCTGGGTGTCCGTGACTTCTCCCCTCAGCGCCGCTTGGCAGACGTAGTAGCAATACAGCTTGCCGCCGCGGCAGGTGTGGGTCGGGCTCATTGCGCGGCCAGTCGGGCCGAAAGGGAGTCCTTTCAGCAGCTCAGGCGTTGACGCCTGCGAGCGACACTCTCGGGCTTTCGCGCAGGATCGACTGCGTCCTGTCCCACAGGGACTCGCCGGTCACATTGAGGGCGATATCTGACCCTCGGCACGTTCGTGATTCAAGAATCGATCGTCTGCCTGTTCATGCCGGCTTGAGTAACCTGCTGCTCGGATTGAGGTCCGACCTACGAATTGCCTCGACCACCCCTCAGACCGGCACACGAACTTTCGCCTTGCACCGGCCGGCCTCCACGGCCACGACCTCGAAGAACTGCGGGCGGAAGCGATCGCGTCCGTCGAAACCGGGAGCGTCGACGGCATGGCCGTCAGCCTGTGCCTGAAGAATGAGCCGCACCGCCAGCGCCTCGGCCAGACCTTCCCCCGCATAGGTTAGAATCCCAGTCTCGTCCAAGTGCTGGCGGACCGAGGGCGCAGTCAGTCCCTCGCGGATACGTTTCTCAATCTCCGGACGCACTACCAACCATTCGAGCAGCGCAATGCCAACTCAAGCCAGGCCGGCCGAGACCAGCGCTCCGACGATGGCACTGGCCCCTCCGGCGATCACGATGGGGATTATACTCGCCGGTGTTGCGATAATGAGGATCGGCAGCAGCACGGCGATTGCCATCGACGCCAAGCCTGTCGCCACCAGCGCTGCGACCAGGAGGGCGAGATTACGCGCTTCCTCTTTGACGCCGCTCGTTACCTCCAGCCGGCCGAGAGTCAAGGTCGTCTCGCCCACCGGTACACAGCATAGCGCCGACGGAACCCTCAATGCACCATCGTCGCCCCCCGCGGTCAGCGTCTCGCTCGCGGGATTGGCCAGCCGACGCTCGGAGGTCTGCACGCCCGCCTGATATCGCCTGGTGTACAACATGGTGGTCGTGATGCTCTTGACCTCGACGATCCGGCCCAGCGTCGATCCGAAATCGCCGGTAAGGCCAAGGTTCGACAGGGAGACGTCGATCGGCAGTTCGTACTGCGTGTCCCCCTGACCCGGTACCTCCGGCTCGACGAAGCGAAAACGTCCGCTCTGCGTGGTCTTGTAGGTAAGCCGCAAGCTTTGACCGACGCCGCTATCCGTCGTCCGGTACTCAAACCTGTACTTCAAGAAATCCAGCGAGCCTCTCGTGGCGAAGAAGCCTGGAGACAGCGCCTCAAACGGGTCCTCTCCCGGCTCGAATTCATCGTCCGGCCTCCGGCGGAACGGCGCAAAACCGTCCCATAGCGTCGCCCATAGCGACGCCGCGAGCGCAAAGGTCGTCCTGACCGTCGCGGTCCGGCCGTCCGGCGCCGTCACGCGGAGCGTCACCTCGATGGGGTCGACCGGCTGGGCAATCGGATTGGCGGTCGACTGATCCGGAAGCGTCGCGTCGAATGTGTGCGTCACGGTCTGGCCACTGTCCGTCGAACCGTCGGAGAACTCCCAAGCGAAGGTCGCGTCCCCGTCGGGGAAGGTCACCGAACTTGCTCGGAACTCGATCGGCGTCGAGGCAAACAGGATTCCGGGGGAGATACGGAACGCACACGGAAACGGCTGATCGGCGTCGCTGACGACGGGGTCGCGTGGCGGCGCAAAATCGCGCCCGAACTGTTCGAGCGCGGCTGCCGTGTCCGCCGTCAGCAGAAATGACTCGACGAAAAGCCGGGTCGTCGAGATGGTCAGCGTTACGAAACACCAGCTGGCCGCCGCCCGGGAGGGCGTGTTCGATGCCAGGGACCAAGGGGCCGGCCGTGAACATAGCCGCCTGCGGCAGCGCGTCGAGTGAACGCTGCAGGTCGCTGGCGAGCGAGAGCGGCCTCCGCGAGTTCGGCGCGGCGAGGTAGCCCATCAGTGCAGTGTGGAGTGGATTCGGCGTCTCCAGTCGCACCCACGCGGTCCCGGTCTGCTCCGGCTCCGGAACCGTGGCAATAATGAAGGTCTTGTCGTCGCGGCCGCCCATTGGCGGCGGAAGCTCGAGCTTCTCGTCGTAGACAACGCGCGCGCCGCCGTCTCCCATTTCGACGTAGGCATAGAACCGACCAGGGGCGTGGTCGGCGGCGGCCAATCCCCATGCCAGCGTGTTGGTGGTCTCGAAGTCTCTTCGAACGAGTGGATAGCCGTCCTCGTGGGTGCGCGTGCGAATCAGCGGGAACGGCTCGAACTGCTCGTGCTCCGGCGGTGTCGAACCGCTCCGGCTAGATCGAATGCGGCGATGACCGATGTCGAGCGTCGAGTAGCCCTCGGGATCGGCGAGCAGCGTCTCGCCGCCGGCGTCGGGGAACACACGAAACGTGGTCGCGCGCAGCGAGGCGAAGATTGGATCGCGGTGGGAAAAGGTAAGCAGGTGACCCTTGTCCACCTCTTCGTACTTGAAGAGCGCGACTGGGTTGGTCGGGAACAGGGTGGCCAGTTCCAGTCGCAGGCCAGGGCCCGTCTCGAACACCGGCGTCAGACCGAGCAGCACATGCGCTTCGGCCATTCCCACTTGATTGCAGGGCCAGTCGCGGGCTTCAGTCAGGATGGGTGTCGCTCGCCATCCGAGTGATGTCGCCATGATAACGAAAGTCTTCCACCGGGGGAGCAACACGCCGGCCGCCGCAACGGGGGCGCCGCCGAGCCTGAACTCGATGATTGCCGAGCTTAGGCGATCCATCGTGACAACGACCGGGTTGATACGATGGACCTGCGGCAGCTCGCCAAACGGCAGACTGTCGTCGATCGAGCGGACCGCGCCATCTGGAAGAGCCGCCTCCACGAGGACGAGGTTTCCCGTCGACATCCCGTCAAGGAACGCGCTCTCGGCGTTCGGATCGTCGGACAACGCCGCCTGGGTTGGACCGAAAACGGGTCGATGGGCAGTCGCATGTCAGCCGCGTAGGTGGGCGCGGTGCGACGGTGCACGACGAGAAGCTGCGCCTGTTCGCGCCGCGCCCCGAAGTCCCAGCCGCCGGAGTCGAGCCGCACGACGTTCCAGTTCTTTGCCAACGCGAGCTCGCTGCCATCATCCTCGGGGAACTGCGCGGACAGCAGTACGAGCGCCGGCGATGGACGTATCGGGTTTGCGAAGAATGCCTGGGCGAGTATCAGGAGCCGATTCTCGAATTGATCGGCCCACAGGCAGGGGCCGAAACCGTCGATCCCCAGCGCGCTGCGCGGGAGGGCCCGTGGTAAGGCGCCGCCCGCCAGCGCCTGCGTTGCCTCGTCGAACCGGACAACATCGACCCAAAGCTCTCTTCTGTTGCTTGTCTGACCGGCACGAGTGAAGCGCCGCCGGTACGCAAGCACAAGGCGATCCCGGCCTGCCGCAATGCCAATCTGCCGGCTCCATCCGAAAGCGCGGGCGTTCTCAGGGCGGCGGGGCGTTCGGTCAAGCGCATCGTGCTCGCGTTGCAACGTGCGCCACGACCCATCGGCTGCGCCGCAGAACACCGTCAGCCGGTCGCGCTCTGCCGTTACGACGACGGGCCGCTCTCCCAGGGCGGTGCGGAATCGCTCAACGTCGAGACCAAAGACACGTTGTTTCTCGGACGGAAGTGACAAAAACTTGTCCACCATGATGGCCTCGCGGCTGAGCTGTGCGCCGTCATGCTACTGCACACGCGCAGCGGGCGCTGCCGGAAAGCGCTCATCCGAACTCGATAGGGTGCATCACTCAAGCGGATCAAGGGTGGCGCTTTGCTAGTGCCGTGCGTCGCGGATGCCGCGGTACGGCGCGTGGACCTTCCCTGTCATACCCACCCCTCCCCGGTCTTTCAGAAGCCGACTGCTCGAAGCTGTCCACGTTGCTTGTCGGATCGGTTCAGGCGAGGGCGACCCGCCGGCCCGCCGGTAGGACGATTCCAGAGGCCGGAAATCTGCCCGCCAGACTCGATCTCGGACGCGGGGGCTGCCCGCCTGGCCAAAATCGACGACGGCGCTCAGCAGGCAAGTATGAGCGCTCTGACGAGTGAGGGCTCGCTTACGCCACGATGGATTGCGGCAGTCTCATTGCGGCCTCGTCGACGCCTTCGGAGGTGAAGCCGGTTGCCGGCATGCCGCACCAAGCCTTGCCGTGGTTGTTCGCGTGAGTGTCGGCGATGCAGGTGGTTTGAGCGTGCTGCGGCCGGGAGCGATCACTCGCCGATCCTTGTCCACAATGCGGCCGCTGTTGGGGGCGGCTGTGGCTTTGAAGTCCCTGACGTCGCTCATTTCGTCTTCCCTCCATGGAACGGTTCGTAAGGGTACCCGTAGGTGCGCTCGCGGCGGCGGTGGTAAAATAGAGGCAGCGGGGGATCGGTCTTGGCCCCTCCCTCGACCTGCCGTGTGGCCCAGCCTTGGGTTTAGGGGTTGTCGACGCGACGGCGTGCCGGCCGCCAAACCGTGACCCGTCGGCAGGGCGTGCCTAGAGGCCCGAAATCGATCTGCTTGAGCAGTTCCCCGGCCCGACTAATGGGGCGCGCCTTGATGCGCGTCGCCCTGCTGTCAATTCTTGAGGGCGGCCGGAACAGGCTTGAGCAGCCCTTCAATCTGGTCGAGGGCGTTCCGCAGCGACGGGATGGCGGCAACGGGAAAGCGGAGGTGAGCCGCTATCCGCACGTCGTGTATGATTTCGCCGTCGACCGCAACGTGTTGTCCGCCCTCCAGGGTGATGTTCGCGAGGCCATTGCGGACGCCGCCCGTGCTGGCGACCTCAAAAAACACTATCGGCGCCTCAGTGGCGCGCAACAGGGCGAGCTCTCTGCCGAGCCGCTGCTCAGGCAACGGATCGTCAGCCATGACTATGCCTCCATCTGTTCTGTCGTGGCCACAATGCTGGCAGCAAGGCAATCGTCGGCATCGCGAACGTCGACCTGACCGAATTCACGGGCACCTTCACCGGCACGACGGCGTGAGAGGGCGGCTCTCGATCGGTTATTTGGGTGGGCCCGGCCGAGAGCCTGACCGCGACACGCTGGGTAACGTGCTCGAGGCTGCGCACGCTATCGCCTTTCGCCAATGGTGGTTCCATTGGCCTTTCGGGGTAACCTCACATAGCGACTGTCGGATGCCGCCGCCGATGATATTGAATCGCTGTTGCGGGCGACGTGGTGGGCGGCGCGCGCGGCAGATAACGAACGGGGGCTGGACCGGATCACGCCGGCCAGCCCCTTCTCGTTTCGGGAGAGTATCGCGCTGGGCATGGCGAAGGCTCGCGCCTGGTGACCGGGCCTGCAGCGCCCTTTCCAGCCGAGGCGCTGTGTACGGGCAGACTTGTTGGGTTGTCAGCGGCGCTTGCTGCCGTGAAGTTGGGGCGCTGAGAACGCGGCCGAGCGTGCGCTAGGGCCGGAAATCCGCCTATGGTTTGACTCTGCCCTCGTTTGAGTCGCACTCGCCAGCATCGAACGACTATGGCTTGTGGGATGCCTTGCGCTCATGGCGGTGCCTGCTGACGCGCAGTCGCTTCGCCCTCCTGATTGGGTTGGATTGTCACGCTGCCCGCAGCGCCGAATTCATTGTCTCGCTCGAGGGAGTCTTCGCGGCCCGCCAAGATCATCATCGTGGCCAAAAGGAATCCAAAAGTTCCACCGCCAATGAATGCCGCGAGCAACCAATACCATGCGACCATCGGAAGGTCCTCCGCATTCCAGCTTTGCGCGAGCGCAGGCAAATCGGATCACCGCGGCTTGCCCTTCGCCTTTAGCCCCAGCTCGACCGGCCGGCGGGAGGCAGTGGTACTAGCGCACCGAGTATTCAACCAAGCCTCCGGTCGCCTTGAGTACCGTGATGGTATGTCCCTCGACGCGCAAATCGCCACCGACAGGCGCCGACAGGAGCATTTGACCGTTGTCGAGCACCATATTCTGCGAAGCTGAAGGCGGGATATAGGTGCCGGTCCCTACTGTCGTTGCAGTTCCTGAGACCGGAACCATGCCGACATTCCCAGATACCGTCGTGGACTGGATATTTGGGACGTACATCGGAGAGCGCGACATCGTCGTGTCGGCGCTCTGGATCGTGACATTCTGGGCGCGAGAAGTAGGCGACGCCGCCGCGCTCGCCCAAGTATCTGATGGTGATGCGCCCGGCGTCGCGGGTGGGTCCAAAGACATCCGCCCAGCCGACAATGTTAGGCAGTGGTTCAGTAAGCTTCAGGTCTAGCACCGCATCGCCTACGCCGGCCTGCTGGGGGCCGGCTGACAGGGCGCGAACTGGAGCTACAAACTGCCGGTCGGGCGACCCGCAGGCGCTAACTGCCAGAACTGCTGCGATGGCAAAAAGGCGCATTGCTTGCGTCACTTCCCCTCCCTCTGGCGCACATGGCTCGATCTTCACGACTTGCTTCCCGAACGCTTTCGTAGCCCCGCCTCGATCATGCGGCGAACAATCTCCGATCGACTCACATTGGCGGCAGCAGCTCTCGCATCGAGTTGCGCGATCATCTCTTCGGGCAGGCGCATGGTGATCAGCGGATCCTTGCCCGTAGCAGGCCGCCCCCGTTTTTTAGGTATTTCCTTTATTGACCTGGCCATATTAGGGTAATACCTTAAAGACGAGCCAAGGGAAAGCTGGAACTTTCCCAAGGCTCTAACCGCAACCCGAACCCTTTGGAGACCCGGATCATGGCTACCTCAATCAATATATCACAGTCCCGGCCGACGCTGCCGGCCTTGCGCCGCGCGCAGCGGCCATCGGCATTCGCCCGGCCATCAAGGCCGCGCGCGTGGCGATGCCCTATCCCGACGTGAAGGCAGAGCCCTTGCGCCGCTTCGTGTCGATCGCCTGCACGATGGAAGTGCAGCATGCAAAGGCCGACTTCGGCCGGCTGGTCGCGGCAATGGGGGCGGCCAGCGCCTTCGATGCCGAGTTCGAGCGCCACGCCGATGCGGCCTTCCGCATGCCGCACGAGGCGCGGGCAGGGGAGGCGCTGGTTTGGCTGTCTCACCTGCAGACCCACGACAGCGACCGTCGCGGCCCGTGGGAGCGCTAGCCCGGATTTCTCAAAGGTGTTGAGTGCATCGGCGTCCTGACTCTGCGAAAAGTGTTGTGCAGCAACATTTTTTCGAGACCAGAGGAAGAACACCGATGCCGACAGAGTGTATCCCGGATTTGTTCGGCTTTGCACCCGTAGAAGGCCGCCGTGTCGAAGCGTCATTCGATGGCGGGATGATCACATCGGACGCCGGTGGCTTGTTGCTGGGCTCGACGGATCGGGCGATCGGGCTGATCGACCGGTTTGCGCAGTGCTTCACGGATCATCGCGATCCCGAGCTGATCGAACACGAAGTCCGCACGCTGGTCGGCCAGCGGGTGTTTGGTCTGGCGCTGGGCTACGAGGACCTCAACGATCACGACTATCTTCGGCATGATCGCCTGCTGGCGGTGCTGCTGGGCAAGCTCGAGGCGAAGCGGTCGGACTGCGCGCCGATTGCGGGTAAGAGCACGCTGAATCGCCTGGAGCTGAGCCGCCCGGAGCCGACGAAGTATCACAAGATCAGCCACGACGGGATGGCGATCGAGAACCTGCTGGTCGACCTGTTCGTGGAGGCCCATCGGCGGGCGCCGCGGCAGATCGTGCTCGACCTCGATGCGACGGACGATCCGCTGCACGGCCAGCAGGAGGGCCGGTTCTTCCACGGCTATTACAACAACTACTGCTATCTGCCGCTCTACGTGACATGCGGCCGGCACCTGCTGGCGGCCAAGCTGCGGCGTTCGAACATCGACGGGGCGGCTGGAGCGGAGGACGAGCTGGCGCGCATCGTCGGCCGGATCAGGGCGAGCTGGCCTCGGATCCGCATCCTGGTGCGTGCCGATTCGGGCTTCGCGCGCGAGAGCCTGATGGCGTGGTGCGAGGCCCATAACGTAGACTTTCTGCTCGGTCTGGCGCGCAATGCGCGGCTGGCCAAGGAGATCGAGTGGCACATGGCCTACGCCGAGGCGGAGAGCCAGCGGACCGGCCAGCCGGCGCGGCGCTTCAAGGACTTCCGGTACACGACGCGCAAGAGCTGGAGCCGACGTCGCCGCGTCATCGGCAAAGCCGAATGGACGCAAGGCGAGGTCAATCCACGCTTCATCGTCACCTCGCTCGGTCGCGCCGAGGTCGAAGGCCGCCATCTCTACGAGAAGGTCTACTGCGCGCGCGGCGACATGGAGAACCGCATCAAGGAATGCCAGATGGACATGTTCGCCGACCGCACCTCGGCGAACACCATGCTCGCCAACCAGCTCCGCCTGTGGCTGTCCTCGATGGCCTATGTCCTGCTCTGCCCCTGCGCCGCATCGGCCTCCAGCACACCCGCTTCGCCAAGGCCTCCTGCGGCTCCATCCGCCTGGCCCTTCTCAAGATCGGTGCCGTCATCACCACCAGCGTGCGGCGCATCAAGATCGCCATGGCGTCCGGCTGTCCCTATCAGCACGACTTCCGAAAGGCCCACGCCCTGCTTGAAGCGGCCGCCCACTGACGAAACCGACAGCGCACAGCCAGCCCTGTCCGAATCGGCACCGCGATCGACACGATCACCGCGGAGGCCGACGCTCGACCACGATCAGCCTCGCGGCGACATCAACGGCCCAGCTCCCGCTTCCGCGGTGCCTCAGCGCGCTGTATCACCGAAAACCAATCTACCTTTGAGAAATCCAGGCTAGTCCCGCATGTCGCCGGAGGACAAGAGCGAATGGCTCGCCCGTCGCCGCACGCTGCTGCATGGCCTGATCCGGGCCGCCGCCGCCTACCGCGCCGCGCGCGCCTCAATCCAGGGAGGCTGCTAGAGCAGATTCCCGTTAACCGAGCCGTATCCGGCGTGTGAGAAGAAGTTGGCGCATTCAGACGGCTTGAACTGGCGAAGGGCATCGGCTGCGGCGGCTTCGAGGGTGTCGATGGTCCGCGCGGCGAGTTTTCTAACGTGCGCCTTGAGCTTGGCGAAGGCGTTTTCGATCGGGTTGAAGTCGGGACTGTAGGGCGGCAGGTAGAGGAGTGTGGCGCCGCGCGCCTCGATGGCGGCCCTGATGCCGGCGACCTTATGGGCCGGCAGATTGTCCATGACTACGATATCGTCTGGCCGCAGGGCCGGCGCCAACATCTGCTCGCACCAGGCGAGGAAGATCTCTCCATCCATCGGCTGGTCGATGAGCATCGGCGCGATGAAGCCGGTAAGGGTCAAGCCGCCGACGAAGGTGATAGTCTTCCAATGTCCATGAGGGACCGCGGCGCAACAGCGTTGCCCTTTCGATGCCCAACCGCGCAGCCGCGCCATCTTTGTCGATAGCCCGCTTTCGTCAATGAAGATCAGGCTCCCGGGATCAAGATCGGCCTGGTGTTCAAGCCACGCCTCGCGCGCAGCCTTCACATCGGGGCGTTCCTGTTCGCTGGCGTGAGCAGTCTTTTTTTATGCGTCATGCCACGCCGGTCGAGGAACTTCCAAACTGCCGTCCTGACGATCGTGACGGCGCGCTCGGTGGCAAGTCGGTCGACCATCTCGTCAAGCGTCGTGTCGGGCTTCTCTTCGATCATACCGAGGATGAAGTCGGCATGCGCGTCGAGCACCGAGCCCTTCGGCTTGCCCTGCTTGCCCGGCAGAACGTCGCCCTGCGAGCGTTTCAGCCGAGCCCAGGTCCCTGCCGTCGAAATGCCAATCGAAAATCGAGCTGCCGCTTGTCGCGTCGACATCCCGTCTTCGATCGCAGCTACGGCCCGCTCGCGAAGATCCAGTGAATAGGCTCGAGCCATGGCTGCTGGCCTCCTGCCCAGCACAAAGCTTGAATCACATCACTACCCACTTGGGAACCCCCTCCGACTCGATTTTCAGGAAACATGCTCTAACATGGCGACCACCAACGGCGTGGCCGGCGCCCTGCCGGCCCAACACGCGCCGGCTTCGCCGCCCCCGCCGTCACAGCCAGCGATGGGCGGTTGCAGCGGCGACTTCACGTGGACAGCGGAGGTTGACCGTCGGCGGGGCCTCATCGGCCTGATCGCGATGCACGGCGACTACGGCGTCGCGCACTTGGGGGCCTCGCTCTGGCTGTCGCCGGACGATGCTGAGAAGGTCGGCAAGGCGATGCTGACTGCCGTCGCTGCATGGCGAGGTGAGTCATGAGCAGCACCACTCTATCGGCCCGCCGGGGCTTCCTCGGCGCTCTCCTTGCGGCCCCGGTAGCCGCTGCCTGCCCGCCATCGCTGCACAGGCACCCACGGCCTCGGCCATCACCGAAGCGCCCGGACTGCTCGCGATCAGGGCGCGCCTGCCGGACATCGCGGCGCGCATCCAGATCGCCCGCGATCGGCTGGACGCGTCAATAGCGGCCTTTGGACGGCTTCAGCCCGTCGTTCCCCTCGAAATCGTCGCGCCTGAATACGGGCGTCGCGATCTGGTCGAGTTGGAGCGCGGACTCAACAATGAGCCGATCCAACATGAGGGGCGCAGCTCGCGCCTAGGTGTCTGTACGCTGCGCGACAGGTGAAGGCCCACATCATCCTCAGCGACCTATCGAGGCACACGAAGGAAGGCCGCCAGCTCCGTCGCATCGCGCGCCTGGCAGCCAAATACGAGAAAGACCGCAAGGCGGCGGTCGCTGCATCCGGCTATTCCGATGCGCAGGAAGCCATGTGGCCGCTCCGCATCGAGTTGCAGGACGACTTCGCCAAAGCTGCCCTTGCAATCAAGCCCCTGACCATGAAGGGCATCGGCATCTATGCGGCGATCATTGCCCTTGGCAGTGGACCCGCGAGTCGCGACGGCAAGCCGGTCGGCTACTGCGAAGCTCTCGCCGTTGCGATGGCCAAGGCCCTCCACGAAATGGAGGCGACTAATGGCTGAGTCCCGACACGAGATCATGCAGCGCAAGCCTGTCCGTCGCCTCAGCTACTTCCGCACGCACATGGCGCGCGCGCCCGACGACTCCATGGTGTACCGATTCCGCAAAGGTGACTAGCTCGGCGTTGCCCGTTGCCGTCGCCCGCAAAAGGGTCGCGACGTGATCTTCGTCAACGAGTGTGGCGATATGATCGCTGGTGAAGTGATGGGCTTCACGGCCGAGACTTGGCGCATTGGCCAGTTTCACGGCCAGCATCGCTATACCGTGCGCCGCCTGTCCCGATCGCGCTGGCGGCCGGCATGGCGGGTTATCATCATTAACTGCTGCGCCGACGGCAACGCCCTTTATGATGCCTTGGCGCTGGGCCTGACCGATCGGGCCGAGACAATTCAACGGGCGATCGGCGGCGTCTGCCCGCTGCCGCCGCCACTCACCGACGAACAGCGCGCCGCCATTCCTCGTGTCGTGAAGATGCCGCCTTAGCGGCGACGCCGCCTCGACACAGACTATCGGCCCCGCTCATCGGGGCCTTTCTTTTTGAGGTGGGCAGAAGCGCGGGCAGCGATAGCACCGAGATCCGGCGAAGCCGCCGATCTTGGCCGCATGATGACCGGTCGCGACGTTGGCCGGGTACTGGACAGGGCGAAGGACGACGAGCAGCCGCCGCGAAAACTGTTCATCCAGTTTGATCTGGAACAATTCCGAGTCACGCGCGCGACGTAGCCTTGATGGATGGCAAAGCCGGTCCTCATTTGCTGTCCAGCCACCGGCGTGAACGTGCAGGGGGTCATAGCGCTACTCATCACTTTAAAGGTGACTCCTCGGTTTGATGCTGTCCCGTTCAGGGCGCCCCGACTCTGGCTGGTTCTCTATTCGAAGTCGCTCCAGTCCCTTACTCGTAGGGACAAGCAGGTCGTCTATCTGCTGGATGAGTCCCAGCGCCAAGAGGCGCTTGGCGTGGTCTTCACGAACGTCGGTTGTTTCCAGCATGCCCTGTGCGATCCGACGCAGGGTCGTCTCTTCATGAGGGCTAAGGTGAGCAAGATAACTGGCCATCTTCCTGCCCGAAAAAGTTCAACGGATCAAATTTTAGTCGTGGCTTGGCTCAGTCAAGCCACAATTCATACTGTGGATTCTCACTCGGCTCCACAGCGAGCGAGCAGTACGCCGACACAGGCGCGGAGGCTCCCTGGTGCCGTCCAGCGAGCCTACTGGACCTCAGAGGGCGCCTGACCACGCTCTAGCTCCGCTGCGGCGGTACTAGCGCCACCTCCACGCCGGCTCGGGCCAGGCCATCGTAGACCGCTCCCGTTAGCTCCTCCGGGGTCGGGCGCGCTCTCCCGCCGTTCCGGTGCAGCTCGGCAATCACCGGCTCGACGATGACGCGAAAGGCGGCAAGGCTGAGGGGCATCCGGCCGTTGGCGGTGGCGATCCACTCATGCAAGGTATGCGGCAGCCTCGGGCGGCACTTCGAACCCTTGTGCCAGAGCTTGAGGCAGTGGACCCTGAAACACGGGTGTAAAGTGGCTGACGAAAGCTTCGCGCGAGAGCGACACTCTATTCCCTCTTCAGCATGGCCCGTCCCGGCCCGGCGAGGGTTACGCTGTGCGGCAGGACCCGGGCTCGTCTGGAAGTGGGTCAGTTTGAATTCTAGGACGATTTCTCAAGCTCATCCGCCCGAGCCTCCAGCCCGGCCGCTTCCGCATCAAGTTGCAAGGCCTGTTGCTGCATCAACAGCCTGTCTTGTGCGAGCGACAGCCCCGGACCCGGGAGAAGCTTGGCGAGGCGGTGATGAGCGCACTCACCGCCGTCAAGCCCAAGACACGCTACGCGGTGCCGCCCCCTTCGCTGCGCAACCTCCTGGTATCGATGTTGCCCAAGCGCATGGTGGACAATCGCATTGCCCGCAGGTTCGGCCTAGAGCGGCCGTCGCGTCGCGCGGAGCCATAGAGCTCCGCCGCCTAATGCCATGTGCATCACCGGAGGCCCGCTCATCGGAGCCTTTTCTTATGCCTTCAAGTTCACGGCCGCTTTCCTGCCGCGCTCCTCTTGCACCTCAAAAGTGATCTTCTGACCTTCGTTGAGACCACCCAGTCCAGCGCGCTCGACGGCGCTGATATGGACAAACACATCCTTGCCGCCGCCATCGGGTTGGATGAAGCCGAAACCCTTTTGGGCGTTGAACCACTTAACTGTGCCTGAAGCCATGGTTTGTATCCTAGCGAAAGTCTAGCGATGCGCCGCGAAGCGCGAGCCAAGAGTGCCGGCAAGGCCGTAGAGAGTCTACAACCTCGCCCTCGAGCTTCGGGCCGGCATCGATGAGGTGATCCTGGCCAGCCAGCTCATCACCGACCAAATCAGCGAGCGCTTCTGACGACGCACGCTGGCAGACTGCCCTTCAGGCCCCGCTTATCGGGGCCCTTTTTTATAGACGGCGATGGCAACCGAACTGCGACTGAGCGCGCGATAGCTGGCCCCGGCAGCGATTGTGTGACCCGCCGCGTTACCATCGCGCGCCGATAGGCGGCTAGGAAAGGAGGCGTGATGCCAAATGAATGGATGCCCGGCGACCGCGTCACAGTCGTCACGGTCAACAAGGGTTTGCCGGTCCGGCACAAACGCCAAGACGCTCTTTGGGAGTAACTCTTTTGCCAGTTTCCTAATCCCTTTGGCTAATGGCTGGGCTTGGGCAAATCTTTACCCTTCAAACACCCACATGATGTGCCACCAGGAGGTCGAGGTGAGCAGAAGTTCCAAGATCGATCGCGCGCGGCGCAATACGCTGAGGGCAGCCAGCTTGGTCCTTGGCGCGGTCCTCGCGGCCGGCACGCTGCACAAGCAGGCATTGGCGGCGCCAGACTGGACTGCACCCCTCGGGTGAGACAGCAAAACAGCGGACAGTTGGTTGCTCATTGATCGAGTCTCTGAAGGCTGCGGTCAAGGTGATGCGCGGACGGGCGCGGCGCGAAGCCCTCAGTTCGCGCAGCGCCGCGCCCGTCCGGCAGCAGAGCGGTTCGATGCAACGCCTCGAACTCGGCCGGTGGGCGATAGCCCAGGGCGGAGTGCAGGCGCTGCTTGTTGTAGACCTCGTCGATGAAGGTGCCGATGCAGCGTTCGGCTTCCTTGAGATTGCGGTAGAGCCGGCCGTCGACCTCCTCGGCCTTCAGGGTCTTCATGAAGCTCTCGGCCTTGGCATTGTCGTAGGGGTTGCCGACCCGGCTCATGCTGGCGGCAATGCCGTGCGCCTCCACCAGCTTGGTGTAGTCGCCACAGGCATACTGCACGCCGCGATCGGAGTGATGGATCAGGCTGCCCCAGGCCGGCCGCCGCTCCTCCAGGGCCATGGTGAGGGCGTCGATCGCCAGGCTGTCCCGCAGATGATCGGCCATCGCCCAGCCGACGACACGCCGGCTGAAGGCATCGATGATGACCGCCAGGTAGACGAACTCCTCCTGCAGGCGGATGTAGGTGATGTCGGCCACCCACAGCTGATCGAGACCTGTCAGCCGCAGGCCCCGGGCCAGGTTCGGCACGATCTCCCAGTCATGCCGCGAATCAGTGGTCTGCGGCACAAAAGCCTTGCGGCGCAGGCACAACAGGTTGTCCTCACCCATCAGCCGCCGCACCCGCTTGTGGTTGACGATCATGCCGTGCTCGCGCCGCAGCAGGTGGGTGGTGTAGCGGTAGCCACGGCGCCGGCCGTTCGCCAAGGCCACCCGCTGGATGGCGTCGCGCACCGCCGTGTCGTGCCCACGCAGGGCGCTCTTCTGCCAGAACCGGTAGTACCCGGCCCGGCTCACATCGGCCAACCGGCACAGCCGCTGGATCGTCCGGCTGCCTTGCGACACCGTCATCGCCTGGATGACTTCGCAGACCGCAGCGCGCCGGGCTTGGCGCTCAGCTGCTGTCTTGCCTTCACATGCCGCAAGGCTTGTCGAAAAAAATCAAGGTCGGCCTGCTGCTCCCCGATCTTGCGCTCAAGCTCCGCTATCCGACGACGAGCCGCTGCCCCCTCATTGAGGATCGCACTCCTCAACGGCGGACCTTCCAGCGACCCCTTGCGCGGACGGCCGGGGCCACGCAGCGCTTCCAGACCACCTTGCCGCACCTGCTCCTGCCATTCGTACACCCGCTGCCGGTGGACCTTTCAGATCCGCCGCAACAGCCGACGCCGACTCGCCCGCCGCCAACCGGCCGACTGCTCTTCGCTTGCTCTCCGATGATATCACTACAGGACGTCTCATCAGTTCCTCTCCTCGCGAGAAACTGTCCGCTTTTTACCTGTCTCACTTTCGGGGTGCACTCCAGACAAAAACAAGCGCGATAAGCCGGATAAGCCCGACAAGCCGGACAAGGGCGGCAGTTGCTTCGCGCGTGGTACGCAGATCCTGACGAGAGAAGGTTATCGGCCGATCGAAGCTTTGGCAGCGGGCGACGAGGTCGCGGTGCGTTCTGGGGGCTTTGCGCGGATCAAGGCCATGGTTAGTCACACCTTGAACAGCGTGTCGGACCAATGGGTTGGCGAGTCGAACCTGCCGGTTCTCATAAAGCGTGGTGCTCTGGCTGAGAACTCGCCAAATTCGGATCTTTGCCTCACAGCTTGGCATCCCGTCTACGTTGACGGCTTCCTGACGCCGATCGGCGATTTGGTCAATGGGACCAGCATCACCGTCGAGGCGGTGTGCGGTCGGGATACGCTCGACTTTTTCAATATCGAGCTCGATCGCCACGACATTCTGAATGTGCAGGGTGCGTTTTGCGAGTCGCTGTGCCGAGCAGAGACCGTGCGCTGTGCACCGCTTTTGCGGCTTGCCGGCGGTCGCAGCCAGCTTCGGTCGCGCCTGCGCAGCGTGGCATCTATCGTGGTCGACCGGCGACAGCAAATCGACATCATTCGAGACAATCTGGAAGAGCGTGGTCTCCGCCTGGCTCGGGCTGCATAGCTCCAATCCGGGAAAGATACGCAATCCCCAGCCACCGAGTGCTTGCCTGGTCTGCGACTGTCCCATCGCGACTCGGAAGAGCGCGAGCCATCACGAAGAGATCGGCGGGACAATGGCGGGAGCTGTCGGAGACGACAGTTGAGGAGGGTGGTGGCGGGCAGGCCTCCGCCCGTCACCGTTGATTGCACCGCTGCACGCCGATGCCTGCGGCGGGCGCGACCGTGGCAAAGCCCACCGTCCGCTGAGCGTCGGACTCAGCGCGTTTTCAGGGCGCCGATGAGCCGACAAGCGACAGCGAGGCATCTCCAATTGTGAGAAAGAGCGGCCACCCATGGCTTGCGATGCGCTGTTATGATTGAGCGCAAGCAGCTCGTCCTACATCTTCGACCAGTTCCCACCTGACGACCTGCCGACGTCGAGCCGGGGAGCTGGCGAACCGTGTTCGACAGTCCACAGGCGTCGACGCGCTTGCTGAAGTTCGTGGATTGGCTATTGCGTCGCGAGCGGGCGCGACAACACAGGGCCCGGGTGTATCACTAAGGCGGCTTGGAATCTCGCTAGCGGCCGGCCGATCGCCGTAGGAATCGAGCTCCAAACTCTTCGATCAGCACCATCGGATCAGTTAGGGCGCACCTCTGTCGTCGGCGATACTTGAAGGATTTGCAAGGCATGCCGAAGTCGCCGACGTTCAGCAGGTATGGCGACTGGAAGAGCCAGAGAGCATTCGCACTGAACGGTCAGGCAACCCGGAAGATCGACGCCATTGTGACGGCCGCCCCCGAGGGCGCCGCAGGACCGGCGGCCCGATCGGCCGCCAGCTTGCCCGGCCGCTTCACCGCCCAGCCCGGATGTAGTGCTCTCGCGAACGGTGTCGAGGAGCCAGCGCGCAATCTCCCCGGCGCCACTCCCGCCGACGGCGTTGAAGTCGCGCCGGATATGCTGACCGACCGGCCAATCGCCGGGCAGCGTCAGTTGCAGTTCCATACGTGCCCCTGACGAACTGCCGGACTCGGTGCGGCCGGCGGGCCGGTCTTGCGGCTGGACACGAGATGATAGGGCGTGTCCCAATACAGCCGGTCGATCGATTCGGCCGGCACAAACTTCTCGATGTCGATGATGCGGGCGGACTCGAGCTTCACCTTCTCGAAGTCGTCCTTGTCGAAGAAGAACGTATTCGCCTTCGCGACTTCGAAGCCTTTAACCAGGTCGCCCCATGAACGTGCCGATCGACACTGGCAGGAAGCGCTACCGGTGGCCGATCTGCAGGCGGCCACGTGAGGATGGCCTTCCACGGCAACGCCGGGGCGGCTCATGGTCGGGCACTCCGCAACGACACAAATGATACACATGGCGATACAATTATATTGCGTATAGTCGGCAATAAGCTTATTGAACTATTTATGCTGATACTAGCGCGGTTGGTCAGCTTCGTCCCGGACACGGGGTGCGCGCGAAGAGGAGCGGGAGGGTCAATTGGGGCTTGGGCGCGATATGCAAACTGCAACGCTCGTGGAGGGTGGTGCGAACGTTGTACCCCGGGAGCATCACGCGTGGGCTGGAGCACGTCAGCCGCCTATCAATAAGAAGGGGGTATGAACGAGAGGCCGTCACCCTCCACTGAAGGCGGGCCAGGCATCGAGCGTCGTAGGCAATGCCCATCTCGAGGCCTTCCGGACGCTGATGAAAGTCAGCGGCGGAGTAGTAAGCCGTGGCGAAATCATTGCTGACACTGCGCGTTCGGCCAAGCATTTCACCGTCCTGCTTGATGGCCTGGCCTGCATGACGACGCGGCATGAAGACGGTGCCCGGCAGATATATGCCTTCCACTATCCTGGCGACTTTCTCGGCCTTCACGGTTTCCTGCATCCAGACTCAACAGAACACATCGAGGTCGAGGCGCTGTCGAACTGCTCCATCGGTACGATCGACCGAGATATCCTTGATGAAGCTGTGCAACGTCATCCTGCGCTGGGCCGGGCGCTGTGGCGGGCCGCAATGACCGAGGCTAGCATCTTTCGCCAGCGGTTGCTCATGGTGCGCTGGCCAGCCCAGCAACGGGTCGCACATCTCCTGTGCGAGCAGTTGTCCCGTTTGGGGCCCGACAATCGGGTCATCCCGCTCAATCAGGTTGAAGTCGCCGATACTGTCGGGCTGTCGGTCGTGCACACCAATCGCGTCTTCCAGGACCTGCGCCGGCTCGGCGTACTGTCGGAAAAGAGGTGCGTCGAGGTCGTGGACACGAAGCGTCTCAAGGAACTTGCTGTCTTCGACGGCCGCTACCTTAATGCGAGAGAGTCTTTGTTCCTATGGGACCTGCGCATCGAGGCCTAGTGGCTGGGCGACGGACGGCGTTGAGCGGGATGGTCGGATGTTGTCCAGCCGCCATAGTGATGCCGAGGAGGGAAGTCGGGGCGAAGCGCGGACCGTTCCGAGAAGAATCGACAGGATGCGAATGAGCAAGCCTCCCCCGCCCAAAGGGGCTTCCACGGGCGGACTCCCGCCACAGGCCGACGGCCGACGATTGCGCAGCGCACGTACCAAGCAGCGCATTATCCAGGCTTTTCTGGAACTCTTGCGGGAGGGAAATCCGAACCCCCGCGTCGGCGAAATTGCCAATCGAGCCGGCTGTGCCATCCGCTCGATTCACGAACGGTTCGTAACAGTCAACGACTTACACGGCGCCGCGGCTGAGTACGCCATAAACCAAGCCATCGCTCTGGCGCCACTCGCCAACGCCGATGCCGACCGCCGGACGCGTATCAGCGCACAGGTGCGCACCCGCGGGGGCACGTGTGAACGCACGCTTCACCTGTGGCGGTTGCTGCTCGCCGGTCAAAGCATTTCTCCCGGCCTGCGAGACAAGGTCAGTGTCGCGCGCAAGCTGATCGGCCTGCGGCTCGAGGCCATGTACCGGCCCGAGCTGGCTACCCTGTCGGCAGCAGACCGACGCAAAGTCCTGGTCACCCTGGAGGCCCTGACGGATTTCGAGAGTTGGGGGCTAGAGCGTCGAGCCTCAAATAGGAATCGAAGGGGGATTCCCCTGGAATCGGAAATCTGATTCAAGGTGCTGGCTGGGTTTGGAGGCCAGCACGGATGGGCAAGCCTTATTCGATTGACCTTCGGGAGCGCGTTCAGGCGGAGGTTGAAAGTGGGCAGTCACGGCGTGCTGCGGCGCGACGTTACGATGTCAGTGCAAGTTTTGCGGTGAAGCTGGCCGACCGGGTGTCGCGCACCGGCTCGCCAGAGCCATCGCGACAAGGCCGTCCGCCTGGCGGCGGCAAGCTGGCGCCGCATCTGACGGCTCTGCTGGAGTGGATCGAGGCGGAGCCGGACATGACGATGCCGGAACTGGCGGGCAAACTGAAGACCGAGAAGGATGTGACAGCGCATCCAGCGTCGCTGTCGCGCGTGCTGCTGAAGGCGGGACTGTCCTTCAAAAAAAACGCTGCTGGCCTCGGAGACCGAACGCGAGGACGTGCGCCAAGCGCGTGACGAGTGGAAGGCGTACCGCCAGCCGCGCATGCGCGAGGCGGTCCATCGACTGATCTTCCTCGACGAAACTGGCACGACGACCAAGATGACCCGTTTGCGCGGCCGGGCTCTCCGCGGTGCCCGGTTGAAAGCCGATGCGCCGTTCGGACATTGGGCCACCCAGACCTTCATCGCCGGACTGCGTTGCGATGGCCTGACCGCGCCGTGGGTGATCGACCACCCCATGAACCGCGAGACCTTCGACACCTACATCGAGACCCAGCTCGCCCCGACCCTCCAGCACGGCGATGTGGTGATCCTCGACAACCTCTCCAGCCACAAGAGTGCAAAGGCCGAGGCTATCCTCAAGCAGCGCGGAGCTTGGTTCCTCTTCCTGCCGCCTTACAGTCCGGATCTCAATCCGATCGAAATGGCATTCGCCAAGCTCAAGGCTCATCTCAGACGTCTCGGCGCTCGCACAATCGACGCACTGTGGAGAGCCATCGGTGACATCTGTACCCTCTACTCCGAGCAGGAGTGCTGGAACTACCTCAAAGACGCAGGATATGCGCCTGATTAAACGCTCGCCGCTCTAATGCGTGAATACCATGGGATGTCGTTCGAGGATGCCTGCGATATCTGGGTTGGCGCTATCGACCGCCTTTTGCCACCCACCCCAGAGGCATCCTGCAGGCCCAATCCTTGAGATCATGCGCTGGGCATATCGGCCAGCATATCGCTGAACACTTCTTTCCCCTCAGCAGGGCCCACCCGTGCCAACGCTGATGGCTTATATCGCGCGATAGCTCGCCGATGCGGACGCTGGCGTGGAACTGGCTTGCTCGCTGGCAAGGTCGTCGAGTCGGGCTCGCAATTGCTCCATGGACATGGTCGCGACGTGAGACCTCCTGAACCTCGTGAGCTGTTCCGGCGTGGCTTTAATCGCCGCACTCGCTCTCAGCATCGAATCCTCTGTCGTCAAGAATCGACCGCTGGCGATGTCTTGCATCACCATCAACACGTAATGGATTTCCATCCGGTTTGGATGCCGATGCTCGCGATCGATCCTGTCGAGAATCGCTCTCAGGCGCTGAATGAGTTTACGGCTGTGTATGACTGCGGCGTTCAAAATCATCTCCCGCCGCTGCTGGTAGACGCGTCAGCGCCTCTTCCTCTCGGCGAATTCTCCTACCGACGACGGCGACAGTGAAGCAGGGCGCAGAAGTGGTGCCGCATAAGTCGGTGCGCGACGGCCAGCCTGGCCGCTGACGCCGGTGCGGCGGCCCACGTCCGCACGGCTTCGGCCGCGGCGGGTGATTTGCTGTCCGAGCCCTATCTTGGACGGGCACTCATGCCTTCTCGCCGTCGATACGCCGTCATCTGATGAGTCATCGGCATAGGATGGAAAAAGACTACGGACTATTCCTGATCTTCAAATCTCTGCAATACAGCGGGTTGTTTGCCCTCGGGAGCGAAGTTTCTCGGTTGTCACGCAGGGGCGTACCTCACATGTGCCAGCCCGGAGTGCCGGCGATCCCTTGCGGTAATTCTCAGCCGCGGCGACAGTAGGCGCGTCGATAGTGCGCCACCGGTTGCACATTCGACTGCGGGGTGGATTGGAACGCTTCTATACGGTTTGGGGCAAACAGGGGCGTGTGACTAATCGCGGGTGTCAACGAGCGCAGACTTGCCATGCACTACGTGTGGGAAGTGGGATAATTCTGAGGGGGAAGCATGCAACAGCATGCGGTAGGGGGAGTCGTGCGTTCGGTCGTTCGGCGCCTCAATACTCTTGGCATCACGGCAAGCGCCGATCTCGACGCATTCTGGAAGTTGGTAAGGGTCCGGGATGGAATTGACCGCGGTCAAACCATCGTCGGTAAAACCGACCTGGTGAATCACTTTGCTGTGTTGCTTGAAGGCGTCGCGTGCTTCTCCACCCAGCATGAGGATGGGCGCCGACAGATCTACGTCTTCCACTATCCGGGCGATTTTCTCGGCCTTCATGGCTTCCAGTTTCCGGCATCAGCGGAGCCCAGCGAAGTGCAGGCACTGACTAGCTGCTCCATTGGCATGATCGATCGCGATGCGATGGAGCAAGCAATTCACCGTTATCCCGCGCTGGGGCGGGCGCTGTGGCGAGCGGCTCTGTCGGAAGCCAGCATCTTTCGGCAGCACCTGGTCGTTAGCCGGCGGCCTGCGCTGCAGCAGGTGGCGCATCTCCTGTGTGAGCAACTGGACCGGCTTGGGATTGACGAAGGAGTCCTTCCGCTCAACCAAATAGACATTGCCGATGCAGCAGGGCTCTCGGTGGTCCACACCAACCGCATCTTCCAGGAGCTGCGCCAGCTCGGTGTTCTGTCGAAACAACGGGTGATAGAGGTCGTGAACAACGAGCGTCTGCAGAAGCTTGCTGCCTTCGATGGCCGTTATCTCGATTTAGGCGAGGCGATATCCCGATGGGACCTGCGCATTGAGGCCTAGGCTAGGCGAGCTTGGCACGAAAGCAGTGTTTCAGTTTCCGTCGCGATTATCGCCCTCAACCGACGAAGGCTCATGACCATGAAGCACTGGAAATCTCCTGATCGCGCTCGCCGGTTATGCTGGGCGCTTGCGGCGGAGAGCGAGGCTCGTAAGGCAATGCCGTGGTGGAGCTCGATCGACGCTGTCGCGCGCCGGCTTGGCATGACCTACGACGAGACGGCCGAGCTGGCCCGCGCATGCGCTGATGCGGGCTATGTGACGCACGATCAGTCGCGGTTCACGAAGGCGGGGTAGGCGCGGCGCCGCGCGGCTGAAATCGTGACGTTGGCTGGTCGAGAGCTTGTGATGGGGAAGGGGTGACTTGGGAGCGCCCACCAGCGTGATCCGGAATGCCGGCTCCCAAGCCACCGTCGATGGGAGCGCGAGATAGGCCGACTTTGTGGCCCGGCCAGCAACGCGAAAGGCCGGCCGCATAGAAAACGACCGGCCTTCCTGGGGAGTCCGCCCGGGTGCAGGGTATCGAAGCCTCGGGGCGAATGGGGCTCGATCAAGCAGCTTGGGAGCCGCCAACGGACTATCAAAATAGCATAGTGCCGCTGACCGGCAGCGCCTGTGTCAAAACAAGGGCATTTCACCGACTTGAGCCATGGTGGATTGGACGCGATCCAGGTCCAGATAATTTAAAATTATCGCAATTATATCAATCAGATAATCGACTATCTTGACATGTAACCTCAAGACGAGGAGGGTTGGATCCCCTTGAGGTTCAATCATGAAAAGCAAACTCGTTATGGTGATGCTTCTTCCTCTCGCGCTGTCGGCGTGTGGTGACACTTGGGGCCAGCGTGCGGTTACGGGCGGTGCGATTGGCACCGGCGCGGGGCTAGCCGTGGGTGCCCTCGTGGGCTGGCCCCTGCTCGCGCCAGCGCTGGTCGGCGGTGTGGTCGGCGCGGGTGTTGGCGCAGCGACGGGCAAGGACGGACCGGCGAAGTTTTAGTTTGTTCAACACACCCAGAAGGCCGCGGTCGTACACGCTCATGGCCCTCGTGCTGGGCCTATGCTTGATCGAGACAATCTCTGATGCCTGCCTGTAAGCGGCATCAACTGGCGGGAAGCGCAAATGCAGTCCCCTTCAGGCGCCGGCTTCGCTCTCATGGTGTTGGTCCTTGCCGCCGTTGTTTGGGGCGTCCTCCCCGACAAATCCCATACTGATCGTGCGGTGCGCTTCTACCTTCCGCAGTTGATCTCGCAATCTCGCTAGCGGTCAGCCCAGTGACCTTGGACGCGGGCAGTCGTCCTCCAAACGTCGGAGCAGCAGTAGCGGCGCCGAACTGGGACGGAATGCCCCAAGCAGTCAGCCGCGCTCAGGGGCGAGGAACACGCCAACATGCCGCGAGCCGGCCGCCCGGACTAGAAACGGCAAGCGGCTCACGCCCTAGCGGCACCACTTGGCCGGACACTGTGCGCAGTTCGGCGATTGATCCTATGCGGCCACTCAGAACGGTGAGAGGCGCGCGGTCCTCCGAACCGTTCTCGATCGGCTTCCCAATTCCGTGCCGGCCTGGGACAAGGTATAGGCCGTGCCGTCGAAGTGGAGCCCTTGCTTCGCGATGGTCAACTCGATCGCCGAGTAAATGCGCGTGGCCAGCCTCTCAAGAGGCGAAGCCGCGGTGAAGGGGGCTTTCGCATCGCGAGAGCGTAGATCGTGCGCCGGATTAGGGAAAGCGCCGTCCAGGGGGAGGGGGCGCTACAGGTAGCCGGCGCGACGCTAGCGTGCCTCCCTCGCTCGCACCTGCCGCACCAGCTCGAGGTGGCGGACCCCCTGCTCGTGCATCGCGCCCGCGTCCGGCTCGAGCTTCAAGCCCGAGGGCATGCGCCCGCTCTCGATGCTATCGCGCAGCACCTTGATCGCGGTGAGCAGCGCGGCCTCGGCCGGGCTCATTTCGCTCTCCAGTCGCTCGCCAGCTTCAGCGCCTCCCCGATCTGCGCGGGCGTCATCTTCCCGGCTATGTTGTCGCGGCTCATCTTGGCCAGATCATCACCTTATGGGCAATGTGGAGCCACATACGCCTGCACGTAATCTTGCGGCGCGCCTCGGCCGTCGGCGCACATGTCGCCTAGGATGCTCTGGGCAGTGGGATTGCCCTGCTCGGCAAGCGAGCGGTATAACTTTAGCGCCGTTGCGTAGTCGCCATTTAGGGATCCTGCGAAGGTTGGTGATGCGGTGATATGGCGTTTTCAACGCTGCATCGGCCAGACCCGGCAGCCGGCACAGGAGCCCCGTTGGTGGCGGCGGCGATCGAGGCGTGGCACGCGGTAGCACGCCCACTCGGCTTCGGCTGCGACGGCTTCCCCTTGCTAACGGGCGCGGACGTGCAACGGGGAACAACGAATCCTCCGTGGCGTTTTGTCAGCGGTCAAAAAAGCCCCTTCCAACGCGTTGGATTAGGAACTAGCACTATGAAGCGCGCGCCTCGATCCGTCGACATTCCGGTGCTTGCGCGCGAACTTTCCCTCGAGGTTCAGGCCCTCGTCGGCGGGCCTAATCGGCACGTGCTGTTCCAGGTTTTGTTCGATCGGCTCGGCGTCGAGTGGAAGCAATTGTTCGCTGCTGCCGAGTACGCAAAACGCCACGGGTGGATTGAGGTGGTTGGCGGCAGTGTGGCCCTCCTGGGCGGGGCGCTTCCGGGCACGGGGAGGGCAAGGTACATGTCATTGAGGGGTCTATGACTCCTGGTACTGTCGATTCTCTCTAGATCCGGCCACCCGCTTGCACGGCGCAGGAAGCGGAATCGACCGCATTGGGCCGAGTTGCGAGCCGTGGCGATCGAAGGTGGAGTTAATTGGCGTGCTTACCCCATCGGAGCGGAATCATGGGCCGGCGAGATTGTCGGGCCGTCGCTGGCGGTGCCGGGATGGTGGAATATCCGGCGGATTGGTGCCCACCGCGGGCGCGGTCACGTCTTCGCCGTGCCTGACGGCGAGATCGGGCCACGCAAATGCTGATGGCTCACGCCGCGCGGTCGTCCGAGCTCGTAGTCAGCGGTTCCTGTGCGGCAACTGGCGGATGTGGGTGCGGTACTGCTCGGAGAGGTCGAGCAGCGCGCGATATACGTGCCGCTGCTCGGCGGTCATGAGCCGTTCTTCGACCGGCAACTTGACCTCATGAAAGGCTTCCCTCGTTTCAACGCTGTACCACGCGTGGTGGTCGCAGTTGCCGGAATACCCATGCATTGTATATCTCCCCCTAGATGCAACCATCAAAGGTTAATTGCGTGGCGCGATGGAGCCTACTTTGGTGGTACCTCTTTCGGGTAGTGGGCGCGGCTCCCCATCTCGCGGGCCTCAGTGGATTATGCAGCCGAACGTTCGCTGGCGCTCTGCAGCGTCTCGGGAGCCAACGGCCGCATGCTCGATCGCCTCAAAGCTTGGCCGAAGGAGCGCCGCCGACGCCGCCTCGAGCGCGAAGCCCACGAAGTCGCGCAGCTCATCCAGCAGGCCTACCGCTACGCCCGACACGATCGGTTTCTGGCCTCGATCGTCGCCCACCATCGCCGCAAGCACTACATCACGCCCAGACAGGCGCGCTGGCTCCCTGGGGCCGTCCGGCGGGCCTACTGGACATCCGAGGGCGCCTGACCTCCCTCTAGCGCCGGTGCGGCGTCCCAGCGCCACCTCAACGCCAGCTCGGGCCAGGCCATCGTAGACCGCTCCCGTTAGCTCCTCCGCGGTCGGGCGCGCTCCCTTGCCGTTCCGGTGCAGCTCGGCAATCACCGGCTCGACGATGACACGAAAGTCGGCAAGGCTGAGGGGTATCCGGCCGTTGGCGGTGGCGATCCACTCGTGTAAGGCACGCGGCAGCACCTCGGGCGGCACCTTCGCCCCCTTGTGCCAGAGCTTAAGGCAGTGGACCTGAAACACGGGTTGGAAGTGGCTGATGAAGGCGTCGCGGGGAATGTTCATCTGACGACGCCTGCGTCAATTCCTCGTTGGCGCCGGCAGCATCTGTGAACGCAGCTTCGTCAATCGCACAAGTATCTCGTCGACCGACTCGGCATCGAAGTCGAGATGGATCCGCAGCGGCTTGGCCCTGCCAGCCATGGGCAACGGCGTAAGCCGCAGACGGACAGTCTCCCGGTCCAGCAGCGTGAACATCGCGGCCGGCCCATGCTCCGCTGGGATAGCGCTCATCGCCTCATCCTCCTCAGGTGCTGGCGGGTGATCTATTACAGATCATCCCGGAATCCCTTGAAAGTGGGATGACGCAGCCGGCCGTCTCCCGATTTGTTGGGGTACGACACCTCGACCAGCACCTCGGGCCGCGTCCAGCGCACGCCTGTCTTGCCCTTCGGCTTCTCGATGAGCGGGCAGCGGGCAACCTTCAGGGCGGGCAGTCGCCGCGCGAGCTCGGCCAGGTCGTCGGCGCCAAGACCACGATCGACGGCGCCGGCATAGCGCATAGAACCGTCATCACCGCGGCCTAGCAGGATGCCGTCGATCCGGCCGTTGTCGTCCACGCCATAGCCGGCAACGGCGAACGTCTCGCTGACCTCGCACTTGGTCTTTTGCCAGTCGTGCGAGGGACCGCCGCGATAGGCCGAGTGGAGGCGCTTGGAGACGATCCCTTCAAGCTCCATGTTGCAGGCGGCTTTCAGCATGGCCGCGCCATCGCTCTCGACATAGTCGACCTTTCCAGCACATTGGGATCCTAAGCTTAGAATTCCACGTGGACAAGTTGTCGCG
>JADMIO010690340.1_pt1 | contig 30556 bp, 36 predicted proteins | sample 8958161 | NCBI WGS metagenome assembly JADMIO01 (sample SAMN16585339, study PRJNA669376) | soil metagenome | isolation source: Crop rotation soil | place: USA: Cullars Rotation, Alabama | collected 2011 | reverse complement strand
CAGCGTCGTCGCTCTCTTCGAGCGGCGCCCGCTGAGCTATCATCTCATCAATGGCGGCTATCTCACCATCGCCTTCGCGGTGATGGGCCTGATCCTCGGCCTCTGGCGGTAGCGGCGGCTACCCCGCTACTCGACCAGGTCGAGCATCTCCACCGGCGGGCCGGGGAATTTCGAGTAATCCTCGATCCCGCCCACCAGCTCGTTCACCGCGCGTGCTGCCTGGTCCATCGCCGAGTGGGCGTAGGCGTAGGCGCCGGCGTCCGAATTGGCGATCGCGATGCGGCCCCAGCCTTTGCGCGACACCTCGATGGGCAATGGACCGTCGGGCCAATAGGCATCCCAGGGCCGCATATATTCGAGCGCGTAGCCGTGGCTCCAGCGGTTGCAGGTGATGCCCTCGATGTCGCGCGCCGCATCGAAGCCGAAGGGTGATAGCGCGCGATCGAGCATGTCGCGGATTTCGCGCTCCATGTCCTCAAAGCTCACAGTGGTGAGGTAGTTGCGCCCCGCCGCTGCCTGCTCGCGCGCTGTCATGGTGGGGTCCATCGTGGTCGGAATCTTGCTCAGATGGAGGATGATGGGATCCGCCGGCACGTCGGCGAATTTGTACTCGCCGATCGACACCGGGAAGTCGATCTCGGCGCCGTTCCAGAAGCCGGTGAGGTCGTTGATGCCGGCGATCTTCGCCTTGTCGAGCGCTTCCCAGTTGCGCAGCTGCACATTGGTGTAGATCAGCGGCACCTTGTGTTGGTCCTGGAGGGCCGCCACCTGCTCGGCGCCGATCTCATCGGTGAGGAATGGAATGATGCGGTGCCAGCAGGCGAGGATCAGATGGCCGCCCGTTGCGGTCTTGAGCTTGCCGTCCTCGACGTAGGTTGCGGTCACGGCAGTGGCGCTCGCGGGGTCACCGTCATGCGCGACCTTCACTACCGATGCGCCGAGCCGGAGTCGCACGGCGGAGCCCTCGACATCGAGCTTGGTATAGTCGACGTCGTTGTTGACGAGCTCTTCCATCGTCGAGCCAGGCAGGGCGGCGGGGATCAGTCCGCGCACCAGCGCCCGGGCGACGCCGGCATTGCCGTCGGGGAAGTGGTAGATGTAGGGGTCGGGGTCGGTGAGCGCGAGGCGGCCCGAGGGGCTCATGGTCTTGTACGGTCGCTCGCCCAGATCGAGGCCATCGAAGCCGGGATTGTAATTGCCCCAGGCGTCGAGCGCCGTCGTGGCGTCGATCCCCACGCCGAAATAGGCCTCGGTCGAACGCTGGAAGTATTTCACCAGCTCCGCGTCATAGCCGGCAATGACAGTGAGGAAATCGGCATAGGTCGTCTGCGCGAGGATCGCGAACTTTTCTTCGCGCGTCTTGCCCGCGAGATAATCGGGCGGCGAGTCGATGAGCTCGATGAGGTTGGCTTTCGCCGTATCGTTGAGCGGCGTCTCGGGCACCCAGTCGGCCGCTGCTTCTGCCTCAACCACTAGCTTGTCGACGCCCCAATCTTCCTTGCGGAACAGCACGGCATCGCCGAGCTCGCGCTCCTCATGCCAGGTCTGGTCGTAGTAGGTCTCGAACTTGGTGACGTCGATACCGATGTCGGTGAGGAGCCGCTTCACGGCTTCGGAGAAGTACGTCGGTGTCTGCAGCGACTGGCTGCCGCCATAGCCGATCAGCTTCTTGCCGTTGCTCGCGGTGAACTCGTTGCGTCGCGCATGGCCGCCGAACTCGTCATTGTTCTCGAGGATCAGCACCTTCGCGTCGGGTTTCTGCTGCCGATAGAGATAGGCGGCGGCGAGGCCCGAGATGCCGCCTCCGACGACGATCAGGTCATAGCTCTCGCCCGTTGCTTCGGGTGCTGGAGCGCTGTTCCAGAAGTTGCCATCGCGCAGCGCGTGGCCGATATTCATCGCCGTCTCGGAATGTCCGCGGAGGCCGGTGATTTCGGCCGGATCACTCGCCGGTGTCGCCGCGCTGGCGGAGGGAATGTGGCCGCCCAGCGCCGCTGCCGTCACGGTCAGCGCCACGCCGTTGAGAAAGTCGCGCCGGCTGATCGGCCGGTCCATGCCCAATGCTCTGTCGCGTTCCGAAATCGCCATAAGAAACTCCCTCCGCCTCATCTGGGGCAGAGGGAAGCTTAGCGCTTTGCGCGGAGTTGGCTAGGCCGGCCTCGAGGCTCGAATACCACCACATGGCCGGCCTGTTCGTTGGCTCAGATATCGATCTCGATATCGACGCGGTGTTCGCCCTGTCCGCGGCGGATTTCTTCGGCCGCGCGGCGCAGGATGTCGGCCAGGCGCTGCTGGTTGTGCGGGTCGCGGTTCTTGGCCGCTTCCTTGATTGCCTGCTTTAGATCCTTGCGAGCTTCGTTCACCTGAGGCTCGACATCGTCCATGTCGCGGTCGGGCCGTGGCGGAGGCTCGTTCCAGCCGCGCTCGGCTTCTTCCCAGCGCATTTTCACCTTGGCGAACTGCTCACCGATCCGGGCGAGGTGTGCGAGGGTCGTCTCCACCGCCGCACGGTTGTCGGCAAGGTGGGTCTTCCCCTCCTCGGTGATGGTGTAGAGCCGCTTATTGCCCTCGGCGGTCGAGGTCACATAGCCGGCCTCCTCGAGGAAGGTCAGCGCGGGGTAGACCACGCCAGGGCTCGGCACATACATGCCGCCGGTTTTTTCCTCGATGGCCTTGATCAGGTCGTAGCCGTGGCGGGGCTGCTGGTCGATCAGGTAGAGCGCAATCAGGCGCAGGTCGCCCGAGGCGAGCATGCGGCCGATGCGGAAGCTGTCGCCCCAATCGCCCCAGCCGCCACGTGGCCCGCCGGGCCCACCTGGGCCGCCGGGACCGCCCCAGCCGGGCCCGCCGAAACCGCGGCGTCCCATCGCTTCGAACTTGTGCCACATCCGGTGCTGAGCCCGGTGCAGCCGATCATGCGCGCGATCAAAATGATCGTCATGGTCATGCATTTTCGTCTCTCCGATATATCTTACGATAGTCGGAAGATACGCTGAGCCGGCGATCGCTTCAAGATAGCTCGTAAGATATATCTTGGGTCAGGAGGGCTGCCCGATCTGATCTACCTGATCGCGGCGACATATCGGTCGGCGCTCCGTTGCACGGCCGCCTTCGCGTCCTCGACCAGTACGCGGTCCCACCAGCCCGAATAGATACGATCATAGGCGAATGGCTTCACGGCCTTGACGATCCGCTCGACTGTCCGGGCGTTCACCGGGATCAAATTGGGGTAGGAATACATGAAGCTCACCCAGCGTGTGTCGGGGACCACCATGATGGAATCGCCCGTCATCAGCACGCCGCGACCCTCGGCACCCTCGGCCCAATGGAGCACCGTCGAGCCCGTGAAATGGCCGCCGGTGCGGATCAGGGTGATGCCGGAAGCGATCTGTTTGGTTTCGCCTGTCCAGAATTCGACGGCCGGATCGGGCCGCATCACGTAGTCGCGGTTGTCCTCGTGGAGGTAGATCGGCACGCCGCCCAGCGCCCGGCTCCAGTCGATCATTGTCGAGTAGAAGTGCGGATGCGAGATCGCCATCGCCGCGATGCCGCCCTTGGCCTTGATCGCCGCCAGCGCCTCGTCGGTGATCACGGGCGTGCAGTCCCACATCACGCCGCCATCGGGCCGCTCGATGATCAGCGCGCGCTGCCCGATCGCCACCTGGGGTTTTGACGCAAGCCCGGTCAGCCCCGGCTCGACCTCGCGCAGTTCGTTGACGTGATCGGTCTTGAGCTCCTCGAGCGTCGTCCAGCTCTGGCCCTTGGCGTTCACATATTGCCGCTCATCGGCGCAGATCAGGCAGACCTCGCGCGGCGCCTCAGTCTCGGCATAGCCGACGCCGCAGGTGGTGCAGATGTATGAGGGCATAGGATCGCTCCGCAAAGAGAGCGAAACCTACTGCTTCATCTTCCACAGCTCCAGCGCGCTGAGGCTCTCGCCGGCGCGGGCGATGGCGAACTGGTAGATGTCAAAGCTGGTTACTCTGACGCCATAGTAATTGTCGCGCGCCCGCGCCTCGTTCTTGAGCTTGAGGATCAGGTCGCGGTCGCAGGTGTTGAGGTCGACCTTGAGTGAATCGTCGCGGGCCTGGCGCACGGCAAAGTCGAAGGGGTCCCAGCCCCACAGGTCGATCTTCCAGGCGTCGCCTTTGTTGTCCTTGAACTTGAGGCCCCAAAAGAGCCCGGCGCCGAGTGGATGCGGGTCAACCCAATCGTTGAGATAGGTCGCCTCATGGAGCGGGATGCCCAGATCGGCGAAGTGGCGCGCCAGCGTGTGACCGAAGGCCATCCATTCTTCCCAGCGGTCGGCTTCCACCGCCATGTGGATGTCGATGTCGCGCCAGACCATGAGGTTGTAGCTGGCGCTGCCGGTGACAGTGGGCTGGGCGAAGTTTTCGGCGAGCAGCTGAAACAGGCCCGAGCCGCTCAGGAAATCATAGGCTTCCTTGCGCAGCTCGCTTGCCTTCTCAGCCCGCTCGGCCGCACTCGCCACGGCTCGCTCCCCCAAACAAAAACCCGGCCGCGATAAATGGCCGGGTTTCGGAAATTGGCAAGGGGCAGGAAGCCCCGAGTTGGCTCTTATTCAGCCTTGGGCGCGGCTGCTGCCTCGGCGGCTTCCTTCTCGGCGAGTTCCCTCGCGAGAGCTTCCGCTGCGGCGACCTTTTCGGCCTCGCGGGCCGCCTTGGCTTCGGCCGCGGCATCACGCTCGCCGGCCTCGATCTTCTTGGTGCGGGCGTTGGTCGATTCGAAAATACGGGCCGACTTACCGCGGCGGTCGCGCAGATAGTAGAGCTTGGCGCGACGCACCTTGCCGCGCTTGAGCACTTCGACGCGGTCGACGTTGGGCGACAACACCGGGAACACGCGTTCGACGCCTTCGCCGTAGGAAATCTTGCGGACGGTGAAGCTCTCATTGAGCCCCGTACCGGTGCGGGCGATGACGACGCCCTCGTAGGCCTGGAGGCGTTCCTTCTCGCCTTCGCGGACCTTCACCCACACCTTGACGGTATCGCCATGGGTGAAATCGGGGATGTTGGCCTTCGCGGCTAGGCTATCGAGCTGCTCTTTCTCGATCTCGGCAATGATATTGGGCATTGGTTGATCCGTTCTGATCTTTTCAAAGGGGCGTTTTGCTGGAGTGACTCTCCAACCGCCCGGTCTTGGTTTGCACGGAGTTGTGTGACGTTATTGGCCGCCCGCTTTGGGGAAGCGAGCGCGCCTATAGAGGAGAAATCCCCAGGAGTCTAGGGTGAGGGCCGCATAGCGGTCCCTGCGGCCAGATTTGGCAGCGTCGGTCGTCCAAACGACAACCTCAGGACGAGTGGCGCAGTTTCAGGCGGGTGATGGCGCCGACAGCAATCATCATGCCGGCAATCATAAGCAGCGTCATGCGATTCTCCTCGAGGAGAAACGCGGGAGGACCCGGTTCGATCCGTCGCGGGGGCGGCCGGGTCAGGCCCGGCCACGACCCTATTGGATGAGGCTAGAGCCAGCCGGCGAGGACGCCGAGGCCGCCCAGCGCGAACGCACCGCCGGCGACCTGAGCGATCGTCCGGCCGTACTTGCCCGTCGCAGCGGCGACGCCCATCGCGGCCGCGATGCCGGCGACATGCAGCAGAGCCGTCGCGGCCACAAGGCCCAGCGCATAGGTCAGTGCACCGGCGTCCGCCGGCATCTCAGCGCCGTGCGCCCAGCCATGGAACGTGGCGAAACCGCCAACCAGCGCCATCGCCGCGACCACGGGCATGCGGCGTCCGAGCGCGGCAACGCCGCCGATCACGATCGAGCTCAGCGCGATGGCGAGTTCGGCGTAGGGCAGGGTGATGCCGTTGGCGCCCAGCGCGAAGCCCACCGTCATCATGCCGACGAAACTCAGCGGCACCAGCCACAGGGCGCGGCTACCGAGGACAAAAGCGAAGACGCCGACCGCGACCATCGCGAGGATGTGGTCGAGCCCACCGATCGGATGCATGAAGCCGTGCACCAGGTCGTGCGTGCCCACACCGGTATGGGCGAAGGCAGCCGAGGGCAGGCCGATGAGCCCGAGAGCGAGAAGCGAGGACAGAGCGCGCATTGATTTCCTTCCGGGACCCACCGTCCCATAGCAATTGACCAATGACGGCCGGTCTCCTGGCTCCGGACCACCCTCCTCGCCTTCCCAGTCGCAAACCAGTGGCCGCTGAGGAGGGGATCAGTCCGTTACAGTCGCGGGGGCGGCGCCGGCGTCAAACCGGCTTCCCGTTTCACCCAATAGTGGGCACCGTCGATGCTATCTGTGTCAGGAACGCGCCGGGGAATCAATCGCAACGGCTTGATTTGCCGCAAGGACGTCGTGTTGCCGTCTGCTATAGAGCGGCTCATGAGCACCGGCGGACGCAGATGGGTCTATGCGCGCGAGACACTTCTCGCGCTGCTCGTCGTTGCGCTGACCTTCCTCAACTATGGCCATGTCTCGTTGGCGGCTGCGAAAGGTGTGCAGCTCACGCCGGGCAGTTGGTGCGGCGACCCGCTCTTGCCCGATTCGTTGGATCATCCGCCCTGCCACGCCTGCCGCATCGGCAGTGGGGCCGATCTGCCACCAGCACCTGTCTGCGTCGAGCCGGTCAGCTTCATCGCAACGCCGGTCGCCCACGCCGCGCCGCTCGCGACAATCGAGTTGCCACTCCAGGCGCGTCCCGCACAACCGCGCGCACCACCCTCTCTCGTCTGATCTCTCTCACCGTCGCCTCAACCGGCCGCACCGGCGGCCAACTCCTATGAGATCATGATGAACCGCATTCTCTCGGGCGCCCTCGCGCTCCTCTTCCTCGTCGCCCCAATCGCTGCGTCCGCGCAAGACGTGTTCACGCTCGGCATGCTCGAAATCAGTGGCGGCTTCAGCCGCGCGACGCTGCCCAATGCACCTGTTGGTGCCGGCTATCTCACCATCACCAACAAGGGCGCAGAGGACGACACACTCGTCTCCGCGAGCTCGCCCATTGCCGGCAAGACGCAGATCCACGACATGAAAATGGAAGGCGACGTGATGAAGATGAATGAGGTCGAAGGCGGCCTCGTCATTCCGGCAGGCCAATCGGTGATGCTCGCGCCCGGCAGCTTCCACATCATGTTCATGGACTTGAAAGAACCGCTGGTCGAGAACGCCATGGTCCCGGTGACGCTTACCTTCGAGAAGGCCGGCCCGATCGAAATCCAGCTCGTTGTCGGCAGCGTCAATGCCGACGAACCCGAACACAACATGTAGGCACTCAAGCATGCGCACCTTCCGCATCGTTCTGTGGACACTCGTGGTCGTCGCCGCCATCGCTGCGACGATTGTGTTCTTCACCCGGCCCAACATCGTCAACGGGCCGGGCGGTGGGCAGTTCGCGTTGGTCGATCAACGCGGCAACCCGGTCGACCAATCGATCTTTGTTGGCAAGCCGTCGCTGCTGTTCTTCGGCTATACGCATTGCCCCGACGTCTGCCCCACCACGATGGGCGAGATGCAGGGCTGGTTCTCGGCGCTGGGCGATGAGGCCAAGACGCTGCAAGGCGTGTTCGTCACTGTCGATCCCGAACGCGACACGCCTGAGATTCTCGGCGACTATGTGAGCTTCGTGTCCGACCGCATCGTCGGGTTGACGGGGTCACAGGCCGAGATCGACAAGGTTGTGAGAGACTGGGGCGCGGTCGCCGAAAAGGTGCCGCAGGACGACGGCAGCTACCTGATGAACCACACCGCCTCGGTGTTCCTCGTGAACTCGAAGGGTGAGTTCAGCGGCACGATCGCCTACGGCGAGGACACGAAGACTGCACTTGAGAAGATTAGGCGGCTGGTGGCGAACAGCTAATCCAACAAATCGGGACGGCGCGACCGGGTGAGCCTTTCGCTCGCCTCGCGCCGCCATTTGGCAACCTTGCCGTGGTCGCCGCTGGTCAACACAGCCGGGATCTCGCGACCTTCGAACGTCGCTGGCCGCGTGTATTGCGGATACTCCAGAACGCCGTTCTCAAAACTCTCGTCGGCGTGGCTCTCTTCCGCGCCGAGCACGCCGGGGATCAATCGTACCACGGCTTCGAGCAGCACCATCGCGGCGACTTCGCCGCCGGCGAGCACGTAGTCGCCGATCGAGACCTCCTCGAGATTGCGCGCTTCGATCACCCGCTCATCGATCCCCTCGAACCGCCCGCAAACGATCACCGCGCCGGGACCTGCGGCCAGCGCACGCACCCGCGCCTGCGTCAGCGGCTTGCCGCGGGGCGACATGAGAAGCCGCGGGCGCGGATCGTTCTGGTGCGAGACGGAGTCGATAGCGGCGGCGAGCACATCGGGCTTGAGCACCATGCCGGCGCCGCCGCCGGCCGGTGTGTCGTCCACCGAGCGGTGCCTGTCGGTCGCGAAATCACGCAGCTGCGTGAGGTGCAGCGACCACAGACCCTCACCTGCGCCCCGTCCGATCACCGAGGCGCCGAGCGGGCCGGGGAACAGTTCGGGAAACAGCGTGATGACTTCGGCGGCAAAGCTCAATCGGGCTCTTCCTCCCCGGGGTCGGCGTCGACCGGGGCATCGATGACGATGTAGCCATCGGCGAGCTTCACTTCCGGCACCACGGCCTTGGTGAAGGGATAGAGGAAGGTGTCGCCGGTTCTTCCGTCGCGCACTTCGATCAGATCGGAGGCGCCGTAGTTGGGGATGGCGGTGACGGTGCCGAGCACCGTGCCGTCGGTCAGTCGAGCTTCGAGCCCGATCAGGTCGGCGTGGTAGAAGTCGTCATCGTCAGATGGCGGCGGAAGCTTGTCGCGGTCCACATAGAGCTCCACGCCGTTGAGCTTTTCGGCCGCGGTGCGGTCGGTAACGCCCTTCAAACGCGCCACGAGCACATTGGTCGTGGCACGCGCATTTTCGATCTCGATCATGAGGCCCGGCTTGTCGGTCGCGAGCGGACCGTAATCCACCAGGGCCAGCGGCTCCTCGGTGAACGACGTGATGCGGACCTCGCCCTTGATGCCATGGGCCGCGCCGATGCGGCCCATGAGCAGCTTCTTGGACGAACTGTCCGCCATCGCTTACTCGGCGGCCGGAGCGGCTTCGGCGGCCGCCTTGTCGGCAGCGGCCTTGGCCTTGGCCTCGACGCGCTCGGTGGCCTTCTTGCCCGGCTTGGCGCGCTCGGGGTTGTTGCGCGGCGCGCGCTTGGCGACGCCCGCGGCGTCGAGGAAGCGCAGCACGCGATCGGTCGGGGTCGCGCCGACGCTCACCCAATGCTGGATGCGCTCGGTGACGAGGGTCACGCGCTTGCTGTCATCGGCGAGCATCGGATCGTAATGACCAACCTTCTCGATGAAGCGGCCATCGCGCGGCGAGCGCGAGTCGGCGATCACGACGTGGTAGTAGGGGCGCTTCTTGGTGCCAGCGCGGGCGAGACGGATCTTGAGAGACATCGTTGTTCCTTGAATGAGTAGATCGGTGTTTTCGTTTTAGTTTGTCGCGCTCACGAACCGCAAAACCGGAAGACCACTTTTGCTGTTCGCGCTCACGGGTTACTTCTTCTTCGGCACGAAACCGCCGCCGAGGCCGGGCAGGCCAGGGAAGCGGCTGGTGCCGCCAAGACCGGGCACGCCCGATCCAGATTTCAGGAGCTGGCCCACATCGGTGGGCAGCTTTTGCGAAATGTCTTTGGGAGCCGCGGGCGACTGCGGGATCGAGGCGGGATCGATGCCCATCTCGCGCGCCATGCGCTCCAGTTCACGCGGGTCCATGGTGGAGGGGTCGGGCATGTTGCCGAGGCCCGGCATCATGTTGCCCATCTTGCCGCCGAACATGCCGGCAAGCGAGCCGAGGCCGCCCTTCGACACCTTCTTCATCATGTCCGCCATCTGGCGGTGCTGCTTCATCAGCTTGTTGACGTCTTCGACCTTGGTGCCTGAGCCGTTGGCGATGCGAATGCGGCGCTTGGCGTTGAGCAAATCGGGGTTGGAGCGCTCGCCCTTGGTCATCGAGTTTATGATGGCGATCTGGCGGTCGAACACCTTGTCGTCCATCGCGCTGCTACCCGCCATGGCCTTCTTCATCTGACCCATGCCCGGCATCATGTTCATGAGGGCGCCCATGCCGCCCATCTTCTTCATCTGCTGCAGCTGGCCGCGAAGATCCTCGAGGTCGAACGACCCCTTCTTGATCTTCTTGGCCATCTTGGCCGCGTCCTCGGCCTTGATGCTCTCGGCCGCTTTCTCGACCAGGCTGACGATGTCGCCCATGCCGAGGATACGGTCGACGATGCGGCTGGGGTGGAAGTCCTCGAGCGCATCCATCTTTTCGCCAGTGCCGATCAGCTTGATCGGCTTGCCGGTCGCGGCGCGCATCGAGAGTGCCGCGCCGCCACGGCCATCGCCGTCGACGCGGGTCAGAACGATGCCCGTGATGTCGACGCGCTGGTCGAACGAGCGCGCGAGATTGACGGCGTCCTGGCCGGTCAGCGCATCTGCGACGAGGAGAATTTCGTGCGGGTTGGTCGCGGCCTTCACCGCGGCCGTCTCTTCCATCAGATCTTCGTCGACGTGAGTACGGCCGGCGGTATCGAGGATGACGACGTCGTAGCCGCCGAGTTTTGCCTCACGCTGGGCGCGTTTGGCGATGTCGACCGGTTTTTCGTTGAGCTGGATGGGCAGCGTGTCGACGCCGATCTGCTCACCGAGAACGCGGAGCTGTTCCTTGGCGGCCGGGCGGCGGTCGTCGAGCGAGGCCAGCAGGACCTTCTTGCCCTGCCTCTCCTTCATGCGCTTGGCGATCTTGCCGGCATGCGTGGTCTTGCCCGCGCCCTGGAGGCCGACCATCAGCATGGTCATTGGCGGGGTGGTGTTGAAGTCGATCGGTACTGCCACATCGCCCAGCACCTTGATCAGCTCGTCATGGACGATCTTGACCACCTGCTGGCCGGGCTTGACCGAGCGCGTGACTTCGGCGCCCACGGCGCGCTCGCGCACCTGCTCGACGAAGGCTTTGACCACTTCGAGCGAAACGTCGGCCTCGAGCAGCGCCCGGCGCACTTCGCGCAGCGCGGCGTCGACGTCCGCCTCGCTCAGCGCGCCGCGGCCCGTAATGCCGTCGAAGATTTTCCCAAGCCGGTCGCTAAGGCTCTCGAACACTTTTCGTCCTATCCATCCGATGTCTGGTCACCGGAACATGGGTACTGCTTGAGCGTTTGTCGCGCTCGCGAGGCGGAAAACCGGAAACCCACTTTTCCTCTTCGCGCTCCGCCAACCCCAAACGCCAAACACACCCCGGGGCGCATCGCGCTGCGGGGTGCTTGCCTTGGGGATCTCTTTATACCTTTGCGGGTCCCGGTCGGCGGTTCAGGTCAGGCCTGATCGAAGTTGGCGGGTGACTACGCGCGATGCGGCACGGAGTCAACCGGCGCCACTGGCAATTGGCGGGCAGTTCCGCCATATACACCCCGCAACCCGCAACAGGCTCCGCCATGTCCAGCGCCCCATTCCTCAAGATGAACGGGCTCGGCAACGAGATTATCGTCGCCGACATGCGCGGACGTAAGGACCGGATCGCGCCGGCGGCAGCGGTTGCCATCAATGGCGATCCAGCGACCAAGTTCGATCAGATCATGGCGCTCCACGATCCGCGCACGCCGGGGACCTTTGCCTATATCGAGATCATCAATTCCGATGGGTCCTATGCCGAAGGCTGCGGCAACGGCATGCGCTGCGTCGTCCAGAAGCTGAGCGCTGAGACCGGCAAGACGCAGTTCGTGTTCGAGACGCTGGCGGGGATCCTTACCGGCGAGGAACATCCCGACGGGCTTGTTAGCGTCGACATGGGCAAGCCCCGGTTTGGCTGGGAAGACATCCCCCTGGCCGAGGAATTCGCCGACACGACCGGCATCGAACTCCAGATCGGGCCCATCGACGCGCCTGTGCTGCACACGCCATCGGTCGCTTCGATGGGCAATCCGCACGCCATCTTCTGGGTCACCGACGACGTCTGGGGCTATGCCCTCGACCGCTTCGGCCCGATGCTCGAGAACCACCCGATCTTCCCCGAGCGCGCCAATATCTCAATCGCCAACGTGGTTTCGCCCACGCACATAATCCTCCGTACCTGGGAGCGTGGAGCTGGTCTGACGCGTGCCTGCGGCACGGCTGCCTGCGCCGCCCTGGTCAGCGCCTCGAGGACCAAGCGCACCGGCCGCAAGGCGACCGTCACCGTCCCTGGTGGCGATCTGGTGGTCGAATGGCGCGACGATGAACATGTTATGTTGACCGGACCCGCCGAGTACGAATTCTCGGGCGAACTCGATCCGGACACGGGCGTGTGGACGCGCGACAAGGTCGACGCTTAATGCAAAGTCCTTCCTGATGAGTGTCGAGACCCTGACATTCGGATGTCGGCTCAACGCCTATGAGTCCGAGGTCATGAAGGCTGAGGCCGAGAAGGCCGGACTTCAGGGCGCGCTGATCGTCAACACCTGCGCCGTCACGGAGGAAGCCGTTCGCCAGGCCAAGCAGGCCATCCGCAAAGCGCGCCGCGACGATCCTTCTCGGCAGATCATCGTCACGGGCTGCGCCGCACAGACTGAAGCGCGGACCTTCTCCGAAATGGCCGAGGTCGATCTCGTCATCGGCAATGCCGACAAGATGAAGGCCGAGAGCTACGCGCCGATGGCTTTTGGTGTGAAGCTCAACGACAAGGTGCAGGTCAACGACATCATGGCCGTGCGCGAGCAGGCCGGGCACCTGATCGAGGGCATGGATGGGCGGACGCGGGCCTTTGTCCAGGTGCAGAACGGCTGCGACCACCGCTGCACCTTCTGCATCATCCCTTATGGCCGCGGTCCTTCGCGCTCGGTGCCGATGGGTGCCGTGGTAGAGCAGATGAAGCGGCTCGTCGGTAATGGCTACCGAGAGTTGGTCCTGACCGGCGTCGATATAACATCGTATGGCACCGACCTGCCGGGCCAACCGAGTCTCGGTAAGCTGGTCCAGGCGATTCTGCGCCACATCCCCGACCTGCCGCGGCTGCGTATCTCGTCGCTCGACTCGATCGAGGCGGATCAGGCGCTCTATGATGCCATAGCATCAGATCGTCGGCTGATGCCGCACCTTCATCTCAGCCTCCAATCGGGCGACGACCTCATCCTGAAGCGCATGAAGCGTCGGCATTTGCGGGCAGATACGCTGGAGTTCGTCGAGAAGGTCCGCGCGCTCAGGCCGGACGTCGTGTTCGGCGCCGATATCATCGCAGGCTTCCCCACCGAGACCGACGAGATGTTCGAGAACTCGCTCGAGATCGTCAGCGAGGCGGATCTCACCTACCTCCATGTCTTCGCCTATTCGGCACGCCAGGGCACGCCCGCGGCCCGCATGCCGCAGGTCTCCAAGCCCGTTCGGAAGGAGCGCGCCGCCCGACTGCGTGCCCTGGGCGATCAGCAATATAAGGCGCTATGTGAAGGCCGCGTTGGTGCGACCGAGATGGTGCTGGTTGAGCGTAACGGTGTCGGCCGGACGGAACAGTTCCTGCCGATCGCGGTTCCGGGTCGTGCGGCCGGCGAGCTGGTCCCGACGCTGGTAACAGGCGTCACGCCAGACGGTCTCGTCGGCGAAGCCCTGAGGAACGCGGCCTGATGGCGGAGAAAAAGCGCGGCTTGCTCGATCGGATCTTCGGTACGCCTTCGGCACCTGAGCCGGAGGTGCCACTTCCGGCCGGCCGGGAGCAGCTCATCGATGAGGCGCTCGATACGCCCCTGGTTCTGCCGCCCGATCAGGAGATTGCGCTGGCGGAAGCACTGCGCGAGGACGGCCGGCGCCTTGGCGGACCGCAGCCCGAGGAGATGCCCGGCCCGCCGGAGATGATGCCGCCGACGGCGCCAAAGCCAAGGCAGAACTGGCTCCAGCGTCTCGCCTCGGGCCTGAAGCGCTCCTCGGACCAGCTGACCGGCGGCATCGCCGCCGTCTTCACCAAGAAGAAGCTCGATCAGGCGATGCTTGACGAGCTCGAGGATATCCTGATCCAGGCCGATTTCGGCATCGACATGGCTTCGTCAGTCACCGACGCCCTGCGCCGCGACCGCTTCGACCGTGACATCGCGCCCGACGAAGTCCGCGCCGTACTGGCGGCGGAAGTCGTCAAGGTGCTTGACCCTGTCGCCAAGCCGCTCGATATCGACGCTGCCATCAAGCCATTCGTGATCCTGATGGTCGGCGTCAATGGCTCGGGTAAAACCACCACCATCGGCAAGCTCGCCTCGCTCTACCGCGCTGCCGGCAAGTCGGTGATGCTCGCTGCCGGCGACACGTTCCGCGCCGCCGCCATCGAGCAGCTCCAGGTCTGGGGCCAGCGCACGGGCGCGCCGGTGGTCGTCCGTCCCGCCGGGTCGGACGCGTCCGGCCTCGCCTTCGATGCGATGACCGAAGCCCGGGCCGCCGGGTCCGATCTTCTCATCATCGACACCGCGGGGCGGCTCCAGAACCGCGACGAACTGATGAGCGAGCTCGAAAAGATCATCCGCGTGATCAAGAAGGTCGATCCGAGCGCACCGCACGCCACACTTCTGACGCTGGATGCGACGACTGGACAGAACGCGCTCAATCAGGTCGAAATCTTCGGGAAGCGCGCCGGGGTCACGGGACTGGTCATGACCAAGCTCGACGGCACGGCGCGAGGCGGCATTCTGGTGGCGATCGCCAGGAAGTTCGGCCTGCCGGTGCATTTCATCGGCGTGGGCGAGGGTGTCGACAATCTGGAGCCATTCGCAGCGGGCGATTTTGCCCGGGCGATCGTAGGTGATGTGCAATGACGAGTGAAACCAAGCCCGCCGAGCCCAGCTGGGACGAGCTCAGGCCGCAGATCATCAAGATGGCGCTCGAGCTCGGGCCGCTGGTGGTGTTCTTCATCGTCAACACCAAGGGCGAGGATATCCTCGCAGCCTTTCCGGCGCTATCGCAATGGTTCACGCAGCCCATCATCTTCGCCACGGCCGTGTTCATGGCCGCGATGGTGGTCTCGCTGCTCTTGAGCTGGCTGCTGCTGCGCAGGGTCGCGGTGATGCCCCTCGTTACCGGCGTGGTGGTCCTGATCTTCGGTGGATTGACGCTCTATTTCCAGGACGCGACCTTCATCAAGATGAAGCCCACCATCGTCAACACGCTGTTCGGCGTTACGCTCCTGGGTGGTCTCGCCTTCGGCCAGTCGCTGCTCAAATATGTGTTCGGCGAAGTCTATAAGCTCGAGCCGAAAGGCTGGACAATCCTGACGCTTCGCTGGGGCCTGTTCTTCATCCTGCTCGCTGTGATGAACGAGGTCGTGTGGCGCACGCAGTCCACCGACTTCTGGGTCGCGTTCAAGGTGTGGGCAACGATGCCGCTCACCGTCATCTTTGCGGCGTTCCAGCTGCCGGTGCTGACAAAATACGCGCCCCGCCCGATCAAGCCGGTCGAGGCGATCACGCCTATCGATCCCCTGCCCTAGGAGCGCTTCCAGGAAAAGTGGCTGCCGGTTTTCCGGTTGGAAGCGCGATATGCAAAAGCAGGCATCCTAGTTCGGCCGCTTGATCAGCGCGTCCTTGGTGACGTTGAGCTGGATGCCATCTGCGTCGAGGCGCGCGATCTGTTCTGGCAGGATGTAGCGGTCCCTGGCGAAGAGCCCCTTGGTGTCGAGATGCACATAGCCGTCACGCAGCAGCTGACTGCGAAGCGGCTCGGGCACGTCCTCTCGGCCGAAGGCTTCTGCCACCGCCTCGACCAGCCTGTTGTTGTCAGGGGCATTATCGGCCTGATCGACCGTCGCCGGCTCGACATCGGGGGCGGTCTGGTTCTCGGGATACTTCAGCCCGTCGATCCTGCCGATCTCACGGTGCTCGCTGTCGTACACCTTCATGCCGACCTGAATCTGATCTGGAAGCCGTTCCATTGTGTGTCTCCTCAGGGTGAGTGCTGAGGGACAAACGACTCTCCGAGCGCCGCCGTTCCCGGCGTCACGCAGCTGTTAGCTCTGCTTGGCCTTGGCGATCGCCGGTACGATCTCGCGCTGGATATCGTCCATATCCAGCGGCCCGACATGCTTGAAGCGGATCACGCCCTTGGCGTCGACGATGAACGTCTCAGGCACGCCGTAGACGCCCCAGTCGATCGACGCGCGGCCGTTCGAGTCAGCGCCAATCGCATCATAGGGATTGCCAAGCTCGGTCAGGAACGCCACCGCGTTCTCTGCCGCGTCCTTCTGGTTCATGCCGAACAGGCGCACGCCGGTCTGCTGCTTCAGGGCTTCGAGCACGGGGTGCTCGTCGCGGCAGGGGATGCACCAGCTGGCAAAGACATTGACGACGGTTACCTCGCCCGCGAGCGCCGCCGTATCAAAGCCGGGCACCCCGGTGCCGTCGACCGCAGCGAGCGAGAACTCAGGCGCCGGCTTGTCGATCAGCACCGACTGGATCAGCGAAGGGTCGCGGTTGATGTTGAGCGCGAACACACCAAGCAGTGCGACGAGCACCACCAGCGGCAGCAGCGCGAGGAGCAGGCGGATGGGCTTACTCACCTGCCGGGGCTATCCGAGCGGCGGCGTACGCCCTGGGCTTCGAGCGCCGCGAGCTTCCGCTTTACGCTCGACGAATTCCACGACACCCAGGCGATCAGTGCCGCCGTGACGATGGCGACGCCGGCGTAAGCCGAGACGATGAAGACGGCGTGCGGTCCGAGATCAGGCATCACGCACCTCGTGCCGCGGCCTGGCGGCTGAGCGAGTCGACGCGGCGCTTCAGGATCTCGGTGCGCATCGAGACGAAATGCAGCGTCAGGAACAACAGGGTGAAGGCCAGCACCATGAGGATCAGCGGCAGGAAGACGCTGCCAGCCATGCGTGGCCCGGTCGACGTCAAAATGCTCGCGGGCTGGTGCAGCGTATTCCACCAGTCGACCGAGAACTTGATGATGGGAATGTCGATGCCGCCCACCAGGGTCACGATCGCGACGATGCGGGCCGCCTTGAGCTGATCCTCGAAGGCCCGCCACAGCGCGATGATGCCGAGATAGATGAAGAGCAGAATGAGCGTTGACGTCATGCGGCCGTCCCACTCCCAGAACGTCCCCCAGGTCGGCCGGCCCCAGAGCGATCCGGTGAACAGCGCCAGCGTTGTGAAGGTCGCGCCGAGCGGGGCCGCGGCCTTGGCGGCGACATCGGCGAGCGGGTGACGCCAAACCAGCGTGCCGAAGGCGGCGACGAACATGACGCCATAGACGAACTGGCTCAGCCAGGCGTTGGGCACGTGGACGTAGAGGATGGGCAGGGTCGTGCCGACATTCTCGGTTTCGAGCGGCGCCCGAAAGAAAGCGAGATAGAGCCCGGCCACAAACAACGCCGCGGTGAGCAGTGCGAGCGGCACGATGGCCGGCTTGCTCCAGGCCATGAAGCTGCCGGGGTGGGCGAGGCGCGAGAACCAGTTCGGTTTGGGTTGGCTGGCGAGGTCGGTCACGGCAATTCCGTTGCTCACGGGATAACGTGCGTCCGCGAGGTTCTATTCCCCACTTACGCGAAGCGCCAGCGCTGCCGCAAACGGGCAAAACGCCACGGAGACCAGCGAAATCGCGCTCAGGAACAAGATCGCGGGATTGCTGCCGTCGGGCGCGCCGATGGCGGAAACACCGAAAATCAGCACGGGGATGCAGAGCGGCAGGATAAGTACCGGCGCCAGGAGACCTCCACGCTTCAGCGACACCGTTACCGCCGCGCCGATCGTGCCGAAGGCCGTCAGAGCAGGGGTTCCGGCGAGAAGCGCGATGACGGTCTCGAGCCAGGTTGCCTGATCCATCGCCAGCAGCACCGCCAGAATTGGCGTCGCGACGACAAGCGGCAGGGCGGTCAGCAGCCAGTGCGCGACGAGCTTTGCCGCGACGACCGCTTCGAGTGGGATCGCGGCGTGGCGGAACAGGAGGAGCGAGCCGTCATCCTCGTCGGCGCGGAACAGCCGGTCGAGCCCGAGCAGCATGGAGAGGAACGCGGCGATCCACACGATCCCGGGCGCCAATTGCGCCAGCAACACGCGGTCGGGACCGATGGCGAAGGGGACGACGGCGCCCACCATCGCGAAGAACAGCACCAGCGTCAGCGCGTCGCCGCCCAGCCGCACGGCGAGGCGGATGTCCCTGACGATGACTGCGAGGAACGCGGTCACGATGGTGCGCTCGCCAGGGTTCCCAGCTCCAGAATGTGCGCTGCCGCCATGTCGGGGATGTCGTCATGGGTGGCGGCCATCACCGTGCCGCCCGACGCCGCGTGGTCGCGCATCATCCGGCCGACCAGTTGGTGGCCGGCGGCATCGAGCGACGAGGTCGGCTCGTCGAGCAGCCAGACCGGCCGTTTGCTGACCAGCAGCCGGGCGAGGGCGAGCCGGCGCGTCTGGCCGGCGCTCAGATGCCCGGCCTCGATGTCCGCGAGGCCGCCGAGGCCGACCTGCTCCAGCGCGTCGCCCACGGCGATCCCTGTAGGACCGTTCACCTCGCGCCAAAAGGTGAGGTTTTCGGCTGCCGTCAGCCGGGATTTCACACCGGGCGCGTGGCCCAGATAATGGAGTCTCGGCGCTTCGGGGTCGTCGAGATACCAGCCGACCCGCCCCGCGTCGGGCCGCAGGATTCCTGCCAGGACCTGGAGCAGGCTCGATTTGCCGGCGCCGTTGGGGCCCTTGACCAGCAGGATTCCCTGCCGCCAGAGGTAGAAACTCAGCTCGGTGAACAGCAGCCGGCCGCCACGGTTCAGCTCCAGGGTGGTCACCTGGATCAGCATGGGCGGATTGGTTTTCACGACGGTCATGGATCGCATGCCTATTGTGCCCCGCGCCGCACTGGCAAGCGTCATGTTGTTTGACTATAAGGCCCTCAAAGTCTGGAACGCTTCCAGACTGGCGCCCGGTCCCGGCGCGGATTCCTCACGCGTTTGGGCCGCTCTCGCTGCCTTCACACCTTTGAACAGGCGGACCCGTGACCCAATCGTTGAACAGCTTCAAGTCCAAGACCACTCTGACGGTCGGGGATAAGACCTACACCTATTACTCGCTGCCGCTGGCCGAGAAAAATGGCCTGCCCGGGGTGTCGAAGCTGCCTCATTCGATGAAGGTCGTGCTCGAGAACCTCCTCCGCTTCGAGGACGGGGTCACGGTCACCAAAAAGGACATCATGGCGATCGCCCAATGGCTGAGCGACCGCACGTCCGAACATGAAATCTCCTATCGTCCGGCCCGCGTCCTAATGCAGGATTTCACCGGCGTTCCCGCGGTGGTCGATCTCGCGGCGATGCGCGATGCGACCGCGGCGCTCGGGGCCGACCCACAGAAGATCAACCCGCTGGTCCCGGTCGATCTCGTCATCGATCACTCGGTGATGGTCGACAGTTACGGCACGCCGCTCAGCTTCCAGCAGAACGTCGAGCTCGAATATGAGCGCAACGGCGAGCGCTACGAGTTCCTGCGCTGGGGTCAGAAGGCGTTCGACAATTTCCGCGTCGTGCCGCCCGGCACCGGCATCTGCCACCAGGTGAACTTGGAGTACCTGGCGCAGACCGTCTGGACCCGCAAGGACGACGAGACCGGCGAGATCGTCGCCTATCCTGACACGCTGGTGGGCACTGATTCCCACACCACAATGGTAAATGGCCTCGCCGTGCTCGGCTGGGGCGTGGGGGGCATCGAGGCGGAAGCGGCGATGCTCGGCCAGCCCATCACCATGCTCATCCCCGAAGTCGTCGGCTTCAAGATGACGGGCAAGATCAATGAGGGGATCACGGCCACCGATCTCGTTCTCACCGTCACCGAGATGCTGCGCAAGAAGGGCGTGGTCGGCAAGTTCGTCGAGTTCTACGGCCCCGGACTCGACTACCTCTCGCTCGAAGACCAGGCGACCATCGCCAACATGGCGCCCGAATATGGCGCGACCTGCGGCTACTTCCCTGTCGACAGCGACACGCTCGCTTATCTCGAGACCTCGGGCCGCGACGCGTCGCGCGTGGCGCTCGTCAAAGCCTATTCCGATGCGCAGGGCATGTTCCGGACGACCGAGTCGCCCGACCCTGTGTTCACCGACACGCTCGAACTCGACCTCAGCACGGTCGTCCCCTCGCTCTCGGGTCCGAAGCGCCCGCAGGATCGCGTTGCGCTCAAGGACGCCGCGCCCAAGTTCGCCGAAGCGCTTAAGGATATTGCAGGCGGCCGCAAGGAACGTACGGCACTTCCCACGAGCCGCGAGGAGAGCCGTTACGTCAATGAAGGCGCGACCGGCGTCGACGACATCCCTGAGGAGGCGACGCTCACTGACGCGGCGGCATTCCCGGTGAAGGGTGAAGACTTCAAGATCGACGACGGCCACGTCGTCATCGCTGCCATTACCTCGTGCACCAACACGTCGAACCCATCGGTGCTGATCGCCGCCGGCCTCGTCGCGCGCAAAGCGCGAGCTCTGGGCCTCAAGGCCAAGCCCTGGGTGAAGACTTCGCTGGCGCCGGGCTCGCAGGTTGTCACCGACTACCTCACCGCCGCCGGCCTCCAGGCGGATCTCGACGCGCTCGGCTTCAACCTCGTGGGTTATGGCTGCACCACCTGCATCGGCAATTCCGGTCCGCTGCCGACCGCCATCTCCGAGTGCATCAACGAGAACGATCTCGTCGCGGCCTCGGTGCTGTCGGGCAACCGCAACTTCGAGGGCCGCGTGAACCCCGACGTGCGGGCCAACTATCTCGCCTCGCCGCCGCTCGTTGTTGCCTACGCCATCGCCGGTTCGCTCAACGTCAATGTCGCGACCGATCCGCTCGCCACCGACAAGGACGGCAAGCCGGTTTACCTTAGGGACATCTGGCCCTCCAACAAAGAGATCGCCGACATCGTCCGCAAGGTCATCACGCCGCAGATGTTCCTCGGCCGCTATTCCGATGTGTTCAAGGGCGACACCAACTGGCAGGGCATCGCCGTAGAAGGCGGCGAGACCTACAAGTGGAACGGTGGTTCAACCTATGTACAGAACCCGCCCTATTTCGAGGGGCTGCGCATGACGCCGGAACCGGTGACCGACATCAAGGATGCGCGCGTCCTCTCGCTGTTCCTCGACTCGATCACCACCGACCACATCTCCCCCGCCGGGTCGTTCAAGCCAGGCACGCCTGCCGGCAAGTATCTCACCGAGCGGCAGGTCGCGCCCAAGGACTTCAACTCCTATGGTGCGCGCCGCGGCAATCATGAAGTGATGATGCGCGGCACCTTTGCCAATATCCGCATCAAAAACCAGATGGTGCCCGGAGTAGAAGGCGGTTTCACCAAGGGCCCCGACGGTTCGCAGATGGCGATGTACGACGCGGCCATGGAGTACGCCAAGACGGAGACGCCGCTGGTCATCTTTGCGGGCAAGGAATACGGCACCGGGTCGTCACGCGACTGGGCAGCCAAGGGCACGCGCCTCCTCGGCGTGCGCGCCGTGATCGCGCAATCGTTCGAACGTATCCACCGCTCCAACTTGATCGGCATGGGTGTGCTGCCGCTGCAGTTCGCCGACGGCGAGAGCTGGCACACGCTCGGCCTCACCGGCGACGAGACCATCTCGGTCGAGGGGCTCACCACGCTGACGCCGCGCTCGGCAGTCACCGTCAAGATCACCTTCCCGGATGGGTCGGTGAAGGAAGCGGTCACGCGCTGCCGTATCGATACGATCAACGAGCTGGATTACTATCGCCATGGCGGCATTCTCCATTATGTGCTGCGCAACCTCGTCGCAGCCTGACCTCCGCAAAACGTGGGCGGCGCTCCTTCGCGCCGCTCACTGTTGCGACACGTCAAATTGACTCGACGCGTGAGGTGGCGCCTGCCTAAAAAGGCGCCATGAAATCCATTTCACTCCTGGCCGCCGTCGCGTCCGCCGTCATGTTCGCCGCTCCGGCGCATGCGGGCGAGGTACGGGTCAACCCCAAGGCCGTGGTGGAGCTGTTCACCTCGCAAGGCTGCTCGTCCTGCCCCAAGGCCGACGCCCTGTTTTCCGAGCTCGGCAGGCGCGACGACCTGATCGCCCTCGCCTGGCACGTCGACTATTGGGACTATATCGGCTGGCCCGACACGTTCGCCCAGCCCGACAATGCCGAGCGGCAGCGGGCCTATGCCCAGGCCTGGGGCTCGTCGCGGATCTATACGCCGCAGCTTATCGTCAACGGTGCCAAGGGTGTCGTCGGTTCGCGCGAAAAGGACGTGACCAGCGCCATAGATGAGGCCGCCCTCACCATCCCGGTCGCGCTGACCGTCAGCGCCGATATGCTCGAAGTGAACGTCGGGCCGCATGCGGGGGGAACCGAGGCGGTGGTGTGGCTCATCACCTTCAGGGATCACGCGGCCGTGGTGATCGAGCGCGGGGAGAATGCCGGCAAGACCGTCGACTACGCCCAGATCGTCACCGGCAAGCAGATGCTTGGTATGTGGGACGCCGCCGGCACCCACCTCAAGCTGCCCCTCTCCGAACTCACCGCCGATGGCAGCAACGGGGCGGTGATTCTCGTCCAGTCCGACAAGGGCGGACTGCCCGGCCCGATCCTTGGCGCGGCGCAGGTGCAGCTTTAGGCCGGCTCGGTGACCCCTAGACCCGGCTGCGGCGCCAGCAGCGCAACGTCTTCCTCAAGGGTCCCGGAGACAACTGGCCTGAAGCGGCTTGCGCGGTAGGGAACAACCTTGCCCGCCCATTTGCCCACCGGGCGCTGGATTTCGAACAGGTGCACGCCGAGATATTCCTCAGTCGGCAGCCCGGGCACGGTGCTCTTGTGAAACTCGACAAACTGCACGGTGTAGGAGCGGCCCTTGACCGGCATGACGCCCCTTGGCGTGAACGCCGGGAGGCCCGGAAGGCGGACGGGTTCGACACTGTCGTCGATACAGATGCATCTGGCGCCGGGCCTTACCCAGCTCAAATCGGTTGGTTCGTTCATCCGCCCAGCGTGCCTCGCAATTCTCAACGAGCGACTAAGCTGCGAGCGCCAATTGCAGGCCCAAAACAAAACTCCCGCCGGTGAGGGCGGGAGTTTGAATGACTGTGCATGGAGATAGATGTGAGTGGCGCCGAGCATCATGGTTTGGGGGCTCGGTCAGCCCGGCGCCACTCACTGGAGGCAATGATTGAAGGTTGCCGCCGCAATCGGGCGAGAGCGCGGACAGAATATGGCGGCAATGGGATATTTCCTTAACCGGGCAGTCAAAGCCTGTCCGGACGGTCAAAACACATTGATGCTTTCGAGCCCGAAAGCCGGCATTTCAGCCTTCCTCAAATGCCTCCGGAGGGAGCGGCTTGCGAAGCGGCGCGTTTGACCGCATCATGACGGTATCGTCACAAGGACTTAGCGAGTGTCCGAGGCCGACCCACAGCAGAGCGCCCAACTTCTCGACTTTATGAACCCTAACGGGGGCAGCCCCAGCGGGGGCGGCCCACATCAGCCGCGTCAAAGACCGTTCGTCGGCTTTGATCGGCGCGAGCTCAACACCATCCTCAATCTTTATGGCCGCAAAGTCGCTTCGGGCGAATGGCGTGACTATGCGATGGATTTCCTCAAGGACCGGGCGCTGTTCTCGATCTATAAGCGGGCCTCCGAGCGGCCGCTCTATGTGATCGAGAAGAACCCCAAGCTGCGCAACCGGCAGGGCCAGTACATGGTCACCATCGAGGACGGCCGGGTGCTCAAGCGCGGGCACGAGCTCGACAACGTGCTGCGGGTGCTCGAGCTCGCCGTCGTCAGGTGATTGTCGTCCGCAACGCGCGGCGTGCCGATGCACCGGCTATGAGCGCGGTGCTGATCGCCTCGATCACTGAGCTGTGCGCTGCCGACCACAACAACGATCCCACGGCCCTCGCCGGCTGGCTCGCCAACAAGACGCCCGAGAGTGTGGCCAGGTGGTTCGACAATGGCGAGACCACGATGGTTGTCGCCGAGCACGGTCGCGAGATCGCGGCCGTCGGCGGGTTCAACACAGCGCGCGAGATCATCCTCAACTATGTCGCGCCCGCCCACCGCTTCGCCGGCGTCAGCACCGCATTGCTCGAGGCGATGGAGCTTGGACTCGGAGCGGGTGAGGCGACGCTCAACTCCACTCAGACCGCACTGAAGTTCTACAAACGCCGCGGCTGGAACCTTGTGGGGGATACCAGCAAGCATCGCGGCATCGACGGCTTTCCGATGCGGAAGCTGCTGGACTAAGCCTTCCGGCTCACGAACAGCCCAACCTCTTTGCCCACATCGAGCACGCCGCCGCCCCGCGCGAACGCTTGGTCGATGGCGGCGCGGAATGCAGCCTGTTGCTCGTCGGGGGCGCCGTCGCCGGGTGGATAGGACGTCAGGGCCATGAACACATCCTCGGGCGACGTGATCCGCAACCGTGCCGGCTGGATCTCGCGGGTGACGTTGCCGAACTGAGCGCCCAACCGTCGCTCGGCGATGTCGAGGCCGAAAGTGGCAGCCACGGGCTCGACCGGCTCGCTGCCGAAAACCGTCGTCAGGGCGTAGAGGTCGCGCAGGTTATTGGCGCCGTTGGTCGTCACTGCGAGGAGCCCGCCTGGCTTCAGCACGCGACCCATTTCGGCGATCGCCTTGGCCTGGTCGCGCACGTGGTAGAGCATGTGCATGGCGACGACGGCATCGAAGCTCGCGTCAGCGAACGGCAGGGTAGAGGCGTCTGCCTCGATGCTCGTCACGGTCCATTGCTTGAGCGATCCGCAGCGCTCGAGTGCTTCCTTGACCATGCCAGCCGATTGATCGGCGAGCGTCAGCTCGAGACGCTCGGGCAGCAGCGGCGCGGCAGATTGCCAGAACCAGCCCGGGCCGCAGCCGATATCGAGGACCTTGTCGCCTTCGCCGAGTTGAAGCCGCGCGGCGACCCATTCGAACCAGCCCTCGTCGGAGACGCTGTAGTGCGTGTGGAGGCGCGCACGCGCTGCAAGCTTCTCGCTGGTGCTGTATTGCGCGGCGACGCCCGTCGTCAGCACGGCCACGGCTAGAGGGCTCGCTGCATGTGGACGATGTCGAGCCAGCGGTCGAATTTGTAGCCCAGCGCTTCGTAGGTGCCGATCATGCGGAAGCCGTGCTTGGTGTGGAGGCGGATGGAATTCTCGCGCTCGGCGGTGATCACGGCCAGCATCTGCCTGAGGCCGGCCTTCGAGGACTCCTCGATCAGCCGGTCGAGCATCTGGCTGCCGATGCCGTGGCCCACGGCGGATGGCGCGAGGTAGATCGAGTCCTCGCAGGTGAAACGGTAGGCTTCGCGAGGACGGTAGGTCGAGGCGTAGGCGTAGCCGATCACCTCGCCGTCGATCTCGCCCACCAGCAGTGGGTGCCCCTTGCCGGCAATGGTCGCAAAGCGATTGGCCATCTCCGCTTCGTCCGGCTCGGCCGTCTCGAAGGTGATCACCGTTTCGCGGACGTAGTGGCCATAGATCCGTGTGACCGCCGGAATGTCCTGGGGGCGGTAGGGGCGCATGACGAGGTCGGACATCTGGACTTCCGGGCAAGAGAAAGGGCCGTGACCTTCTTAGATCGCGGCCCTCAATTAGCCAATCAGGCGATGTGCCGGAACGTTAGTTCCGCTGCTGGCCGAAGAGGCGGAGCAGCATCAGGAACAGGTTCAGGAAGTCGAGGTAGAGCGACAGCGCGCCCATCACGGCGCCCTTGGTCAGCCATTCGGCGCCCATGCCTTCGCTGTAGCTCTCCTTGATCTTCTGCGTGTCCCAGGCGGTGAGGCCGAGGAAGATCACGACGCCAAGCACCGAGATCGCGAAGCCGAGCGGACCCGAGGGCCAGATGACGTTGACGATCGAAGCGATGATCAGGCCGAACAGGCCCATGATCAGGAACGAGCCGATCTGGGTCAGGTCGCGCTTGGTGGTGTAACCATAGAGGCTCATGCCGCCAAACATGGCCGCCGAGATGAAGAACACTTTGGCGATCGAGCCACCGGTGTAGACGGCAAAGATCGAACTCAGCGACACACCCATCACGGCCGCGAAGACCCAGAAGAGGATCTGCGTGGTGGCCGGCGAGAGTTTGTTGATGCCGAAGCTCAGGACGAGCACGAAAGCCAGCGGCGCCAGCATGACGACCCAGCTGATCGGGCCACCCCAGATCGCGGCGCCGAACTGCGTCACGTAAAGACCCACGCCGAGCTGGCCGACCGCGAGAGCGGGGTCGGAAGTCGTTGCGAGCGAGAAGAAGCCAAAGGCCACCAGGCCCGTGACCAGAAGGCCGATGCCCATATAGTTGTAGACCTTGAGCAGGTAGCTCCGAAGGCCTTCGTCGACGGCGAGGCCGGCTCCGGCCCGGGCGGCGACTGTCGGACGGTCGAATTCAGCCATGTCATTCCCCTTGTGGAACTGAGGCCCTATTGGGCCTTGAGCGAGAATATGGAGGGGTCCGGACACCAATACAAGGCCCGCGGTTTCCCCTCACCAAACTGTAATCGTTAGGACACAAAGGGTTAGCGCGGTCCGTTGCCGCAGCCTGTCACAAACTTGCGGTCGCGACTCACTATGCTAGGCTGAGGCGACGCCGGTTGGTCCGAATCGGCGCGAATACGGAGACGGGTCAGTTGCCCAGGCTCTTTACCGGCCTCGAAGTCCCCTACGATGTCCAACTCGCCCTGTCGTTGAAGCGCGGCGGCCTTCTGGGGTCCCGCTGGATCGACCCCGAAAACTATCACATCACGCTCTGCTTCATCGGCGACGTCGACAACCATGTCGCCGACGAGGTGAGCTACGAGCTCGATCGGGCGGCCCATTTCGACAGCTTCCGCATCCGGCTCTCGCATTTGGGCACATTCGGCGGCGACAAGCCGCGAGCCCTCTATGCCGGTGTCGAGAACAACGAGGCCTTGCAGCGCCTCCAGGCGACGCACGAGCGTATCCTCCGCCGCGTCGGCCTCGCCCCCGATGCGCGCAAGTTCGTGCCGCATGTGTCGCTGGCCAGGTTGCGTGGTGCCTCGGCCATTGAGGTGGCCGATTTCATCCACCATGCAGGCCAGTTCACCCCGCTCGAGTTCACCGTGAAGCGGTTCGTTCTGTTCTCGTCCAAGAACTCGGTGGGTGGGGGGCCCTATCTGGTCGAACAAAGCTATTCGCTCGTGGCGGCGTGACGCTGCCTTTAACCCGCCATTAACCACGGCGGGGCGACACGAATCCCTAGAGAATCCGGCGTCAAATTACAGACAAGATTGCCGATGATCTTGTCGGCTATGCAATCCGCGCCCGGGTTTTGAGAGCTTGGTAACCATAGCGTGTCAGCTTTGAGTTCCGATCCACACGGGCTGCTTCTTGTTCAGGGGTTTCAGGACATGACTTCGATGCGGCGCCGGGTCCTTTCCGGCATGATGGCGACTGCGCTGATCTCGCTGAGCGCCGTGCCGGTGTTCGCGCAGGCTCAGCCGCAGGACCTGGGGACGTTCAAGGCGTGGACCGCCTGGAAGGGCGCCGACGAGAATGGCGCCATCTGCTTCATCTCAGCCGCGCCCGACACCAGTGAGCCCAAGGAAGTGGGTGGCAAGCCGATCAACCGCGATCCGCCGCATTTCCTCATCATCCACCGCGACCGGGCCCCGGCCGTGAACCAGGACGGCACCGCCGCCAAGGATGCCTCCGGCAAGCCGGTGTTCCGCAAGGTGCGCAACGAAGTGCAGACGCTGGTGGGCTATCCGATGAAGCCGACCACCGACAGCTTCTTCCATCAAGCGATCGTCGACGGCAAAGCCTATCCGATGAAGTCGATCCCCGACGATCCGGCGACCAGTATCGTCGACAGTGAAGCGGCCTGGCTCGCCTCGACCGATGACGAGGCCGGTTTCGTTGCGGCACTCAAGGGCGGATCGTCGCTCGCCGTCAAAGGCACCTCGGGCCGCGGGACCGAGACCACCGATACCTATTCGCTCGCCGGCGTCACAGCTGCGATGGCGGCCATCGACGCGGCCTGCCCATAATCGGAACGTCGCGCCGTCCTCGGCATTGAGGGCGGCACGCTCCGTGCGCTAAACGAAGGCCACCATGCTCGCGCGCCTCGCTCCTTTCGCCCTTCTGGTCGCCTTCGCAGCGACGCCCGCTCCTGCTCAGTCGGTGCAGGCGCTGGGCGATTTCCGCGATTGGGCGGCCTATTCCGCCTCCGAAGGCACCGGCCAAGTCTGCTTTGCGATGAGCAAACCCACCGAGGTCGCGCCGCCGGTCGATGGTTATACCCAAGGTTACCTCTATCTGACCCACCGACCGGCCGAAGGCGTCAGCAACGAGATCAACCTCGTCGCCGGCTTCGACTTCGCCCCCGACCAGCCGGCCAAGCTCACCGTCGGTGGCAAGAGCTTCGACCTGTTCACGCAGAAGGATGCAGCCTGGCTGCTCGACTCGACCCAGAACGACGACCTCGCGGGAGCCTTGCGCGCCGGCTCGACGGTGGTGATCGAAGGCACGACCGACAAAGGCATCCTCGTCACCGAGACGTTCTCGTTGTCAGGCGCGACCGCGGCCAGTCGGGCGATCGGCGGTTGCTAGCCTGCTGAGTGCTTGCCGTATTCTCTTACAGACAGCTATGCTGCCGAGTTGGGCGCGGTTTGCACCTCTCAGGGGAGTCAGCTTGGTAAGCAGTCCCGTCGACGCGTCCCTCTATGAGCTGATTGGCGGCATCTACGACGCCGTGATCGAACCCGAGCGTTGGCAGGACGCGATCGACCGCATCCGAGCCCGCTACTCGTTGCTGCTCGGCGCGCTCTCGGTGAGCCGGCTTCCGGACGGTCTCGGCACCATTCAAGTGGCCAGCAACGTTCCCAAGGAGTTTCTGTTGTCGATCCCCAGGTTCGGCACACAAAACCTCGACGTCTGGGGCGGGTCAGCACGACTTTTCGCGCTGCCGCTCGAAGAACCGCTTGTCTATTCAGAAGTCATCAAGGGGCTCGATATTCCTGAGAACGACTGGGTCCGCGAGTGGTCGCGACCGCAAGGTATCGTCGATGCGGTAGCCCTAATGCTAGAACGCAACCAGCGCATGCTGGCCGCAGCTACGTTCAGCCGCCACGAGGATGGTCCACCGATCACCGATGGGGTGGTCAACGGCCTGAGGACCCTTGCCCCGCATCTGAGGCGCGCCGTAACTATCAGCGGTCTTATCGATGAGGTGCGCGCCCTCGCTACGACCTTCGAGGCAGCACTCGACGCCGTCGGCACGGGCGTCGTGCTTGTCGGTGCCGGTATGCGCATCGTCCACGCGAATGCGAGCGCAACAGCGATGCTCGACCGCGGCGATCCGGTGGTCGATGAACGGGGACGTCTCGCCGTTCGCCACGAAGTGGCACCCGGGCGGCTCGAGTCGGCCATCACCGCGGCAGCGACCAACGAGGCCCTGATGGGCCAGAGCGGCGTCGGTATTCCGGCCCGTCGGGCGGACGGCACGCCGACCGTGCTGCACGTTATGCCGCTGCAGCGACGCTCGATGCGCCACAGGCTGCTGCCGGCGGCCACCGCGGCAGTATTTGTCGCCGAGCCTGGCCACGAGCCGAATTTGCTCCTCGACGCGCTAACAGCGACCTATGGGCTCACACCCGCCGAAGCCCGCGTCTTTCAACTGATCGCGACCGGCCGGTCGAACGCCGAGATGGCGGGCGCGCTGGGGATCAAGCCGTCCACCGTGAGGACGCATATGCAGAGTCTCTTCAACAAGACATCGCGCCGAAGCCGCGCCGAGCTGACCGCACTGGCGGGTGAGTTCGGCGCGTTCAGGTGAACCGCGGGCGCCACGGCCAGCAGTTTATCGGCAGCTGCTAGCGTGCGGGTGACGGCTCAGCGTCCGTTCCGAGTACCCAGGTGATCGACTGCGAGAATGGCGTCCACATCCCCACCGACTGGCCCGCCTGCCGCAGGCCCTCGCTGGTCCATTGGTTGCAGGTGCGCAGCGGGTTGTAGCGCCCCTCGGCGTAATAGAAGGCGTCGCCATAGCCGTAGCTTGAGTCGGTCAGGGCGTCCGCGAGACCGCCTGATCTGAGGGTGAACGTCCCACGAACGTGCAGTTCGAGCGCCGTCAGTTGCGAGTCGGACAGCAGCAGTGTGCGCCGGTGTTCGGGCGGGATCAGCGTAGGTTCGGGGACGGGGACGACGTGCATGATCGTCGCGTCAAAGAACAGCGCCCGTGCCACCACCGGGATGGTCATATCAGCCAGCGTCGGCACGTCCTTGTAGAAGCTTTCCGACCCCCAGCCGAAGGCCACATAGCCATCACCGAGGGGCCCGAGCGGCGTATCCGGATCGGCAAGGACCGTGCTCCAATCGACCGATCGGCCATGGACGGGCAGGATGATGTCGGTGTGGATGTCGCTCCAGACGAGGTAGACCGCATGGAGTTGGCCCGAGGGCGTAGCCATGGGCGGGCGGAGCAGGGCACCGGGCACGGCCGAGACGACATAGAGGACGCAAAGTCCGAGTACGGCGGCCAGTGTGAGGGCGACAAACCGCACGCCACGCCGCAACCGTAAGTTGAACGCCCCTCCCGTCATAGCTCTTTCCAGCACAGTGGGATCCGAAGCTTGGAATTCACGTGACTTGAAGTCGCGGC
>JADMIO011260368.1_pt1 | contig 30557 bp, 27 predicted proteins | sample 8958161 | NCBI WGS metagenome assembly JADMIO01 (sample SAMN16585339, study PRJNA669376) | soil metagenome | isolation source: Crop rotation soil | place: USA: Cullars Rotation, Alabama | collected 2011 | reverse complement strand
CGCGACAACTTGTCCACGTGGAATTCTAAGCTTAGGATCCCAATGTGCTGGAAAGGTGGAAGGTCGCCACCAAGGGCTTGAAATCGAAATACATGCCCGACCCGACGGCGGAAATCGGCTTCTGCGTCCATCGCATCGCCCAGCACAAAGCGAAGCCCAACACGCTGTACATGCAGCTTCACTGGGACGTGATGCGGACCGATGACGCCGGCGATAACTGGCACGAAGTCAGCGGCAACCTGCCGACCGATTTCGGCTTCCCGATCGAAGTCCACGCCCACGAGCCGGACACAGTCTATGTGGTGCCGATCAAGAGCGATTCCGAACATTACCCGCCGGAGGGGAAGCTTCGTGTCTATCGCAGCAAGACCGGCGGCAACGAATGGGAGGCGTTGACGAACGGCCTGCCGCAGGAAAACTGCTACGTCAACATTCTCCGCGACGCCATGTCGACCGATTCGCTCGATTCCGCCGGCGTCTACTTCGGCACCACCGGCGGCCAGGTTTACTGCTCCCCCGACGGCGGCGACCACTGGTCGGCCATCGCCGAGCATCTCCCGGCGGTGGTCTCGGTGGAGGTGCAGACGCTGAAGTGACGCTTACCAATTCCTCGGTTGATCTGAAGTGATTTTCGATGACGGGGACTTCCAAGGATGTTGCTGCGCGGATCGAACTGCGAGCCTATGCTCCCGCGCAGCTCTTGGCGTTGATGGAAGGCGAAGACGAATTCGCCCGGTGCTTTGAAATGCCGGTGGCGCCGGGATTGCGGGAAATGATGATTGCGGAAGTCTCTGCCGAATTCGTGGCCAAATTGAAAACCACCGAGGCTGCCGATCCTTGGACGTTCGGATTCGCGGTGATTGATTGCAACGCGTCTTTGGTGGTCGGAAATGTCGGCTACCACGGACCGCCGGACGACGAGGGAGTGACGGAAATCGGCTATGGCATCGCGCCGGACTGGGAACGACAGGGAATCGCCACGGAAGCGGCGCGTCAACTGGTGAAGTCAGCGTTTCGAGACCCGCGCGTTCGGGTGATACGGGCCCACACTCGGCCGGAAACCAACGCTTCCGGCCGCGTGCTGATCAAGAACGGTTTTACCCAAACCGGCAGCGTCGTGGACCCCGACGACGGCCTCGTCTGGCGTTGGGAAAGAACGCGGGCTGAACCGACGAGTTCCACTGTGAAAAACATCCGCGTCGAACTGCCGTATCATCTGCGCAACCTGGCGAACGTCGGAACCGAAGTCCAGGTGGAGGTTGCCGACCCGGTCACGCAGCGGACCGTGTTGGATGCGCTCGAAGCGAAATATCCGGCGTTAAGGGGCACGATCCGCGATTACGGCACGCTGAAGCGCCGGCCGTTTCTGCGGTATTTCGCGTGCAGCCGGGACCTCTCGCTCAACTCGCCGGACGAGTTGCTGCCGGAAGCCGTGGCGAACGGGACGGAGCCGTTTCTGGTCGTCGGAGCGATTGCGGGCGGGTGATCATGATGAGGAATCCCGGATAATCAAAGCCTGATCCGGGATTCACACTTCAATTCTCACTCGGCGGGCGTTGGGTCAGACGTTGCCGGAGATAGGACGCCCGCACGACGTTCCGTTCGGCGGATTCGAGCCGCTGGTGCCGGATCTTCTGCAAGTGGGCCGGCTGGGTGTGGACGAAAAGTTCGTTGACGACCGGAATTTCCAGGTCGTCGATCAGACCGAGATTGATCCCCATCCGCACGCTGGAGAGAAGGTGCATCGTCTCTTCGGAGGTGATCGTCTGGGCGTTTTTCAGAATGCCGTACGCCCGCGAGACCTGGTCGTGCAGGCTTTGGCGGTTTTCTTTGACCAGCGCGGTGCGCACCCGGCGTTCGTAGGAAATGATGTTCGGCACCACGTCCTTGATCGTCTTGATGAGCTGCTCTTCGCTCTTGCCGAGCGTGACCTGGTTGGAGATTTGATAAAAATCGCCCATCGCCTGGCTGCCTTCGCCGTACAGTCCGCGGACGGCCAAGCCGATTTTCTGCAGTGCCTGAAAGACCTTCTGGATTTCCTTGGTGAGGACGAGGGCCGGCAGATGGAGCATCACGCTCACGCGGATGCCGGTGCCGACGTTGGTCGGGCAGGCCGTCAGGTAGCCGAGTTGATCGCTGAAGGCGTAGGTGATTTCCTGTTCCATCAGGTCGTCGATGTGGTCGATCTCTTTCCAGCACTCGTCGAGCGCGAGGCCGCTGCGGAGAACTTGCATCCGCAGATGGTCTTCCTCGTTGATCATCAGGCTGACGTTTTCTTCCGCCGAGACGCCGACGCCGCGCTGACCGTGATTCTCGGCGTGTTCGCGGCTGATGAGCTGCCGTTCGACGAGGAATTGCCGGTCAAGCGTTTCCAATTCGCTGACGGAGATGTAACCCAGCTTCAAATCCCGCGGCAGACTTTCGATCCGCTTACGCAGCACCGATTCGATTTCGGCCCGCACGCCGTCGTCGGCCCGGCTCGGAAACGGGAATTGGGCCAGGTTCCGCGCCAGGCGGATGCGGCTGGACATTACAATGTCCGACTCAGGACCGATGGCACGGAGCCACTCGCCGCTGGTCTGCGTCAGGTCTTCCAAGTCCACAAAACGCTCCTCGTCGCCCCGGTCGTCCAGCAGATGTTCGCATCATCCGCTCGACGGCTCTCTGGTCATTCTAACGACGGATCAGACGGCGGCAGCGATTCACCGCCGAATTCCGCTTCCGCCGTTTGAATTTCATCCCGCAACCGCGCGGCTTCTTCGTACATTTCTTCGTCGATCGCCGACCGCAGCCGGTTCCGCAACTTGATCAATCGATACTGCTTCTGACTGGCGTGCGGCGCCCGTTTCGGCGTCTTGCCGATGTGCTGCGTCTCGCCGTGGATGTTCTCCAGCAGGGGCAGCAATTCATCCTGGAAGGCGATGTAGTCATGCGGGCAGCCCAAGCGTCCCTGGCTGCGAAATTCCTTGAACGAGATGCCGCAATTCGGGCAGACCTGCTGATCGACTTCTTCCAATTTGTCTTGCTCTTCGGCGGAGACCTTTTCACCGCTGCCGGAATCCATTCCCTCTGGAACTTCCGGGTGGCTGAGGTGCTGCTTGGCGCACTGCTCGCAGAAATGGAGCGCCTGGGCCTCGCCGTCCCGAATCTCGGTAATATGATAGACGGCGGGCTTCGCGCAACGGTCGCACTTTTTCATCGCATCAACTCATCTCTCGCGGAATTCGTCGGTCCATAATTCCGCGTGGTCGATTATGCATCACAAGGAATTCACGATACCGATTGCAATTCTAGCCGGGGAGGGAGCGCTGTCAAGGCGTGAGAAATCGGTTGCTCTTGACGTAACTCGCCGTGAATTCTGTAGATAGATTTTCCGGTGGGATTGATCGTCCCCTCGCCCCCGCCCCGGGGGAAGGGGCAGGGGAGAGGGGGCGAGCGCTCCACGACGCCTTCGAGTGCCCAATTTTCGAATTGAAGACATTTCACAAAGCCGAACCGTGCGACCATTTCCCCCCTCTCCCTAACCCTCTCCCCCGGGGCGGGGGCGAGGGGACAAAGCGCGACAATTCCCGCTCTCTCAAACAACCGGTGCAAACCGAAGCTTCGAGCCCAATCCCTGCTGGTTCGACGTCCCCCCGGCAGGTACGATGTCGGTGCCAACTTCCCTGGTCAACTCAGGCCTTATCGCTCATGGATCGACATTTTCCGGAATTCTCGCAATTTTGCGCGCTGGCCGAAGGGCAATCGCTCGTGCCGGTCTATCGACAATTGGTCAGCGATTCACTGACTCCCGTCAGCGCCTATTGCTGTCTCCAGCCGGCCGAATCGTCGTTCCTGTTCGAAAGCGTGATCGGCGGCGAACGGATCGGGCGGTACAGCTTTCTGGGAACCGATCCCCGCTGGATCATGGAAGCATATGACGACCAGGTGACCATTCGTGAAGGAACCAAGGTCGAACGCCGGACCGTTGCCGACCCGTTAACGTTCCTGCAAGACCGGCTCGGTTCGCTGTCGGCGCCGAATCTCGCCGGGCTGCCGCGGTTTCTCGGCGGGGCCGTTGGATACGCCGGTTACGACACGGTCCGGTACACCGAACGCTTGCCTCATCCGCCGCACGATGACCGCCATGTCCCCGACATGGTCTTCGCCCTATACGACCGGATGGTGATTTTCGATCAGATTCGCAAAACGATTCTGGTCGTCGCCCACGCTCCGGTCGGAGAACTCGGCGTCGAGGTCGGTTATCGGCAAGCCTGCCAGCGGATCGACGAACTGTGCGAACGATTGCAACACGGGACGACGGCGCTCTCCTTTGCCGACATCCGCCTCGACGGCGATCCCCCGGCGAATTTCCAATCGAACGTCACCCGCGCAGAATTCGAGAACTCCGTCCGCAAGTGCCAGGAATACATCCGCGCGGGCGACATCTTTCAAGTCGTGATCAGCCAGCGGCTCACGGTCCCGACGACGGCCCAACCGCTCGACATTTACCGAGCCCTGCGCGTGGTGAATCCCAGTCCGTTCATGTTTCTGTTGCGATCGCCGGGCGTGTCGCTGGTCGGCAGTTCGCCGGAAATCATGGTCCGCGTGGAAGACGGCGAAACGACGATCCGCCCGTTGGCCGGCACGCGCCGCCGCGGCAAAACCGACGAGGAAGACCAGGCGCTGGAGACGGAACTGCTCGCCGACGAAAAAGAGCGGGCCGAGCACATCATGCTGGTTGACTTGGCCCGGAACGACGTCGGCCGGGTCGCCGAATACGGGAGCGTGCAGCTTTCCGACGTGATGAAAGTCGAACGTTACAGCCACGTGATGCACATCACGTCGAACGTCACCGGGCAGCTTTCGCCGGGGAAGACGGCCCTCGACGCTTTGCGGGCCGGGTTGCCGGCGGGAACGGTTTCCGGCGCGCCGAAAGTCCGGGCGATGGAGATTATCGACGAAGTCGAACCGCACCGCCGCGGCCCCTATGCCGGCGCCGTCGGCTATCTCGATCTCACCGGCAACATGGATACGTGCATCGCATTGCGGACGCTGGTGATGACGGGCGGCAAAGCCTACATCCAAGCCGGCGCGGGCATCGTCGCCGACAGCGTCCCCGCCAGCGAATACGAAGAGACGCTGAGCAAGGCCCGCGTACTCTTGAAGGCGATTGAGGTGGCGGAGCGACAGTTGAAGTAGACGATCAACGACTCGCGGACAGTGCCTCCAGCGCTTGTCGCACGTGACTGTCTGATGCAAGTTGCGCGGAGAAGATCAACCGGACGATGCCGGACTTGTCGATCACATAAGTGACGCGTCCGGGGAAGAGGCCCAGCGTTTTGGGGACTCCGAACGATTCGCGGAGCGAGCCATCCGCATCGCTGATCAGGGGAAACGACAACCGATGCTGCCGGGCGAATTCCCGATGGCTCTCGGCCGTATCGCCGCTAACGCCGATCACTTCCGCTCCCGCCTCGACGAATCGCTCGTAGGAATCGCGAAAGGCGCACGCCTCTTGCGTGCAGATCGGCGTGCCGTCTTTGGGATAGAAGAACACGACGAGGTCCCGCTTTCCGAGATAATCGGCTAGGCAGATTCGCCGTCCGTCGGATGTGTTCGCACAAAAATCGGGCGCGCGGTCGCCGATGTTCAAGGTCGCCATGCGGGTCAAGCTCACTCACCGATACAATACAACCGTTGGCTCGTCCGCAGGAAGATGTCGCTGCCGGAAAAGGCAGGCGTGGTATTGCAATGTTCGCGGAGTTCGTTGCGGGCCACCTCTTCGTAGCGTTCCGGATTCGGCTTGAAGACGACCGTGGCTGCATCCTGGTTCGTCACATACAGATTTCCATCGGCGAGGACCATCGAGCCCCAATAGTTTCCGCCGCCGGCTCGATCCGACCAGAGGACTTTGCCCGTCTCGGCTTCCAGACATTCAATGGTGCCAGGGCCGGCGTTCGGCCGAAAAATATGCTTGCCGATAAAGACGCCGGTGCCGATGCTTTGCGGATTCTGTTCGATTCGCCAGGCGCGATTGGACTCGGTGATATCGCCGCGGCCGCCGAGCGTGAAGCCGATGGACGGGCCGTTGAATCCTCCGGTGGAGACGCAGAAGTTGCCGTTGATCAGCGGCGAAGAATACGCGAGATCCCCCTTCTTGCCTCGGATACCGTTGCAAGTCCAGAGGATTTCCCCCGTGTCGGGATCGTAACCGTTCACTCTCGTCGGCATCGTGCAGACGATCTGATCTTTTCCATCGATCTGGGCGACCACCGGCGTCGCCCAGCTTCCCATGTAAGCTCCGTCGCTGGTCCGTTTGTCGCCGTCGCCGTCCACGGGTTCCGGAGTTTCCCACAGCCTTTTGCCGGATTGAAGATCGAGAGCCGTCAGAAAGATTTTTTGTCCTGGTCCGCAGTGCATGATGACGCGATCGCGGTAAATGATGGGCGAAGTGCCGTCGCCCCACATATGCCGGAATTCTCCGAGGTTGCGCGACCAGAGTTCCTTGCCGTCAAAGTCGTAGCAGAAGATTCCGGCGGAAGCGTGCCAGACGACCACGCGTTCGTCGTCGGCTGCCGGCGTCGAACTGCCATGCGGGTTCGTCTGATGCGTCGGCAACACCTTGTCGAACTCGACGGTTTTGGTCCAGAGCCGATTGCCGTCGGCACGGTTGAAACAGGACAGGCTCCGTTTCTTGCCGTGATCTTCGGCGACCGTCAGGAACACTCGTCCCTGAGAGACGATCGGACTGCCGTTGCCGGGAGCGGGAAGATCGACTTTCCAGCGGATGTTGTCATCCGGTCCCCAGCGGGTCGGAAACCCCTCATCGGGTGTGATCCCGTTGCCGGCCGGCCCTCGAAATGCCGGCCAGTCGGTCGCGTGGGCAGAGAGGCATGACAGAACAACGGCAACGGTGAAGATCGGAAGACGATTCATGGCTTGTCCTTCGAATGTCGGACTGGCGGCTCGTCGAATCGAGTTCACCTTACCGAGAAATCCCCGCTGGAAACAGCCCGATAATCTTTGTGACGTTCGGGAACCATGCGGCATGGTCTCGATGCATGATGGGGCGTGGCAGCGCGGAGAGAGTGTTCACAACCCACATTCCACGGTTTCCTATGCGTCAACATGCCAATTTCGCTGTGGAATAAGCTTTGCATGCGGATCGGAAGGGAAAAGTAGCCCCTCCGATGCGTCATCTGAGGGAAGCAAAACGCCTGGCCAAATTGATGGAGAGAAAATCATGTTGAATCGTCGGACATTTCTGGGTTCCGCTGTGGTTGCGAATGCCGCGCTGGCGGGAGCTACGCTGTTGGCGGAAGATCAACCCACCTCAGACAAGGACAGCGGACCGCATTTCCGCGCCAAACAGATCATCGGATCGAAAGTGACGATTGACGAAAACCAATCCGTCGGCACGGTGGACGACATCGTGATGGACCAGAATGGCAACGTCGATTACCTGATCGTGATCCAGGACAACAAGCTCGTTTCCATTCCCTGGGACGCAGCCCAGTTCAACGCGGAAAAACGTCAGGCGGTCGTGCATATCACCCCGGCGAAATACCAGGAAATCCCGACCTATGCGCCGAATCAATATCCCACGTTCACGAATCCGTATCGGGTCAAGACGTACCAGTACTTCGGTTTGACGCCCCATCAGCAACGGCGCATGATCCGCCGCGGCGGCGTGGTGGTGCAATAACGATCGATGCATCCATCCCATGCAGAGAGCCGCATCCGCAGGCGACTGCGGGTGCGGCGTTTTCGTTAGGCGGGATAGCGACGCGACAAACGGCTCACGATTGCCACCAGCAGATCGCGGCGGGCCGAGCGGCGAGAGAAATTGTGGTCGGCGTTGGAAACGAATCCCGCGTGTAGCCGTCCGGATTGCATCAACCGTTTGGCCCGGCGAGCCGCCTTGTGCATCAGGATGCTATATCCCGGATCGGTTTCCGCGAAGAACATCGAAACGTATCGGTCGTGTTGCACGAGCTGATCGAGATCGGCCGGCAAATCGTCCCGCACCGGATGCGAATGCAACGGGCGTTCGAGATCGTCGCTGGAATTATCGTGAGACTTGTGCCGCCAAAGTCCAAGTTTGTGCGCAACGATTTTCACCGCGCCGCCGAGACCGATCTGCGATCGTCCCGACAAGAACCGCAGCCATTTGCCGGGGTCGAGCGCCGATTCAAAATAATACTGCTGGACGGCGACTTGGCGATCCGTCGATTCGGTGATCACCATGCCGTCCTTCCAGAAGTAAGTCAGCGGATTGATGAGGATGCTTTCGACCAACGTGGGGTCGATCAGCGCCACGGCCGATTGGAAGGCGTAATACGCGCCGGAGCACAATCCCGTCAACACGAATCGCCGGCCGAGTTGTTGCGCCCGCAGAAATTGCAGCGTGAGATCGACATCGCGAAGAATCGTCGCGGCATAGGATTCATTTTCCGGAATCCCTTCGGCCGCGACGCTGTCGCCGAGTCCGTTGGCATCGATTCGCACACAGCGAAATCCTTCGCTCGCCAATCGACGGGCCAAATGAACGTTCAATCGCCCCGGTCCGACGCGATAGGCCGAGCCGGCATTGAGCAGCACAATCGTTGGCCGATCAGAGGGAAACGGCATGGTCGGTTCGCTGAGAATGCCGAACAAATCCGGCTCGGAGGAAATTTGGACCAGTCGTTCACGAAGATACGTGAATTTTTCCAGCGGCTTCCGGCCTTCCGGCTGATAGCGCGCGATCATTACCTCAGCCGCCGTGAAGTCCGGCTTCGCGGCCGATCCTGGTGACAAAGCGGTCATTCGTCCCGACAGCCAGCGAACGATCGACTCGATCGCCCGGTGTGGAACCTCGCCTTTGTGCGGGCTGATCATCATTTCGGGATAACCGGCGAACGTCGTGTGGTCGGTGACGATCCCCGCGGCAAGATAGGCCTCGTACAACTTGCCATCGGCCGCCGCCAAGTCTTCACGGCTGACAATCAGCGTGGGACAGCGCATCGGCTGTGCGTGCAATAAATTGATTTGGGCGACCGCTTTCGCGGTCTCGTCGCTGAGGACGAATCCCGACGGTTCCAGATCGCACGCTTCGCCGGGACGATTCTGAGGGGCGATTTCCGAGGTGCGATCGATGGCCGTCATTTCGCGGACATACGTTTTTCCGTTGACGACCGGCGCCCACAGCACGAGATGTTCGATTTGATTTGACGTCAGACTCGCCGCTGCCAATGTCGCTCCGAGCCGCAGACCGACGACGCTGACGCGGCGAACGCCGAACTGTCGCTTCACGAGTTCCACGGCGTCGCGAAGATTATCGCTCCACACGGTCCAGCGATCCGGGTCCTCGTCCAACCCGGTGGAATCGCCCGTGCCGTGCCAATCGAATCTCAACGTGGGAATGCCGCTGTGGGCCAGCGCGTCGGCGAGATGCCGCAAACTCCGGTGGGCATGCACCTGCTCGTATCCCAACGGGGCGGCGATCACGACCGCTTGCTCAATTTGGTGGCGGTCCCGATTCGTATGCCACCAACCGAACAGCGATTCTCCCCGGCTCGTCCAATAGAACGGTATGCGCACGATCCGTGACGACGGAGAAGTGATAGCCTCCTCCGGCAACGAATTCACGGGATCGATGACCGCCATCGGCATGGACGATGTGCCTAAGAATCCAATGATTTGAGTGGAACGGGTTGGGAATCCTCGAGGTTTAAGGCCTCGAACTCAGCATGGAACGCGCTCGGAACATTTCCCTGCGATCGAAACAAAACGGTCTTTGTTCGCTGCGGCAACAGATGGAAATAATTATCGCTCGGCAGATACCCGGGGGCTTGGAGCCGGACGAACTGCAATAAACTGTCGGAACTCAACTCGATTTGATATTCACCCGGTCCAACCGCTCGTGCGGACACTTCGACCGTCACGGATCGCAACGGCGTCGGTTCTCGGCGGTGAATGAAGTGGAAGGCTTCACTCATAACCTGTTGCCGCTCGTCGAACCACGTCGCCGCGACAACATCGTGTTGCGGTGGCCCGAAGCGGTAGGCGTACGACACGTCGTAGAATCGGCCGAGAATCTCATCGGCGCTCAGGCATTGCCGCGATCGAGGCGGAACAGTGATCGGAATCTGCTCCTTGGCGATGACGATGTTCGGTTCTCGCAGCAATTGGACCTCGAGGAAGCCGGTGCAAGCCGTTTCGGTTTCGTTTGTCAGATGCAGATGAAGGCCGTTCAAGCCTTCGTCGGTCATCGTCAGTTGCCGGGCGTTCCAGACACGCTTCAAGGCGTAATACGCGGGCTTGGGCAGGCCGGTGGAATCGACGATGCCCCAACCAGCCGCGGGCCACAGGTCTTTGTAGAACCAGACGAGCGCTCCGCCACAACGGCTGTGATCGCTTCGCCATTCGGAGAATGCCTGGGCCATCATCTCGCCGGTCGTCACGCGGCCCAAGCGGAGATAAGCCGACATATTCCGTGATCGCAGTGTCACCGGATCGACACCAAAGAGTTCTTTCATGTAATGATCGCGGACATCTTCGAAGTCCCATCCCGCGCCGGTATCGCGCGGAACTCGGCGTTTCCATTGCGGCGCGTGGGTGACCGGAAACGCGCCACCGGTAATCGCTTCGATGGTCAAGTCTTCCGGCAGATTCGAGAACCCGAGGCATTCCGGCGTGAACCGGACGTCGGATCGCCGCACATCGTCGATCGGCCGGAGATACGCGCCGACGCCGTAGTAATGGGTCAAGCCTTGGCCGGGTTGAAATGGCAGCGTACCGCCGCTCGGCGTGGAGGGAACATACGTCGTTCCCGGATGATGCGTGTCGCATAACTTCGGCAAATGTTCAGCAAACCAGGCGTTTCGCCAGAGGTCTTTCGGCAGACCGAGCATCGCGGCTTGCTGTTCGACTTCGCTGTTCCCGCAGTAAACGGTGACACTGGGATGCGCCGCCAGCCGCCGGAGTTGCTCGACGGCTTCGAGTTCAACGTTGCGACGGAACGCTTCGTCCTGAACCGGATAATCCATGTTGGCAAACATGAAGTCCTGCCAGACGAGGATGCCGAGCCGGTCGCAAAGCTGATAGAACCGTTCGCTTTCGTAGACCATCGTGCCGCCGACGCGCAGCATGTTCGCTCCGGCGTCGCGGGCCAGTCGCAGATCGTGCTCCAACGATTCCGGCGTTCCCGTCAGCGTGAAGATGTCGCTGACCGTCCAACACGCGCCACGACAGAACACCGGCACGCCATTCACGCGGATCGCAAATCCACCGTCGCTGATGTCGACTTCCAATTGGCGAAATCCAACCTCGCCGCCGGGAAAATGAATCGTTTCATCCGCCGTGGTCACCACGATCTCGCACGGCAACAGATTCTGTTCGCCGTGCGTGTGCGGCCACCACAGCGGAGCGTGTTCAATGCGAAGTTCGCCAGAAACGGATCGACCGTCGCTATCGGACGTCAACGTCAGCGGGACGGTCTGCTCTCCGACGCGAAGCTCGGCTCCCATCACCGGAACTGTGGCGTCGATCCGGGCTTGAACGTGGACGATTCCCGTCGTCCCTTCCAATCGCGTCTGGAGATGCCGGTCCCACAGATGAACCGGGCCGGTTTCGAGACGGATGTCTCGCCACGGACCGACGGCGGGAACCGGCGGAGACCATCCCGGAATGCGGCCTTGCAGCGAGGTGCGCTGCCAGCGGAGTTGTTGGTGCGAAACGAGATTCGTTTTCCATTTCGGTCGGGGACGTTTGCGCGAGAGATCGTGGCTCAGCGAGCGAAACACTATCACGAGTTCGTTTTCATCCCGCAATTGCGACGTCACATCCACGCGGTAGGACCGAAACATGTTGTCGGCGACGAGAATCGATTCGCCGTTTAGCCAGACCTCGGCGAGCGTCGCCAAGCCGTCGAAACACAATATCGTAGGGTTTGCCGAGTCTTCGAGGCGAACCGTCTTCCGAAACCACCAGTCGCAAGCATCCAGATCGACGGGATGCTCGAAATCCCACCGGCCTTGATCGCGCAAGATGGAAGCCACGGTGCCGGGAATCCGGGCGGAAAACCAGTCGGAACCCAAATCGTCGAGTTGATCGGGATGGCTAATCGTCGCCGGCAGATGAGAACAGCACGACCAGTCGCCGCTCAAGAGGGGCGTGGTCTGACCATCAATGACTAACTCCGTGACCTGCGACATCTCGACTCTTTTGCTTCCGCACGGTTCACCGCATCTCGACGAATTCCGGATCGGGTTCCACCGGCGATTCGCTCCAGCACGCGCCGGCCCGCAACTCCTCGACGCCGCGGCTCCAGGCCAGCGACATGGCATCGATGGCGCTCAAATCCAACGGCTTCTTCCGCGCCATGGCTCGCGCCAACTGAAACTGCATCGACTTCGCCGCAGCGGACAATTCGGCAAACGAGGCCTGCGCCGCTTCAAACCCCGGCACGCCGTGCTGTTCCAGCCATTGCAAATACGTCGCCGTCAATTCGTAGCAGGCGCCGAACTGCCGCAGCGTGGCGAAGGAATACTGATGAAAAATTTCCAAGGGAGCGCCGGCGAGCCACTTCAGATCCGCCGCGAACGACTCTTTGAATTTGTCGAACGGGTTCTCGGTCGGCAACCGATGCAAATGTCGCCGCAGCAGCGACAGCGACGTCTGCGCCAGCGTCCGTCGCGACAACCGGTGCTGCTCATTTCGCTTGATGAATTCCACATACGGCGGCAGTAGTTCGGGATTCGGCCGATCGACCTGCCGCAGAATTTGGGTGAAGTCTTCGCCGTCGAGATGGTAGAACCCCTGGCCATGGAAATAGCCGAGACGTTGTTGCTCCAGATCGACTTCCACGACGGCGACGGTCGTTTTGACGTGTTCCCGCCGGTAGGCTGTCCCTTCGGTGTCCGGCAGATAGAACGAATCGAGTTCAATCAGCACCGGCCGGCCGAGCCGCACCTGTTCTTCCAGATGCTGCGTCATCGGCCGCCAGATGAGAAGTTCCTGCACGTCGAGTCCGTACAGCGTCTCCAGGTCGGACAGCGGAAATTTGAAGAACGTCCACTGATCGCCTTCGAAGTCGATGCCGACGGTGAACGGCAGCGCGGCCACCGGGTCGAATCCCCAGCCGTGCAGCAGTTCGATCCAGACGTCGCAGTAACAGTTCGTCTCCGCCCAATTCCGTTCCTGCGTGTGGATCGGATGGCGCGGCGACGCTTCGGAAATCTCAAAGACGCGATGATTCATAGTCCCAGCACGTTCCTGACTTCGGCCGGCCATTGATCGACGTCGAAGCCGTGTTTCATGAAGAGGGCCAGCGCGATCCGTTCCAGTCCGAACCCGATGCAGGCGGTATGGGCATAGCCGCCGTCGGGCGTGTGGATTTCGAACGAATGGCCGAAGTGGTCGAGATGATAGTTGCACGACGTGATCGCCGTCAGCTTTTCATCAGTCGCCACGGCGTGCAGCAGTTCGAACTTGAGGTCCTGTTCCTTCTGGGCCGAGGCCATCACTTTGCCGGCACGGCCGAAGAACGGATCGTTGGCCGGTTCGACGCGGACTTCCAGCCCGACGGAATTCAGAATCTCTTTCCCCTTTTTCAGCCAGTATTCGCGATGAGCCAGCGCCTGCTCGGCGGTGCCGATGCGGACGAATTCCCGCTGGCGGAAAATCTGCATGCGGGCCGGATCGATCGACGGTTCATGCCGGAAAACGAACGACCGCAGATCGACGAGCCGGCCTTCCGAGGACACGGTTCCCGTCGCGGTCGGATAAAGCGGATAGCAGGCGGCGGGCGTCAGCATCACGTCGGTCGGAGTCAGATCGCGGGTCCAGTCTTCGCCATTGGCTCGTTTGTTCAACAGACGAAGATGATCTCTTTCATTGCCGGTGAAACTGTGGACGGAACCCATCAGGTCCGGAAAGTTCTCGATATGCGTGGTTTGAAGGTAATGCTTGCGGGCGAGAATCGCCGGGAACCGCAGCACTTCCGGCTTGAGCGGAGCGCCGTGCCGGGTCACTACGCGTTCGAAATGATCGATGACGTCCTCGAAGACGCCGCTGTGGCCATACAGGCCCGGCACGCCGAGCGGCAGCAAAATGCCGGCCTCGGTCAATTGATTCAGGCAGTCTTGATAGGCGTCGGTCAGGCTGAAGGTGGCGGTGCACATCGGTTAATACTCTTCCTTATGGGCCAATAGCATCGTGGCGTTCAATTTGGAAATGCGGTCGTTGTTCACCATGATCGCCGCGCCGTAAGCGTCGCGGAGTTGGCGGGACAGGCTGAATTTCGAATCGTTGCGATAGCCGGAAATACCGCAGATCAGCATCGCCTCGTTGACGACGTCGACGATTCTCTTTGAGCACGACAACTTCAAGTTGTTCGTGCGGATCGAGAATCCGAATCCGCTGAACGCCTCCGGGCATTCGGACGTCAACAGCGCCTGATATTCTCGGGCCAGGCAGTAGACGTTGTGCCGCATCTCCTGCAGCAGTTGGTTCACATCGGCCAAGCGAGAGGCTCCCGGCGGCAATACGCCCGGCGTCTTGCGGGCTTCCTGTCGGACGAACGCCCGAGCGCGGTTCACCGCATCGCCGGCGATCCCCGACCACAGGGCGCCCCAGACGATATGCGAATACGGGTGCATCGTCTGTGACAGAATTTCATCAAAGCCGGTCGGCAGAATCTGGTCGGTGTGGCCGTGCGCCGTCACGGTGAAACCGGAGCTGCACGTGCCGCGGAAGCCGAGGGTGTCCCAATTCGACAGCGGCACCGCTTCGTATTCGCCGCGGCGGATCATCACGTGGACTTGTTCGTTGGCCGGAGCGTCCGGCGAGCGGCGACACGTGACGAGAATTTCGTCCGAGTATTCGCCGTAGGAAATGACGGGAGCTTTTTTCGTGAGCGAAAACGAGTCGCCTTGGACTTCGACGGCGCAGAGGCTGGACCGCAAGTCGCCGCCGGTGCCGATTTCCGTCGTGGCCGAGGCCATGAGCCGCTGCTCATCGACCAATTGTCGTAGATAATCGCGGAAATAAGCCGATTGCTGCCCGTGATGCACGACGCACGCCACCTGAATGCAGTGCATGGCGTAGATCATGGCGGACGAGCCGCAATACTGGCCGAGTCCCTCGCAGATGCGGGCGATCTGCACGATATCGAGGCCCATGCCGCCGTATTCGCGCGGCACATAGGCGCTCAGGAGTTTGGCTTCCTTCAAGGCGGCGATCGACTCGGCGGGAAAGCGGCCTTCACGGTCGACGTCGCCGGCATGGAGCGCCAGCACATCTCGGCCGAGCGCATGAACATGCCGCAAGACAGCGTCGAAATCGGGTGGCGCCTCCGGCATCACTGCAGTCAGTGTGCTCATGATGATCAACGTCCGGGTGGGGAGGGGAATCAGCCGACGAGTTCGGTAATCAACGCCGCCAGGGCGGAGACGCTGCGAAATGTCGCACGGTTCAATTTCGATTCGGGGAACTCGATGTCGAAGTGCTCTTCCAAGGCCAGCATCACGCCGACAGTGGCCAGTGACGTCAGCCCGGCGCCGTAGAGATCGGTCTCATCTGTCAAGTGAGCGCCGCCCCCCGGCAATCGCCCGTGCTGGATGATGATGTCTCGGATCGCCTGGGTTTCAACCTGGGGCGTTCCCATGGAATTCGAAGTGGCATTCACGACGCTTTCACTCCCGGCAAGAACCTGTAAGACAACCGTTGACGATCCCACACGCCTCGGAGCACGAAATGGCATCGCCCCGACCCTTCGTTGGTCTGGCAATTTGTTGAAAGTTAGTTCGGACCGGGGGGTTGGGGTTGAGTTTTCGCGACGTTTCTCGCCGAGACGCAACACGCGCAGGCCGACCGTAACGATTGTGCCGGGAATAACGCACACCGCTTGCGCTTAGCGGGGCCACCCCGCTCGCCGCGCACCGAGGCCCCGATACGGAAAGAATCGAAGACCGACGGGATTATTTTGGTCCGTCCGCCTTTCGTAGCGGCACGACGGCCAGATAGATGTTCGTCTGCTCGTGCGGCTTCTCGGTCTCATGGCCCGAGTAATAGCTCACCAGCATGTCGCCGCCGTGTTCGACGGCTTCCGCATAGGCGCAGTCGCCTCCCGCCGGTAGCACGCAATACAGCTTCAACGAGCCGTCCGCTTCATAAGTGTAGATCGCCTGGCCGGCGACCCGTTTCTCATAATCCATTGTTCGCGTGAGGAGATACGTGACCCCCTGAAACGTGTGGCAGCTATGGCCGGAGAAGTGATTGATCGGCGCCGGACGCGCTTTCCATTCCCTGTACGGAGCGTCGGCCTCCAGCACCTGGGCCGGCGGGTTGCCGTATTTCTGCCGCAGAAAAGCCACCACATGGTCACCTTGAAAATGCAGCGTCGTTTCGCTTTCCCACTTCTTGGCGCGGATCAGCGAAATCTTGGACCAGGTCAATCCATCCCCCGATTGAATCAAATGGACTTCGCGTCCCGCGCCGCCAGCTGTCTCCTCTTTCTTGTGGGCCGCGCACCAAAACTCCCCGCCGTGCGCGATCGGCTTCCAGACGATGAACCGCGGCTCGTAAACCGCTTGCGGCTTGCTCCACCTTTCGCCGTCGTCCGTGTATTGAGCATAGGTCGTCAGGTCTTTGCCCGTCATCGCGGGATTATAAATGATCAATCGATCATCCGTCGCCAGAAACTGCGGATCGCGGTCATCCGGGAGGACGTCGAGTTTCGCGACTTCCTTCCAGGTTTTTGCATCCGGCGAACGGAGCACGATCAGGTCGCCGTCCTGCGAGCCGTGATTGGTTGCATGCCGGAACGAAACCCAGTAATCCCCTTTCCATTGGCGTAAAGCGACGAAGGCGTTGTGCATGCCGTCGCCGTAAATCTTGCGGACCTCCTTCGGTTTCACCGGCCCTTCCGTCGGCAACGGCTGAGCCATCGCGAAGGATGAACTTCCCAACACAAGACAGAAGCCGATTGTTCGCAAGATCATTTCGAGCACTCCCCACGATTTTGAATGCATCCGATCATCCGCTCGGCCTGTGAATCACACATCAAGGAGGTATTATGTCAGTGAGATTTCCTGGTAGCAAGATGATCATTGCCGTGCGAAACAAGGAGTCGCTCCATGCTACGAATAAGTATTTTTGTGGGAATGATCTGCGGTGCGACAGCGGTCCTGGCCGCCGATTCCGTCGATCTGGTCGTCGTCAATGCCAAGATCGTCACGCTGAACGACGGCAAGATCGCCCAGGCGATGGCTGTCAAAGACGACCGTATCATCGCCGTGGGGAGCAATGACGAAATCAAGAAACTCGCGGCTCCCGCGACGAAACGGATCGACGCCGGCGGGAAGTGCGTGATCCCCGGCTTAATTGATTCGCACGTCCATCCGGCGGGAGCGGCGCTGTACGAGTTCGACCATCCCATTCCCGAAATGGACACCGTCGCCGATGTTCTGAAGCACATCGCCCAGCGGGCCGAGCAATTGAAAGAGGGAGAATGGATTCTGATGAGCCAGGTCTTCATCACCCGGCTCCGCGATCAGCGATACCCAACGCGGAAGGAACTCGATCAGGCGGCCCCCAAAAACCCCGTGCGGTTTCAGACCGGACCCGATTGTGCCGTCAATTCGCTGGCATTGAAGTTGAGCGGCATCGATAAGAATTTCAAGCTGCCGGAAGGCGACCGCGGCCTGATCGAACGGGACGAGAACGGCGAGCCGACTGGCATCTTGCGAAACGCGTCGCAGCACATCAAAAGCAAGTCGCCGGAGAAATCGCCGTCGCCGGAAGAACGGCTGTCGCAATTGCGAAAGCTGCTGGCCGATTACAACGCCGTCGGGTTGACGAGCATCGGCGACCGGGACGCCAATGAAGACGAGATCAAGCTCTATCAGCAGTTGAAGGATCAAAATGACCTGACGTGTCGGGTCTTCTGTTCTTATTCCGTAAATGCCGGTGCGGCGATTGAAGAGGTCGAGAAGCAGATTCAAAAAGCAGCCGATCATCCGCTGCACAAGGAGGACCGCTGGCTGTGGGTCCGCGGCATCAAGACGTATCTCGACGGCGGCATGCTCACCGGCAGCGCCTACATGCGGCAGCCGTGGGGCGTCAGCCAAATCTATTCCATCCGCGATCCCGAATACCGCGGCCTACGGTTCATTCCGCAAGAGAAATTGGAACGCATGGCCCGCTACGCGTTGGAACGGGACCTGCAATTCACGGCCCATTCCGTCGGCGACGGTGCGGTGCACGCCCTGGTCGATGCGTATGCGGCCATCAACGAAACGTTTCCGGTGAAGCCGCAACGGCCCTGCGTCACGCACTGCAATTTCATGTCGGCGGAAGCGATCGAGAAGATGAAAGCGGTGGGCGTCGTCGCCGACTTGCAGCCGCCGTGGCTCTGGCTCGACGGCGCGACGCTGGAGAAACAATTCGGCGACGAGCGACTGACCTTCTTCCAGCCGTATCGCACGCTGTTCGATCAAGGCGTGATCGTCGGCGGCGGGTCGGATCATATGCAGAAGATCGGCGGTAAGCGCTCGGTGAATCCGTACAATCCGTTCCTCGGCATGTGGATCGCCATCACCCGCCAGCCGCGGAGGCTCGATCACCCGCTGCACCCCGAACAACGCCTCAGCCGCGAAGAAGCGCTGCGGCTCTACACGATCAACAATGCGTATTTGACCTTCGAGGAGAAGTACAAAGGAACGCTGGAACCCGGCAAGCTGGCGGACTTCGTAATTCTCAATCAGGACATTCTGACTTGCCCCGTCAACGAGATCGCCGATATTACCGTCTCAGCGACCTACGCCGGCGGGAAGAAAGTTTTTCCGCGAGAATGAAGCATGACGTCCTGGCGAGCGTCGAGGCGTCAGCCCGACGAGTCTTCGATGGACAATCGACGTCTCAACGCCAAAGCACTCGGCGGGCTTACGCCGCGCCGCTCGCCTTGAGTGAATCAATCGCCGCGAGAATCTCGCTCGGTTCGGCCATACGGCCAGGGCCGACTTGACCGCAGCTCAGCCAGCCGGAGCCGGGTTCGACGAAGTGAATGCCGTCGGCTTTGAGTTGGGCGACGTTCCGCTGGACGGCCGGCTTGGCCCACATGTCGGAGTTCATCGCCGGGGCGACGACGAGCGGGCAAGTCCGCGTCAGGACCAGCGTCGAGAGCAGATCGCCGGCCATGCCGAGCGCAGCGTGCGCCAGAAAATCGGCAGAAGCCGGAGCGACGACCATCAGGTTCGCTCGCTTCGCCAAGCCGATGTGTTCACCTTGAGGATGTTCCACCGGTGAGAACAAATCGCGGTAGACATGCCGGCCTGTGAGGGCTTCGAACGTGGTCGGGCCGATGAACTTTTCCGCGGCGGCGGTCATCACCACCGTCACCGCCGCACCCCCTTGCACGAGCTTGCTGCATAGGTCGGCGGTCTTGTAGGCGGCAATGCCCCCGGTCACGCCGAGTAGAATTTCCCGCCCCTGCATGGGCTGTCCTTACAGATCATCCAGCGTTGGACCGGCGTCGCGGCCGGCATCGCCGTCGGTCCGTTCCTGCACGTTCCCCGACAGATCGAGATAAATCTTATCGTTCAGAATCTCGTTCACCACGATTTCCATCGGGTTTTTCGTCTGCAATTCGACCAGCGGCTTCGAGCCGCGGTTCAGCGCAACCATTCGCTTCTGAATCAGCGTCGACAGCTTGAACCGCCCGCCGACCTTCTTGACGATCTCTTCTTCTTTCAATTCTTCCAGCATTTCGCCCCCCTTTGTGGAAACCCCGATTATGCGCGATTCCCGGTTCGATCTCCAGTCAGTTCAGCCGGCGGCCCGCTCTTTCGCCAGAATCTCAACGACTTCGCCCACGGCCCGATCGAGGTCGTCGTTGATCACATGATGGCGATACCGATCGACGTACTGGAGTTCCTCGCGGGCTTTTTTCAGCCGGCGCTCGATCACGGCAGGAGCGTCGGTATTCCTCGCGTTCAGCCGCTGTTCGAGGATTTCCAGCGATGGCGGTTTCAGGAAGATTGTCAACGCGTCAGGGTACAACTCCATCACGTGAAGCGCCCCTTGCACGTCAATCTCCAGCAGCGACCAGCCGCCGGCCTGCCGCGCCCGCTCGACTTCCGACTTCAGCGTGCCGTACCAAAGCCCCGCCCCGAACACTTCGGCCGTTTCCAGGAATTCGCCTCGCGATTTTCGCTCGGCGAATTCCTGTGGCGAGAGGAAGTAGTACGCTTCGCCATCGACTTCGCCGGCGCGAGCCAGGCGGGTGGTGGCGGAGATCGACTTGATCAGTTTCACCGGCGATTCACGGATCACGCGTTCGACCAGCGTCGTCTTGCCGGCCCCGCTCGGACCGGAAATCACCACGACGCGGAACGAATTGAGAGCAGAATCCGAGGCCATCGGGGCTTACTCCACATTCGCCACGATTTCACGCATCCGTTCAATGCTGGTTTTGATTTCCACGGCGGCGTGCGCCACGCTGACGTCGTTCGATTTCGAGCCGATCGTATTCGCCTCGCGGAACATCTCCTGGCACAGGAATTCGAGCTTGCGGCCCTGCGACCCTGCCGCTTCGAACAGCGAGAGAAACTGATCGAGATGGCTCTTGAGCCGAGTGATTTCCTCGCTGATATCGCAGCGGTCGGCGAACAGGCTGACTTCGCGGATGACGTCGTTGGCGCCGAGCTGCACGTCCGCCGACTTGAGCAGTTCCTGCACGCGTTGTAACAACCGGTCGCGGTATTCGGCGATCAACTGCGGGCCGCGTTCCGCCACTTTGGTGAGACAAGCGGAGATGGCCGCGCAATTCTGCCGCATGTCGGCGGCCATCGCTTCCCCTTCCTTGCGGCGGAAATCCTGCAATTTGCCGAGCGCTTCGGTAATGGCGGTTTCGAGCGCACTCCAGAATTGCTTGGCCGTTTCGTCGTCGAATTCGCCGTCGTCCACGACGCCTGGCAAATCCAATAACCCGGCGATTTCGGGCAACGGAGCCCCGACGTCTTCGCACATTTCCCGCAATTGCTGCCAATACGATTTGAGCAGCGCCTGGTTGATGAGCGGCACCTGGGCGGTCGCTTGCCGGTTGAGGCGGATCGTCAGTTGCACGGTGCCGCGCGAGATGGTTTCCCGGAGCAGGCGTTCGAGATCGGGTTCATACCGGGCCAAGCCGTCGGGGCAGCGGTAAGCGAGTTTGAAGTGCCGGTTGTTGACGCTCTTCAGTTCCACATGGCACAGCCGGCTTCCGGACTGGCAGTTCGCCTCGCCGAAACCGGTCATGCTGAGCAACACGCTGAGATTCCGTTGGAGTCCCGCCTTCAGGCGGTTTGGTGTGATGTGTGGTGTCGGATGAAGACCGGCTGAAGCCGGGACTCCAGCGGGTTACTTCTCGGATTCGCCGTCCGGCTTCTTTTCGGTGTCTGGCTTTTCTTCGGGCTTGGCCGGTTCGTCGGTCTTCTCGTCCGGTTTCGCAGAGTCATCGTCCGCACCGGGAGCCGCGGATTTTTCTCCCTCCGGCTCCGTGGTTTCCATTTCGTCCGCGTCGCCCGGTTTCTCTGGCGGGAAGGGATTCGCGGGGGCTTCTTTCGTCGGCGGGGCGACGATCTCATCCATCGCGCCCGAGCCCCCCTTGAAACGATTGGTGCTGACGGCTCGCAGCAGCGGAATTTGCCCGGCGCACAAGACGATCCAAATCAGCGCCAGGACGACGGTGATGCGCGTGAACATGTCGCCCGCCTTGGTGCCGAAGGCGCTTTGGCCTCCCATGCCGCCGAGAGCGCCGGCCAAACCGCCGCCGCGGCCCCGCTGCAGGAGAATGATGAAAATCAGGAAGACCCCGATCAATCCCAACAGGCCCATCGAAATATAGGTCAGCCAAAGCATCGTCTGTGTTCCTTCGGGACTTGTCTGTGGCAGGCTCAACCGGCTTGGGCTAATTCCGCCGCGGCACGGATGATCGGCAAGAATTGCTCCGGTTTCAGGCTGGCTCCGCCGACCAACGCGCCATCGACATTCGGCTGCGACAGCAATTCCTTCGCGTTGTCCGGTTTGACGCTACCACCATACTGGATTCGGAGCGATTCCGCCAAGCCCGGATTGAACCGCCGGGTCAGCCATTGCCGCAAAAACGCATGCGACGCCTCGGCTTGATCCGGCGTGGCCGTCACGCCCGTCCCGATGGCCCAGACCGGTTCATAGGCAATCACGAGTTGCGACGCATCGGCAGAAACGCCAGCCAGTCCGGCCGACATCTGTGTTTCCAGAACCTTTTCAGTCTTCCCAGACTGCCGTTCGGATAAAAGTTCGCCCACGCAGAAAATGACGCCGAGCTTCGCCGCCAGTGCCGCCTGGACTTTCTGATTGATGACAGCGTCGGTATCGCCAAAAAACTGCCGGCGTTCGCTGTGGCCCAGGATCACCCATTGGCAGCCGCAGTCTTGTAGCATGTTCAGGGCGATTTCCCCGGTGAAAGCCCCCGGAGCCGCGGGATGGGCATTCTGCGCCCCCAGCCAGACCCCGCTGCCGGCGATGGCGTCTCGCACTGGCAAGAGATACGGAAACGGCGGGAAGACGGCGACATCGACGGGGGGCTGCGTCGATTTGACTTCGCCAGCAATTGCCTGAGCCAGCGCCACGCCCGTTTCTCGCGTGGTATTCATCTTCCAGTTGCCCGCGACAAATGGCCGCCGCATAAGATTTTCAGATCCCCAAAACCACAGAGAATTCAATCGAATCAAAATATCCTGAGTACCATTGGCAAACTTCCAAGAAATCTGATGGCTGAACTTCTGCCAAAAAAACCTATTCGCGCTCGGAAAATCGGTTCAAATTTTCGCCACCAGTTATTCTGAAGGTGACACAAGACCAAATTAAGGCCCAGGCGTCCATCTTCGATCGGTACCACGCAATTTCGTAAGAAACGAAGAAATGCTTTCCCAAGCGTTTTCAAGTGAATGTTCGTTTGTACCAGCTGCGCCCTGCAGGTCTGACGGTAGCTCGACCTCATCCTTTCGCCACAAGAAAATCCGCTCCCGTCCGAGACGGCCCCAAAACCAACCCACTTCGACCCACACGTTTTCTCGGGCGCGCGGTTTGAGCTTCAGGTCTCTGGCAGCCACATCCACAATTTTTATTTCACCGCTCTTCGGGGAACTGCCAATATCATCCGCTTTTTCACTGGTCTTCGCGGAACCGCCAATATCATCCGCCGTCACAATGACGATTGCAGCCGAAACCTCTGATGCAAGCTCTTCAAATACTTCCGGTACGGAATCCGCTCCCCGACCTTTCAAATCCATGATTTGAGGCTCTGCCACCCCGTGGAGGTTTTTGTTTTTTCGGGACTCATCGGCAATTCGTTTTTGGAGCTCCTTTCCAGAGTCTCCTCTTCCATGAATAATTAGCACACGGGGAAATTCGCTTAGCACGCGGCTGATTTCGTCGGTCAGGGTCTTGATCCAATCTGCCGACATCAAATCGAGATTTCGAATTGGATCGACCAGAGTCTTCTTGATTTCCTTAATCGAGCACAAGTCCTTTGCGGAACCTCCAAATACCGTGATCGGAATCATCACTTTTCGGCGGCGAAGCGCACTTAGCCCCGACGCATAAGTACCGTCTGCGCCTCCGATCAAGATCACAGCATCGCTCATCTCGACTGCATCCAGATGCGCTTTGAGCTTGGCGTCGTCGTGATGCTGGAAGCATGTTTCGTGGTCGAATCGGTTGACTTGGCCGCCGCTGGCCTTTTGAAAACCTTTGAGCGCAAGTGCTTCAGCTGTTTCCGATCTCTCACCGTGAGCAACAATCAGGCGATGCATACCTTTAGCCAGAGCTTCACCGATGGCAATACACGCATTCTCGAAACACTTTCTAGTCCTGGCTTGGTTAATTTCGTTTTTTGCTTGTGTAAGCTTCTCATCATAGTTACGTTTTTGAAGCACATCATCGTAACTTCCCACAACGGTGATTTTCATCGAGGAGCCTCATCTGTCGTCGCGTCTAGTTCCACTTCTGACCTCGTACGTTCAGTGGAATGTCTAGACCACCCGTTAACAGCCGCCAGGTTTCTCAGGCCTACGCTGATCTATCAACTGATTTTGAACGAGCTCCCATCCGGGCGTCCAGAGCATATTTAGATTCTGTGAAAAGGAATTCACATCCGATTCTCCTAGTCCACCGGTTCGCTGCGGGGATACGATCCGAGGACTTCCAACCGGACGGCGATCGCTTCCAGATCGTCGAGCGTCCGTTTCACCTTGGGATCTTTCTGGTGCCCTTCGCAATCCATAAAGAAGATATAGCCGCTTTCCGGGCCGCGCAACGGGAACGATTCGATCCACGTCAGATTGATCTTGTTCTGCTTGAACGTGATCAGCGCGTCGGACAGCGTCCCCGGTTTATGCGGTACCTGCAACAGGATCGAAGTCCGATCTTTCGTGGTGGGATTCAGCAGCTTGTCGCCGATGACGGCAAACCGCGTGACGTTGTTCTTATTGTCTTCAATGTTTTCGGCGAGCACTTCCAGGCCGTATTCCGTCGCCGCCTGCCGGCTGGCGACCGCCGCGGCGCCGGGTTTCGTCCGTGCCAATTGGGCCGCCGTCGAAGTACTGGTGACGTCGATCAACTTGGCCTGCGGCATGTTGCGGCTCAGCCAGTCGCGGCATTGAGACAACGCCTGCGGCTTGCTGTAAATCTCCGAGATGTCGCCCCTCTGGCCCAGACCCAGCAGGTTATGATGGATACTCAACTGCACTTCGCCGCAGATCCGTAGCGGCAATCGCGTGAACATGTCCAGCGTGTCGATGATGCGGCCATCGGTGCTGTTCTCGATCGGTACGACGCCGAAATCGGCATGCCCGCGGTTCACTTCCTCGAAGACAGCCGCGATGGTGTTGACGGGGATCAAGTCAGACGCATCGCCAAACCGTTCCAGTGCCGCCAGATGCGTAAAACTGAACGACGGACCAAGATAGGCGACCCGTTGCGGCCGCACCTGGTTCCGCACCGCACTGAGCACCTGCCGGAACACGCCTCGCACGGCCCGCCCAGGCAAGGGGCCGGGGTTGTCGCCTTCCAGACCCGCCAGCCAGTCGTCATCATGGCGGGGATCGTACAATGTATTTTTGCGATCCGGATATGTCTCAATTTGCCGGGCCGTCAATGTCGCCCGGCGGTTGAGGAGCTTGATGATCTCATGGTCGAGCTTTCGGAGTTCCCCTTCCGACGACGACGGTTTGGCGGGCTTGATCACACGGGCGGGGGGCTTCGGGGGGGCGGCTTTGACTTTTCGTTTCGGTTGCGGTTTCTGTGCCATGCCCGCGACTCCCGGCATCATTAGAGACGATTGATCACCGTCCAACGGGACGGAGGAATACACTTTTCCGTAACTGACTGACAAATATCAAGTTAAGAGAATCGACAATAAGAAAAACGATTCATAAAGGACTGTCTTCGTCAACTCGATTTGTCGCAACTGTGTTGTAATGAACGACTTCTTTAATTGTCAACCAAACCGGCCCTCTTCCGGCGGAGAAGCTGGAAAACACACGGGATTCACTAAGATTCTCGATGAAAGAGGCATATGCCATTTTGGCATGCCACGGTGTCTTCCGAGAAAAATAACTCGAATGCCATTTTGGCCGGATCACCTTGAGGCGGACAACCATTGGGAGAACATGCTTCCGCCACAAGCGCGAACTGATCAAGATGTTATGAAAAATGGCCGAGCTGAGATGAAAATCGGCGCACACTTTGCATAGTACGGGAGTCAAGCGTGTTTTGGCATTCAAAACGGCACTCGGCAAAGTGATGGACCGATCCCGTCCGCCAACGCCCCCTCTCGAAAGACAGACATCATGGCAATGCAAGAAAAAATCATCGGCATCGATCTGGGTACCACCAATTCCGTCGTCTCCGTCATGGAGGGGGGCGAAGTCAAGGTCATCGCCAATCAGGAAGGCAACCGGCTGACCCCCAGCGTCGTCGCGTTCACGGAGAAGGGCGACCGTTTGGTCGGCGATCCGGCGAAACGGCAAGCCGTCACGAATCCTCAGAACACGATCTATTCGATCAAACGCTTCATGGGCCGCCGGCACAGCGAGGTGGAATCCGAAGAGAAGATCGTGCCGTACAAAGTCGTCGGCGGGCCGCAGGAATACGTGAAAGTCGAAGTTCACGGCAAGACGTACACGCCGCCCGAAATCTCCGCGGCGATTCTCCGCAAGCTGAAAGAAGCGGCGGAAGCCTACCTCGGCCATACGGTGACGCGGGCAGTGATTACCGTCCCGGCGTACTTCAACGACGCCCAGCGCCAAGCCACCAAAGACGCCGGCGAAATCGCCGGGTTGAAGGTCGACCGCATCATTAACGAGCCGACCGCGGCCGCGCTCGCCTACGGCTTGCAATCCAAGAAGAACGAGAAGATTGCCGTGTTCGATCTCGGCGGCGGCACGTTCGATATTTCCGTGCTCGAAGTCGGCGACGACCTCGTTGAAGTTCTCAGCACGAACGGCGACACCCACCTCGGCGGTGACGATTTCGACCAGCGGCTGATCGACTTCATCGCCGACAAGTTCAAAAACGAGAACGGTATCGATCTCCGCAAAGACGCGATGGCCTTGCAGCGGCTGCGCGAAGCCGCCGAGAAAGCCAAGAAGGAACTTTCCGGCCAGCAGAACACCGACATCAACCTGCCGTTCATCACGGCGGACGCCAGCGGAGCGAAGCACCTCCAAATGACGGTCACCCGCGCCGAATTCGAGCGGCTGATCGACGATCTCGTCGAGCGCTGCCGCGGCCCGGTCGAAAATGCGCTCAAGGATGCGAAGCTCTCGCCGGACAAGATCGACGAGGTCGTCCTCGTCGGCGGTTCGACTCGCGTGCCGAAGGTGCAGGAGTTCGTCAAGAAGTTGTTCAAGGGGAAAGAACCGCATCGCGGCGTGAACCCAGACGAAGTCGTCTCGATCGGCGCCGCCGTGCAGGGGGCGATCATTTCCGGCGAAGTCAAAGACGTGGTGTTGCTCGACGTGACGCCGCTGTCCCTCGGCATCGAAACCGAGGGGGGCATCATGACGGTGCTCGTCGAACGCAACACCACGATTCCGGTCACGAAGAAGGAAACGTTCTCCACGGCGGCCGACGGGCAGTCGGCCGTCACGGTCAGCGTCTATCAAGGCGAACGCCCGATGGCGCGAGACAACCGGATGCTCGATCAATTCAACTTGGACGGCATTCCCCCCGCGCCGCGCGGCGTGCCCAAGATCGAAGTCTCGTTCGATATGGACGTGAACGGGATCTTGAATGTGAAAGCGAAAGATCTCGGCACGGGCAAAGAGCACGTGGTCCAAGTCAAGAATTCGTCGGGGATCGACAAAGGCGAAGTCGAAAAGATGAAGCGCGACGCCGATGCGCACGCCGCAGAAGACAAGCGACGGCGGGATCTCGCCGAAGCAAAGAACAAAGCCTCGACCTCGGTGTATGAAGTCGAAAAGATGCTGAAGGAACACGGCGAGAAGCTCGACGCCGGTTCGAAGTCGGCCATTGAAGCGGCGATGGAGAAAGTGAAATCCGCGGAGAAGGGGGACGATCCCGCGGCGATCAACTCGGCCGTCGAAGCGCTGCAACAGGCGAGCTATGCGATGGCGCAGCACATGTACGGCCAGACCGGAGCGACGCCGGGCGGGGAACCCGCCGGCGCTGCGCCGGATTCGGACGGTGCGAAGAAGGATGATGGTGTGATCGACGCTGAATTCGAGCGGAAGAGCTAGTCGTGATCTCTCAATTTCCCTTCGAGGTGTCGTCTCGAAGGGAAATCCCGCCTGATCTGCATTTCCCAGATACAATTCGAGAAGAATCTACACGGTTTCGCCGTGTCCGCTCTCGGAGTGTAAACTCCTTCGTCAGGAGACCAATTTATGCCCTTCCGTTTTGAAAAACTCACCGTCAAAGCCCAGGAAGCCGTGCAGGCGGCGCAGGAGCTTGCCGCGAACGCCGGCAATCCACAGGTCGCGCCGTTGCATCTGTTGAAGGCGTTGCTCGACGAAGAGGGGGGCATCGTTCGGCCGTTGCTCGACAAGATCGGCATCAAGGTCGCGCAGTTGCGATCGATCATTGATGCCGATCTGAAGAAGCTGCCGCAATCGTCCGGAGGGCAGACCGGCGCGGGCCAAGCGTTGATGAACGTCCTCAACCAGGCGCAGACGCTCGCCGACCAGATGAAGGACAGCTTCGTCTCGACCGAGCACTTGCTCCTGGCGTTGACGAAGATCGATGATGCCTCGCAAAAAGTGCTGAAACTCAACGGCGTTGAAGAGTCGGACGTCCTGAATGCATTGAAGTCGGTGCGAGGAAGCCAGACCGTGTCGGACCAGAACCCGGAAGACAAATATCAAGCGTTGGAAAAATACGGCAAGGATCTCGTTGCGCTGGCCAAGCAGGGGAAGATCGACCCCGTCATCGGCCGAGACACCGAAATCCGCCGCGTGATCCAAGTCCTTTCCCGCCGCCGCAAGAACAACCCGGTTCTCATCGGCGACGCGGGCGTCGGCAAGACGGCCATCGTCGAAGGCCTGGCCCATCGGATTGTGCTCGGCGACGTCCCGCAGAATCTGAAGGACAAACACGTCATCGCGCTCGACATGGGGGCCCTCATCGCCGGGGCGAAATTCCGTGGCGAATTCGAAGACCGCTTGAAAGCCGTGCTGAAGGAGGTTTCGGAAGCCGAAGGCCGGGTGATTCTCTTCATCGACGAACTGCACACGGTCGTCGGCGCCGGCGCGGCGGAAGGGGCCGTGGATGCGTCGAATTTGTTGAAGCCGGCGCTGGCCCGCGGCGAACTCCATTGCGTCGGAGCGACGACGCTCGATGAGTACCGCAAATACATCGAGAAAGACCCCGCCCTCGAACGTCGGTTCCAGCCGATTCTCGTCAATGAGCCGTCGGTGGAAGACACGATTTCCATTCTGCGCGGTCTGAAGGAACGCTACGAATCGCACCACGGGGTCCGGATCACCGATGACGCCTTGATCTCCGCCGCGACGCTTTCGGACCGGTATATCAACGACCGGTTCCTGCCGGACAAGGCGATCGATCTCGTCGATGAAGCGGCGAGCCGGCTGAGGATGGAAATGGATTCCATGCCGGCGGAAATCGACGAAGCGACCCGGCAACTGACGCGGATGCAGATCGAAGCCGCGGCCCTCAGCAAGGAAACGACGGCCGACAGCCAGACTCGCTTGCAATCGTTGAAGAAAGAGATCGCCGAGCGAGAGGAATCGGTGAAGGCGCTCAAGGCTCGCTGGGAATCGGAGAAAGCTGCCTTGTCCGGATTGCGGCCGTTGAAGGAAGAGATCGAAAAACTCCGCACGGCGTACGATCAAGCGTTCGCACAAGCTCAGCGGACGAACTCTAACGATGACTATGTTCGCGCCTTCCAAACCGAACAGCAGCTCAAAGCCGCGCAGCAGAAGTTGGTTGATATGGAGAAAAAGGTCGCCAGCCTCGGCGAAGGCCAGCGTTTGCTGCGCGAAGAAGTCACGCAAGAGGACATCGCCAAAGTGGTCAGCATCTGGACCGGTGTGCCGGTGTCGCGGATGCTGCAGACCGAACGGCAGAAGCTGCTTCAGATGGAAGACGCCATCCACAAGCGGATGATCAACCAGGAAGAGGCCGTCACCGCGGTGGCGAACGCCGTGCGGCGGTCGCGGTCCGGCATGCAGGACCCGCACCGGCCGATCGGATCGTTCATCTTTCTCGGCCCGACGGGCGTGGGCAAAACGGAACTCTGCAAGGCTCTCGCCGAGTTTCTATTCGACGACGAACGGGCGATGGTCCGGATCGACATGAGCGAGTTCATGGAGAAGCACTCTGTTGCCCGGCTGATCGGCGCTCCACCGGGATACGTCGGCTACGAGGAGGGTGGGAAGCTGACCGAAGCCGTCCGCCGCCGACCGTACACGGTGTTGCTACTCGATGAAATCGAAAAAGCGCACCGCGACGTGTTCAACGTCCTCTTGCAACTCCTCGACGACGGCCGGCTGACCGACAGCCACGGCCGCACGGTCGATTTCACGAATACCATCGTGGTGATGACGTCGAACATCGGCAGCCATTACATCACGGAGATGACCGGTAAAGAAGATGAAATCGTGATCGAAACGGAAGTTCTCGCCGCGCTGCGGAAAGAATTCCTGCCGGAGTTTCTGAATCGCGTCGACGAGACGATCGTGTTTCATCCGTTGAAGCAGAAAGACATCCGCAAGATCGTCGATCTGCAACTGGCCAAGCTGGAAAAACGCCTGGAGGACGAAGGCTACAAACTCGTCGTCACCGACGCCGCCAGGCAACGGCTTGCCGAGGAAGGTTACGACCCGGTCTATGGCGCCCGTCCGTTGAAGCGAGTGATCCAGCACCGCTTGCAGAACGAACTCGCCAACGCGATTCTCGCCGGCGAATTCGAAGAAGGGGCGACGATCACCGTGGACGTGCAGCATGGTGAGTTCACGTTTGGGGCGAGCGGCGCGGCGTAAGCCCGGCGAGTCTTCGCAGGCGAAAAAACTCGGCGGGCTTACGCCGCG
>JADMIO010941413.1_pt1 | contig 30558 bp, 18 predicted proteins | sample 8958161 | NCBI WGS metagenome assembly JADMIO01 (sample SAMN16585339, study PRJNA669376) | soil metagenome | isolation source: Crop rotation soil | place: USA: Cullars Rotation, Alabama | collected 2011 | reverse complement strand
CGCAGGCCATCTCGCGCGAGGAGCTCGATTCGCGCACCAGCGGTCGGGCTGAAGCGAGGGCCGCCGTCCAGGCCGCGGACGCCGCGCTGCGAACTGCGCGTCTCAACCTCGAGTGGACGACTGTTCGTGCTCCCATCAGCGGTCGCGCGAGCCGTGCCGAGATCACGGTCGGGAATCTCGTGCAGGCCGGTCCGCCTGCCGCGACACTGCTCACGACGATCGTGTCGCTCGATCCGATCTACGTGTACTTCGACACCGACGAGCAGGCGTACCTCAAGTATGTGAGCGCCTTCGGAGGCACCGGAACATCGGGCCGAAGAAGCGGCGCTCATGCCGTCTCGGTCGGTCTGGCCAGCGAGACGGGATTCCCGCACCAGGGATCGCTGGATTTCGTCGACAATCGCGTCGACAACACTGCCGGGACGATCCGCCTTCGTGCGGTGCTGCCTAACAAGAGCGGGTTGTTCACGCCGGGGCTGTTCGCGCGAGTTCGTCTCGACGGCAACGAGCGGCGCGCAACGACGCTCGTGCAGGATCAGTCGGTCGGCACCGACCAGGATCGCAAGTTCGTGCTCGTGCTCAAGCCCGACAGCACGGTGGAGTATCGCGCGATCACCATCGGACGCATGGTCGAGGGGTTGCGCGTCGTCGAGTCGGGGCTCAAGCCGGGGGAGAACATCGTCATCAATGGCCAGCTTCGTGTTAGGCCGGGCATGAAGGTTACCGCCAAGCAATCCGTCATGGTCGCGCTCAACAGTGGCGCACCGGCGCGGGCGCAATAAGAGCCCAGCGCATCACCTAACGAGAATATCTCCGTGCGTTTCTCGCGCTTTTTCATCGACCGCCCCATCTTCGCGGTCGTGCTCTCCGTCATCGTGCTTGCGGCCGGGTTGCTCGCGATCACCGGCCTGCCGGTGAGCGAGTATCCCGAAGTCACGCCCCCTACGATCACCGTTCGCGCCGTGTACCCGGGCGCGAATCCCACCGTGCTCGCGCAGACGGTCGGCACTCCGCTCGAGGATGCGATCAACGGCGTCGAGCACATGCTGTACATGTCGTCCTCGGCCACGGCCGACGGCGTGCTCAATCTGACGGTGACCTTCGAGATCGGCACCGATGTCGACCTCGCGCAGGTGCAGGTGCAGAACCGCGTCGCGCAAGCGCTCGCGCGCCTGCCTGACGAAGTGCGACAGATCGGTGTGGTGACCGAGAAGCGGTCGCCCGACATCACGATGGTCGTTCACCTCGTGTCGCCCGATGGCCGGTATGATCCCGTGTACCTCCGAAATTACGCGCTGCTCAACGTGCGGAACGAGCTGGCGCGGCTGAAGGGCGCCGGTCAGGTCGTCGTGTTCGGTGCCGGCGACTATGCCATGCGCGTCTGGCTCGACCCGAACAAGGTTGCCGCGCGTGGGATGTCGGCGACCGACGTCGTGAACGCCATTCGCGAGCAGAACCTGCAAGTCGCCGCCGGCGTCGTCGGCGCGCAGCCGATGCCCGATCCGGTTGCCTATCAACTCACCGTCACGGCGCGCGGCCGTCTCACGGATGAGAAGGAATTCGGCGACATCATCGTGAAGACTGGCGCAGGTGGTGAGGTCACACGCCTTCGCGATGTCGCACGCATCGAGCTCAGCGCCGGCGACTATGGACTGCGCGCGTTGCTCAACAATCAGAACGCGGCGGCCGTGGTCGTCTTCCAGGCGCCCGGGTCCAACGCCCTCGCGCTCTCCGCTGCTGTGCGAGAGAAGATGGCCGAGCTCAAGACGCGGTTCCCGCAAGGGGTGGATTGGGCTTCCGTCTACGATCCCACCGTGTTCGTGCGCGACTCGATTCACGAGGTCATTCGCACGCTGCTCGAGGCGACGCTGATGGTGGTGCTCCTCGTCGTCCTTTTCCTGCAGACGTGGCGCGCCTCGATCATTCCGCTCGCGGCAGTGCCGATCTCGATCGTTGGCACCTTTGCCGTGATGCTCGCGGCGGGATTCTCGATCAATACGCTGTCGTTGTTCGGTCTCGTCCTCGCGATCGGAATCGTGGTGGACGATGCCATCGTCGTCGTCGAGAACGTGGAACGACACATCGAAGAGGGGCTCTCGCCGCGCGAGGCAAGCCACAAAGCGATGGAAGAAGTGAGCGGGCCGATCATTGCCATCGCGCTCGTGCTCTGCGCCGTGTTCGTGCCGGTCGCGTTCATCTCAGGCCTCACTGGCCAGTTCTACCGGCAGTTCGCGCTCACGATCGCGTTCTCGACGCTCATCTCCGCCTTCAATTCGCTCACGCTGTCGCCGGCGCTCGCCGCGGTGCTGCTCAAGCCGCGCGGCGCGCCCGCAGACGCGCTCACCGTCGGCATCAACCGCGCGTTCGGCTGGCTGTTTGGCCCCTTCAACCGCCTGTTCGCCAGCGCATCGAATCGCTACGGGTCCATCGTCCGTCGCATCTCGCGGCGGTCGGCCGTGGCGCTCGCCGTCTACGCCGGCCTCGTGGTGTTGGGCATCGTCGGCTTCTCGCGCGTACCGAGCGGCTTTGTGCCGAGTCAGGACAAGCAGTATCTCGTCGCCATCGCGCAGCTGCCTGACGCCGCGTCGCTCGACCGCACCGACGCCGTGATCCGCCGCATGTCCGACATCGCGTTGCATCAGGATGGTGTCGAGTCTGCGGTCGCCTTCCCCGGCCTGTCGGTGAACGGCTTCGCGAACAAGCCAAACGCGGGGATCATCTTCGTGACGCTCAAGCCGTTCGAGGAGCGAAAGAAGGCCTCCCAGAGCGCCGGCGCAATCGTCGGTGCGCTCAATCAAAAATTCAGCTCCATTCAGGAAGCGTTCGTTGCGGTGTTTCCACCACCGGCGGTGAATGGGCTCGGTGCCGTCGGCGGATTCAAGCTGCAGCTCGAGGATCGCGCCGGACTCGGCGACTCGGCGCTGTACGCGGCGGCGCAGACGCTCCTCGGCAAGGCGTATCAGACACCGACGCTCGCCGGCCAGTTCTCGAGCTTCCAGATCAACGTGCCGCAGCTCTTCGCCGACGTGAATCGCGACAAGGTGAAGCAGCTCGACGTGCCCCTGAACGATCTCTTCCAGACGCTGCGCATCTACCTCGGCTCGGCGTATGTGAACGACTTCAACAAGTTCGGTCGCACGTACCAGGTGATCGCACAGGCCGACGCGCCCTTCCGCGCGAACGCCGAGGACATCACGCAGCTCAAGGTGCGAAACACGCACGGCGAGATGGTGCCGTTAGGCTCCATGCTCAGCGTGAAGCCCTCCTATGGACCGGATCAGGTCACGCATTACAACGGCTATCCCGCGGCCGACATCAACGGCAGCCCGGCACCAGGGGTGAGCACCGGCGAGGCGGTGCAGACCATGGAACGTCTCGCATCGGAGACACTTCCCAACGGGATTGGCTTCGAGTGGACGGAGCTGACGTATCAACAGAAGCTCGCAGGAAACACGGCCGTACTCGTCTTTCCGTTGTGCGTCCTGCTCGTGTTTCTCGTGCTCGCCGCGCAATACGAGAGCTTCTCGCTCCCCGTGGTGATCATTCTCATCGTTCCGATGACGCTCCTGTCTGCCATCGCGGGTGTGTGGATCACGCGCGGCGACAACAACGTGTTCACGCAGATCGGCCTCCTCGTGCTCGTGGGACTCGCCTGCAAGAACGCGATCCTGATCGTCGAGTTCGCGCGCGATCTCGAGCGGCAGGGGGTGAACCGGCTCCAGGCGGCGCTCGAGGCCAGCCGCATCCGTCTTCGGCCGATTCTCATGACATCGTTCGCGTTCATCATGGGTGTGGTTCCGCTCATGATTGCGACCGGCGCCGGCGCCGAGATGCGGCGCGTCATGGGTGTCGCGGTGTTCTCCGGCATGCTCGGCGTGACGTTCTTCGGCTTGGTCTTCACGCCGCTGTTCTACGTCGTGATCCGCGGCCTGGTGACTCGTCGACGCACGGCAAGGGTCCAGACGAGCGAGCCAATTCCCGTGCATCCCGAGCTCGCAGTTGGCGATTGACCTCTGTCATGAATGGGATATTTATGCCTTCGTATCGATTAGCATTGCTCGCTCTCGTGACCGCCTGCGCGGCACCAGCGTATCGACCACCGCCGGTACGAGTCGCGCCTGCGTATGACCTCGCCGCGCGCACCAACGGCTCGAGTCCGAACGACACTACCGCGGTTGTCCATCAAGCGTCGGCGGCGTCGACGTTCGGCCGCTCCGCACGGTTCAGCAACACCGTGTCGAATGCTCCGTTCTGGCGTCAGCTCGGCGACAGCACGCTCGTGACGCTCGTGACGGCGGCGCTCGAGACGAGCACCGACGTGCAGATCGCTCAGGCGCGCCTGACGAGCACTCGGGCGTCGCGACGGCTCTCGGCGTTCGATCTCGCGCCCACCGTCACGGCAATCGGCACGGCGACGCGCTCGCGCCTCGCCATGGCGCAGATGCCAGGGCTCACCTTCCAACCACCCTCGAGCAACCTCTATGACGTTGGCTTCGACGCCTCGTGGGAGCTCGACGTGTTCGGGCGGCTACGCAAGAACGTGAGCGCGCAGAGCGCGTTCGTCGAATCGGCCGAACACAGCCTCGACGACGTGCAAGTGAGCCTCGCCGCCGAAGTCGCTCGCACCTATTTCGAGCTGCGTGGAGCGCAGCGACAGCTCGCTGTGGCACAACGGAACGCCGAGGTGCAGCGACACACCGTCGCACTCACCGAGGATCGTCTCAAGGCGGGACGTGGGACCGCGTTCGACACGGAGCGTGCTCGCTCGGTTCTGCAGCTCACGCTCGCCGCCGTTCCGGCGATCGAGGCGCAGATCGCAGCGAGCCGCTTCCGTCTCGCGGTGCTGCTCGGTCGCCCCGCCGAGGATCTGCCGCCGGCCCTCGCTACCGCGGCAGATTTGCCCGAGCTACCGGACACCGTGAACGTCGGCTCGCCGCAGCAGCTCGTCCGACGGCGGCCTGACGTTCTCAGCGCCGAACGACAGTACGCCGCCCAATCATTGTCGGTGGGCGTCGCGCAGTCGGCGTACCTGCCGCGCCTGACGATTGGTGCAAGTGCCGGCTATGCATCGACGCGCTTCGATTCTCTGACGCGCTCCGGGACATCACGCATTCTCGTCGGACCGATGCTGACATGGCCGCTGCTCGATCTCGGTCGCGTGAGACAGCGCGTGGAGATCTCGCACGCCGAGGAGGAGGCGTCACGTGTAGAGTACGCGGCGACGGTGCTGCGGGCCGTTGAGGAGACACAAACGGCACTCGTTTCGTATGACAGGTCGCATGCACGCGTGGGGATTCTCACCGATGCGGTGCGTGCCAGCACGCATGCGTTCGAGCTGGCGCAGCAACGATTCGAGGCGGGATTGACGGACTTCCTGCAGGTGCTCGATGCGCAGCGCACGCTGCTGGATGCGGAGAATCAGCTTGCGCAAGCGCACACCGCCGCCGTGACGGCGCTCGTTGGCGTGTACAAGGCGACTGGAGGGACGTGGCCGATCAAGTGAGCGAGCGATTTCGTGTTGGCTGTCGATTTCGAGCGCGCTCATTCGACCTATGGATGTAACCCTCCTGGAGTACTGTCATGTCGCCGTTGTCCGTATCTCAACCATCCGCCTTGAAAACCTTGACGGGCGTCGATGGACGCGTCATCACGCCCGAGCATCCTTCCTATGACCAGACCCGCCGGGTGTTTTACGGCGGCATCGACAAGCGCCCGTCGGCGATCGTTCGCGTGAGGAGCGTCAGCGACGTGCAGCGCGTCGTGCGCGCCGCACGTGACGGCGGTTACGAGCTCGCCGTGCGAAGTGGAGGGCACAGCGTCTGCGGCCACAGCACGACCGAAGGCGGCCTCGTGATCGACGTGCGAGAGATGTCGAAGATCGACATCGACGCGCCGGCACGCACGGCTTGGGTAGGCGCGGGCGCGACGGCTCACCAGGTCACCGAAGCGCTCGCCAAACATGGACTCGTGATCGGCTTCGGCGATTCGGGATCGGTTGGGGTGAGCGGCATAACGCTGAGCGGCGGCATCGGGTTCCTCGTCCGCAAATTCGGGATGACGATCGACTCCTTACTCGCGGCCGAGGTGGTGACTGCTGATGGGCGCATCCTGCATGTCGACGATCGGCATCATCCGGATCTCTTCTGGGCCATTCGTGGCGGAGGAGGAAACTTCGGAGTCGTGACGCGTTTCAAGTTCCATCTGCATGAGCTGCCGCAGTTCACCGGCGGTATTCTCATCCTCCCTGCGACGCCGGAGACGATCGCTGGCTTCGCGACGGCATCTCTCGAAGCGCCTGACGAGTTGTCGACGATCGGAAACGTCATGAACGCGCCGCCGATGCCCTTTCTTCCACCGGAGATTCACGGGCGTCTCGTCATCATGGCATTCATCGCGTACGCGGGCGACGACGACGCGGCCACTCGGGCAATCGCTCCCTTCCGGTCGTTGGCGACGCCCCTCGCTGATATGGTGAAGCCCTGCGCGTATCTGTCGATGTATCCGCCGGAGGATCCAAACTACCAGCCGACGGCGATCGCGCGGACGATGTTCGTGAACGGCATCGACGTGAACGAAGCCCAGACGATCGTCGAGCATTTCTCGACTCCCAGCCCGACCATGCGAGCCGTACAACTTCGTGCGCTCGGCGGCGCGCTGGCGCGCGTGTCCGCTGACGCCACGGCGTACGCGCATCGTGACCGACCGATGCTCGTGAACGTCGCGGCGTTCTACCAGGGCGAGGCCGATCGTGAGCGACGCAAGGCGTGGGTGAACGAGCTCGCTCACGCCGTGCAACCCGACGAAACCGGCGCGTACGTCGGCTTCCTCGGTGACGACGGACCCGCGCGCATCCGCGCCGCATATCCCGGCGACACGTGGAGCCGATTGGCGAGAATCAAGTCGGCGTACGATCCGACGAACTTGTTCCGGTTGAATCAGAACGTCGTGTCCGAGCGCTGATCGGAAAGCTGCCTAACGTCCCACGGTGCGCATGCCGGCTTCGGGATACCGTTCTCCCGCCGCCGCACCGCGGGGCAGAATGCGATCGAGTCGCTCGAGATCCGTCTTGCTCAATCGGATTTCTGTTGCGGCAGCGTTTTCATCGAGCCGCTTGGTCGACCGCGTTCCGGGGATCGGCACGATGTGCTCCCCTTGCGCGAGCACCCATGCGAGCGCGAGTTGAGCCGCGGTCACGTGACGCTCTTGCGCCATTCGCTCGACTTCCTGCACGAGCTCCAGGTTGTGCTGAAAGTTCTCTCCCTGAAAGCGCGGGTTCATGCGCCGCCAGTCGTCGGGCGCGAGATCGTCCGGAGTCTTGAACGCACCGGTGAGAAAGCCGCGGCCTAACGGGCTGTAGGCCACGAAGGTGATCCCGAGCTCCTTGCAGAGGCTCAGCGTCTGCTCGGCCGGCTCTCGCGTCCACAACGAGAATTCGGTCTGAAGAGCGGAGATCTGATGCACGGCGTGCGCGCGCCGAATTGTGTCGGGAGCGGCCTCGGAGAGACCCAGAAACCGCACTTTCCCCGCTCTGACGAGATCAGCCATCGCGCCCACGGTGTCCTCGATCGGCGTTTCCGGGTCGACGCGGTGCTGATAGTAGAGGTCGATCGTCTCGATGCCGAGGCGCCTCAAGCTCGCGTCGCACGCCTGCTTCACGTAATCAGGTTTACCGTTGATGCCGAGCGACGTGCCATCGGACGCGCGCACATTGCCGAACTTCGTTGCGATGACCGCTTTGTCGCGACGGTCTCGTAGCGCTCGACCCACGAGTTCCTCGTTACGTCCGACACCGTACATGTCCGCCGTATCGAAGAAGTTGACGCCAGATCGAGCGCGTGATGAATGACACCGATCGACTGTGCATCGTTCGCCGGCCCGTAGAAGTCACTCATCCCCATGCAGCCGAGGCCGATCGCGGAGACTGTTTGATTGGTGCTGCCGAGCCGTCGTGTTCGCATGGAGAACTCCTGAATTGAGCGGTCTTACCACCGACAAGACGCATGCCGCATTTCTCCATAGGAATGACGGACACGACGGTCCGACCATTGCACTTGGGGCCGACGAGCTATGTCTCGTCGCTACGTTCACTGTGCGCTCGTCGCACTGATCTCCGCTGCGCTCTGTGACTGCAAGGTCGAGCGCTTGCGACACACCGATTCTGCCGCGGCGTCGATCGCGTTGGATTCGAGCCCGAACGGTACGCTCACACCGGCGGCGGCGGACACGTCGAGCGACACGCTCACGGCGCTTGGACCCACCGAGCCGTTACCGTCGACATCGCGCAATGGCGATGGCACGTCGACGTCGCCGGCCGACATGGGCACCGGCGAAGCGACGCCTATCGAGCTTGCCGAATTGGCGGCGCGTCTGGTCGTCCCAATCCAGGACATTCGCCCAGACGAATTGCGAGACACATACAACGAACGTCGAGGCGGCGGCACCCGGCCTCACGAGGCACTCGACATCCTGGCGCCGCGCGGCACCCCCGTGATCTCCGCGACCGACGGCGTTCTCCGGAAGCTGCATTCCAGCGTTGCCGGTGGTCTCATGGTCTACGCGGCCGACGCATCCGACCGATTCATTCTCATGTACGGGCACCTCGATCGTTATGCGGATGGTCTGGTCGAAGGTCAGCCGCTGCGGCAAGGTCAGGTGATCGGCTACGTTGGCACGACGGGAAATGCGCCCGCGAACACCCCGCATCTGCACTTTGCAATCGCGCGCGGAAAGCCGAGTGTCGCATGGTGGCGTGGGACGCCGGTCAACCCGTATCCACTGCTCACGAATGCGTCGGGTACGCGGTGAACTCTACTCCACGTTGCGGTAGTACCCTTCTACCGATACACTCGCTGTCGATACAGTAACCCGGCCGCGCTCCGCGTCTTTCTGCGTAATGCCGGAGGGAGGTGGAGGACGTGAATTCGTTACCAGCACAAGTTGGCACGAAGATCGGCGTCGCGAGCTTGATCGTTGCCCCGCTGCTGATGAGCGCCGGCGATCTGATGCATCCTGCGGAGTCGTGGGACTCGCGTCAGCAGGTAGCGCTGGTCGCGTCGGCCGGCACGCGATGGTACGTGGCGCACCTTCTCCTGCTCGTCGGCATGCTTCTTTTCGTTCCGGGTGTTCTGCTCCTTAGTGGAACGGTGGCAGGTCGTAGCCCCAGGCTCGGATACGCCAGTCGCGTTCTCGTCCTCACTTCGGTGGGTGCACTCTCAGCGATCTTCGCGTTCGAGATGCTGCTGGGCGTCACGACCGGCAGTGATCAGGGAGCTGCGGTCGCGTTGATAGACATGTTCAACTCGCGAGTGTTCGTCGCGTTGCTTCCTGGGCTGCTGGCATTCTTTGTCGGAACGGGACTCTTGGTTGCATCGCTTGCGTCGATGGCGGGGCCGCTCCGGATGCCAGCGCTCTGTTTGGGGGGTTGGTGCACTGCTCATTCTCGGCGAGATCGCCACCGCTCTCGTCACCCTCAGTCAGATCGGCAACGTGCTGATTCTTGTTGCGGGGATCGGCTTCGCGAGGGTGCTCCGAAGGCCGGAGCCGGCGCTGATGCTCAGAGGAGGGCGTGGCGCCAATCCGCTCCCTTGACAAAACGAAAGGAGAGAAGTCATCCTCCGTGTGAGGAGGATGGCCATGCGCAACGACCGCAACGACCGCGGCGGTGAAGTCATCAAAGGCACGCTCGAGATGATCGTCCTCGAGGTGCTCCAGCACGAGCCGATGCACGGCTGGGGGATCACAGAGCGCATCGAACGCCGCTCCAGAGGTCTCCTGAGCGTTAATCAGGGCTCCCTGTACCCCGCGCTCTATCGGCTCGTCGCACGCGGATGGATCGCGTCGGAGTGGCGCGCCAGCGACAATAATCGCAATGCGCGCTACTACAGCCTGACGCGCCTCGGGCGCAAGGAGCTCGCGACCGAGCGCGCGCAGTGGGAGAAGCTCTCGCGTGGCGTCAATCTCATCCTTGCCGGAGCGGAGATATGAGCTTCCGAGCATTGTGGTCGCGGATCCGAGGGACGCTTCGTCGCGACGACGCACTCGATCGTGAGATGGAACGCGAGATGGCCTTTCATCTCGACATGGCGACGCAGCGGAACGTCGATCGTGGGATGAGTCCCGACGTTGCGGCTCGTCAGGCGAAGCTCGCATTCGGCAGCCTCGACGCGACGAGAGAAGCCGCTCGCGATGCCTACCGCGCTCGCATCGCGGAGAACTTCGTCGCTGACGTTCGCTTCGCCGCGCGTTCTTTGCTTCGAGCGCCTTCCTTCGCGCTCGCCGCGATTCTCACCGTTGCCCTCGGTATCGGTGCGAGCACCGCGATCTTCACCGTCGTCGACGCGGTGCTATTGCGTCCGATGCCGATCCCCGATCCCGAGGACTTCACGTATGTAGGATGGGTCTGGAACAAGGGCGGCGACATTCCGGCGCTGAGCGCATTCCAATACGACTTCGTTCGCAAGCACAACCGTTCGTTCGCCGCAATCGCCAGCTTCCGCAGCGAGGAAGCGCACCTCGGCGACGCTGCTGACGCTTCGCCGCCAGTTCGTGGCCTGAGCGTGAACGGGGATTTCTTCCGCACGATTGGATTTACGCCGCGTCTCGGCCGCGAATTCGACGCGACCGAGCGCGAGACCGGCTCGCCACCCGTGGTGATCATCGGCGATGCGCTCTGGCGCGCGCGCTTCGGTGCCGACTCGAACATCGTGGGACGGCAGATCCGTCTCGACGGCGAGCTGCGAACCGTCGTTGGCGTGCTGCCGAACGATTTTCGATTCCCGCCAGCGACGGAGTACACGGGGTACGTCGTCCCCTTTGCGATGCACGCCGATCCGGTCGACGAGGGACACAACACGAACGCCATCGCCCGTCTGCACCACGGCACGAGCGAGGCGGCACGCATGGCGGACCTCGCGGCATTGAGTCGCGCCTTTCGCAGCGAGTATCCAGCGCTTGCGGGACCTAACGAATCGTTCAAGCTCTTCACACATCGCGACGTGTACGTCGGCGGGGTGCGCCGCACGCTCTGGGTCCTGTTCGGCGCCGTGTCGCTGGTGTTGCTGATCGCCTGCGCGAACACCGCCACGCTGTTGCTCGTGCGCTCGTCGGTGCGCGAACGCGAGATCGCGGTGCGCGCGTCGATCGGTGCAGGACCAGGACGCATCCTGCAACAGTTGCTCACTGAGGGCCTCGTGCTCTCGGTGATTTCGTCGGTGCTCGGTGTGCTGCTCGGAATGTTGGCGCTACGAGGTTTTCTTGCCGTCGCACCCAGCGCTCTGCCGGCTGGCTTTCAGCCGGAGCTCGACCCGCGCACGCTCGGCTATGCGGTTGCGCTTTCGATAGGCACGGGCTTGGTGTTCGGTCTCGCGGCGGCGGTCCCCTCGTTCCGGCTACGGCTGCACTCTGGAGTATTGAGTGGTGCACGCGGAGCCACTGGTGGCGGGACGCGTACGCGCGAGACGCTCGTCTTTCTCGAGACTGCGTCTGCGGTCGTCCTTCTGGCCGGCGCCACGCTGCTGGCGGCGAGCTTCACGCGTCTGGTGCGCGTCGATCCCGGCTTCGACGCGGATCGCGTCATCGCGTTACGTTTGGGCCAGCTTCCGAAGAACTACGACGCCGAGCGGCGCAACCAGCTCGTCGATCGCCTTCTGGAGAGGATCCGGCACTCACCAGGCGTGGAGTACGCCGCAGCGGCGCCGAACCTGCCACTCGAGCGGGGCTTGAACTTCCCCGTGGACACGCGCGAGCACCCGGAGCTTGCGATCGGCGCCGTCGAGTTGCGGTTCGTTTCTCCCGATTATTTCGCGACACTCGGCGTCCCACTTCTCGCGGGACGCGACTTCGGGCGCGGTGACGTCTCCGGCAGCGAGCCAGTGGCAATCGTCAATCAGGCGTTCGCCAAACGCTTCTGGAACGATGCGTCGCCGATCGGTCAGACGATTCAGATCGGCCACTACAAGGATCGGTGGTTGAATCCACGGGCCGACCATCAGACGCGCGTCGTCGGCGTCGTGGGAGACATGCATGAGTTGGGACTCGATCGCGCGCCGCGCCCCACGGTGTTGGTGCCACGGAAGCGACAGGGCGAGTACACGCCGGTGCTGCTCGTGCGTGGTGTCGTGCCTCAGCTCGCGAGCGCGCTCCGGCGAGAAGCACTCGCGGAGGAACCGCAGCTCGTGCCGACGATCGAGCCACTCTCAGCGGTCGTGAGCCGCAGCGTCGCGGGACCTCGCTTTCGCACGTTGCTCATCGGCGCGTTCGCGGGATCGGCCCTGCTCCTGGCGGCGATCGGTATCTACGGCGTGATCGCCTCCGTCGTGCAGCAGCGCAAACGGGAGATCGGTATTCGTCTGTCGTTAGGTGCCAGCGGCGCGAAGGTCGCGGTGGGCGTGGCGCGCCGCTGTCTTACCTCGGTGGGCGCAGGTGCCGTCGTCGGTTTCCTGATGTTCTGGTTGTTGCGCCGCTTCCTCGGCTCGATGCTCTACGACACGTCGACGGGTGATCCGCGAATGCTGGCGATCGCCGTATGCATCCTCGCGCTCGTCGCCGCGCTGGCGGCGTGGATTCCAGCGCGGCGAGCGTCGCACGTCGATCCCGCGATTACGCTCAGACTCGATTGACGGCAAGAGCTCCGAGAAGGCAGGAGGTCCGAAGACGCGAAGGCCCATGAAGCGCGATGTCCAGGACCTCGCGCCGTCAGGTTGCTGCCCTACGGACGCGTAGGGGAGAATCCTATCTTCCCTTCCGCCTGTGCCAGGAGGTCCTGCGGATCGTACGCCGTCCCTGACTTCATCACGATCCGCACCTTACGAGTATTGCGAATGTCCGTCAGCGGATTGCCGTCGATCACGACGAGATCGGCGAGCTTCCCCGTCTCGAGCGTCCCGAGCTTGTCGGACACGCCGAGCGCCCGTGCCCCATTGATCGTCGCGATCTTGAGCGCAGCGGCGGCAGGAATCCCGGCGAGAACCAGGGTGTGCAGCTCGCGATGCGCTGAGAAGCCGGCGAGGAACTCCCCCTGGCTCGGATTGTCGGTGCCTAACGTCAACAACCCGCCGGCGTCGTAGAACGCCTTCGTCGTTCGGCGCATCGCCCAGTACAGCGAGTCCCACGACGCGACCGTGCGACGTGGCGGCTTCGTCTTCACCCACGCTTGCACCTCGGGTGTGAAGAACTTCCGCTCGTCGATCCAGTAGTCGAAGCCTTCCTGCAACTGCGAGAAGTAGACGGGCGCCGTGATCGTCGGGTCGAACATCACGTGATGAGAGATGAAGAGTGCCACGATGTCCTTGAAGACTTTCGACGCGGTATCGACCCGCGACCACGACGGATACGCCGGCTTGTTCGGATCGAGCTGATCGCCACCAAGGATGTGCTCAACGCGATCGACGCCGAGCAGGATGGCGTCGCGCGCATTCGTGCTGTTGCGAAAGCCCGACTCGAGGTGTGCTGTCACGGTGAGGCCGTGTTGATGCGCGCGCGCGACGAGCTCCGCGAGGTGCTCCGGCGCGATCCCCTTTGCCTTGAAGGCACGAGCGCCCTGCGCGGCCCAATAGTCGACGTCGCGATCGATGTCCGCGGGCGTTGCGTTCTGGTTCCACCCGCGACGCGCCGTGCCGAAGTACGGTCCCGAGTTGTAGATCCGGGGGCCCACCTGCTCGCCATTATCGATGCGCTTCCGGGCCGCCATCATGCTGTCGGGATCGTACTCGCCCGCGGGAAAAGTCGAGGTGACGCCATTCGCGAGGAAGATGAGCGGGTTGTATGTCCACTCGTCGCTCCGAAGGCCGTTCGGCCCGAGCGTCATGTTGTAGTGCGCGTGCACGTCGAAGATTCCTGGCAGCACGTATTGGTCGTCGCGCAACTCAATCACGCGTGCACCACGCGCTTCGTCGGCCGTGATCGGACGATTCACGGCGAGCAGTCGTCCGGCAACGATCAGAATGCCCTGATTGCGCACGACGTTGTCGCTCGTGGCCGTGAACAGCCAACCGCCACGAATGACTACAGGATTTCGCCGGAGCGCGGAGATCCGCGCTGCGTTCTCCGGAGTGTTCTGTGCTGCGGCCGCCGGCGTCAGTACGGCGACGAGTCCGACGGTGGCAAGCGTGCGACGGATAGTCGTTTGAATTCTCATCTGCATAGATGGGAGGCAGGGAATGACGAACGGGCGAAAGCAGTTCGATTCTAGTCGCCCGCAGCGCGCTCCGCCTCCCCCTGCGCCTCGGCCAGCCGACCCACGTCCTCGCCAATCTGCCGCGCCGCATCCATCAGCGTCGTGAGCGGCGCGAGATCGCTCGCCCCAGCATGCAGACGTAAGAGATCGAGACGAATCCCCTCGAGTGCAGCGACCGCTTCGGCGAGCTGCGCATCCGCCGCTCTTCGTCGCGCACTCAACACGTCGGCGCCCAGCGAGCCCGACGGAGCCATCGCCGCGACGACATCCACGTCGGCGCGCGCCGCCGCGGCCCGCGCCTCGAGCGCCGCGACGAGCGCTGGCAGTTCGGCGAGCTGCTCGCGGTACTCCTTCGGTAGCGCCGCGTACAGCTCCGATGCCGCGACGCCTAACGCCGATTCCGTCGCGCGAAACGCCGATGCGCCGGCGAGCTGCGTCCGCTCCGGCGCGCCGAGCCGGCGCGCGAGCCATTCACCGACGCGGCTATTCCAGATCCTGTCGCGGATTCCCGTTTGCCACCATTTGCGGATTCTCGTCGGAATGAACTGCACGTCGAGGGCGTTGCTCACCGCACCGAGCAGCATCGTGCTGAGTACCGGCGTGAACAACCACACAAGAGGAGTCCGATTCTCGTGAATCGCTCCGAGGAGCAAAAGCCCGAACGTCGCGGCAAGCCACGTCGCCGAAGCGACCGTGGCATATCGGAGAATCCGGTGCGCGCGCGGTTCTGTTGCTGGCTGGGTGAGTGCGTCGGTCTCGGCGCGTTCGCGACGTGCAACGTCGAGCGCCGCCCGCAAATCAGCGAGCGTGTGTCCCGCCTTGAATTGCCGGTACGCTTGGTTGACGTGGAAACCCACAGTCGGCAGCAGCGGCAACGAAGCGATCGCCGCGAGCAGCACGATGTCCGCCGGACCATCCGGTCTGTTGCCGGTGATCCATACGGCGAGATTCGCCAGCGTGAGAAACCCGAACCCCGCCGACCAGGCCATGTAGGGGACGAGGAGCGGGTTTCTCGCGCCGAGCCACGCGCGCAACGTGGGCGGGAGAGCCGGGCGAATCTCACGCGGCGGCGCGAGCGCCTCCGCCAGCGCCTCGCCGTCGGCGAATCGCGCGGCAGGATCGCGCGCGAGACAGCGGTCGATCGCTGCGCCTAACGCTGCAGGAAGACCCGGCGCAGTGCGCATCACGCTCGTCGGTTCCTCGGTGGCCTGGCGCAGGAGCAAGGCGGGGACGTTCGACGACTCGAACGGCAGCCTGCCGCTCACGGCGAGATATCCCACGACACCTAACGCATAGATGTCGCTGCGGCCGTCGATCGTATTGCCGGCGGCCTGCTCGGGGCTCATGAAGTGCACCGTCCCCACGATCTTCCCCGGATCCGTTGCTGGGCTGGCGTCCGCGCCACCATGCGCGATGCCGAAGTCGGTTACCAGAGCGCGCCCGGTTCCGGCCTCGAGGAGGATGTTGTCCGGCTTCACGTCTCGATGGACGATGCCGCGTCCATGCGCGTACGCCAATGCCCACGCCACCTCGCGCAGCACACGCGCCGCCTCCGCCGGCGGCAGAGGTCCTTTCGTGCGCAGTCGTTGCCCGAGCGTTTCACCCTCCACGTACGCCATCACGAAGAACACGAAACCGTCCGCCTCGGCCACGCGATGAATCGGGACGATGTTCGGATGCGACAGCTTGGCCGCCATGCGCGCCTCTCGCAGGAACTGCTCGCGCGCCGTTGGCGCGCGCGCGAGCTCCGCGGGGAGCACCTTGATGGCCACGTCGCGGTCGAGCCTAACGTCGCGCGCGAGATAGACGACCCCCATGCCGCCGCGGCCGAGCTCGCGTTGAAGCGAGTACTCGCCGGCAAGCGCGGCCTGCAGATCGAGGAACTCCTGCGAAGGATGCGTCACGACACGAAGAATACGAAGCTGGACAACTTACGCGCGGCGGCGCACGTTAATCGCTCTCGATGCACCGCTGGTCCAGCCTCGACCATGGGTGACGCAATGAGCGATCCGACGAGCGACAAGAGCCGTGCCGCCTTTCACCAGGAGTTGATCGCGGCGACGATCGACCGGCGCAAGAAGCTCGACGGCGCGAACTACAATGAGCGAGAGCTGAACCCGCAACAACGAGGCTATCTGGCCGCGAAGGCGGGTCTCAGTTTCGACGACCAGATCCCGCCAGAAAAGCTGGAGGTCGCGAAGATCGAGGCGATGCGGATTCTCTGCGCCATGCTCGGCAAGAATCCCACGTTGGCGATGATGTTCAAGTCCTCGGGTATCCAGGTGGTCGTCGTCTCGGCGAATCGTCTGATGACGGATTTGCCGGAGTTCTCGTCGCTTGGCGGCGTCGCGATCCAGCAGGCCGGTGTCTCCGGTGCGTCCCGAACGTGGGACAAGACGCGAGGCGTTGGCGGTCTCGTGGTCGGCAACAAGATGTACGTCGCAGTCACCGAGGAGAATCTCGTCGGCGGCGCTGTCGGAGCAACGGTGCAGGCAGTCGGCGGTGGCTGCTATGCGGCTGGTTACTCCACGACGTCCCACGAGTTTGCGCATGCGATGCACCTGAAGCTGCTGAGCCCGAGACAGAAGACCGTCATCACGAACGCCTACAAGCAGCGCTGCGCCGGGCTCGTGATCGCCAACAACACGATCTACTTCGACGGCGACGCGGCGGCGCTCAAGAGGGCAGTCGAGAAGCCGTGGGTCGATGGGCCGCGCATGAAGCTCCCGGCCGCGATCGCGGACTACGATGTGTCGAATGCAGCAGGCAGCGCGTGGCAGAACTGGAAATATCGTTCGGATTGCAAACCAACGAACTGCTATGCGGCTGTCGACGAACGCGAGTACTTCGCGCAGTGCGTCAACGCCTATCTCGGCGCCAATGGCGGCGTCGACCCGTACACGAAACGACCGCGGAACAATGGCCAGGCCTGGATCCGCCTGCACGAGCCGGCGACCATGGTTGCGTTGCTCGACTCGTTGTTCTCTCCGCACGGCGCGAGCGATGAGGAATTCAGCGGCTTTGGCGCGGCGAATCTTCCGGACACCAACACACCCCTGCCACAGCAAGCGCAGGGTCCGACGTTGGCGGACGTGATCGCTCAACGAAAGGCCGACAAGGTCAGCGTCAAATCACGAGTGGCGATGTTCGAGCAACTCGCTCAGCAACAGAAGAAGTGAGCGGGGCTCGCTTCATCCTTCCGCCCTCAGGGCCTCCGTCGGATCGATTCTGAGTGCGCGTCTCAAGGGCAGCGCGCACGCGGTGAGCCCGACCACGAGCATGATGGCGTCGGCAGCAAGTAGCAGAAGCACCGAGCGCAGTGATTCGACGCCCATGAGCGCGGCGAGACCGCTGCCGACGAGCAGTCCGACGCTGATCTGCAGGAACGCGCGCGAGAAGATGCCGGTCACGATACGCGTCTGACTGGCACCCAGCGCGGCGCGAATGCCGATCTCGCGCGTCCGACGCGAGACGGTGAAGGACATCAGCGCGTGAATGCCGGTGGCGGAGAGCATCAACACGACGAAGGAGACCAACCAGGCCACCCAGGTCAGCGTCCAGTTCATCTTTGCTTCGCCACCGCCAGCCTTTGCGAGCGGCTGGACGTCGGTGAGCCGGATCGTGGGATCGACGTCGGCGGCAATCGTGCGTAACTGCGTCGCGAACGTGTCCGGATCCCGCACGCGCACGGCGAGCTGACCGGCTCGCCCGACTAACGGTAGGCTCGGGCGATACATGGCGGACTGCTCGCGCGGCTCGGGAAGCTGCCAACCGAAGTTCTTCACCATGCCGACGATCTCGTACCAATCCTTGCTGGCGACACTTTCGACCTCGCCGCCGAGGATGCGGATGCGCTGTCCGATCGGGTTTCGCCCGCCTAACACGTAACGCGCAAATGCCTCGTTCACGATCATGACGCGGCCGTTGCTCTCAAAATCCGTTGGTGTGAAGTCGCGTCCTGCGATCACGGATGTGCCGAAGGTCGCAAAGAAGTCGCCGGAGACATGGACGAGCGTGCTGGTACGCAACGCGTCCCTGGGCACGCCGGTGGTCGAATCGACCTCGATGCGATACTTGAACTGGTCCTCCACCGGAAGCCGGTCGGCGAACGCCACGCCCTGCACGCCAGGCTCGGCGCGGAGTCGTCGTTCGAGCGCATCGATGCTCGCGCGCGCACGTCCCGCGAACGTGGTGGAATCCATTGCGTAGTACTCGCGGTCCATGCCCATGCCTGCCATCAGGTAGTGCTCCGCGCCGATCCCTTCCGCTCGCTGGTTGAAGCGGTTCGACTCGAAGACGCCACCGCCGGCGAGTGGGATGAGCGCCACGGTGATCGCAACCTGCGCGACGATGACCGCGGTCCAGAAGCCACCGAATCGCAATCCCGATCGCGCCGCGCTCTCGCTGCGCAGCGCATCGTGCACGTTGATCTTCGTCACGCGAAGCGCTGGAAGGACGCCCACGATCGCGGCGCCAAAGAGCGTGAGCACGCCGGTCCACAACACGGTTCTCCACGAAAGACTGTCGTCGATCCAGTACGGCAGCGCGTCACTGGCGGCGAACATTCCCACCGCAAAGCGGAGCGAGATCTTTGCGATGAGGAGTCCCACCACCGCCGCGAGACCCGCCAACACCAGTGCTTCGATGAAGAGCTGGGAGATGATGCGCCCGCGGCTTGCTCCGAGTGCCGTGCGCACGGTGAGCTCGTACCCCCGCGTCGCGGTCCGCGCGAACACGAGCGTCGCAACGTTCACGCAGACGATCGACAACAATAACAGGAAGATGCCGTTCACCATGTACGCGATCTTCGTGAGTAGCTGCATCTCGGTACCGCCGATCGGCTTCGCGTACGCGGTGACGCGCGGCATGAGGTGCTCGTGCGTCTTTGGATTACTCGCCGACATGCGCTTCCCGATCACATGCAGCTCGGCCTGCGCGTCTTCCATCGACGCATTGGGCGCCAGCCGGCCGAAGATCGAGACGGCGGGACCCGTACGCAGCGCGAGTGTGGCGCCATTCACGCGAAGGGGCGCCCAGATGCGTTCGTTCATCGGGAATCCGAAACCTTCCGGCATCACGCCGACGATCGTCGTGGACGTGGTACCGAGCTTCACCGTGCGGCCTAACACCGCCGGGTCGCCGTCAAAGCGTGACTTCCAGAGGGCGTAGCTGATGACGACCACCGGTGGTTCGCCGGCCTGTTCGTCGCGTTCCGTGAGGGCACGGCCCAGCAACGGTGGCGTTCCCACCAGTCGGAATGCGCTCGCGGTGATTTCCGCTCCCCGGACGGGCTCAACGCGACGGTCCGCGGTGGCGAGATTGCGCTCGAACGTGATCGCGGCGCCGAGGTGGTCGATCGTCTTGAGTTGTTCACGCCAGATTGTGAAGTCGTGCAGCGATCGCGGTTCAACGCCTACGGCGCTCGCGTCCCAGTTCCGTATGGAAACCACACGATCCGCCTCCGACATCGGCAATCGCGGGTTCTGCCACTTGTCCAGCGCAACGAAGTACAGCGTACCTAACGCGATGCCGACGGCGATGGCCATTGTGCCGACGAGCGTAAGCCCAGGATATCGCGCCAGCATGCGGAAGCCCAGCTTGAAATCCAGCGCGGAAGAACGAAGCGCATGCAGACGGGACATCAATGTGTTCATCATGGGTTAGTCACCACTCCATCAGTAATGGTCGTCACACCGCGATCATCCCAGTCGAGCAGGCGGTATGGGTCGATCCCAGCCAGCACTGGTTTCCGCGGCACGGTCACCGTGATCGTCTGCTTACCCGAGCGGACACGGTGCATTCGCACGTACAACGGCGCGCTCAACCGGTCGTGACCCGCGTCGGCGGCACCGAACACGCCTAACGGCACCCACTCGTCCATGGCCACTTCGGTCGCCACCCCCGCACTGTCGTACACCACCTTCCGCGCTCGAACGTCCAGCGTGGTCCGCCAGCTACCATCCGGCGCCTCTGACGCCCTCGCCCGCTGCGTCTCGAGCTCCCAGAACGCGTTCACCTCGAACAGATCGTGCAAGAGGTAGGTCAGGGAGTCGGGGGTCACCGCCCGAAGCTCCCGGTAAAGATCGAGCGTCGTCGCCGGTGTTGCTCCCTCTGAGCCGTGCTTCTCCAACATCCGACGGATCGCACCATTCACACGCTCGGAACCGACATACTCGCTCAACGCATACATCGCGAACGGACCCTTCCGATACGCGAGATAGCGATCGAGTGCGCGAAGCACAGGCTCACCACGCCGAATCGGCTGGAACGGATAGGGCTGCCGCATGAAGGCAAGGACTCGTCGAAGTTGCTCGTCCCCGCGCGACGCTCGAACGACCTGCAGCGCCGAGTACGTGGCGAGCCCTTCGCTGAGAAATGGCAACCCCTCGACCAGTGCGTACGACGGCGTCCATTGATGCGCCATCTCGTGCGCCACCACCATATATCCGAAATCGAGGCTCCTCACCTCGTCATTCGGAATCCAGAACGGGATGCCCTGTCCGTACGAGATGATACTCGGATCGGAGTGCGCGCCGGTGCCCATAGCCGCGGGGTGCTCGACGAACGTGAGGTGATGGTACGGATACGGGCCGAACTGCTTCGTGTAGTAGTCGAGCGAGGCCCGCGCGCTGCGCATCATCCGCTCGAGATGCCCAGTATGGTCCGGATGATGGAAGATCCGAATCGCCACGTCGTTCCACTGTTCCTGCTGCACGGCGTACCGAGCCGAAAAGAATGCCCACTCCTTTCCGATCGGTGCATCCGTGGCGTACTCGAAGTACCGCCGCCCCTTCTCGGTCCATGTGCGACGCAACGCGCCGGGTGCAACCGCCACCTGATCCTCGTCCGTGGCGACGACGGCCTCGAAGGCCACACCTTCGCGCTGCGCCGGCTCGCCCCCTTCCGTCTCGTACAGTGAGGCGAGCACCGGGCGCGGGGCGAGCCCGTGCGCTCGGCGCTCAGCAGGGCTCAGCAGCTCGCGAAATCGCTGATAGCCGACGAAGGGGAGCCACGCTTCACCGGCGACATAGCTGCCATTCGCGACCAGAGCGGGGTCGCGACCGGCATTGCTGAAGCCATGCCGCTCGACGCCCACGTCGAAATCGAGGCGCAGAGTGTCGTTAGGCGCCAATGGCGTCTGGAGGGCATAGATGCGGTAGCCGCGTTCCTCGTCGTCCACGGTGAGGGTTGCGGGTCGGTCGAACCGCAGTGCGCGTGTATCCACCCCACCTGCTGCCGCCGTGGCGATGTGGATGGAGTCGATACGCACGGTCGTTCGGTTGACGAGGACGTAGGATCCGCGGATCTCTGCGGCGCGCCGCGTGGGATGTAGCTCCACGCGCAGCTTTGCTCGCGTCAGCTCCGGTTGCGCAAGGTGCTCGTATCGTCGGTAGCGACGCTCGTACTCGGCACGCAGCTCCTCGGTCGCACTGGTGGAGCGATACTCGTTGAGAACGTTCGTGTTGTAGAAGATGAACGCGCCTAACGTCAGCGTGACCATTCCGGCCGCGGCGGTGGTCCGGGCGGTCGCAGGCGTGAAGCGATGACGCGCCGATCGAAGCCTGATGCCAAGGTCGCCTTCTCGGCCGCGGATCCAGAACAACCTGGCGAGCGCTGCCAGCAGGACCGCCCACGCCGCCCAGTAGAGCTTGAACCACGCCCACGGTCCAACTGATGACGCGAAGCCGCGCATCTCGGTGTACGACCAGTTCGGACCGGTATCGTAGACGAGCAGATGATGCTCGATCCCGACCATCCGCGCCAGCACCGCGATGAACGCGTACGTCAGCACCGCCACGACGTGACCAAGGTATTTCTGGCCGATCGCCACGTGCACAAGAAGCGCGAGCACGGCGAAGAGAAGGTACTCGGGCAGCTGAAGTCCGAAGAGGACACGGATGTACAGCCCGAGCTCGAACTTCCGATACCCTATGATCGTCTGCCCAACGATTCCCGCCACCATGAGCAGCGCCAGAAAGAGCACGACGAAGAGTGCGAGTCCGACCAGCTTGCCGAGCAAAGGGGCCCAGTCCGACCCGGGCAGCGCATCGGTGATCTCGCTCAGCTGAGCATCGCGCTCCCTCCACACCAGCTCACCAGCGAAAAACACGATGAAGAGCGGGACGATGACCCAGCGACTCGGCTCCGCGGCCAGCTCCGCCGACAGCCCGCCAACGAGCTCCCTCAGAACTCGCGCCGTCGTGGGAACGAGTGGCGTGCCCATCGATCCCATCTGGTCGAGCACCACCAACACGGTGACCAGGGGCACGCCGAACAGCACGCCGAGTCCGGGCCAACTCGTTGTGATGGCGCGCAGCGAATCCCCCGCGACGGCGAGCATCTGACGTGTGTGGAAGCCCAACCCGAATGCACGCGGCATCTGCGGCACGGAAATCGTCGCGCGCCTGGCGATGGTCGGGCCCGAGGGCACGGAATCCTGCGCGATGGCATCCTGCCTGACACGACGACGTCCCGCCCCTTCTACACGATGAGCGAAGCGGAAGCGCAGAAACGTCGCGGCGAGAATCCCTGCCGCGATCGCGAGCCAGACAAGACGGTTTCCAAGCAGCGCACCCTCGAGCGTGAGGAGCCTCGTGCTTCGCTCGATCGCCGTCCATTGATGCGACAGATCTTCGACGATGAAACGGATGCCGATCGGATCGAGCAGAGTGCCCAGCCCTCGTTTGAAGAGCAGGAGGGCGGCGACGAAGAATCCCATGAATACGAGCAGCACGCTTCCGACGTAGCTCGCCATGGCGCGACCGCTGCGCAGCGCCAGCGCGAACTGTACCGCTGTGGCGACAACCGCGTTAGGCAGAGCGATGAAGGTATACGCTCCGACGAACACTGCCGGCCGGAATGGGCCGATCACCTTCGGATCCACGCCCGGCGAGTAGACACCAAGCAGGATGCCCGCCTGAACCGCCAGCAGGAGCAACGCATTGATGGCCAGCGCGCCCAGGAATCGACCGCCGAGGTACTCGACCTTGCGGATCGGCGCGGCGTAGACGAGCGGATACATTCCCGTCGCCACGTCGCGCGCTCCAGCCTCCCCTGCGACCGGTGCAGCGAGCAGAAGCCAGATCAAACCACCGATGACCGTAGTCTTCGCGACGGCGAAGGACGCGTTGGCGAAGAAGTCCTCGTACATCGCGTCGGCGAGGGAGGTGTCCCGCGCCATGAGAAAGGAGAGCACGAGCAGGACGACGAAGAACACCCAGGGCCAGACGCGGCGCAGCTGATAAATGAGCTCGAAGCGAAAGATGCCCCAGAGCTTCATGTAGTGTTTGGGTGGATGTGCAGGGTCATGAAACGCCTTCAGGGTACGTCGCGCTCTCTTTGGGTGAAGTACTTTATACTGTAAAGATAGTCTTGGCAAGTAGCGATTTCTGTTTGCGCCAACGCCGACGTCCCCGCTGGAGACGCCTCAGCGTTCTCCGCGAACCGACTTCGGGACCGTTCCCTCGAGTGCCGCGCGCCAGCCAGCGCCCGAACGCACGAGGTGATAGAGGCGCTCGAAACGGAGCGGCGCCGAGTGGCCGGATGTCGGCGTGTCGTACTGCTGCGCGAACATGTATACAGCCACCGAGTCGCCCCGCATCCCGAAGATCGGAGAGAACCGCACGACGTAGCCGGGTCGCTCGGCGCTGCAACTCGGCGTGCTCCGCGTCGCCGTGGGAGGCACGCACGTCCCCCTGACCGTCCCGCGTCCGCGCAACTCTCGCACGACGGCCTCCGGGAGTTTCGCGGTGCCGCCGAGACCGATCGTCCGCGGCAGCTCGCGAGAGTCGAGCAGCAGCGAGAGCATCGGATCATTCAGCTCGAACGCGCCGCGCAACGCCGCTTCGTACGCCGCCGCTTGCGCAGACGGAGACAACGACGCCGGCTCGAGCCCGCGACCGCGCGCATAGTTTGCGCTTTCGTCGCGCCCGCATGCCGCCAGCGTCACGATCGCCGCAATGGCGATCGTGAGTCTCGTGCGCAACGCTCCCGGCAGAGTCGTGATGCGGATATCCCTCGCGTTGGCAACTGCAGGATGCTCCCTACTATCCGACGATCTGTCCAGCATCCCGTAAACCTCGTTCTTGCTCGGGCGAAACCATCGTCCTAGTATGTCCGTAACAGATATATCCGTTACGGAGCTATCATGCCGTCGCCGAGCGACCCCCTCGCACAGCTACCACTCACACCCGTCGTGCTCCACATCCTGCTCGCGCTGGCCGACGAACGGCAAGGGAAGCACGGGTATGCCCTTGCCCGCGAGGTCGAAGAGCTCACGGGGGGCCAGATCCGCATGGGTCCCGGCACGCTCTACGGCTCGATCCAGCGTTTGCTCGACGCCTCGCTGATAGAAGAACGACATGCCCGCCCAGGCGACGACGAACGCCGACGCTACTATAGGCTCACCGCGTTCGGGCGAACGGTGCTCTCACTCGAAGTCGCGCGCCTCGCCAACGTCGTGGCCATCGCGCGACGCAAACAGCTGCTGCCCGCATGACCGCGCGTGACCTTCAGGATGTAGGCGTTCGCGCGTTCCGTCTACTGCTTCGACTGTACCCGCGATCGTTCCGAACTCGATTCGAGCACGAGATGGTCGAGTTTTTCTGCGCGAGACGCTTGGAGCAGCGCCATCGCCGAGGAACCTGGGGCGCACTGCGACTCTGGGGCCATCTGATCGTCGACGTCGCGCTGACCGCGCCGCGAGAGTACGCCCGCGCCGCCAGCGCGCAGCCTCCGACGCGTGCCGTCCCCTTTGCATCCCCCGACTATCCGCCGGAGACACACCCAATGGACGTGTTGCGACAGGACATTCGTTATGTACTTCGCACGTTCGTGCGACAGCCGGCGTTCACGGCCGTCGCCGCCCTCACGCTGGCGCTCGGCATCGGCGCGACGACGGCGATCTTCAGCGTCATCGACGCCGTGTTACTCCAGCCGCTCCCGTGGCCTGACGGCGATCGCATCGCATCCATCTACATGGCGCGCGGTGACGATAGAAGCGGCGTCGCGTATCTGGATTACGAGGATCTGCGTGCGCAGACCAGATCGTTCGCGGAAGTCGGCGTCACGCGAGGACAGAGCGTCAATCTCACCGGCGGCGACACGCCGGATCGTGTCGTCGGGTTATTCGTCAGCTCCAGCACCTTTCGGTTACTCGGCGCATCGACCGCACAAGGTCGCCTCTTGAGCGATGTGGAGACCGAGGTGGCGACCAAGCAGCCGGCCGTCGTGATCAGCAATGCGATGTGGCGCAGCCGCTTCGGATCACGCGACGACATGATCGGTCAGTCGCTCGTGCTCAACGGCCAGCGCTTCACCGTCGTCGGGATCATGCGCGCAGGATTCGTCGAGCCGTCCGGCACCACCGATGTCTGGCTTCCGATCGGATACTATCCGAACCGCGGTGACCTCGAGGCGCGCGGGCGGGGTAGCATGACCGTGTACGCGAAGCTCGCTCCGGGAGTGACGTTCACGTCGGCGCAGAAAGAGCTCGATGTTTTCTCGCGACGGTTGGCCGACAGCTATCCCGCGACGAACGGTGGCAGCACGGCCGCAATCGAGCCACTCAAGACGATACTCGTTGGCGACGCACGAACGCCTCTCTATATCGCGCTGGCATTCGTCGCGGTCGTCCTTCTCATCGCCTGTGCGAACGTCGCCAACCTCCAGCTCGCGCGAGCGACAACGCGGCATCGCGAGCTCTCGGTACGCGCGGCGCTCGGTGCGGGGCGCTCGCGGCTCGTCCGCCAACTGCTCACCGAAAACGTCGTGCTGTCATTCGTCGGTGGAATCGGTGGTCTCGCCGTTGCCTACGCTGGCGTGCGCTGGTTTTCCACGACGGCACCCGATGTGCTCCCAGTGATCGGGCGTGTCACGCTCAACACGAGCGTGCTCGCGTTCGCGGGATTGGTGACGCTCGCGACAGGCGTCGTGTTCGGGCTCGCGCCTGCGTGGTCGGCCACGCGCACACGGCTCAACGATGCCCTGACGATCCGCGCGGATCTCGGTGCTGCCCGGATGCGGGCGCACAACGCGGTCGTCGTTGCACAGGTCGCGCTTTGCGTGGTGCTTCTCGTGAGCGCTGGGCTACTGACCCGAAGTCTCGTGGCGCTGACGCGAGTCGACCTCGGCTTCGACCCCAAGAATATCTTGACCATGCAGTTCCGGCTTCCGCCGGCGAAGTACGATACAGAAGACAAGATCGCGGCGATGTTCACCCGTACCATCTCCGAGGTGCGCGCTGTGCCAGGCGTTAGGGTGGCGGCCCTCGTCCGAGCGACACCGCTCAATGGCAACGGTGAGATGGTCCCGTATGCCGTTGCTGGCAAGGACAACGATCCACAGAAGCTCCCCGGAGCTCACCGCAACATCGTCAGCAGCCAATACTTCGAGACGATGCGCATCCCGCTGATCGGAGGGCGTGACTTCACTGCCGATGATCGGAGCACGAGCGCGCCGGTGGCGATCGTGAACGAACAGTTGGCGCAGAAGATCGCGCCGAATGGGTCGGCGCTCGGCAAGCAGGTCCGTCTCTCGGTGTCGGAGGACACGCCATGGAGGACCATCGTCGGCATCGTCGGGAACGCGAAGCACTTCAGTCTCAATGAGGTCCAGCCCGACCAGGTGTATGTCCCCTATACGCAGATGCCACTGATCTTCACGGAGCTGGTCGTCCGTACCGAGAGGGAGCCGACTGCGGTAGCGACGCCGGTGAGGGAAGCGATCTGGCGCGTCGATCGCGACCAACCGGTATGGCGCGTTCGCCCGCTCTCGGTGGCGATCGAGAGCCAGCTGGGCGGCCGAGTCTTCATGATGCGCCTGTTGACGACGTTCGCGGTGCTGGCACTCGTGCTCGCGACGATTGGCGTGTACGGTGTGATGAGCTACGCGGTCGCACGTCGCACGCAGGAGATGGGCATTCGCATGGCACTCGGCGCGAGCGCGCACGAGGTGGTTCAAATGGTACTCCGCCAGGGACTTCGAACGATTGCGGTTGCCCTCTTCGTCGGATTGGTCGTTTCACTGGGAACCACGCGATTGCTCGAGAGCCAGCTTTTTGGCGTGACGCCGCTCGACCCACTCACGTTCGCTCTGGCGCCACTCGTCCTCGCGACCGTCGCAGTTCTCGCCTGTTATCTTCCAGCGCGTCGCGCAAGCCGTGTGAATCCGCTCCTGGCGCTGCGTTCGGATTAGAACGAGCCGCGCTGCACGAAACACGCGATCAAGGCAGTCTCAACGCAAACGTCGTTCATCCAATCTCGAGTCCGAGATGACGCGCTTTCGCCATGTCACGCTCGTCCTCCTCGGTGCGTCGCTGAGCGGTTGCGCGACATCGGCGCGTCGAGTCGAAGACGTCGGCACCGCGGCACGCTCGGGAAAGCCTCGTGTCGTGGTGACGACGGACCCCGAGCTGGACGACTCGAACTCGCTGCTTCGTTATCTGCTCTACACGACCGATTTCCGTACCGAAGGTCTCGTCTACGCGAGCAGCCAGTTTCATTGGAAGGGTGACGGGACAGGGAAGACGTGGTTCGTGCCTAACCGCGAGTACCGGCGTTTCGGGCTCAATCTCTGTCCTTGCGCATCGTGGCGTTGGGCACCCGGTGAGCGGTTCATCGACGACGCCGTGGACATCTACGAGCGCGTATATCCGGACCTGCGCATCCACCATGTGGATTATCCCGCGCCCGCCGAACTACGATCGAAGGTCCGCTGGGGGGAACGTCGAGTTCGATGGCGACATCTCGAAGGACACACCGGGCTCAGATCTGATCCGCGGGCTGCTGCTCGATGACGATCCAGATCCTGTCTACCTGCTCGCCTGGGGTGGCGCGAGCACGATCGCGCGGGCGTTGAAGTCGATCGAGGAGCGCTACGCCGGAGGCTCCGAGTGGGTGTCGATCCGCAAGAGGGTTTCACGCAAGGCGATACTGTCCTTGTCGGGAGATCAGGACGACACCTATGCCAGCTACATCCGGCCCAACTGGCCCGGGATCAGATCCTTGCCCGCAGGCGTTGGAGGCGTGAATCTCGCCTACGGTGCCTTCGTCTTCGCGTCGGCCGAGAACGCGCCGTACTTCGGCGTGGCCTGGACGCAGGAGAATGTGTCGAGCCGTGGACCGTTAGGCGGGCACTACCGGGTGTGGGGCGATGAGAAGCAGATGGTGAAGGGCGACATCTTCGACTACTTCGGGCTCTCTGGGCACAGCAGCGCTGAGCTGCGTGCGATGGGATACATCGTCTGGCTGCCGCCCCGCCCCAAGGGCGAGTTCCTCGGCGAGGGTGATACCTTCACCTATCTCAACCTCATCGGTAACGGGCTTCGCGCGTTCGACGACGCGACGCCGGGAGGGTGGGGAGGACACCAGATCGAGAACCCGGCCATGCGGTCCGCGGCGCCTAACGCGCAGACCGGTGCGTCGTCATCCTTCGAGGAGTTCATGCGGAGTCTGGAGCGCGTCGGTCCGGAAGGACCGGCGACGCGTCCGCCATCACCGAATCCGAATTTCGTGCCTGCTGTGCAGAACGACTTCGCAACGCGCGTGCGGTGGTCGGTGACTCCCGCGTATGCCGGCGCGAACCACGAGCCCACGGTCTCGATCCGTGGACCGACGCGGATCTCCGCGAGACCTCGAGAGATCGTGCACCTCGAGGGCGTCGCGTCCGACCCGGATCGTAACGTCCTCACCGTCCGCTGGTGGCGCTGGAAGGACGTGGACACGTATCCCGGAGACGTGAAATTCTCGAACGCCGGGTCACTCACGACATCTGTGCAGGTGCCTTCCGACGCAGTCCCAGGACAGACGATCCATCTCGTGCTCGAGGTGACCGACGACGGGCACCCTGCACTCACACGCTACCAGCGAGTGGTCATCTTCATCGCGTGACGGCCGACACCGAAGAGCGATTACGACTGGTACGCGCTGTACGTGCGGAGCTGCGCAGCGCGGGTCCGAAACGCAGCCGACCGTTCGAGGGAGACTTCGAGCGCGTGGCTCTTCCTCCTGCCGATTGCGACCTCCTGCGCGATGCGCTCGTCGCCGAGGGTGCTCGAGTGGTGATCGAAGTCGGGCTCGCCTATGGAAGCTCGGCGCTCGCGATCGGTGAAGCACTCTGTTTAGCCGACGGGCCGAACGTGAATCATGTCGTCATCGACCCATTCCAAGCGACGGCCTACGACAACGTTGGATGGGACGCTCTGTGCTCGGCCGGACTTGCCGATCGCACCACGCTCATCGGAGAACCGTCTTCCATTGCGCTGGCGCGGCTTGCCGCGGAAGGATTCAGAGCGGATGCAGCGTTCGTCGATGGCAGCCATCGCTTTCACGAGGTCTTTGTCGACCTGTACTTTCTCCGGAAGATCGTTAGGCCGAATGGACTGATCATTCTCGATGACGCGGAGTGGGCATCGGTCGCGACCGCCGTACGTTATTTCGACGTGAACCTCGGGTGGCGACCTGCCGAGATCGGGGGTCGTTTGATTGCGCGGCGGCTTCCCGCGGAGCTTGTCGAACCCGACTTCGCCGATTTCGCACCGTTCTAGGGCGCGCGGGCGAGCGAGTCGCGCTTCACGTCGAGCGTGTCCAGCCATCGCAGATCGACGACCTGACCTATCTCGATGCGCGGCGACATTCCCGATGTGCGAAACGTGTTGGTCAGCTCCCAATCACTCAACACTGGTACGCCGGTGATGAATTCGGTGAAGCGCGCACGCACGGAGAACTCGCGCAAGCCGCGGAACTGCGACGGAATTCTGTTCAACTTCAGCGCGAGCGCGACGAGCTGATATCCGTCGACTCGTAGGTAGATGCTCCCCGTGATATCCACGTCCTTGTTCAGCCAGGGAACGGGCTCGAAGTCCACCTGGATCACGGAGTCGGACTCGAAGCGTGTCTGTCCGACGTACTGGAGACAGTGATTGTTCGTGAAGGCGGTATCGGCGAGGTCGGGTAATTCGGGGAGCCTAACGAGCCACAAGTTCGCGTCGTCCCCCTCGCCGCGTCCGAGCACGCGGCGTGGCACGTACGCGTCCGCAGGTAGAGGCGGCCGGAAGACAGTGTCGATGCGTGTTGCGGCGACTCGCTTGTCACGCGTTCGGTATCCGCGCACGCGAATGGTCTTCAGCAGGAATGGTCTTTCCGCCGTCAGCACTCGCACCTGCTCGGCGTTCAACTTCACCTGATCGAAGAGCTCTGCGAGAACGGCCGGCTTCTCGTCGAAGGGGGCGCGGTCGGTACACTTGCCGTTGACGATCATGGCCGGGAGCTGGATCGCCAGGCGCGTCATCTCGATGCGAATGCGCGCGGTGTCGTTGCCGGCAACGGTGAGCGCGGTGTCTTTCGGCGCGAATCCGATCCGCCTGAACCGGAGGCGTATCTCACCGG
>JADMIO010607113.1_pt1 | contig 30558 bp, 26 predicted proteins | sample 8958161 | NCBI WGS metagenome assembly JADMIO01 (sample SAMN16585339, study PRJNA669376) | soil metagenome | isolation source: Crop rotation soil | place: USA: Cullars Rotation, Alabama | collected 2011 | reverse complement strand
TATGGCTCCCGGAATCAAGAAAACATGCAGCGTGAAAAAGCGGGACAGCGTCTCGCCGGCGATGATTGGTCCGCCAAGCATCAGATGGACCAGATTGGCCCCGACAAACGGAACGCGGCCGGTCATTGCCGCACCGATGCCGAGACCCCAGTACGCGTCTTGATCGAAGCGCAAGACCTGGCCGGTAAATGCCATTCCAAGGGTGCAAAGTAGCAAGATACAACCCGAGATCCAGGTCATCTCGCGCGGATACTTGAAAGCGCCGAACAGAAAAACCTGGGCCATGTGCAAAAGCATGATGGCCACCATGAAGTTGGAACCCCAATAGTGAATAGCGCGCAACAGCCAGCCGAGGGGTTGTTGATAGTTGAGATATTCAAGGCTTGTATACGCCTCGTTCGCCGCCGGCACGTAGACGAACGCGAGGCAGATCCCCGTCACGATCTGAATCACGAAACAAACCAGCGTGCCACTGCCGAAAACATAGAACCAGCTTTCCGCATTTGCAGGTACCCTGTGCCCCGCTGTCGAAGCAAAGAGCTTGCTTAGGTGAACGCGATCGTCAATCCAGAAAGCAATTCTTCTCAGCATTAAGTACACCCTAGACCGGCTCGGACAGCGTCGGCAGTTGACCACCGCTCACCCACAGTTGACCGTTCTCGATCTTGTACTGGTACTCAAACAACCTGCGCGGCGGTGGACCAGACGCGTGCGAACCGTCGTCGTAATACGCACCGCCGTGGCAGGGGCACATGAAAAGACGCGATTGCGGGAACCAGCGCACCGGACAACCGAGGTGTGTGCAGTTGATCGCAAACACCTGAAACTGTTCTCCGCTCAACCGTCGCACCCAACACGGAATCTCCGCTGTCGCACCGTCCCACGGCCGCGTGAAGGGATTGCGATAAGTCGCCAAACGAGTCTGATTCTCCGGAAAGCCTTCCAGCGAACCCAGCAGGATCCAGGACTGATACGGACCCTTGCTACGAAAGCTCGAGAGGACGTAACCGATAACCGGAATGCCGAGCATCGTGGCGGCAAGCGCATTAAGAGCGATTCCGAGTTTAAAGAGGAAGGCGCGGCGCGAAGGCACGTTGCCTGTCTGGCTCAGTTTGTTTTCTTCTTCTCCAGCCATTGTTCGAATCCTTTATCTAATGATCCTGACTGCTCGCTAGTGTGTTGGTCCGTTTTGCAGATAGCCACGCCACTACGTCGGAGATCTCTTGCGGCGACATCGGCATCCCAGACACGTTGCTGCGCCAGTCGGGTTTTCCGAGGTCCCGTCTGCCGGCGATGACTGTCGTGCGCAGATGCTGATCGCTGACCAGTGCCAGGAAGCTTGGATCGACGATCGATCCGCCCTTTGGACCGCCACTGCCGTCCACGCCATGACATTGAGCGCAGTAAGTCTGATAAACCGCACCGCCCCGCGATGCGTCGCCGGAAGCTAATCCTTTGGCATCCGGATCCTGGAGACTGTAGGGCGGAAGGTTTGCCTGGTTGAATTCATTCGGACGTCCCCACGCAGAACTCATACCCGCCACGAGTGAATCAAGCTGCTTGTCGGTAAGAGTGCCGCCCGATTGCACTGCGAAGGCGGGCATGGCGGAGCCTGGCACACCGGTCGCGATCACCTGGCGCAGTGCGACTGGACCAATCAGAGCCAGATAGAGCGGATCGTTCAATGGGGTTGTCGCACCCAACGAACCATTTGCGCCGTGACAGCCGGCGCAGTTCTGCGAATAGAGTTGATTGAAGTCTGTGATTGTTGCAGGAGCAGACCACCGATCGAGTTCAGTGGGTTTGCCCGGTAGTCGCCCACAGCCCATCAGGCTGATAGCAACCACGAAACAAGCAGCAGTGATTCTGACCTTCGCGAATCTCACTCATCATCCTTTGTTGCGTCCAATCCGGGCGCCTCTATTCCCGCACGAACTGCCAGTGGCCAACTCTGCATTGTTTCGACCATTCGCGAGTGTTGCACGATATAACCTGTTGTCAGCCCGAAACTGATCTGCGACACGATGAACCACCGCCAGTCGATCCGGTTATTGAGCGCGGGATTGATCAGCTTCAGAGTTGCCCAGGTTAGCGCCGACCAGAAGATTGGAGACACAAGACTGCCTACGAACGCATCACGGCGTGATGGAAACATCGGGAGCATGATGGCGAAGAGCAGACCAACCAGCATTGAGATCAGACCGTGCGTAATGAAGGCGACGATGAAAGCCGTGGCATTGAAAGCGCGCAGTTGCGCCAGATCCGCCGTAGTCATTGCCGGGAGTGCAGCAGCAGCCAGCAGATTGATGGGATACCAGATGCTACGGTAGGCCACGAAGCCGTAGCTACACGCCACGACGGCCATTACAAAACCGCCTGCGATACCGCCCTTGATACCCGATGAGTAGGGGTGGAATCTTTCCGGGATGTATACACGATGATCCGCCTCGCCGGCTCGAAGATGGGCCACAGTTCGGGCCGATGTTTTTATGGTTCGAGCAGACAGATCGCGCACGTCGATGGGCACGAGTTGACACTTCGATTCAGGAAAGACTTCGCCAAACCAACCCACCGCGGCGCGCAGGGCTATCACCACACCCACGAGACTGACCGCAAATTGAGTCACAAGCCCCGCGCAAACTAGAGTGAGCCCTAACGCCGCGATCATCGGCCACGGAGTCGATGCCGGCAACTCGATTGTTTCCAGATTTGGCTCGTGCTCCTCCTCAGGTGTCATCACTTCTCCCCTTCTTAACGACCTACGACGTACACGACGGTAAAGACCACGATCCAAACGGCGTCGACGAAATGCCAGTACCACGAGACCATCTCGATGCGGCTGCCATGCTCGGGCCTTACGTTGCCGCGCACACTCAACATCAGGACCAGCGTGAGAATGGTCAATCCCAGAATCACGTGACTCGCGTGCAGCCCCACTAGCGAATAGAACGTCGTGCCAAAAAGATTCGTGCTGATAGTTAAATGATGTTGCGTAATGAGTCGGTACCACTCGGAAGCAGTAAACGCTAAAAACACAGCACCCAGAAAGATCGTCGCGAGCCACAACAGGCGAAACCTTCCGATGCCGTTGCGTCTAAAGGCACGCTGGGCCAGGACAATCGTCACGCTGCTGGATAGCAGGCAGATCGTCGCAGGCACCGGCAACCTCAGCACTTCAGACGGATAGGGACCTGTAAGGCTTTTGCCGATATAGAACACGTAGGCCACGACGAAGATCGTAAACATTGCCGACTCGGTAACGATCAGAAAAGCGACTGCTACCTTTCGTGCGGGAGGTAATTTCCACTCGATGAATTCAGCAGTGGATTCAGCAAGAGGCAATGTGACTTCGGTGATCATCGATCGTTTCACTCACTCGTATTTCCAATCCGGATCCTCGGGATGCTTCAAGTCCCATAATGGACGCCGGCTTCTCACTTCAGGGAAAGACGCGAAGTTATATTCAGCTGGCGGGGAACTCGTGGTCCATTCCAGCGTCCATGCGTCCCACGGATCATCGCTGGCCGGCGGTCCCTTCCTGAGCGACCAGACTATGTTGACCACCAGGCACAAAACACCCACGCCTTGAAGAACAGCGCCGATCGTCGAAATCAAGTTAAGGGTCTCCCAACCACGTCCTGGATCGTAGGTGTAAACGCGACGCGGCATTCCGAGCAGTCCGGAGAAGTGCATTACATCGAATGTCAGATGGAACCCAATCAGGAAAAGCCAGAAATGCAACAGACCCAGTTTCTTGTTCAGCATGCGGCCCACAGCTTTTGGATACCAGTAGTAGATAGCTGCGAAGATCGCGAAAAGCATGGCGCCCGCGAGCATGTAATGAAAATGGGCCACCACGAAGTAAGAGTCAGTTAATTGCCAATCGAAAGGCACAGATCCCAGCATGATGCCGGTGAGACCTGCGATCAGAAACTGGGCCAGAAACGCGAGGCAGAACATCATCGGCAACTCGAAGCGAATCTTCCCGCCGTACATCGTCCCCAGCCAATTAAACAGCTTGATGCCGGTGGGAATTCCAACGAGCATCGTCGCAACTGCGAAAAAAGTATTGCCGGAAGCCGGCAAACCAACACTGAACATGTGATGGGCCCAAACGCTCATGGAAATAAGCGCGATCATCGTCGTCGCGGCAACCATCACCGGGTAGCCGAAGATCGGTTTGCGCGAGAACACAGGCACGATTTCAGACACGCACGCGAAAGCCGGAATGATCAGGATGTAGACTTCCGGGTGACCAAAGATCCAGAAAAAGTGTTGCCATAACAATGCGGAGCCGCCGGCCTGCGTGTTGAAGAAGTTCGCGCCGAGGAAACGGTCCAACAGCAGCATGATCTGGGCCGCGGAGAGTGGCGGGAGCGCAATCACTATCATGAACGAGACAAGGAACATCAACCACACGAAGAGCGGCATACGCATCAACGTCATACCCTTGCAGCGCATGCTCGCTGTTGTAGCGATGACGTTGATGGCTGATGAAATGCTTCCAATGCCTGACGCCAACAGGCTCAACGTCCAGTAATCGGTACTGTTCCCGCGGGAAAACGCGCGGCCGGTCAATGGCGCATAAGCGAACCACCCCACATCCGGAGCGGAGCCGGCGCCCGATAGTCCGGGCGCACCCAGATAACTCGAGTAGAGGAGCAGACCACCGAAAAAAAACATCCAGAAACCGAAGGCGTTCAAACGGGGAAACGCCATATCGCGCGCGCCAATCATCAGCGGTACAAGGTAATTCGAAAGCCCGGCGATGATCGGCATGCCCACCAGGAAAACCATGGCGGTTCCGTGCATGGTGAAGAGACGGTTGAATGTGTCAGGCTCAACGAGATTGTTATTCGGCTTGGCCAGTTGCAAGCGGATGACCATTGCCATTGAACCCGCCACGACGAAGAAGAACAACGCGCCTGCGATATACATGAGACCGAGCTTCTTATGATCGACGGTGACCACTAATTCATGCAGCCATGACGTCAATGACGTTGCTCGGAGCGGAGGAGTCAGGACGATTTCCGGATTAGTGGCGGCCATGTTCTTATCACTTCAATGTCAGCAAATAGGAGACAACGTGGTCCAACTGCTCGTCAGTCAACTGCATGTTTGGCATGAGAGATCCTTTTTTCAGGGCCTGCGGATCTTTTACCCACGCGCGCAGCTTCTCGGGTGTGTTTAGGGCTACGCCGGAACCGATCGTTTCCCGGCTCATAAGGTGAGTCAGGTCTGGTCCAAATTTTCCCTGGGCCGTCGTGCCGTTGATCGTGTGGCAACTGATACAGGAATTGGCAAAGAAGAGATTGCGACCCGCCTGGACCGTCGCATCTTCCGTCCGTGGCTTTCGCTGTTCCGTGACCCACCGTTCAAAGTCACCGGGCGGATGCACAATCACGCGGATTAACATGTGAGCGTGCTGAGTGCCGCAATACTCGGCGCAGTTGCCGGCATACGTGCCCGGCTTCGTCGGCTCGATCCACATCCGGTTTTGACGGTTTGGTATTAAGTCGGTCTTGCCGGCGAGTAGCGGGACCCAAAAACTGTGGGCCACGTCGGCGGATTCCAGTGTTAGAAACGTGGGCTTTCGTTGTGTCGCATCGCTGACAGGCACGTGCAGCTCATTTGCAGTCACGATACCCAGTTCGGGATAACGAATCTCCCACCACCACTGATGGCCGACCACCGTAGCGCGCAACGAGTTGGGAGGTGGCACGGCATTCTGCACATCTGCGATCGTACGAACTGTGACCAGGCTGAGCACCAGTACAATCAGGATTGGCACGACGGTCCATGCGAGTTCTAATTGGTTGCTTCCATAAATTTGCGGCGGCTCAAGACCATCGTCAGCTCTGCGGCGGCGATAACGGATGGTTGTGTAGAGCAGAAGTCCAGCAACCACGGCAAATATGACCGCGCAGATTGCCAATACCAATACGGTGTAATCAGAAATAACTTGAGCCGGCGTAGAGTCGGGTCTGAAGATGTTGGTAGTTTGCGCGGGACTCTCGGCGTAAACTGAAACGTTCGCGAGAAGCAAACAAAGGCAGGTCGGAATTGTCTGTCCCAAAATATCAAGCATGAATTGAGCATCAGAGATTCTGTTTGCCTAACAATTAGCCGACAGAATAATAAGAACGGATTTATCCTTCTTGCTTGCCTTTGCGCGGAATCACTGGCTTTTGTCCTCAAGCCAAAAGCTTCGTTGCAGTCACGAACTCTTGTCTGCATGGAATCCGTGCTCATTCGCGAGGCTTGGATCAATCAGCGCTAATCCAGTTTCCGGCTCAAAGCGCTTGTGCATGGCATTCGGTTCGACTGTGATCATCACTTCGAGCGTAGCTCGAACGTGTCCTTCGAGGACATGTCCAGCCCTGGTCGTTCCGTCAGGAAAACTAACTACGGCATGGGAATGAACAACGGGCTTACTATTCAACAAGGCAATGTCGCCGGTCATTGAAGCAACCTCGACCGGACCTTCGATCGGGATCTTCTTGTAGCTTTTCTGTTCAATGGAAAACGAGCCTAGCGTTGCTTGTTGGAACATCCCGATCGCCGTGAAGTGAGCACTTTTCACATCATATTGTTCAGCGAATTCAGTCAAACCGGAAATGGCTTCGTCTCCATTGCGAAAAACCACCGCATAGTCTTTGCGACCGTGCTCTTCACTTAAAAGCTGAACTTGCATCATGCCTGATAAATAAAGGAGACGGAGCCATCCGTCTTGCTTGCAGTTGTTCGTAACTGCCGAGTCTTGCTCAAGAGTTGCTCTACTATTGTTGTTCTGCGTGCTCACGCATTAACGCAAGTGACAGTTTATTTCGACAATGAACAGCAAGATCCGCGCGCTGCCTTTTGTAATCATGTCCTCAATGAAGTCAACAGGCATTGGACCTGTTAAGTAAAAAACAATCGACGAGGGAGAGTTCAGATGAAAAGTAAATTGTCTTTAGCAATCTTTATGATCGTTGCCTTGCTTGGTAGTGTGTCCGTTTCAATGGCAGCGCCGGAAACGGCAAAAGCAGCAACCACGCGAACAAAAAAGGCAGTAAAGAAAAGAGGAAGAGCTACGGAAAAGTCGGGCAGGGCCGTTGGCAAGAGTGGTGACAAGGCGGGACGCGGAGTGGCCGAGGGCTCTAAACAGGCAGTGAAGGGAACGGCTGATGGCATGAAGCACACGAGCAAAGCCACCGCGAAAGGCACGAGGAAAATGGCGAAAGCTACGGCAAGCACCAGCAAGAAGGTCGGCAGAGCGTTCAAGTGATCGTGCCGGTTTGAACGATTGCAAAGCCAGGGGAAGTGAGTGCAGAGAGTGTTTGTGTGCTCCGGTGGACCATCTTCGGCTGCCAGACCGTAGACACGGGAGCATCACATCTCAAGGAAAGGTAACAGCGAATGAAAGTAGGATTCATTGGTCTGGGGAACATGGGATCGGCAATCGCGAGCAACTTGATTAAGGCGGGGCATAATCTGACGGTTTACAACCGGACGCGAAGCCGTGCGGAAGCGTTAACGTCCGTCGGCGCGAGGATAGCCGAAACACCAATTCAAGCTGCCGCCGACGCAGAAGTGCTCATTACCATGCTTGCTGACGACGCGGCGGTGGAAGATGTCATCTTCCCAAAAGGTCATGCCATAAGGGCCCTTCCTGCCGGCGCTGTTCATGTTTCCATGAGCACGATCAGTGTCTGGTTGTCGCGCCGGTTGGCCGAAAGTCATCGCGAAAAACAACAGCACTATCTGGCGGCTCCAGTATTCGGGCGGCCTGACTCCGCCGCCGCCGCAAAGCTGTTCATTATTACCGCTGGACCAGCCGAACAGATCGAACGTTGCCAGCCTCTTTTTGACGCGATTGGACAGAAGACTTTCCTGGTTGGTGAGGAAGCTCACGCGGCCAACGTGATCAAGCTGGCTGGGAATTTCCTCATCACGACGGTTATAGAAAGTCTGGCCGAAGCCTTTGCTTTTGGCCGCAAGTTCGGAGTTGACCCGCATGTTTTTTTGGAAGTGCTTACGAACTCACTGTTCTCCGCGCCCATCTATCGTAATTACGGGAGCATGATCGCATCAGAGAAGTTTGAGCCGGTAGGTTTCAAATTGCCGCTCGGGTTTAAAGACAACCACTTGCTGCTTGCTGCGGCGGAAGAGGCAGCGGTGCCAATGCCGATGGCGAGCCTGGTCCACGATCGCTTTGTGACTGCTCTCGCTCAAGGGTGGGCCGAATCCGATTGGGCTGCGATTGCTCGCATTCCATATCAGGAGGCTGGACTCGGGAATAGACTGACACGGTAGGGGTCTGCGGTTCAAATCCGCACGCGCCTACCAATCCTCTCTATAACTACAACCTACAACTACGGTTTCCGTGACCCTCTCAAGGTGCAATCGGTTTCGGCACAGCTTTGCCGCCCAAGTAGCCCGCCTGACTTAAGACCGTTAAGATCACGAATAACGACTGCAACTCCGGTAGGCTCGAGATGTTGTTATGACGATTGCGATTAGAGTCCATGCAAATATCTGATACTTCATATTGATCGGAAACAAATGCGTTGGACTACGTGGCAGCCCAGTTGCTTCCATTCACGATAAATCGCGACAGGCATTTTGAAATCGTACAACCAGCGGTTGGTTTGTACTGCGAGGAGGGGGCAATGGTTCGTATTTCAGTGATTTCGATCTTTTTATTTTCGCTGCTGGTTGGTGCCCGTCTTGCGGGTGCCCAACAAGACTACATCGATGAACTGATAAAACTGACGGAGTTAAGCGACAATCAACAGTATCGCGAGGCGATCAACGGTTACAAGAGACTCGAGTCACAGCCGGCAGCGCCCGACTGGCTCAAGGCGGGATCCGAGTATGAGATCGCGGAACTGTACGGGGAACTCAGCGAGACTGACAACGCCATCGCCGCTCTCAATAATGCGGTGCAACTCGGCTTCGACGACTGCCTTACCCCTCGCACCAGCAAGCGTCTGGCAACAGTTTTGAAGAATCCGAAAGCGACACAGGTGCTCGCAGGGATGAAGATCACCGAAGGCGACTTCCGTGAACTGGTCTGGTTGAAGTCGGAGGTGGAGCATGCGGAACACGACGCTCACATGATGATCAATGACAATATCAACCGCGTCGACCAGCAGTCGACCGAGATCCCTCAAGCCCAACTGCCAACGCGGCCGACCCATTCGGTGGGAGTTTTGTACTGGCGTCAGCAGCTATTGCTGATCCAAAGAGCGCAAAGACAATTTGTAAGAAAGTCGGACGAGGAGCGCATGGCGCATGCGGCAACAATGGGAGTGATCGCTGGGGCATCGCAGTCAGCAGTGCTCGAATCCGCTCGTCAGGCGCGAGCGATGGCCGAATCGCGGAGAGCGGAGATCCGCAGGCGTGCTTTCGTTCCGGTGACAACCTCCTCAGATCAGCCAAAGCCGTGTTCCGAGTGGCGATAAGCCAGCAGTAAATCGTTGGATCAAACAGTGGGTAGAAATCCTGCGGATGATCGTGAAAACCGTGTTCGGGACATTCTGATTCGAATTCATCGCGCGATGCGGGAGAGCCGTGACACTCGTAGAAACTCTCACGACGCTCCGAATCGATGGGAACCTACAACTCTTTACTTGGGCCACCGAGATCCACTGGCGAAATTTCTCCAGGTGCGCCGCCCAATAATCGAACGAACGGGCTAATGGTCTCGATCGTCTTCCGAGTGTCGCTCGCAAACTTAACAATCTCGAAGAACTTCACCGCCACCTTATAAAACCTGGCCCAGAAACTTTTCGTGGGCTCGCTGACCGTGGCTTTATGGATTCGAAACGGCGATCCGAGAGTTGGGTACATGACCCTCAAGAAAGTGGTTGAGGCGCTCGGGTTGACGATTGCCGAGGTCTCGAAGCCGAGGGCCGCTTAATCGAGTTTTACGCTACAGATTACACCGATTAAAACAAATCTCTGTAAGCTGCAGATCAAACAGGCGTCGACGAACTGTTTTAACATCTGGCGAGCGTCGCTCGCGCTTTTGCAGTTTTCTCGCATTCGCACTAACGTCGCCTACCTGATCTTACGTCAGCCGCACTACAGTCAACTCTTCACGGTTCTCACGGATGCCCTTCCGGTCTAGAATCATTCTCACCATGGCTCGCAACCAGCTTAGTCAAATATTCGTGCTCGCCAACGAGTTCAAAGAGGGCGATCTGAACGTCGGCGGCACACGCGATGACCACATAGGCCGGCAAGCCCGCGCCGTGCTGGCCGCTCTGTCTCTCGGAGATATTGCCAGAGTCGACTTCGTTGAAGATCAGGTCACCGAGGCTCTTCATCAGTCGTTGGATCCGCACCTGGCCGGCGAAGTGGCCCACCTTACTGTCGCTGAACTCAAGCGAATTCTTCTTTCGCCCCAGGGCGCGAGTTGGATCGAACATCATCGAAATGGCGTCTCCAGCGAAGCTGCTGCCGCAGTAGTGAAAATCATGACTAACGAAGAGCTCGAGACGCTGTCTTGCAAGCTCTTCAATCCACTGCCGGGAAGCGGTGTCGCTATCGGATCACGCGGGCACTTCGGCTCGCGAATTCAGCCTAATTCCCCCGGCGACGATGAAACCGAGATATTGCTTTCAATCCTCGAAGGAGTCGCCTACGGTTGCGGCGATGTGATTCTCGGCCTCAATCCTGCCAGCGACGATGTTGACACAATCATCAGGCTCGAGCAGTTGCTGCAGAGCGTGGTCGAGCGACTCAAGTTACCTACTAGGTTCTGTGTGCTGTCAGACATCGTCAAGCAGACCACTGCGCGCTCCCAAACAAGAGTGGACGTCGGCTTTCAAAGTCTTGCCGGAACCTCGAAGGCAATACTGGGGATGGTGGGGCTCGATGTTGATGGGTTGCTGGCCCTTGCGCCTGGATTTGACGGGCTCTACTTCGAGACGGGCCAGGGTTCCGCAGTCACCAATCAGGCCGCTGAGGGTGTTGATATGGTTACGCTCGAAGCGCGAGCTTACGGAATCGCGAGACTCATTCGTCAACGGACAGGGAGTTGGATGATTGTGAACGATGTAGCCGGATTCATCGGACCCGAAGTCTTCCGCACCGGCGAGCAATTGCTACGGGCGTGTCTTGAAGACACCGTGATGGCCAAGCTTCATGGAATAACAATGGGACTCGATGTCTGCGCCACTTTTCACATGGGCATTGGACCATCCGAATTGCAGACCCTGACGGAACATATCGTGGTCCAGGCCGCTCCGGCCTATTTGATGGCGGTCGCAGGAAACGCGGATCCGATGCTCGGCTACATGACAACTTCGTTTCGCGAACATCCGAGGTTGCGCCGCCAAGCTGGACGCCAAATCGCTTCCGCAATGCAGAAGAGATTAATCGAGCTGTCCGCGATGACGGAATCGGGCGCGGTATCCGGCAGGAGTGCTGATGCACTGTATGCGGCCTATCACAAAGCCGGCGGTGACACTCGTTCGCTTGATACGCTCCGCGATGATGCCGCAAAAAAGATTGGTGCGCTTGCGGAACGAGGGTTCGATCTTGGCTACGGCTGCGACGAAAACTGCGGTGACCCACCCGAAGCAAACGCTCGAATAATGGAAATCTACTCAAATGCGAGACGCGCGCTCTACGCAACACTTGCTGAGCCGGTGCTCTCTGATTCGTCGCCATCTTACCTGCGAGTACACACAAGATCTTCGAACCGGGATGACTACCTGGCACATCCGTCAACAGGCGAATTGATCGACGACAAAGATATGGCTCGTATCCAGGCACTCTATCCCGCGCGCCGGCCGCAAGTGCAGGTTGTCGTTTCGGATGGGCTCAATGCCAATGCGATCAATGAGAATCTGCGTTCGGTGCTACCGGGCGTACGGCGCGAACTTCTCGTAGCAGGGCATCATATTGGCGAGATAGACATAGTTATTGAGAATGGGAGAGTGCGGGCTGGTTATCACGTCGGATCGTTGCTGGAAGCTGAAATGATCATTCATCTGATAGGCGAGCGACCCGGAACAGGGATCAATACGCTTTCGGCATACTTAACCTATGGTCTGGACCACCAGGGTCAATCGCGCTGGGGATCGGCGGCGGGCTTCGACCATTCGTGGACTACGGCCGTTTGTGGGATTCATCGCCGCGGTAAATCTCCCGAAAGAGCAGTGGAAGAAATAGCGAAATTGGTGAATCGAATATTCGCGGAACGCTGTTCAGGCGTCGCTCTGCGACGCACGCCGTAAGGTCCATTGTCACGACAATAATAGTCTCAGATCCTCGCCGGTGATGTTTCTTATCACACTGTTGTCCGCATTGATGATGGCGTCGGCCAGGTCGCGTTTGGTGGATTGAAGTTCGAGGACCTTTTCCTCGACGGTGTCGCGCGTTATCAATCGATAGGCAAAGACGCGATTCGTTTGGCCGATGCGGTGCGCGCGGTCGATGGCCTGGGCTTTGACCGCAGGGTTCCACCAGGGATCGAGCAGGAAGACGTATTCAGCTGCAGTCAAGTTAAGGCCCTGGCCGCCGGCTTTCAGACTGATTAGAAAGAGTTTGCAGTTTGGATCGCTCTGAAATCTTTCAACAGCGACACCGCGATTGCGTGTCTTGCCGTCGAGATATTCATACGCCACACCCTGATGGTCCAATCGTTCGCGGATGATGGAAAGAAAGCTTGTGAACTGCGAAAACACAATCGCCTTGTGTCCTTCTTCAGTTACTTCATTCAAACGCGGCAACAGCACGTCGAGTTTTGCGTTCGGAGTGACGTCATCAACCAAGCCGGTGACGAGCGCGGGATGGCACGCCGTCTGTCGTAAACGCAGCAACGCCTCGAGTATTTGAATCTTCGACCTGTTGATGCCCTGGCGCGAGACTTTCTCCAATAATGACTGGCGATAATAATCGCGCAGCTCTTCGTATTGCCGGCGCTGCCATTCGTCCATCTCACAGTAGATGGTCTGCTCGAGTTTTTCCGGAAGTTCCTTTGCGACTTGCTGCTTGGTGCGGCGCAAGATAAACGGACGCAATGCTCGCGACAACATCCCACGCGAATCTTCGTCTGGTTTCCGTGCCCCGTTTGTCGAATATTGAAATACCGACGCGGAACCAAGCATCCCCGGATTCAGAAACTCAAATAGACTCCACAACTCTCCGAGATGATTTTCGATTGGTGTTCCGCTCAGCGCGAGACGCTGTCGACTCTTTAGGAGTCGCGCGGCCTTCGCCGTTTCCGTGCCGGCATTTTTGATTGCCTGCGCTTCGTCGAGAATCACAAAATCAAATTCGACTTCGACGAAATGGATCACGTCGCGGCGCAGAGTTCCGTAGGTGGTCAGGATCAAGTCGTAGTTCTCAAAATGAGCATATCCTTTAATCCGCTCGCCGCCGGTGTGACTCAGGACGCGCAACTTCGGAGTGAACCGCGCGGCTTCCTGTTGCCAGTTGAAGATTAGCGATCGTGGAACAACTACCAGCGAAGGTCGAGAGTCTTTGTTGCGCCGCGATTCCAGTAGCGCGAGTACTTGAACTGTCTTACCCAACCCCATGTCGTCTGCGAGGCATCCGCCAAACTTGAATCGCTGGAGAAACTTGAACCAGCCCAGGCCCTCGCGCTGATAATCTCGAAGTTGGCCCACAAACCCGCGTGGCTCTGCAACGGGTTTGATTCCGTCAAAGTTTTGCCATTCCCTGCGGACACGCGCGAACGTTTCGTCGCACGTGATCTCCGGTCGCTCGGCAAGCAGTGCATCGAGCACTCCCGTCTGCGTTCGTTGAAAGCGCAGGTGGTCCTCTTCCGCTTCACCGAAAGACGCGAGGAAGCCATATCGTTGTAACCACTCTTCCGGCAGCACGCCAAAACTTCCATCGCCGAGTGCGATCACCTTCTGGCCGCGTCGCAAGGCTGCAAGCAACTGCGGAAGTTTTACTTCGAGGTCCTCGCCGAAGTTCAGCGAGCCGTGCAATTCAAACCAGTCAATCCCCGAACTTACCGACAGGCTGGAAGAACCAGGGTTCCGATAGAGTTTTCCTTCTGCTTCGACGCGCCAGCCATTTGCCAGCAAACTACTCACCGCACGTGGAAGGTTACGTGGCGTTAGTCGAAGCGTTTGTGAATACTGGGATCCTCTTTTGATGCCTAACGTATTGAGGAGTGCCAATGCGTTTTTTTCCGACTCGAGATCTCGTTCGACATAACGGTTTCGATTGTGATCGTAAAGACCATTACGTGTATCGAGGTGATCAATCTCCACGCCTTCATAATCAAAAGACAGCTTAGCTTCCAACTCAGTTTGGTATGGAGCGAATTGCGACTTACGCACGACGAGGTGAGGCTGCGGTGGAAAACTAACGCGCTCGAACTGCAACTCAGGTGGCACTTCCATGTTCGGAATAGATCGTAGATCCAGGAGTTGACCAATGAGTTGCGACGATTCAGTTGCCGGAATTCTTAGTCCCTCGGAATTGCGTAGAGCCGTACTCCATGTGCGTGCGCCGCTCGCAATGAAACGTGCGATCTTGAAATCCGGTCCAATAACGATCGCTTCGGTTATCAGTGGCGCGGCGAAAAAGTCGATCTCATCGGAACCGTTTCGCAAAACCGGGTTCAGCGCATACTCATCGCCGATGCGTTTTACTACTAACCAAAATTGCCACACGGTGGCGTCGTCCCACACAAGCTGCCTGAGTTCGGCGTCTTTGGCTTCAGGACGAAACATGCATCGTCCGGTGGCGCACATTCTGGCCAGTAAGAGAGGTTGCAGTGTATTAGCAAGGATGAATGGGTTCGGTAGATCAAAAGCGCTATAACTATAACTGGACCAGTAAGCATCCTTACCGCCCAGTAACAGTGACAGGATTTCCCGATCGCTCGGATCGCTGAGTTGACCAATCTGGTTCTGCTGAATCCGCGCCCTTTTGATTTTGCCCCACTCACCTTTTTTATTGAGCTCACGGAAGGCAGTCTCGACGTTGAGCAATCCGGAAATGCGCGATCCCTGTGGGTCGACGATATAGTAAATCTCACGGTTGTCAGGCCAGCGATTGCGCTCCACTGGTAGCGCGTTGTTAACTGAGTTTGTAATTATGTTGAGCTGTTGTTGCCAGTGTGGTTGTGGTGGGGGCGGCGGCTCGTTCTCTTCGAGAAGTTGCAACTCCTCAACTGCATCGTCGTCGTAGACAAGTTTGAGCGGGCCACGCAGATTTACCTCAGACAGATAGTTCTTGCTGTCGGCGGCCAACATCGTCGCCCAGACGTGTTTACAGTCTTCACCGTCGTAGAAATAGGGACAGGTACAAGCAACGTCGAGTGAGTTCAAGGTAAGTGTAAGCTGCACGAAATAATCCAGCGTGCCCTTCACTTGCGCCAGCACGTGAGAGTTAGAGTGTTCGAGAATATTCACCGCGCCCGAACGAAAGTAGGCGAATCCTCGGTCGCGAATCTTTGGATTGAATTGAGGTGCGAATCGGCCCTTGAGTGACATTGTTCGGGACTAATGGTAGTCGCTGAAGAAGTTGTTGTCACTCGCGCGATTCGAAGATGATTCTGCGAGTTGTTGCCAATTCTCGTGTAAACTGCGCAGACAATTAGCAATCTTAAGGAGGCGCTTGGAATGTACGAGAGTCGTCGCAAGCGACCGATCTCGCGAATCGAGTTCTTCTTTCGTGTCATTCGCCATGGCTTGTTGGCGGTGGCCGTGGTTTTCGTGGCTTTGTTGATTGGGATTTTGGGCTATCACGGTTTCGAGTCCATGTCCTGGATTGATGCGACGCTGAATGCCTCGATGATTCTGGGTGGCATGGGGCCGGTCGATTCTATACACACAGTCGGCGGAAAGCTTTTTGCTTCCGCGTATGCGCTTTTTTCAGGCGTCCTCTTCATCGGCGTGATGGGAATAATTCTGGTGCCGTTTGTACACCGCCTGTTACATCGCTTCCATTTCGAGAGCGCCGATGAAAAAGGTTAAGCCTATCTTTCTGCTTGCCGATAGCCAGCTTCTTTTTCTGCGCGAGAACGGTCGACTCCTTATTGAGAGATTAGTCAAAGACCGCACGCGAGATCAACTGAAAGCTGCGTACGTCGGCGCATCGAACGGTGACGATCCCGCTTTCTATGAGATCTTCATCTCGGCTATGCAGGGAATGGGCGTCTTCGACTGCCGAATGATTCCGTCCGCCGTCTCTGATGCGGACATGGCATTTCTCAACGACGCCGACATCGTCTTACTTGCGGGTGGCGATGTTGAGTTAGGTTGGCGGGTGTTTCTTAGCAACGGATTAAGTGAGCACATCGTTAGGAAATATTACGAGGGAGCGTCGCTGATCGGTATTTCTGCCGGAGCCGTTCAACTGGGCTTGTGTGGTCTTGCCGCTGATGGATCGCTCATCGACACCTTCAAGCTCGTCCCTTTCGTTATCGGCGCCCACGAAGAATCCGATAACTGGAAGACGATGACAGAGCTCTTGCGGTTGTCCGGTCCCGGTAAGACGGCGATCGGTCTGCCGGCAGGTGGCGGTGCTATTTATCACGAGGATCAGACACTCGAACCTTTACGCCGGCCGCTGGTGAAACTGTCCATCTGAGCCCGCGTCACGAAAAAACCTACTCAAAATACATAGAACGATCTATATTGTGTCCTAATCTGAATTCTCTCCCTGAACAATCTTAGTACTCTCCCTTGTCCGCCGCGCAGCCGCGGTATCTCAACCTGAGGAGGTGCTTATGAAACTCGTCCCGACAAGCGTAAAAGTTCTTCTCGTCACATTGCTGCTGATGGTCGCCGGGTATTTTGCCTTGCCGCAAACACGCGAACGGACCGTCGGTCCCAATCGCAACGAAGCCAACGTAAAGGTAGCGGAAGTAATAAAAACGGATGTCGACCTCGTCACTATCGACGCGCTCGTGCTCCAGAAAAACACTGCGCGAGTCGTCGGCAATCTGAAACAGGAAGACTTTCTCGTCTCCGAAGACGGCAGCAAGCAGACGATCACGCATTTCAGTCAGGACAATCTACCGCTTTCGGTTCTCCTGTTAATCGATCGTGGTGGTTGTCTAGATCCGTTCGGAGAAGAGGTGCGAAGGGCCGCGAAGGATGCAGTGTCGCGACTAAAGCCGACTGATGAAGTTGCTGTAATGACGTTTCACGACACAGCGGAACTGCGACAAGAGTTCACGCGCAACCGCAGTTTCGTCGAACGTGCAATCGACTACGTGCTGCCACACGACGAGCGCGCGAACCACTGTCTCAATATCGCTTTTGACGAGGCGGCAAACTACATGATGAAAGCCGGCAACCCGAGCGGCCGTCGCGTAATAGTCGCCATCACTGGAGTGACACGAAACTGGGATTGTAGAAGTGGACCATCACACACGGCAGCCACACATTCAGTGTTCGAGTCAGGCAGTGTCGTCAGCGCGATAATTCCGAAAACGCCGGAACAAGTAGCGGAGAACGGGTTCTATCGTTGGGCCACGCGCTTTAGCCGCGTTGCCGGAGTTCATTACCTCGACATCCAAAAACTCGCCGACGAAACGGGAGGCGAGATCCTGCGCGACAAGCCCGAGGAACTGGACCAGTCGTTCAATACACTGATCACGCATCTGCGCACGCGCTATAGTTTCTCGTTCGTATCGACCAACAAGAAGCGTGACGGAACGGTTCGGAAACTCAAGATCGATCTGGCGGACGGCGTGGAGAAGTCCCAAGGTCGCCTGGTTGTCAAAGCGCGCAGGAGTTACGTCGCGCCGAAAGATTGAGCCACGGATTTTCGCGGATGAACACGGATTTGATACTCTCTCCGTCTTATGGAGCTTCCGTTAACGCCGCTGGAATTTGCGCGCCGTACTCGTAAACTGTACCCGGAACGCGAAGCTGTAGTGGACGGTGATCTGCGCCTGACGTACGCGGAGTTTTTCGAACGCTGCGATCGCTGGTCGCTGGCTTTGCAGTCGCTGGGAGTGAAACAAGGCGATCGCGTTGCTTACATCGCTCCCAACACTCATGCGATGCTCGAGTCGTTTTATGCGGTTCCGCAGATTGGCGCCGTCCTCGTTCCACTTAATTACCGGCTGATCTCCGACGACTTCGCGTATCTCATTAATCACAGCGGCGCGCGCGTAGTCTGCGCTCACTCCGATTATCTGGACGCGGTCGATCGCATTCGTCCGCAACTCCCCAACGTCACTTCGTTCGTCGCTCTCGAAGGTACAAAGCCGGGCTGGCTTGATTACGAAGCGCTGCTGCAGGACGCGCGTGGTAATTTAGAACCGGCGCGAATTGATGAGACTGACCTGCTCACGATCAACTACACGAGCGGCACAACTTCAAAACCCAAAGGCGTGATGATTACTCACCGCAACGCGTACATAAACGTTGTGGGAACACTCATTCACCATCCGATGACGATTGCCGATCGTTATCTCTGGACGTTGCCAATGTTTCACGCGAACGGCTGGACGTTTGTCTGGACCGTTACGGCAGCCGGCGGCAAACACGTCTGCTTGAGAAAGCTCGAGCCTGTCGCGGTCTTCGAGAAGATCGATCAGGAAAGTGTCACAATGCTCTGCGCGGCGCCTACCGTGTTGATTAGCATAGCCAATGGACCAGAGGAACTAAGGCGTGAAGCGCGGCGCGGCGTGCGAATCGTAACCGCCGGCGCGCCACCCGCAGCAACAACTATCGAGCGGATCGAGGGCGAACTGGGCTGGGTGATTATGCACGCTTACGGTCTGACGGAGACTTCGCCTTTTATCACGATCTGCGAGTCGAGACCCGAATACGAAAGCCTCTCCTGCGCGGATCGATCTGTCGTGAAGGCGTGTCAGGGAGTTGAGCTGCTGACTTCGGGTGAGCTTCGCGTGGTCGATGAAGAGAGAAGAGAAGTCCCGCACGACGGCTGCTCGCTCGGAGAGATCGTTGTGCGTGGTAACGCCGTGATGAAAGGTTATTACAACGATCCTGAAGCGACGTCGCGGCTGATCAGGGATGGTTGGTTTTATACTGGCGACGCGGCGGTGGTTCATCCGAGCGGGTATGTCGAGATTCGCGACCGTTTGAAAGACGTGATCATCAGTGGCGGGGAGAATATCTCGTCAGTGGAGGTTGAAGGTGTTTTGCTGCGACATCCGGCGGTTCAGGAAGTGGCGATTGTCGGACTTCCGCACGAGCGTTGGGGGGAGGCGCCGCACGCGTTCGTCGTGTTGAGGTCAGGTGCTGAAGCTTGTGAAGAGGAGTTGTGCGAGTTCGCGCGCAACAACCTCGCGCATTTCAAAGCGCCGCACGGCGTCACCTTTCTACCCGAGTTACCCAAGACGGCCACCGGCAAGGTGCAGAAATACGTACTCCGCGGCGGCGCGGCAATCGCCAAACAGTGATCTTTTTGCAGGAAATTTCGCGAAAATGGCAAAATGCTTTTGACAGTTTTCGCCAATTGATTAAACTCTACTCTTTGCGTTTCTACCAAAACGGCATAAACCGTTGTATTCCTAACCACAGAGGACCGACAGCATGAGTACTTCTCCGCGAGACGTTAATTCCGGAACCAGTGCACCTCCATTTCGCATCGCGCCGCAGTTGCACCAGATCCTTTACCAGAAACCCGGCCGAGAAAAGCTGGAACCCAAACCAGAGGAGGTTCTACCTGAACCCCCTTACCCGCAGCGCCCGAACGCAAAGGAGATGACTCACAAGGAGTACCTCAAGCTGAACGGCGTTCGCATGTGGAAGACCTGGGGCGCGCCTTATTTCCGATCGCGATATCCATCGCATCGCAAGGAAGTGCGACCGATCATTCCTTACCTGTTCACCGACTGGAAGTGCAATCTCGATTGTCACTATTGCTGGTCGTACGACAACAGGGTGAAGGGAATGACCGAGGACGTTGCGAAACGTTCCATCGATTGGTTGCACTCGATTGGCTCTCGCGTGTTGGCCCTGATGGGTGGCGAGCCTTTGTTGCGGCCGAAGTTCATTCACAAGATCGTCTATTACAGTGCTCAAAAAGACATCTTTGTTTACTTGCCTACGAATGGACGTTTGATGAAACCGGACGTGATCGACCGTCTTGGCGACGCAGGTCTCGCGACCGTCAACCTCGCCGTCGATTCGGTGAAGGATCGAAAGTCTCTGCCGAAAGCGCTCGAGCCGATTCGACCTTACTTCGATTACCTCATCAAGAAGCAGAAGGTCTACGGCTACACGGTGATGTTTAATATAAACATCTGCCACAACAACATGGACGACGTGAAGGAATTGACTGAGATTGCTCACGACAACGGGATCGCCACTGATTATCACATCAATGAGACGCCCATGACCGAGCAGGAACACTTCAAGCACCTCTCGGAAAATGAGACCTATCTCACGCCTGACGATTGGCCCAAGGTCGACGCGTTGCTCGATTATCTGAACGATAAGCGCCGCAACGAGGGTTACAAGATGGTGAACCCCATCCAGCACATGGAAGACATGAAGCAGCTCATGCGTGGCAACGTCCCACCCTGGCAATGTCGAGCTGGTCAGAACTCGCTCATCATCCGCACGGACGGCTCGCTGGCGCCTTGTTTCCCGATGTATTCAGCAACGCACGATTGGGGCGTTGTCGGCGATCACAAGTTTGATGTGAAGCAGCTCGACGAAATGAAACAAGAGTGTACGAAGCATTGTCTGTCAACCTGTAACTACATTCTTGGTTACTGTTATGACACGGCCCGCGTGCTGCACTGGATCGCGAAGACGGCCAAGCGCGGGTTTAGAGGCGTCGAGAGTTTCTAGCGTCTTCGGAACAGAGTAATCTTCTCTGCGGCCCTCCGCGCAATCTCGGCGTTCTCTGCGTTAAGATCACTCTCAACGCAGAGAACGCCGAGATTGCGCGGAGGGCCGCAGAGATATTTACGCGGCGAATCTGGAAGCGTGCTGTAGCCGCTCGGCAATCGCCTGCTTCGGCTGTGCGCCGATGAGTCGATCGATGAGTTTGCCGTCTTTGAAGATCAGCATCGTCGGTATGCTCGCGATCTGAAAACGCGCGGCGGTTTGCGGGTTCTCGTCGACGTTCAGTTTGGCGATTCGATACTGTCCCTGCGACTCGGCGGCAAGCTGGTCCATGATCGGTCCGACCATTCGGCACGGACCGCACCACGGCGCCCAACAATCAACCATCACCGGCTGTCCACGCGCTTGCAATACGTCGCGTTCGAAGGTCTGGTCTGTAATGACGGTTGGTTTTGAGTCCGCCTGCAAGGTTTCTCCACAGCGGCCGCACCTCGCCTCGCTGGTCGCCAGTCTGCTTTCATCGACTCGGTTCTTTGAACCGCAGTTTCTACAAACAACTACTTGCATAAGACGCCTCTTTCGTTTTTGTTGCTTAGTCTGACTGAGCTTAGTCGCAAAATTTTTGCAAAAGTGTCTTACTTGACTCGCTCCAGCCTTTTAATAAGTTCCGTCTTTTCGGGCGCGGATGTTTTCGCGACAGCGGTGCGTAAAGAAGCCAGCATCTTTCTCAACTCAGCCCGCTGCTCGACCACGTATTTATCGCCGCCCTTATCATTCGCCACCTTGATGACTTCGTCTGTGAGCAGCTCAGTAAGGCTGTTGAGGGCTTCGGCAGCGTGTGTTCCGTTCGGGTGCAAGTTCAGGTATTTGATTGCGCCTTCATAAACGAAGAAGTGGCAGACTTCGTCGCCTTCGCAATCGGACGGTTGCGGGTTTTCCGCCGCTTCCCAGGCGATACGATCCGCGATCGGCAGTGAGTGATACTTCGTTTCCAGGTTCCAGAGCAACTCGCTGCGCAGGTTGTAGCCGCCGGCAAACTCGTTTGGGATGACTTCCGCTGCGTGTGTCTTGTCGGTCAGATTGTTGGGAAAGGTCGTGGCCCAGTTAGCGAGCGCGAGCAGTTTCAAAAGCTCAAACTCAGCGCGCGTGTTCGTGTCTTTAGCTTCGTTAACTGAGTTTGAGGCGAGGTTGTAGATTTCCTGACGGTCGGCGAACTCAGTGTTCTCTGCTTTGAGACGCGCTTCGATAATCTGGCGCAGCAGTTCGTTTCGCTGCCGGGTGTTGTAGTCCAGCAACAGCCCGCCGAAGACCCAACCCGTCTCGCCGTTGGGCAGATTGACGCGATACCAGTAATCGGTCTTGCCCGCGACGGTGTCTTGATTCGTCGAACGCGCAATAGCATTCACGACCGTCCCGAGCTTCAGCCGCAGCATCTCTTCCGCGCTGACCTGTGGCGCCCTCCGCACGCGCATCGCCGACACAGTCGTGATCTTTGCCTGCGCCGCATCCAACTTAACCTCCTCCGTTTGGCCCACGACCAGTCCAATTACGAGCATAACAACAGCCAGGATTGCTGATTGAAACTTCATTCGCGGCATTCCTCAGTTATTGAATTAAATTGAGCGCCTCCTTGGAGTGCGGCGGTCTGGCGCCGCTTTAGTATCGATCATGCTCGATCAATACCAAAGCGGCGCCAGGCCGCCGCACTCCAAGGAGGCGCTCCAATCTCCCCGCGTTACTTGCGGCGTATCGAGTAAAGCGTATGTTCCGTTCGTATCAACAAGCGCTCACCAACAAGCGCCGGTGACGCTTGCGTGAAGTCGTCCAGTTGATTCACGTGCGATAGCTGGAACTGTTCGCCCGTTGTGATCACGAACGTTTGTCCTTCTTCACTCAGGCAGAACAGTTTGCCGTTGTAGGCCCACGGCGAGGTCGTGAAATTTGTTGCCGCCGGATCGATCCGCGACTTGTAAATCTGCTTTCCAGTCTTCGCGTCAAAACTGTTCAAGATGCCCGTTTCGGTCAACGTGTAAATAGCGCCTTGATAAGCCACGGACGACGGCAGATACGTCCCACCACGCGCCTGCGACCAGGCGATATAGTCGTTTGACGTCTGACCTTCCTTCAACGAAATGTCACCGCTCGCGCCGGGACGAAGCGCGAACAATGGACGACCTCGACCGCCATTGATATAAAGCAAACCTTCATAAGCAAACGGCGTTGGAATCGGCGTCCCTGAAACTCCCGACATGCGCCACAACTCTGTCCCCGCGAGGTCGTAACTGACGACAACGTCTGGTCCAACCGCGACAATCTCAGTTCGAAGCGGGTGCTTCCAAACAAACGGCGTCGACCATCCCGATCGCTGCACCGGCGGTCCCTTGCCGCCAAGGTCACGATTCGTGCGCCAAACCTGCTTGCCCGTTTGCTTGTCGAACGCGGCGATGTATTGCTGTTTCTGATTGTCGCTCAAGATGACCAGCAGGTTTCCAGCCAGCGCCGGCGAGCTTCCCGTTCCGAGGTCGAGATAAATCGGATTCGCTTCAAGCGGAGTGGTCCAAACCTGGTTGCCTTTCAAGTCGAAGGCCCAGACCCCGAGGTTCGCGACATACAGGTAGACGAACTTCCCATCAGTCACAGGCGTTTCAGACGCGAAACTGTTTTTGCGATGACGACCGCCCGGCGGCTGGCCTGTGTGAAACTCCTTCGTCCATTCAACCTTGCCGCTCTTCAGGTTCAGGCAATAAAGCAGGTAGTGCAGCTTCACTTCACTCGGGAGCTCGATGTCGCGCTCGGTCACGCGCTTGATGATCTCCTGCATCGAAAGTCCCTGTTTTTGAAGTTCCGCGACGTACTCGTTGCTGTATTCGGTGCCGGTCTGCGGCGGCTTCGACTTGCCTTCCGTCGTTACGGTGGTGACGTAGACCTTGCCGCCAGTCACGATTGGCGACGAGAACCCGCGCCCGGGAATCTCCTGTGCCCACTCGACGTTCTCGGTCTTGGACCAACGGTCAGCGAGCCGCGCGTGTGTCCCGACAGGATTTGAGTGCGGCCCGAGGAACTGCGGCCACGCCATATCCTGCGCCTGGACCGTGAGCGACATTAACAACAGCGCGCACACCGAAAGAATGTAGAAGCTGCGATTATTTTGTAGGTTGGGGCGAAGTGTATTCATTGTCTGCTCGTTTGTTTGAAGGATAACGCGATAGGCTCATACGTAACTCAGGTCTCGAGGGTTTCTGCCTACCAAAAGAGATCGAAAAACCAACCGTATATCACGCCGCCGGCAGTGGGCCACACACTGAACACAGCAAAGCTCAGAATTGCGAGAGCGAGGTTGACCATTTTGTAAAGGGTACCCATGTAAAACGCAGCTACTATGACGCAGGCGACCCAACACGAAAAGACACCGACGACGTACAGGATCACCGTTATCCAAATAGGCGTACCAGCTACGAAGTCGTGTACGACAGGTGCGGCAAAAGCAGCCCAGCCAATTTGCACAAAGCCGCTCACAATCAGCCCGGAGATCACATACGCGTCGAAGCGATCGTAGAGATCCATGCGGAAGATACGGTGCAACAAGGCCAGCACAGACGCGGTTACTATAACGGCGATCCAAAAGATCCAGTAACCCTTAGCCAGGCGATAGGCCATTGTCGCCTTACCGAGCGGCCAGAGCAGCAGCGCGATCAGCACGAGAAAAACCGCGTTCAGAACGATAGCGAAAAGATAGTCGAAAAACTCCTTCTGATCCTCGTGCAGTAACCATTTGGAGAACTCTCCCATGCCTGACTACTTAAAGCCCCATTTCTTCAACGCTTTGTCGCGGCGGCAGGCTGATAATGGACGCGGTCGGGAACTCTCAATCTTTATTACTCTCTCCGTCGAGCGATCTACTTGCACCCGAAGACACGCGCAACCATACCCATAATGCACATTCGTTTCGACCCATTGCTTCCCTGAGAAATCCGGCCAATCCCCTTCAGCCTGATGCCCACCCTGGACACCGATGATCCACTCACCATCACGATCGTACAACGAGGCGTTTGCCGGCGTGGGATTGCTAAACCACCCACACCGCGTCTCGGACTTTTCGAGCAGTGTTCGAGGTTGCGCACTGACGAAAGCGATTGCGAGCAGAAGGGAAGTAGAGATTAATAGTCGGCAGTGTCTGAATCTCATATTATTTCTTCCGTTTTGAAACGTTTAGATTGCGCTTCAGAGTCACTCTGGTACGAACTCGAGCGTCGCGAGTACTCGCTCGGGCTCTGCAAACCCTTCAACCCACTTCCGTGAGCCCTTCGTGTTGTACTTCTCAGCGAACGCCAGCGTCACTGCGTCGCGCAGGCGAGTGCTGCGGACGGGTTTGGCGCGAACGGGAATTTCGTGGACACCGAGCTGAATCGTCCCGCTCGGCTCCTTCTTAAAAGCGCGGAACCAGCCGGTTGGCTTGTCGTTCCAGGAGCGCGCAAAGACTCTGTCGTCGACGACCACGACCCAGATACCCGTGTAGCGGTGTTCGGTGCCGGCGCGAACGCCCATGATCTTCGCGTTGCGTGCCGCTTCAACGAATGTGGTTTCTTTTGACATGCATCAGTGCTCGCAGCCGCAACCCAAAACTGCATTCACCTTCGTCCCTTTAATCTCCAGGATGTCAGATGAACTACCTTCGTAGTATGCACTGTAGAGAACGATCTCCATCAGCCCGTCGCCGTTCAGGTCGGCAATTGCCGACAGGTGATACCCACGCACAAGACCAGCCTCGTCAGCGGTTCGTCGAACATCTTTAACCAGGAAAATATTTCTCACTTTGCTTCCAACGATCTTTCGAACGAGCACAATCGCATAGTCGCCCGCAACTGCGATGTGCGGCACGCCGCTCATCTCGCCGACTCCTTGCCTCGAATAGCTGGCAACCAGGATCGTCTCGTCCCTCCCATCACCATCCAAATCAACCTTGTAGCCTTCCGTGATATTCACGTGGGGATTCTTCAAACCGGCGCCGAGGAGGATATCTCGAATGACCTTCACGTAAGTCGTGTCGCCGGTGCTGATCGCGCGTGGGCTTCGCGGCAAAGGATTCCATGACGGTGATTGAATTGCGACGCCGTTTTTCAGTTCCGCTTCGCTTTGTGACTTCCACGAACGGTGGCACTCACCTTCTTCACTCACCAACGTTTCGGGGCGTGAATTCTCGAACGTATAGAGAGTCATATTCAGCGGAGACTTGATCGCGTTCTCGATCTTTTCCGCCGCGATCCAACGTCCATTCTGCACGCCACCGATTACACACCCTTCTTTTGCTTCGACAATTACGTGAAGCTGGCCCACTGCGGTTGTAGCTCCGGCACACAGAGCTCCAAACAAAGCGATTATTTTGAGGGTCGGGAGAGTTTTCATATTCTTTTGTTTAGGCCATGACTTCTTTGAAAGCCGCCAGGAATAGTTTCATCTCTGAGCTCGTGCCGATCGTGACGCGGAGGAAGTTTGGCAGGGCAGGGAAGAGGCGACCGACTTCGACGCCACGGTTGCGCAAGGCGGCGATGATTGGTCTAATTTCACGACGAAGATCGATCATCATGAAATTCGCGTGTGATGGTATGTAGTGGTAGCCAAGTATGTCGAGCTCCGCGCAGACGCTCTTCTTCACTTCGCTGTTTAGTTTGCGGCCGCTCGCGACGTGTTCAGCATCTTTCAGGCTCGCGAGTGCGGCGACGAGGGCCATGATGTTCACGCTATCCCACGTTTGATGTGCTCTCATCATGCCGATGTTTGCATGTTGCGTGACGCAGTAACCACAGCGCAGCCCCGCCATGCCGTAGATCTTCGAAAAAGTGCGGGCCACGATCAGGTTGGAATACTGCTTCACGAGCGGGACGACGCTTTCATAGTCTTTCGACTCGACGTAGTGGTGATAAGCTTCATCGACCAACACAATCGTCGCGGGCGAGAGCTTCGCGAGAAAGTCTGACAGCTCGTTTTTGGGCGTGATGCTGGCGGTTGGATTGTTTGGATTGCAGATGTAAACAAGGCCAGCGCCGTTCGCAGCCGCGAGCATCTTCTGCAAGTCATGCCTGTAGTCCGATGTGAGATCGACCTTCGCGATCTCAGCATTCGCTACGCCGGCGTGGCGTGCGATTGCTTCGAACGTTGGGTTCGCGATGACAATCTTCTTATCTCTGCTGGTGAAGGCTGCGGCGGAGAGTTTCAAAATCTCTCCGGAGCCGTCGCCAAGTAGCACCTGGTCCACCGGAACGCCATTCAGCCGCGCTAGCTCGTCAGCGAGCATGTCGGCATACTCGTCGGGATATCGCCACGCGAGACTGAACCCGTCAGTCATTGCTTTCAACGCCGCGGGTGAAGGTCCATAAGGGTTTTCGTTCGAGCTGAGACGGACCACGTTTGCAAACGACGCGTTCACTTTCACTGGCCGCAGCGCAGCATAAGCAACGCTCACACCCATTAATTTCGAAAAATTACGACGCGAGAGAGTCATCATGCCTCCTTACTTCTGTAGCTCACGATACCACTGCTGCATCACGTAGAACGCCTTCTTCTTCTCGCCGCGATTCGAGATCAGGCCTTTGCGATTCCAGTAGTCCTGGATTCCCGGCAACGGCCGGCGAGGCGAGCGGAAGTCTGTCAGGATCCAGGGCGCCGTGCCGCGCAGGAATGGGACCTTCTTTAACATAGCGAGTTGATGGCGATAAAGGTTCTCCTGGTACTCTTCGGTCCAGCGAGTCGAAGCGTCGCCGTGATGGTTGAAGAGAGCGTCGCCGCCGAACTCACTCATCACCAGCGGTTTCTGATACTTCGATTTCCACTCCAGTCCATCGGCTTTCTCCGGCAATCCGTCGTACCAGCCAACATACTCGTTACAGCCGAGCACGTCGAGGTATTCACCCAGTGGATCGTCGATCATCTGCGTCGTAGCGTCGAGGTAATGACGTTCCATTGCTGCCGAGAGCAGTCGTGTTGGGTCGAGACTTCTCGCGTGCGAGATCAGGTTTTTGAGAAACGAGAGACGCGCATCGCTGAGTGGCGTCTCATTCGCCACTGACCAAATCACAACCGCAGCACGGTTCTTGTCGCGCGCGATCATTTCGCTCAACTGATTACGAGCGTTTTCGAGTGTGGCAGGGTTTTCCCATTGGATGGTCCAGTAAACGGGAATCTCCGACCAGATGAGAATTCCCAGCCGATCAGCCTCTCGGGTCATGAACTCGTTGTGCGGATAGTGGGCGAGCCTGACGAAATTTGCTCCCAGTTCTTTGGTCCAACCCAGCAGCGTGAGCGCATCCTCGCGACTGTAAGCACGCCCGCCGCGCAAAGGCGCCTCTTCGTGAGTGCAGATGCCGCGCAGGAAGATCGGGCGCCCGTTCAGCAGAATCTCAGTGCCTCTAGTTTCAATGCTGCGAAACCCGATCTGATCGCGCACCTGATCGGTTTCGCCTTCGATCGTCACGTCGTAGAGCTTCGGATTCTCGGGCGACCACAACTTCAGATCCGCGTTGAAATCGATTTCGGCAAATCCGTTAGCATCCGTGGTAAATGACTTATTGATCCCCGCTTCGGGAATTCTGATTGTGACTCGTTGCTGGAGTTTATCACCGCTCAGTTTCACCCAACCGCTGATTCGATTTCGTGAGCCTTTCGCGAGTTGGACCATATAGTCGTGAACGAGAGTGGTCGGTGTTTCGATGAGCTTCACTTCACGAGTGAGCCCGCCGTAGTTCCACCAATCGGTCATCAACGTGGGAACAGCGTCGCGCCGGCGTTTGTTATCGACCTTGACGACGAGGAAATTGCCGGTGTCGCGAACGAGTTTGGTGATCTCGAAATTAAAAGGCGTGAAACCGCCCTCGTGCTGCCCGAGCTTTTCGCCGTTTAGATAAACGTCTGCGAGGTAATTTGCGGCGCCGAAATAGACGAAGAGACGCGTGTTGGGCCGTCGAGCGTAATCAAAAGATTTCTTGTACCAGATGGTGCCTTCGTAGAAGAAGAGTTGGTCCGACTGCGTGTTCCAATCGCCAGGCACCTGCAGGGATGCGGAACTGTCAAAGTCGTATTCGATCAGATCGCTTTTAGTCTTGGGCTTGGCGTTTTTGAAATAACCGTTGTCGAGTGGTTGATAACGGTAGTTGTAGAAGCCGGATTCGTATGGGTCAACGATCACTTGCCACTTGCCGTCGAGGCTGATTGTCTTTCGACCGTCGGTGTTTGCGATCAGGCCGATTTGCTGCGCGCGTACGGACGGGACCAACACGAGCAGAAATATTAGCCACAGATGAACACGGATTAACTGCACAGATTAAACACTGATCAGTGGCAGTGTGCGGTAGCGTTTGCCGGTTAGTCGCGCCAGCGCGTTGACGACTGCGGGCGAGATCACCGGAACTGGTGGTTCGCCGCAGCCGGTTGGCGCTTCCGCACTCGGCACGATGTGAACGTCGACGGCGACCGGCGCGTCGACGATGTACGGCGGAACATAACCGTCGAAGTTCCTCTGCTCTACCACACCATTCTTCAAAGTGATCGCGCCTTTCCCCATTAACTGCGTTAGACCAAAAGAGAGGCCCGCCTGAAACTGGCTCTCGACCGATAGGGGATTTACCGCGAGCCCGCAATCGACTGCAATCGTCGCACGATGAATCTTCGGACGCTTATTCTCAATCGAAACGTCAACCGCACACGCGACGCCCGTTCCGAAAGACTCATGACACGAAACGCCGAGCGCGTGTCCGCGCGGCAATTTATTACGCCAGGCAGCACTCGCTTTCTCGAGCAGCTCGAGCGGTCGCAAGAGCTTCTTCGCTTCCGGTTTGAGTAACTGGCGTCGATAAGCGATCGGATCCATTTTCGCGCGCGTTGCCAATTCGTCGATCAGCGTCTCCATCACAAACGCGGTGTGCGTGTGTCCGACCGAGCGCCACCAGAGCACGGGCACGTTCACCTTGGGATGATGAACTGAGATGTGAAGATTCGGAATGTTGTAGTGAGTGTCAGCGGCTCCTTCGACCGCCGTCTGGTCCACTCCGTTCTTGACTGCGAAGGACTCGAAAGGCGTGCCCATCAGTAACGACTGCCCAACCACCACGTGCCGCCACGCGACAGGCAATCCATTTGGACCAACACCGACTTCGATGCGATGAAAGTGCATCGGGCGATAGTAACCACCCTGCACGTCATCTTCGCGCGTCCAGACGAGTTTGACTGGAGTTCCCCGCAGGCGTTTCGCGATCACGGCTGCTTCGCGTTGGATGTGTGAATCAGTCACGGCGCGCCTGCCGAAGCCGCCGCCGGCCATCTCGGTATGAAAAGTGACCTGCTCGGGTTTCAATCCCAGTACTTCGGCGACAGCTGCCTGATCGACAGTCTGAAACTGCGAACCCGCCCACACCTCTGCGCGATCGCCATCGAAGCGCACAGTAGTGTTCAAAGGCTCCATCGGCGTATGAGCGAGAAACGGAAACTCGTATTCAGCAACGATCCGATTGCCCGCAGCGATCTTATCCATCGCGTTCGCGTCGCCGTTAGTGACCGCAACGTTGCCGGGCGTGCGTCCAAGTTGCCTGTACCTGGTCCATAACTCTGAGCTGTCAGCCGCTTCAACACCAGTGACGTCCCAATCGATCTTCAGCAGGTTGCGTGCCTGTCTTGCCGGCCAAAACTTGTCTGCCACGACTGCGACACCCGTACCCTTCGCGAGCGGGATCTCGAAAACTTCGCGAACGCCGTCGAAGCCGCGTGCTTCGTCGTCAACAACTCTCTTCACGCGCCCGCCAAAGACCGGCGG
>JADMIO011116477.1_pt1 | contig 30564 bp, 13 predicted proteins | sample 8958161 | NCBI WGS metagenome assembly JADMIO01 (sample SAMN16585339, study PRJNA669376) | soil metagenome | isolation source: Crop rotation soil | place: USA: Cullars Rotation, Alabama | collected 2011 | reverse complement strand
GCGACTTCAAGTCACGTGAATTCCAAGCTTCGGATCCCACTGTGCTGGAAAGTCCATGACTGCGGCAACGGCCGCCATGAATCCAGCCACCATCAGCGCTGCTCCCGCTCGAAGCGGTTCCCCCGTCACAGCCACATGAATCAAACACGCCACAGACGCCAGCAACGCCGCTGCCGCCGGCGCATGGGGATTCAAGACCGTAGCATATGAAAACATTCCACTGGCCAGAATCACTGCAAACGAGAGCCCCGATCGCCAGGATCGCGGCAATTCAAACGACCTTGCCATTCGATAAATCAAACCCGCTGAAGCCGCGACCGGAATCGTCACGGCGATAACGGTGAGCAGGTAAGCAACCCATGCCGCATTCTGATCCATCCGCAAACCAAGCCGATGCATCACCCAATATGGGCCGCTAAGGAGAACCGGAAATACGGGATTCGATTCGCGCATCGCCGGAAGCCGATCACGCGAAGGCCAGAGCCCGCCTTGCTCAACGTAAGCTTTGGTTTCCTCCAGACACCGGGATTCCTGTGCCGAGATTTCGGTGGGATGATGAAGCGGCCGCAGCAGAGGAAGCGCCAGCAGCAGAATCAAGATCGGAGCGGCCAGCGCCCACGGTCTGACATGAGGCTTTTTGGCAACGGCATTTGCCATGCGATCGACCGGCTCGGTTCAATACACCTTCAGGAACTCAACGTAATTCTGAATGATGCGATTTCCCAGACGCTCGTAGCGCGGATAGTACTTCTTCGTGTCCTGACGGAGTCGCTCCAGTCCATCGGCACCCAGCACCTGCTTGATTTCCGGCGAAGCATTGTTTGCGATGGCCTCGATGTCCGATTGAGTAAACTCGAAATGAAATTGGAATCCAAACAAACGATTTTTGAAGCGGAATGCCTGATTCTTGCAGGTGCGAGTCGTCGCCAGCAGCGAGTTACCCGTTGGCGGTGGCGGCGCCGGCGGCGGAGCGGGATTGGCCGGCGGGGGCAGCTTGGGAAGATCAAATGTATCAAAATGCCAGTGAAACATCGGCGCACCATCCATGACGCCGTAGAGAATTGGTTCAGTGCCGCCCGGGAACGGGAGATTGATTGGCCCCCAGCCGAATTCCGGCATCGACATCGGGGCATCTTCAGGCTTGCCACCGGGCTTAACATTGGGATAAACCTTTGCGCCAGCAGCATGGGCAAGCAGCTGGGCGCCAAGGCATAGCCCGAGCACCGGGCGGTCGTGTGCAATCATCCGTTTAAGCACTTCAAGCTCTCTGGTCAAATACGGAAACTTATTGTTTCCCAGATCGTTGACGCCCATCGGGCCGCCAAGGATCACAAGCACGCGGACTTCATCCAAATCGGTAGGCACTTCGTCGCCGGCGTAAAGATGCCTGATTTCAACCGGAATCCCGAAATCCCGGAAAATCGGAACGATCCTGCCGGCACTCTCGTACTGCACGTGCTGAAGAACAATCGCTTTGCTCATAAAGTCGTTTTCATGATCGGTTCGCACAGATGATTGTCAAGCGTGGACAATCACGCAAGCAGGCAAAGAAAAAGCCCACGGTCATGCCGTGGGCTTTATTCATTTTGCATTTGATCAAGGCAGTTAAGCCTTGCGGCGCCTGCGACCCAGCATCGCCAGGCCGCCTAGTCCAAGGATGGACAGGCTTGCCGGCTCGGGCACTGCTCCACTTGCCGCAATCGCACGACCTTTCTCCCAGGCAGCAGCGAAGTCCGCTCCATACATCGCCTGCAGCTGCGCAGGAGACACAGGCGTCGCATTGGGATTGTAGAACGTGGCCATTGCTGTCACATCGTCATCATCCACTTGACCATCGTAATCCATATCACCATAAGCCCACTGCGCTGTAGCTGCCTGCGTCTTCTTGTAATAGGTGACGATCGCTCCAACGTCCGTGTCATCCACGGTGCCATTCAGGTCCGTATCGCCGTTACGGGTGTATTTGATGATGATTGAGCTGGTCCCAACGGTCTGGCCACCAAAGCTAGTGTAGCCGCTGAAGGGCATATCGCTGACTTCAGCATAGCCCACTCCAAACGCAAAGACGTTGGAAGCTGCGGTGGAGGAGATGATGCCGCTGGTTCCGTTCCAGGTTTCGCCATTGTCATAGCCATCGGTGGCACCTCGGCCATTGATGATCGCCTGACGAACCGAAGCCACCGGAGTTGCTCCAGTGTAATTGAGCACCATTTTGTTGTTGGTGATGTCCAATCGGCCGGTGGCACCAAATGTCGGAGCGCTGGTGAGCACGACTGCCGTCGCGGGATTCGGTGACCCGGTGGCCACCTTCACAGTCCCACCATTTACCGCCAAGCCTCCAGGATTCAGAGTGCTGACCACCAAGGTACCTGCGCCCGCCTTGCTTAGCGTGCCTGGGCCGGTAATGGTTCCATTGATCGTGGAGTTGTTGGCCTGAGTATCGATCGTACCGCCTCCAGCATTCACTGTTACGGAGCGATTTGTGCTGATGCCGGCAGTGTGACTGAGCGTACCGCCGTTAAAGACGAGATTATTGTTAACGCTGCCGTCTCCGAGGTTATCGGTGCTGCCGACAAACACGGTTCCCGCATTGAAGGTAGTCGGGCCGGTGTACACATTTGTGCCTGACAGCGTCAAGTTCCCAGCGCCTGTTTTGGTCAAACCGGCGTCGTTGGTTCCACTGATGACGCCGGACATGATTGTTGAGCCGTTGCCGTCCGTCTGAATCGTTCGAGATGCGTTAGCCAGCGAAACAGATCCGGACAGCGTCAGGTCATTATCTCCAGTGATTCCGAGGTTGCTTCCAGAACCGAAGACAATCGTGTTGGCCAAGACGCGGTTGCCGCCAAACGCCGACAGCTTTGGCGCGCCGTTCGTCAGACCCAGAGTTATGACACCCGTGCCGAGCGGCCCGGATGTCGGCGCGTCGACCGGTCCCACCGAATCCACTGCCAGCCCGATGGTACCTTCATTCAACTGTGTCCCACCTGTGAATGTGTTTTGCGCATTCATCACGGTGGTTCCACCGGTGCCTGAAGAAACCGAGCGCTTGAAATCGCCGGTGCCCGAGATCACCCCGGAATATGTCTGAGGGGCTTGCAGATTGGTATTGAAGGAAGTGAATTCAACGGTGCTGTTCGTCGATCCGTTGGGCATGTCAATGGGGTTTGAAATCTCAAATCCACCGCCCAGGAACCGAATTCGAAGCTGATCCGTCGATTGGTCGCCGCCGTCATTGCGCAACGTCAGTGTTTGCGCACCAGTGAACGTAACGGGATTGTTGCTGCTGAAGTCAAAGTTCGGCGTGGAAGCCGTGCTGGTTGTTGTAATGGCGCTATCGGCCGTCAATTGTATCGGGTTGGCCAAATTAACGGTGCGCGTCGCGGACGTGTTCAAGGCACCGCCGTTGAGAATAATCTGGTTGGCTTCATTTCCGATCAAGCTGGAACCGCTGACCTGAAGGCGTCCGGCGTTGACCGTGACACTGCCCGTAAACACATTGGGATTGTTCGAAACCGTACCGGTGAATGCCAAAGTGCCGTTGCCGTTCTTGGTGATGCTTCGGCTGGGCGTGTCTTCGCGAACATCGGCAAGGCCTAGATTCGCCGCCCCGTTCACAGTGATGATTCGATCTGAATTCTTAATCGTTGCTGGTCCATTGAACGCGATCTGGCCAGGATTTGGACCGAAAAGCGAATCGTCCACGCTGAAGTCGGCATTGAGGCTGGCGGTGATTGCGGCAGGGACCGTGCGCCCGCCGGTGCCGGTATTGGAGAGGTTGCCGCCATTGATGGTGAAGGTGGCCGTGTTGCTCGAACCGCCTAAGGAGTTGGATCCGCCAATTCCAAGGGTCCCAGTGTTGAGCACAATTTCACCATTCCAGCCGGTGCTGGAACCGGACAAGGCCAGGCTCCCTGTGCCGTTTTTAATGAGTTTGCCGCTGGTAGTTCCGGTGAGCACGGAGGAATAGGTTTCATTGGCCGGCGCATTTAAAGTCAACGTCGCGTTTCCGATGGCGACAGTGCCGGCAGTACCCGAAATCGTGCGGATGGTTTCGTTTGCGGTATTGGTGTTCAGGTCGAAGGTAGAACCGGAGATCAGGAGATTAACCGCAGCGGTATCAGGTACCACGTTCGAAGCGCCAAGACGAAGCGCGCCGGCGGCGTTGAGGTTAATGTTTCCGTTGAAGTCGTTCGCCGTATTTGAAAGAACGATGACGCCGCCTGACGTATGCGCGCTGTTAACGAAGGGCGTTCCACCAACGTTAAGATCCCCGCCGGCGGAGCCAGTAATCTTTCCGCCGATGGTAATGATAATTGTATTGCCGGTCGCTCCGAAGAAAGCGCCTCCGGCATTGATCGTCACGCCGCGGTTGGTTCCAAGGTCATAAGCGGTCGTCGTGTTGCCACCAAAACCGCCGCCATCAAACGTGAAAAAGTCCTGAACAAAGCTGGCTGGTGTGCCCAGTCGACTGGGTGCAGCAGCGGTGAGCGCTCCGCCCTTGAGGACCCATTTGACAGTGCCGGCCTGGGAGGAGTTGTTCGTTTCCAGTCGGCCCACACCTTGCTTGGTAACCGTGCCCAGGAGCAGCGCAGTGTTCGTGGTTGTGCCGCTGGTATGGTTAATAATGTAACCCGCGTCAGCGCCGCTGAAGTTAATCGTGTTGTTTGTGGTTACGCCGTTGCCGTTTCCGATCGAGTAGGTGGCAGTGTTAAAGGTAATCTGATTGGCGGTGATAGTGCCGCCGAGAGAAACTGCGCCATTGGACGATTCGAAGACCGCGCTATCGACGTTGGCGTTGTTCCAAATCGTGGCGAAAGGACCGCCTGAAGTCGTACCCCAGTGGGCGACGCTCGTGTTCCAGGTTCCAGCACCGCCTTCGCTGGTTCCATTGCCACTCCAGAACAGTGTTGTGCCGCTCGCGCGTTGACTGACCGCGAAGCTTGCCAACGGAATGGCGAAGACGCTGGCAACAATTGGCTTAAGGTTGCGGCGTTTAATTTTATTGGTGGAAGTATGAAGAGACGACGACCCCGATTTGCTACCCTTAGACATACACTTTCTCCTATTTCCTTATGCGCAGGTTAAGCCGAGCACGGTACCCTACATCAAGTCTGAACTTTAACACAGGATGATAGCAAACACAAGTAAATCGCGAATTCGGGGTTGACAAGTCATAAGCTAATTAAATACAAGTACTTAAGATGCGCTAGGCGAGGGTGGAAAGTAGGACCAAATTGATGGTCAAGCAAATACAGCAGACGTTCCGGAGCGACTGAATCTTAATCGTAAAACCAGTTAAAAAAAGAAGTTACGGGCATTTCTGAGGCAAATCTTGAATTTCACTCGTCTTCGTATATTTACTTCCGAATTGCGCCCGAACTTGTCATCTAAATTCGCGCGTTTCGCATGGCTCTTGATCTTGATTGGCGTCGTATTGCGTGTCTGCCGTTTCATCGACGGCCGCGATCTTTGGTTGGACGAGGTATTTCTTGCGAACAATCTTGCTACCCGTACTTTTGCCGGACTTTTCCTGACGTTGGATTATCGCCAGGGCGCGGGAATCCTGTTTCTGCTGCTTTCGAAATTGTCGATCGTCGTGTTTGGGTCGTCTGAGCATGGGTTGCGCGTGGTGCCGCTGATGATGGGGATAGTTTCGCTGCCATTGTTCTGGGTGATTGCTCGACGAATTCTGAGTGATCGATCGGCGCTGATGGTGCTGGCGTTGTTCGCTGTCATGGAGCCGCTGATCTATTACTCGTCGGAAGTGAAGCAATATTCGACGGACGTGGCCTGCGCCTTGGGGATCATTTGGCTGACTCTGCGGGCACTGGAGCAGGAAGAAAGCTGGCGGCGATGGATCGAGCTCTGCGCGGCGGGGATTTTGGCAATCTTCCTTTCCCATCCGGCCGTCTTCGTGCTGGGTAGTTGTGGGTTGATACTTTTGCTGGATCCCCGGCGGATGCGACGCGTCTGTCTGATCGGGATAATCTGGGGGCTGGCGTTTTTCCTCAATTACTGGTTCTTCTTGAGGCCGCTCGAGAGCGATTCGGGATTGCAGATTCACTGGCAGGTTGGTTATCCGCCAGGATCCTTGGCGATTTTCAGCTGGTTGGCGGGACGTTTCCTGGAGGTATTCGGCGGGTATTCGACGATGTGGCTTCGGTTCTGGTCGATCGGTGGTTGGCCAGCGCGGGTGGCAGGCGGAGCTTGGGTTTTGGGGATGTTTGTGCTGGCGCTGAACAATGGACGAAAGCTGTTGCTGGTAGGGTTGCCGATTTTGCTGACGCTGATGGCGGCGGGACTGCGGAAGTATCCATTTGATGGCCGGCTGATCCTGTTTCTGGTGCCGCTGTTTTTGATCGGGATTGGGGCAGGATTGGACTGCATCTGGAAGGCAGGAGGCGCAGGCAAATGGATTGCTATCGTTATCTTTGCGGCAATGCTTCTGCCGTCGGCGGGAAGAGCGGGGGTGTTTCTGATTCGGCCGCCGGGCAGGGAGGAGATTACGCCGTTGATGGCACATCTTCAGGAGCACGCGCAGCCTGGAGATACCATATATCTCTATCACGCCGCCGACGCGCCTTATTGGTATTACTACAAGCAATTCAAAATTCCTGAAATGCAGGTAGTGATGGGGCATCGGCAGGAAAGCGATTCGCGTGCGTTCGAGAACGATGTGGCGGCGCTGATGGGGAAGAAAAAAGTCTGGGTGCTCTTCTCGCATGTCTGGATCGTTGACGGCGAAAGCGAACAAACCTCCCTCCTTTTGCTCATGAACCGCCAAGGCAAAGAGCTCGAATCCGTGCCTTCAACGGGGGCTGCGCTTTATCTTTACGACTTTTCAACTCGGTGACACGTTTGCACCTGGCGTCGCCTGTGGAAGGTTGGGCTTGATGTCGGCGTCGATCTTGCCGGTGGTCCAGTTCATGGCGGTCAGCAACAGGTTGAGATAATCGGTGCGTTGCCAGACATCTTCGCGATGGCCCATGGAGGTGTAGAAGACGCGGCCTTTGCCGTGCATGCGGGCCCACGTCTCCGGGTAGGGGGCGCGCTGGTACATCGGACCGGTCATGCCGGTGCAATCCTGGGCGAGAATGACGTGAAGATCGGGCGCGAAGTTTTTGAGTGAATACCATTCTTCATCGAACCGAGCGTTCATGAAGGCGCTGGCGGTGGGGAAATCGGGGTCGATTACTTTGAGCAGGGATTTCTGCTGAGCGCCGTGGATGATGAATTCGCCGCCGAGCATTTCAATGTAGGGATCGAACTGATCGTGCCCTTTGTCGTCGACGTCGCGGAAGAGATTTACTTTGCCTTTGACGTATGCCTGGCTGTGGAACGTGTCGGCAGCGGAGTGGATGCCGATGAAGCCTTTGCCGTTGTAGATGGCGTTGAGGAAAGCATCTTTGCCGCCGGGGGGCATGGGGGGTTCTGTCCAGAGCAGCTTGTCTGGATCGGGGATGTTCTTCTTGCCGTCGGGGCCTTTCTTCATCGCGTATTTGTCTGAAGGCTGAGTGAGATCGCCGGTGGTGTAGAAGACGAAGGCGTCGAACTGGTTGATATTTTCCGGCGAGAACATGTTGCCGTCTTTGGAACAGGTGATTTGGAAGCCGGATTTTGCGCCCAAATCGGAGAGGATCTGCTCGGCGTAGGCGAGTTTGGTGGGATTGTCGGCAGGGCGGGTGATGACGGAATGCTGGAAGCCGGAGGATTTGGTGAAGAAGAGGACGCGTTTGCGGGCATGGGTGCTGTTGGCGTCAGGATGGGAGGCGCAGCCGGTGAGTTGGTTGAGGGCTAGGGCGAAGGCACCCATCGCGGAGGCTTTGAGAACGTCGCGGCGATTGAAGTTGGTGTGAGTGCGTTTCATGGGTGGAAGTCTATGCCGGGTTGTGCGATGGGGGAATAGTTTTGAGTTCCTGGTTCCGAGTTCCGAGTTGGGAAACGGGGATTGGGTTTGATTTTGAATTTTTTGAATTCGCGAGTGAGGGAGTTGCGTTTTTGGAGTTGGAGAGCGATTTTGTTGGGTTTGAATGGGTTTGTTTTTCGACGAGAAGAGACCGCGAAGCGGCGAAGGCGCGAAGGACAACGCGAAGAGAAATGCGCTGGAGTGTTGCAGGACGTTGCATGGTGTTGCATTGATGTTCGCCGGTGAACATCCTTCGACGATGCTCAAGACATGTCCTTCGACCGGGCTGGGGGTAGACCCCTCGGCGATGCTCGAGACAGGCGGTTGGCTTCGTTTTGCACGTTTGGTGAAAAGCACCTTCAAAAGTGGGAAATTTCGGGAAGTTTTGGGAAGCCAACTTATTACCGAACGTTTGGCAGATTGCCTATTTTGACGTTGGGTTCGTTTTTGCGAATTTGAGTGCTCGGGGACCCATCCAGCGAGCTGGAAGGGCTTTGGACGCGAATTGTGGTGCATTTAGCTCCCCCTGATTTGGACGCGGGTATTGTACCAGAAACGGGGGTGGGGTTGTCAATTATAATGTTAGGGGAATGTCAAAAATAGTGGACAGTCGGCAGCTGGCAGTCGGAAGTGGGATGCGTGTCAAGGGAAATCTGGGCGGGTTTTTATTTTATTGTGGGATGGACCGCCTTTTCGCCTGTTGCGGTTGAGGACATGGTAGACGATGTCGCCTTCGGCGGCGCGTGTGGTTCGGGGCATAAACAGAGAAAAGGTGGATGTCACCTTTGGACTTCACGGGGCATAAACAGAGAAAAGGTGGATGTCACCTTTGGACTTCAAATGCACATGACAATCAATAAACCCGGCGTAATCGTCTTGCCGTCAAGATCGATTACGCGCGTCTCGGTCGCCTTTAATTTCAGTGCTTTTGCGTTGTCGTCAACCGCCAGAATCCGCCCGGCGCTAATTGCCATTGCCGCCGCCCGCCCGCGTTTCGGGTTTAAAGTCACCAGATTGCCGTTAAAAAGGATCAAATCGCAGTTCATAGGCTTCAAATGCCACCAATCAAGAAAAGAAAAAACTTGCAACCTGACCGCGGTCCTATTTAAACTACGTCAGTACACCTTTCTGATCAGGGAGCCAGGGTAGAAATGGGCAATCGCGTCGCAACCCGCCAACGAATTCGCCGTCGCCGCGCCCGCACAGTGCCGCTGGCCGAACCGATTGAGTCACGTCTCCTCCTGTCCACGTTCACCGTAACCACCACCGCCGATTCAGGAACAGGAAGCCTGCGCACCGCGATATCTTCAGCCAATTCCCATGCAGGCGACGATACGATTGTGTTTGATCCTGTTGTATTTGCTCCAGGCTCGCTTCATACGATCACCCTCACGACTAGCCAATTAAGTCTGACCGACACAGTCGGCCTGACAACCATTCAAGGCCCCGGCAGCGACGTCGTCGCCATCAGCGGAAATAATGCGCGTCGAGTTTTTCAGATTAATACAAATGTCTCCTGTCAGTTCTCCGGAATGACAATTACGGCCGGCTTGGCGCAGGGCAATGGCGCAACCAATTCCAACCTTGGCGGCGGGATTCTGAACCAAGGTACGCTGACTCTTTCTTCATGCAGTGTGACCAACAACGCGGCCAAAGCAGGCACGATGACGGACGCCAGCGGTGGCGCGCTCTACGTGCAGAACCAGAGTGGAATCGTCATCAGCGATTGTTCCTTTAGCAACGATAGCGCCGTCTTTGGGGGCGCAATCTATCTCGCAAAGGGCGGTTCCTTTAACAATTGCACGCTCACTGGCAACTCAATTTCTGGAAGTTCCCGGCTGGCCTCGGCAATTTATACAACCGGGGGCAGCATCAGTATTGTGGGGTGCACGTTGTCAGGAAATACAGGTGGCGTGGCGATCTACGCGTCAAGTACCAGTGCGAGCTTTCAGAATTCTTCGATCAACTCAAACCAAGGTGGAGTTAGTTTTGCGTCTAATGCCAGCGCGATAATTTCGTTTGATACCTGCACCTTTGTCAACACGGGTTGGGCGATCTACTGTCCTTCGGCAAAAAGTCTGTCCGTCGCGAATTGCACGATTAGTGGCAACTCTGTAACAAATTCACCTGGCGGCGGAGGGATCTATTGCCAGGGTGTCAAGACCTTTACCCTTACCAACACCAGTCTCCTCCAGAATTCAAGCCAGACCGCCGGCGGCGCCCTCTACATGATCGATACTTTCGCGACAATCAGCTATTGCACTTTCTCGGGAAATCTCACGAATAACGCAAATGGCGCTGCTCTTGTAACTGACACCTCCGGATCATTTCATACCGGTTCACTCGCCCTCTCAAACTGCATCTTCTCGGGCAACGTAGCAACCCAGGGAGGCGGGGGCGCAATCCTGAATGGCCTCAACTACGGGCAGACGCCCATCACGATTGATCAATGCACGTTTTCCGACAATCAAAGCGATCTACCTGGCGGCGCAATTGAATCGTATTTAATTCCCGCGTCTGGCCTGGTGAACACGATCACAATCACGAATTCCAGTTTCATCCACAATACTTCGGTGTATGCCTATGGCGGCGCCATTTTCAGTAAATACCAGACGATTGTGCTAACGAATTGCTCATTCCTGAACAATCAAACCCCTGGCAATAACGTCGGCGGTGGGGGCGCAGCCGTCTATATGAACCCTGATACATTTACAATCACCGGTTGTGCTTTTTCGGGAAATGCTGGCACTTTGAATATCTTACGGGGGGATAACACCGGTGGAGGTGCTATCACAGCCATTGGCTCCAACGGGACAATTTCGAATTGCACGATCGACGGCAATTCTTCGGCAGGCAACACTGGAGCTGGTGGAGGAATATTCTTTTACAATACGACTGCCGCTATTGCCTCTTGTACCGTGGCGAACAATTTTTCGACGGGTGTCTCGTTCTTTGCGAACGTTTTTGGAGGCGGGATTACGGTTATCGGCACAGGTACTGTCACGCTCTCCAACAACCTTATCGCAAACAATACTCAAAGCATAAACCGAGGTCCTGATCTGTTCGGAAACGTATCAACTTTAAGCTCTCACAATCTTATCGGAATTCTCGATTCGTACTCCTCAGGCATCACCAACGGTGTCAACGGCAACCTCGCTGGCACCAGCGGCTCTCCTCTCAATCCTCAAATCGGCACGCTCTCCAGCAACGGCGGGCCGACCCAAACGATTCCGCTTTTGGCCAATTCTCCCGCGCTCAATGCCGGTGATAATTCCGCGGCCACTGCTGCCGGACTGACGACCGATCAGCGCGGCTCGGCGCGGTTTGTTGGTCCTGTCGACATTGGCGCTTATGAAATGGCCGCCACGCTGTCTGCTGATCCATCCGACAATACGAAGACCGCGCTCTTCCTCGGCGGGTCTGCTTCCTCAGATACGTTTACGACCGGCGCATCCGGCGGCAATCTCCTGATCACCATCGCCGGCCTAATCAACGAAACGTATTCGTTCCCCGTTGCGAGCATCACTGGCAGTCTGAATATCACGGCCCTCGGATCCGACGACACGCTTCGCATGACTAATGGCGCCGCATTAAGCTCGGGCGCGATCTCCAGCGTTGAATCCATGGACCTCCAAACCGGTTCCTCGCTCAAACTCTCGTCCAGCCTCGGCCTGAAGACATTGTCGATCGATAACGCGTCGCGTCTTGATATCGCAAGCAATTCGGTCGTCATCAATTACACCGGCGCAAGTCCTGTCAATATGATTCGCCAGTATCTGATCAACGGCCGCGCCGCGACGGATGGATTTGATAATGGAGAAACCTGGAATGGGGCGTCGGGCATCAGTTCATCCGTCGCCGCTCAAAACGTGTTCCAATTCGGCATCGGCTACGCAGAGAACTCAGATATGCCGTTTAGTGTTTACACGTCCTTTGCCGGGCAGTCGGTGGGCTCGTCTTCGATCCTGATCAAATATACGCGCAATGGCGATACGGACTTAAATGGCGTGGTAGACGACACGGATGTCGGTGCAATCGTCACGTATTACAAGAAGACCAATCCTTCCTCAGCGCAGTGGGCTTACGGCGACATGGATTACGATGGGCAGGTGGATGACGACGATGTCACCGCGATGGCGACATTTTATAACCCCAATGCCATGCCTGTTTCGCAGGCGTTCAGCGCTCAGCCGATCTCTTTTCCATCCGCCCCTGGCGATTTGATTACCAACGAGATTTTCGGCGCTGCTCCGTCGCTGTTTGCTTAACAAGCGGACACCGAAAAGGTGGCATCCATGTGACATCCGCCTTTGTCAGGGGGTTGCGCTCCATTTTCCTTGGCCTTGCTGAAATCGAGCGAAGGGCAAGAACTGAATCTGCGCAGGTGTTCAGCCCGGGGGAAGATTCATCCGGAGGCTTGGCGGACGGAGTAATCGAAGAGGCAGCGCCATTCGATTTGTTGGAGTGAGACCGCTAAGCGGTATTGATCCGTGTGGGGGTTTGTGTGGGATTGCTGGGCGAAATCTACGAAGGCGTCGGGGTTGAAGCCGGATTGGGTGATTCGGAGGATCGTTTTGTCGGCGGGTAGGGTGGAGACGAAGGTGTTGACCTGGGCAGCGATGATGGGGAGGGCGGGGTGGTTCTGGCAGCGGGCGTACCAGTATTTGCTGTTGGCAAAATCGCCTTCGCGGCGGTGCATGATGGCGTGCCAGAATGAGCCAGTCGCGGTGGAGATGGACTGGGAGATGGTGTGGGATTCATCGAGGCAATCGTGCCAGAGATAGAGTGCGGAGAGAATGCATCTTGCTTCGGATTCATCTTTGATGGGGACGGAAAGTAACTGCTTTGGTGTCACGTCTTTGAGCACTTTTCGTATTTCGTCGGATCCGGAGCCGGCGGGCACGAGTTTGGTGTAGGCGGCAGGGGAGTTGAAGCGCAGGATCTGCCGGGCCAGATCGGAGAGCGGGTCGAGGGATTGGTCAAGAGAAATCTGGGGAAGCATGAGATGGTATCGGTTTATCGGCACGACGTTTACAGCAGGCAAGTTGCGTTATCAAGTGAAAAACGAGAAAGGACTCAATTATGTATTGCAGAGCATTGGCAGTGGCGACGCTGGTTGGAGTGATGGCCGGATGTGCAAGCTCGGGAGTGGAGACAACGGAGCGGAGCCCTGAGGCGCGGCTGGCGGCTTATGCGGCTTCGACGCATTACCCATCGAATCTAAAGACGAGCAGCGATCTGCATCTGGCGGTGATGATGAGTCGACCGAACGGCACGATCCGGGTGGTGAATTTTTCAGAACGGCCAGTGCGGGATGCGAATGTGTGGATCAACAAATCGTTTGTGCATCACGTGGAATCGATCCCTGCGAATGGGTACGTAACGTTGGATCGGACGGACTTTTATGACGGAGTAGGTAACAATTTGTCGAATCTGGCGACGGCGGTAAACCAGGTTCAGGTGCAGTCGGGTCAGAATTTATATGACACGATGGGACCGGTTTATGAGTAGTAGAGGAGATTTGCTCAATAAAAGTCGGCCGAAGGTCCGATAAATAGCAGGAAGCGGGATTCAGGAAGAGCCCGCTGGTTGTAACTGCTATTTACAGACGAGGCTGCAATGATTGGGCGAAGTAATCGGCTGGGGATGCTGGGAATTGGTCTGGGAATGATGCTGGCGGCGGGTTGCACGTCGAGGCCGACGTTGATTCCGAATATCGATCCGCAGTTGCGCAAGACATCGGCGCAGTTTGCCGCGGACTCGGCAAAGCGTTTTCCGTTTAAGGCGGATACGCCCAAGGGTGAGCCGATGACGGTCCGGGCGCAGGTGGATTACACGATGAAGATCCTGGATGTGGCGAATCTGACCAAGGAAGATTGGACGGATGTCGAGGTGTGGGCAAACCGGAAGTACGTGGTCTTCATTCACGATTGGAAGGCGACAGATAAGAATTTGAAGCGCCTCGCGTTTGAGATGATGTTTGATGAGAACGGAAATTATTTCCCCACCGACAATAGCAAGATCCGGATTACGCAGGTGGAGCTGATTAAGGATGGGAAGTTGTATGATGTGCCGGTGAGATTGACGGATTGAGCGTTCATTGGCCGCGACAAAAAGTATTTCTCAATGCCCCGCATTTATGCGCGGGGCATTCCTTTTTTTGATATCCGCGAATGTCCCTGCAAATGAGGTTTCGATGTAATGAATAGGGGGGCGGATATTTATTTCCACCCACGAATGGAGGCTGGCGACTTTTATTTCTCGGCGGCGATCGGATTTTCGAGGGTTCCGATTTTTTCGATTTCGAGTTTGAGACTGTCGCCGGGTTTGAGCCAGACGGGTGGGGTACGGGCGAAGCCTACGCCGTGGGGGGTGCCGGTTAGGATGATGCTGCCGGGGCGGAGGGTGAGGGTTGAGGAGAGGGATTCGATGAGGGTGGGGACGTCGAAGATCATGTCGTTGGTGTTGTAGTCCTGCATTAGTTCGCCATTGAGCGTGGTTTTCAATTGGAGCGAATTGGGATTGGGGATTTCGTCTTTGGTGACGATGCACGGGCCGATGGGGCAGAAGGAATCGAAGGATTTTCCGCGGGCGAATTGGCCGCCGCCGAGGGCTTTGTCGCGTTGCCAGTCGCGGGCGGAGACGTCGTTGGCGATGGTGTAGCCGAAGACGTAGTCGAGCGCCTTTTCTTTTGAGACGTGCTTGGCGGCCTTGCCGATGACGACGCAGAGTTCGCATTCGAAATCGATCATGCTTGAGCGCTTGGGGATATAGATGGGATCGAAAGGGTTGTTGAGCGTGTTGCTGGATTTGATGAAGAGCATGGGATTGACGGGGATGGGGGAGTTGGATTCGGCGGCGTGTTTGCGGTAGTTCAGGCCGATGCAGAGAATGTCGGTGGGGATGAGGGGGGCGAGGAGTTTTTCGATTTTGAGTTTTTCGTTCGTGACTTTGCATGAGGTGAAGAGATCGCCTTCGATGCGGTAGGCGGTGGTGGAGTCGATAGGCTCGCCGAGGTGGATCTGGTTGTCGCTTTGGAAGCGGATGATTTTCATAAGTGGATGGAGGGTAAGGCGGGGGGACGTTCTAGGCAATTGATGCAAAAATGAATATGATCGGGCGGAAAATCCGGGCCATTAGCTCAGTTGGCTAGAGCGGCGTCTTTACACGGCGAAGGTCGGGGGTTCAAGTCCCTCATGGCCCATGAGAACACTCCTTTATGGACTTCAATCCTCTGAACTATCCGCGCATTTGGCGTGTTCCGGAATACATCAGCAGTGATTCGGGATGGGTAGAGCATATTCCGTTCGCGTTTTTGATGGTGGAATTGCTTCGGCCGGGGCGGATTGTTGAACTGGGGGCGTTCAGAGGGGATTCGTATTGCGCATTTTGCCAATCAGTAAAGGAATTGAATCAGGCAACGCAGTGCGTGGCGATCGATACGTGGGAGGGGGATATCCACCTGGGGAAATTGGGACCGGAGATTCTGACGAACCTGAAACAGTATCACGATCCGAGGTATGGCGCTTTTTCGAAATTGATTCAATCGACATTCGATGCAGCGCGCGATTCATTTGAAGATGGAAGTATCGATCTGCTGCATATCGACGGGATGCATACGTATGAAGCAGTCAAGCATGATTTTGAGACTTGGCGCGCGAAGATAAGCGAGAGGGGAGTGGTGCTGTTTCATGACACAACCGAGCGGAAGGAGAATTTCGGTGTGTGGAAATTCTGGGAGGAGATCAGCGCGGGGTACCTGAGTTTCAATTTTCTTCACGGCCATGGGCTGGGAGTGCTGGCGGTGGGGAAGGATGTGCCGGCGGATGTGACGGGCTTTTTGAAGTTCGCGGGTGAACATGCGGAGGCGGTTCGAGGTTTTTTCGCTGAAGCAGGGAGGAAGGTCGATTATTTTCGAACGGCCGGGACGTTGCTGCAGTTGTTACACGGCCAGCAGATGATCGTAAACGAATGGAAGCAGTTGACGGGCCAGGCGATCGATCGGAGTTTTCAGACGCTGAGCCAGGCGATGCATGCGCCGATCCGGTTTGCGTATCAACTGTCGGAGGAGATAGGAAGGCTGGCGAGTGATGATCTGCAACTGCGGCAGATGATCGGGAAAATGCGTCAGGAGAAGGGCGGCGGGGCGTGAGAATCAGCTCAAGTAGAGCCGGAGTAGAAGTGGCAGCCGCTCACACAGACCAGTGGCAACTTCGCGGCTGATATTGGCTTCTTCGAGCTGATCGTCCGTGAGTTTCTGCGAATTGCAGGTGAGCGGAATGCCGACTTTTGCTTCGCAGCAGAGTGTGTCGGCGATGTAGAGAAGATTGCAGGTGGCACGATGCGCTTCGGGGGCTTCCGTCGGTTCATGATGCCAGCGGATGGCGGCCTGAAGGTGCTCGGGGAAACGCCAACTCGCCGCGAGACGCTCGCCGAGCTGGGCGTGCGAAAAGCCAAAGACCTGGTATTCATATTCTTCAAATGGCGAATCCTGATCTTCGTCGGCCCGGGTGAACATGTCCGTCGCCTTGGCGACTTCCGATTGGCACGCTAACAGCAGCGCCAAGTCGTGCAACATGCCGGCCAGGAACATTTCTTCCGAATCGCCGCGCTGCGATTTGATCGACAGCTCGCGCGCCAGGATCGCGACGCCCATGCTGTGATCCCACAGATTGCGGGCATCGTATTTTCCAAACTTGACGGCCTTGCACATCGTTCCCAGGCTCGCGGAGAGAGCCACTTCCTTGACGGCCTTCATTCCCATGAATGCCACGGCGCGATCCAGACGCGTGATTTTTGTTTCCAGCGCATAGTAAGCGCTGTTAACGGCTTTCATAATCCGCCCGGCCAGTGCCGCGTCCTTCGAGATCACATCTAATAATGTATTGATGTTGCAGTTCGGATCATTCGTCATCCGGATGATGCGCGTGGTGTTCTCCGGCAGTGCATTCACCATCTGATGCTTTGAAAGAAACGCATCGATCGCCGGCGTCGGATCGACGCGAACTTTTTCCGCAACCTTAGATGATTTGAATAATCCAAACATGGGTCTTTTTTTTTCGGAGTTGTTAAAGGACTCCGTACCTGCATATCGGCAAAACTGGGGAACGCCTGAGTCTTTTTCCAAGCAAGAAAATGAGGATGAAAGCAACATTAATAGAGGAATCACCTGATCGGTCAACGCCCATTGAACACCGATTATTCGGACATCGTCCGATAGTGCGGGAATCTGCACTGCACCAAATCATGTCGTCCTTAACGATCATGCAATTTATGCCTGCGTGTTGGTTAACTCACCCTTCTATAAGGTCGATGCTCGATGGGGTACGTCAGGCAGCGACCTCACACGGGAGATGCCGCCAAAGGCATCGGGTAGAGGAAGCCGCCAAACGTATTCCGGGTTGGAGAATAGTTTGGCTAGGCGATTTTTCATTCGCTTGTTGCATCGCGTCTTTCCGCGGCCGATTCCGCGCCGTCGAGACCTTCGCGACAAACGCGCGCTCTTCCTGCCACAGGAGCCGCGAATCATGTTCTCGGCGGCGCCTGCACCGATCGTGCATCCGCCGCTTGAGGCGCACGGCGCGATCCAGGTCGCGCTCATCGACAGCTCCCTGCCCAAATCCACCGTCCTCCAGCAGGCGCTCAATCACGGCACACGCACCTTTGTATATAACAGTCAGACCGAGTCAGCCGACGAAGTTCTCAATCGCGTTACATCCTGGGCGCAAGAATCCGGGACCTCGATCCGCTCTCTCTCCATTCTCTCGCGCGGCACGGCCGGTAAATTCGCGCTCGGCAATGAGCTGATCTCCAGCTCCAATCTCAATGAAACATCCAGCGCCTGGCAGGATCTAAGCCACGTTCTGGCGCGCGGCAGCAGCATCAATCTGTTCGGAAGCAACCTGGCCGATTCGCTCGGCACAGGCCGGACGCTGATGACTGAACTGTCGAGCATGACCGGGGCGCGCGTCTTTGCTTCCACCGATACCACCGGCTTCGGAGGCAACTGGCGTCTGGAAGCATCAACAGGCTCGCGCTCCGCCTGGAAGAGTCCCTTTAGCCAGCACGACCTGGTTCACTGGGATGATACTCTCTCGATCGATACACCAGCTCAGCAGACCAATGCTCCGGCCCAGATCGTCCTGGTTGACACCAAGCTCGCCGACGTCTCGACCCTCGAGAAAGCGGTTCTGCCTGGCAATATGGTTTTTGAATACGATGGCTCAGCCGAATCGGCCGACGAAGTTCTCTCGCGGCTGATCGACTGGTCCAAGGCCAACGCCACCCAGATTCAGTCGATCTCGATCCTTTCCCACGGTTCGGCCGGCGGATTCGAACTCGGCAATCAATGGGTCACGACGTCCACGCTGAATCAAACATCCCTGGAATGGCAGGAACTCGGCACGCACATGGTCGCCGGGGCGAGCATCGATCTGTATGCGTGCGATGTCGCGGCGGCGGGTGGCAGCGGGCAGATTCTGATCAATGATCTATCGCAATTGACAGGTGCGAGGGTCTTCGCATCGACGGACCTGACAGGTAAGGGCGGGGACTGGATACTTGAAGCGCAATCATCAAACGGATCTGTCGCGCTCGATTCCGACGCTACATCGCCATTCGATCTTAAACTCCTTTCCAATTACAGCGGGACGCTTGGTAATCCGAGCATGACCACGACCGGCACGACGCTGGCATATACCGAGAACGATGCGGCCACGGTGGTCGATCCGGGATTGACCGTGAACGCCAGCCCGAACAATCTCAGCTCCGCCACAGTCACCATCTCCGCCAACTATGTGAATGGCGAAGATACCTTGGGATGGACGAATCAGTTCGGCATCACCGGGAGCTGGAATGCGACTACAGGCGTTCTGACGCTGTCCGGCAGTCCGACGGGAACCAACGACGTCGACTACCAGGCCATTCTGCGATCGGTCACGTACGTCAATTCCAGCGACAATCCGAGCACGTCTACGCGAACAATTTCGTTTCAGGTGACAGGCAGCGGTGGAACGTCTACAGCTAAGACGCGAAACATTTCAATTACAGCCGTCAACGATGCGCCGACGCTGTCTTCGATTGAAGGATCCGCGCTAGCGTATACCGAGAATGACGCCGCCACCGCTGTTTCCTCCACGATCGTGCCGGCCGATGTTGATAACGCCAACTTGGCTTCAGCGACCGTCCAGATCACCGGCAATTATCAGTCTTCCGAAGATTTGTTGTCATTCACTAATGCCAATGGCATTACCGGAAGCTGGAATTCGGGCACCGGTACGATGACCCTCACCGGCAGTGCCACGATCGCCAATTATCAGGCCGCGTTGCGATCCGTGCTCTACACCAACAGCAGTGACAGCCCCAATACCAGCGCGCGAACGGTCACGTTCATCATCAATGATGGCGCGCTCAATAGCAGCAGTGTGACGCGAAATATAAACATCACGGCCGTGAATGATGCGCCGACAATCACCAATGGCGCGACCGTCACCCTCACCGGTACGGATGAGGACACCACATCCAGCGGCACGCTCGTCAGCAGCATTCTGACCACGGTCTCCTGGGCGGACGCTGATAGCGGCGCGGTAAAAGGAATCGCAGTTACGAGCACCAGCGCCAACGGCACATGGCAATATTCCACGGACGGTACGACCTGGGCCGCGTTCGGATCGGTTTCCAGCACGAATTCGTTGCTGCTGACTTCGACGACGCAGGTCCGTTATGTCCCGGACGGCCGCAACGGCGAAACCGCGACTTTCGCTTTCAAGGCATGGGATCAGACAACTGGAACTGCCAGCACGAATTCCACGCCTGGCTATGCCAGCACCGCTTCGAGCGGTGGAATAACTGCCTTCTCCAGCAACTCATCCACTGGATCGATCACGGTCACATCGGTGAACGATGCGCCCACGATCACCAACGGCGCGACCGCGACATTGACCAGCACAGACGAAGATACGACCAGCGGCGGCACGACGGTCAGCACGATCCTCACCGGAGTTTCATGGGCCGACGTCGATACCGGCGCTTCAAAGGGAATTGCCGTCACTAGCAAGAGTGGCAATGGCACGTGGCAGTATTCAACGGACGGAACGACATGGGCCGCTTTCGGAAGCGTCTCGGCAACCAACGCGCTGCTCTTGACTTCCGGCACGCAAGTCCGCTACATCCCGGATAGTCAAAACGGTGAAACCGCGACGTTCGGCTTCAAAGCATGGGACCAGACCACAGGCACCGCCAGCACCAATGGCACGCCGAGCTATGCGAATCCAGGTTCGGGTGGAACGACCACCGCGTATTCGAGCAATTCGGCAACGGCGTCAATGACGATTACGTCGGTGAACGACGCGCCGACAATCACCAATGGCGCGACCGTCACGCTGACGGGCACGGATGAAGATACCACGAGCAGCGGAACAACGGTCAGCTCGATTCTGACGACTGCATCCTGGGCCGACGTTGATACGGGCGCGGTCAAAGGAATTGCCGTAACGAGCAAGACTGGAAACGGAACCTGGCAGTATTCGACAGACGGAACGACCTGGGCCGCGTTTGGTGCGGTTTCGAGCACGAATGCGCTGCTCCTGACGTCGACGACACAGGTGCGATATATCCCGGATGGCAACAACGGCGAAACCGCGACGTTCGTGTTCAAGGCATGGGACCAAACGACCGGCACCGCTAGCACGAATTCGACGCCGGGCTATGCCACCACCGCATCCAGCGGCGGCACGACTGCGTATTCCACTAATTCATCAACCGCGTCCATAACTGTGACGTCCGTGAACGACGCACCGACGCTCACGAATGGCGCGACCGTGACGCTCACTGGCACGGATGAAGATACGACATCCAGTGGCACGACGGTGAGCACGATCCTAAGCGGCGCTTCGTACGCGGATGTGGATACCGGCGCGTCCAGTGGCATCGCGGTCACCAGCAAGAGCGGCAACGGCACGTGGCAATACTCCACGGATGGCACGACCTGGACCGCCTTCGGCGCGGTCTCCAGCAGCAGTGCGCTGCTGCTGACATCCACAACACAGGTCCGCTACATCCCCGATGGCAACAATGGCGAAACCGCAACCTTCGGCTTCAAGGCGTGGGATCAGACGACTGGTACTGCGAGCACCAACGGTTCGCCGTCTACGGCCAATCCGGGCTCTGGCGGAACAACGACTGCGTATTCGAGCAACTCGGCCACCGCATCAATGACGGTGACGTCGGTGAACGATGCCCCGACGATCACCAATGGCGCCACGGTGACGCTGACGGGGACGGATGAAGATACCACCAGCTCTGGAACAACGGTCAGCAGCATTCTCACTACCGCATCCTGGGCGGACGTGGATACGGGCGCGAGCAAAGGGATCGCAGTTACGAGTAAGACCGGCAACGGTACCTGGCAATACTCAACAGATGGTACGACCTGGGCCGCCTTCGGCGCAGTTTCCAGCACCAACGCGCTGCTCCTGACTTCAACGACTCAAGTTCGTTACATCCCCGATAGTCAGAATGGTGAAACGGCCACGTTTGGATTTAAGGCGTGGGACCAGACAAGCGGAACGGCCAGCACGAATTCAACACCGGGATATGCCACCACGGCCTCCAGCGGCGGCACCACCGCGTTCTCGAGCAACTCGGCGAGCGCCTCGATGACGATCACAAGCGTCAACGATGCCCCTACGATCAGCAATGGCGCAACCGTCACGCTTACGGGAACCGATGAAGATACGACCAGCGGTGGCACAACCGTCGCCAGTATACTCACCACCGCTTCATGGGCTGATGTCGATACCGGCGCGAGCAAAGGCATCGCAGTCACCAGCAAGAGCGGCAACGGTACATGGCAATATTCGACCGATGGTGTGACGTGGGCCGCCTTTGGCGCGGTTTCGAGCACCAATGCGTTGCTCCTGACTTCAGGCTCCCAAGTCCGTTATGTTCCCGATGGTCTCAATGGAGAAACTGCGACCTTCGGTTTTAAGGCATGGGACCAGACGAGCGGAACGGCCAGCACTAATTCCACCCCTGGCTACGCGACCACCGCCTCCAGCGGCGGCACCACCGCTTTCTCAAGCAATTCCGCCAGCGCCTCAATGACGATTACATCCGTCAATGATGCCCCCACGATCAGCAACGGCGCAACCGTTACCCTTACCGGCACCGACGAAGATACCACGTCAAGCGGTACGACCGTGAGCACGATTCTCACAGGCGCGTCCTACGCCGATTCCGATACAGGAGCTTCCAGCGGCATCGCCATCACCGGCAAGACTGGGAATGGCACTTGGCAGTATTCAACCGATGGCACGACGTGGACGGCGTTTGGAACTGTCTCATCCTCCAGCGCTCTGCTCCTGACCTCAACGACGCAGGTTCGATATATCCCTGACGCGCATAATGGCGAAACCGCCACCTTCACGTTTGTTGCGTGGGATCAGACCACCGGCACGGCGAGCACGAATGGATCGCCGAGTACAGCAAACCCGGGATCTGGCGGAACCACCACCGCATACTCCAGCAGCTCGGCCACTGCCTCAATGACGATCACGTCAGTAAATGATGCGCCGACGATTACCAACGGTGCGACCGCGACACTTACTGGTACAGACGAAGACACGACGTCCAGTGGAACGACTGTCAGCACGATCCTCACCGCCGCCTCATGGGCCGACGTCGATACCGGGGCGGTCAAAGGCATCGCGGTTACTGCCAAGACCGGCAACGGCACGTGGCAATACTCAACCGACGGCACCACTTGGACCGCCTTCGGTACAGTGTCTTCCAGCAGCGCCTTGCTGCTCGATTCTGGCACACAGGTGCGCTACATCCCCGATGGCAACAATGGCGAGACTGCAACGTTCACCTTCAAGGCGTGGGACAAGACCACTGGCTCGGCCAGCACCAATGGATCCCCAAGCACGGCGAATCCGGGATCTGGCGGGGGCACGACTGCTTACTCCAGCAACTCCGCAAGCGCCTCGATGACCGTCACGAGTGTGAACGACGCGCCGACGATCACGAATGCCGCCGTCGTGCCTTTGACATCGACCGACGAAAATACAGCAAGCAATGCTTTCGGCGCCAATACCACTGTCGGGATTGCCGGCTGGGCCGACGTCGACACCGGCGCGACGATGGGAATCGCCATCACCGGCAAGACCGGCAACGGAACCTGGCAATTCTCAACCGACAACGTCACCTGGACCGCCATCGGCGCGGTCTCCAGCAGCAACGCCTTGCTCCTTGCTCCCAGCTCCTACTACCGCTACGTCCCCGACAGCCAGAACGGCGAAACCGCGACAATCAGCTTCGTCGCCTGGGACGGGACGACCGGCACTGCCAGCACCAATGGTTCCGCCTCTTATGCCGACCCCGGTGCTGGCGGCGGCACGACGGCGTACTCTTCTCAATCCGCCTCCGCCTCGATCACCGTCACCAGCGTCAATGACGCGCCCACGATCACCAACGGCGCGACCGTGACGCTGACGGGCACGGATGAAGATACCACGAGCAGCGGAACAACGGTCAGCTCGATTCTGACGACTGCATCCTGGGCCGACGTCGACACCGGCGCGAGCAAAGGCATCGCCGTCACCAGCAAGACCGGCAACGGTACCTGGCAATACTCCACGGATGGCACAACCTGGACTGCCTTCGGTTCAGTCTCTTCATCCAGCGCATTGCTCCTGACTTCCACAACCCAGGTTAGCTACATCCCCGACGGCAACAACGGCGAAACGGCGACCTTTGCATTCAAAGCCTGGGATCAAACCACCGGCGCCGCCAGCACCAATGGTTCTCCGTCCACGGCCAACCCCGGCGCCGGCGGCGGCTCGACCGCATACTCCACCAGCTCGGCCACCGCGTCGATGACGATTACATCCGTCAATGATGCCCCGACGATCAGCAACGGCGCAACCGTCACACTCACCGGCACCGACGAAGATACAACCTCCAGCGGCACGACCGTCAGCACGATTCTCACCGGTGCGTCATGGGCCGACGTCGACACCGGCGCAAGCAAAGGCATCGCAGTCACGAGCACGACTGGCAACGGCACGTGGCAATATTCAACCGACGGCTCGACCTGGACTGCATTCGGGTCCGTCTCCTCATCCAATGCATTGCTGCTCGCATCAGGCACGCAGGTTCGCTACATCCCCGATGGTCAGAACGCTGAAACCGCAACCTTTGGTTTCGTCGCGTGGGATCAGACAAGTGACAGCGCCTCTGCTAACGGCGCGGCCTCCTACGCCGACCCAGGTTCCGGCGGAACCACCACCGCTTACAGCACCCAATCCGCGACCGCTTCCATCACCGTTACAGCGGTCAACGATGCCCCGACAATCAGCAACGGCGCGACCGTCACGCTCACGGGCACTGACGAAGATACAACGTCGAGCGGCACGACGGTCAGCACGATTCTCACCGGCGCGTCATGGGCCGACGTCGACAGTGGCGCCGTCAAGGGAATCGCGGTTACCGGAAAAACAGGCAACGGAACATGGCAATATTCGACGGACGGCACCACTTGGGCCTCCTTTGGTTCCGTTTCATCCTCCAGCGCCTTGCTGCTGACCTCAGGCACGCAGGTCCGCTACGTTCCAGATGCTGCGAATGGCGAGACCGCGACATTCACATTCCAGGCATGGGACCAGACCTCCGGCACCGCCAGCACGAATACCACGCCCGGCCACGCGGATGCAACCGTCAATGGCGGAACGACCGCCTTTTCAACCAGCTCCGCAACTGCATCGATGACGATCACATCCGTCAACGATGCTCCGACAATCTCTAACGGCGCAACAGTCACGCTCACTGGGACGGATGAAGATACAACCAGCTCAGGCACAACCGTCAGCACGATCCTGACGGGGGCTTCATGGGCCGACGTCGACAGCGGCGCGCTCAAAGGAATCGCAGTCACCAGCAAGAGCGGCAACGGTACATGGCAATATTCGACCGATGGCACGACGTGGACTGCCTTTGGCGCGGTTTCTTCCAGCAGTGCACTGCTGCTCGATTCGGGCACGCAAGTGCGCTATATTCCCGATGGAAACAACGGCGAAACCGCAACTTTCGGCTTCGTCGCGTGGGACCAGACAACAGGAACCGCCAGCACCAACGGATCCCCCAGCACCGCCAATCCCGGTTCCGGCGGTGGCACGACCGCCTACTCTTCTCAATCCGCGACCGCATCGATGACCATCACGGCCGTCAACGACGCTCCCACGCTCTCCAATGGCGCGACGGTGACGCTGACCGGCACCGACGAAGATACCACGTCAAGCGGTACGACGGTGAGCTCAATTTTGACCAGCGCCTCGTACGCCGACGTCGATACCGGTGCTTCGAGCGGAATTGCGATTACCGGAAAAACCGGCAATGGCACCTGGCAATATTCCACCAACGGCACGACGTGGACGGCCTTCGGAACCGTCTCCAGCAGCAGCGCTCTGCTCCTGACCTCCACCACACAGGTCCGCTACATTCCCGATGCACACAACGGCGAAACGGCGACCTTCACATTCGTCGCATGGGATCAAACTACTGGCACCGCCAGCACCAACGGTTCACCGTCTACTGCTAACCCCGGTTCCGGCGGCGGCACGACAGCCTATTCCACTGGCTCGGCCACTGCTTCAATCACCGTCACCAGCGTCAACGACGCGCCGACAATCACCAACGGCGCAACAGCAACACTGACGGGCACCGATGAAGACACGACGTCCAGTGGAACGACTGTCAGCACGATCCTCACCGCCGCCTCATGGGCCGACGTCGATACCGGGGCGGTCAAAGGCATCGCGGTTACTGCCAAGACCGGCAACGGCACGTGGCAATATTCAACCGACGGCACGACATGGACCGCCTTCGGTACAGTGTCTTCCAGCAGCGCCTTGCTGCTCGATTCCGGCACACAGGTGCGCTACATCCCCGATGGCAACAATGGTGAGACTGCAACGTTCACCTTCAAAGCCTGGGATAAAACCACTGGCTCGGCCAGCACCAATGGATCCCCAAGCACGGCGAATCCAGGTTCTGGAGGCGGGACCACCGCGTACTCCAGCAACTCCGCAAGCGCTTCGATGACCGTCACGAGTGTGAACGACGCGCCGACGATCACGAATGCCGCCGTCGTGCCTTTGACATCGACCGACGAAAATACAGCAAGCAATGCTTTCGGCGCCAATACCACTGTCGGGATTGCCGGCTGGGCGGATGTTGATACCGGCGCTCTCAAGGGTATTGCGATAACCGGTGTAACTGGCAACGGAACCTGGCAATTCTCAACCGACAACGTCACCTGGACGAGCGTTGGTGCGGTTTCCTCGAGCAACGCGCTGCTCCTGGCCGCCAACTCCTATTTCCGCTACATGCCCGACAGCCAGAATGGCGAAACCGCGACGATGTCATTTGTCGCTTGGGATCAGACTACTGGAACTGCCAGCGCCAATGGCTCACCCTCTTATACCAACCCCGGTGCTGGCGGCGGCACCAGCGCATTCTCATCGCAATCGGCATCGAGCTCGATCACGATCACTTCAGTCAACGATGCGCCGACAATCACGAATAACGCGACAGTCATCCTCACTGGTACGGATGAAGATACCACCAGCAGCGGCACGACCGTCAGCTCGATTTTGACAACCGCTTCGTGGGCGGACGTCGATACGGGTGCGGTCAAAGGCATTGCCATCACGAGCAAGGTTGGCAATGGCACCTGGCAATATTCAACCGATGGCACAACGTGGGCGTCGTTTGGCGCGGTTTCCTCGAGCAACGCGTTGCTGCTAACCTCGACGACGCAGGTTCGGTACATCCCCGATGGCAGCAACGGTGAAACGGCCACCTTCGGCTTCAAGGCATGGGACCAGACGACCGGGATTGCGTCGACGAACAGCACAGCTTCCTATGCCAACGCCGGCGCGGGCGGCGGTTCAACCGCGTACTCCACGGGCACTGGCACCGCTTCGATGACGATTACAAGCGTCAACGATGCACCGTCGATCAGCAATGGCGCCACGGTCACGCTGAGCAGCACCAACGAAGATACAACGTCCAGCGGCACGACTGTGAGCACGATTCTCACTGGCGCGTCATGGGCCGACGTGGATACCGGCGCGAGCAAGGGAATCGCGATCACGGGCAAGGCCGGCAATGGGACGTGGCAGTATTCAACGGATGGAACCACGTGGGCGAGCTTTGGAACGGTGACGAGCAGCAGTGCGTTGCTCCTCACCTCCACGACTCAGGTGCGCTATATCCCCGATGGTTTGAACGGTGAGACCGCCACCTTCACGTTTGTGGCGTGGGATCAGACGACGGGAACTGCGTCGACGAATGGGACTGCCAGCTACGCCAACCCGGGTTCTGGCGGCGGCACAACCGCATACTCATCGCAGATTGCAACCGCTTCGATGACGGTCACGAGTGTGAACGATGCGCCCACAATCACGAATGGCGCGACCGTCACGCTCACGGGAACGAACGAAGATACAACGTCCAGCGGTACAACTGTCAGCACGATTCTCACCGGCGCCTCATGGGCCGACGTCGACAACGGTGCGCTCAAAGGCATTGCGATCACGAGCAAGTCTGGCAACGGCACGTGGCAGTACTCAACGGATGGCACAACCTGGGCGAGCTTCGGCGCTGTCTCGGGCACGAACGCGCTGCTCCTGACGTCGGGCACGCAGGTTCGGTACGTTCCAGATGGCGCCAATGGTGAAACCGCGACGTTCGGCTTCAAGGCGTGGGATCAAACTTCGGGCACGGCAAGCACCAATTCCACGCCGGGTTACGCCAGCACGGCATCCAGCGGCGGGACAACCTCTTTCTCGAGCAATTCCGCTTCGGCTTCGATGACGATCACAAGCGTCAACGACGCGCCGACGATTACCAACGGCGCGACGGTGACGCTGACCGGCACGGATGAAGACACAACCAGCTCGGGTACGACAGTTAATACGATCCTGACCGGGGCTTCATGGGCCGACGTGGATACTGGTGCGAGCAAGGGTATCGCAGTCACCTCCAAGAGCGGCAATGGAACCTGGCAGTACTCCACCGATGGAACGACTTGGGCGAATTTCGGATCGGTGTCGTCATCGAGCGCTCTCGTGCTGACGTCGACGACGCAGGTTCGTTACATCCCCGATGGGCTCAATGGTGAGACGGCCACGTTCGGCTTTGTGGCGTGGGATCAGACGACCGACACCGCCAGCACCAACAGCACTCCGAGCTACGCTGATTCCACGACGGCCGGCGGGACCACGGCATACTCGACGCAGGCCGCTACTGCTTCAATGACGATCACGAGCGTCAACGATGCGCCGACGATTAGCAACGGTGCCACCGTCACTCTCACCGGCACCGACGAAGACACCACAAGCTCCGCTACGACGGTCAACACAATTCTGACGGGTGCTTCGTGGGCCGACGTCGACACTGGCGCGAGCAAAGGCATCGCGATTACCGGAAAAACGGGTAACGGCACGTGGCAGTATTCGACCGATGGCACGACGTGGGCTGCGTTCGGATCCGTCACCGGCACTCATGCGTTGCTGCTGACGTCGACGACGCAAGTTCGGTATATCCCAGACGCCGCCAACGGCGAAACTGCGACGTTCAGCTTTGTCGCGTGGGATCAGACCAGCGGATCGGCTTCGACCAACGGCACCGCCAGCTATGCCAATCCGGGCTCGGGTGGCGGCACGACCGCTTACTCGTCTCAATCTGCAACCGCCTCGATGACGATCAGCAGTGTCAACGATGCCCCAACGATCACCAATGGCGCAACGGTCACGCTCGCCGGCACCGACGAAGACACCACCAGCAGCGGGACAACCGTTAGTTCAATCCTGACTAGTGCTTCATGGGCCGACGTCGACACCGGCGCGGTCAAAGGCATCGCGATCACGAGCAAGAGCGGCAACGGCACGTGGCAATATTCGACGGATGGTACAACCTGGACGGCGTTCGGTTCCGTCTCCGCTTCTAACGCCTTGCTCCTGACGTCGGGCACGCAGGTCCGCTATGTACCGGATGGAAACAACGGCGAGACCGCGACGTTCGGCTTCCAGGCGTGGGACCAGACTTCAGACTCGGCCAGCACGAACGGCGCGCCCAGCTATGCGGATGCAACCGTCAATGGCGGCACCACAGCTTACTCGTCTCAATCTGCAACCGCCTCGATGACGATCAGCAGTGTCAACGATGCTCCCACAATCACCAATGGTGCAACGGTCACGCTCACCGGCACCAACGAAGACACCACCAGCAGCGGCACGGCTGTAAGCAGCATTCTCACCAGCGCTTCGTGGGCCGACGTCGACACCGGTGCGTTAAAAGGCATCGCGATCACAGGCAAAACTGGCAACGGCACCTGGCAATATTCGACGGATGGCACGACATGGGCCGCGTTCGGTTCCGTCACCTCGTCCAACGCCTTGCTCCTGACGTCGGGCACGCAGGTCCGCTATGTACCGGATGGAAACAACGGCGAGACCGCGACGTTCGGCTTCCAGGCGTGGGACCAGACTTCAGACTCGGCCAGCACGAACGGCGCGCCCAGCTATGCGGATGCAACCGTCAATGGCGGCACCACAGCTTACTCGTCTCAATCTGCAACCGCCTCGATGACGATCAGCAGTGTCAACGATGCTCCCACAATCACCAATGGTGCAACGGTCACGCTCACCGGCACCAACGAAGACACCACCAGCAGCGGGACAACCGTTAATTCAATCCTGACTAGTGCTTCATGGGCCGACGTCGACACCGGTGCGTTAAAAGGCATCGCCATCACGAGCAAGAACGGCAACGGCACGTGGCAGTATTCGACCGATGGCACGACGTGGGCTGCGTTCGGATCCGTCACCGGCACTCATGCGTTGCTGCTGACGTCGACGACGCAAGTTCGGTATATCCCAGACGCCGCCAACGGCGAAACTGCGACGTTCAGCTTTGTCGCGTGGGATCAGACCAGCGGATCGGCTTCGACCAACGGCACCGCCAGCTATGCCAATCCGGGCTCGGGTGGCGGTACATCCGCATACTCTTCCCAATCTGCCACCGCCTCGATGACGATCACCAGTGTCAACGATGCCCCGACGATCACCAACGGTGCAACGGTCACGCTCACCGGCACCGATGAAGACACAACCTCCAGCGCCACCCTCGTCAGCTCCATTCTGACCAGTGCCAGCTACGCCGATGTCGATACCGGTGCAGTCAAAGGCATCGCGATCACGAGCAAGAGCGGCAACGGCACCTGGCAATATTCGACGGATGGTACAACGTGGGCGTCGTTCGGATCAGTCTCTGGCAGCAATGCTCTGCTCCTGACGTCGGGCACGCAGGTCCGCTATGTACCGGATGGAAACAACGGCGAGACCGCCACGTTCACTTTCCAAGCATGGGATCAGACCAGCGACACCGCCAGCACGAACGGTACGCCCAGCTATGGCGACACCAGCACGAGCGGGGGCACCAGCGCCTATTCCTCGCAAGCCGCCACCGCCTCGATGACGATCAGCAGTGTCAACGATGCCCCGACGATTACCAATGGCGCAACTGTTATCCTCACCGCCACCGATGAAGACACAACCTCCAGCGCCACCCTCGTCAGCTCCATTCTGACCAGT
>JADMIO010960087.1_pt1 | contig 30572 bp, 32 predicted proteins | sample 8958161 | NCBI WGS metagenome assembly JADMIO01 (sample SAMN16585339, study PRJNA669376) | soil metagenome | isolation source: Crop rotation soil | place: USA: Cullars Rotation, Alabama | collected 2011 | reverse complement strand
TCACGAGCTCGTGCGTGACCGCGATGATCTTGGCGACTTTCGGCTCCATGACAACTTTACAACAATTGAAAAGGTGTTAAACGGTACTTTACAGAGGAAGGATAACTGTAAACCATGAAGCAGCGCACGCTGGGCCGTCAGGGCCTGAACGTCTCGGCCCTCGGGCTCGGCACGATGGGGATGACGATGGCCTACGGGCCTGGCGGGAGCGACGAGGCCCACATCGCCACGATCCGCCGTGCCTTCGAGCTCGGCATCACGTTCTTCGACACGGCGGAGCTGTACGGAATGGGGACCGGTTCCAACGAGATCCTCCTCGGCAAGGCGATCGCGCCGTTTCGCGACCAGGTCGTCGTGGCGACGAAGTTCGGGTTCGACCTCACCCGACCCGGATTCGGCCCAAACAGCCGCCCCCAGAACATCCGCAAGGTCTGCGACAAGAGCCTCATCGACCTGGGTGTCGACGTGATCGACGTGCTCTACCAGCACCGCGTGGATCCCGGCGTGCCGATCGAAGATGTCGCGGGGACGGTGAAAGACCTGATCACGGCCGGTAAAGTCCGCTACTTCGGCATGAGCGAGGCTGGTCCCGCGACGCTGCGCGCTGCCCACGCGGTGCAGCCCGTGTCGGTGCTGCAGACCGAGTACTCCATCTTCGAGCGCGCGGTGGAAGCCGAGGTGCTCCCCACGTGTCGCGAGCTCGGCATTGGCTTCGTGCCGTACTCGCCACTCGGTCGCGGCTTTCTCACCGGCGACGTGAAGCCCGCGAGCGAGTACGACGAGACCGACATGCGCCGCCACGATCCGCGCTGGCAGGGCGATAACTACGGCGCCAACATGGGCGGGCTCGCGAAGCTTCGCGAGATCGCGAGCGCGAAGGACATCACACTCCCGCAGCTCGCCCTCGCGTGGCTCCTCGCCCAGGGCGAGGACATCGTTCCGATCCCCGGCACGCGCAGCGCGCAGCGCATCGCGGAGAACGCCCGCGCGGTCGACATCGTCCTCGCCCCCGCCGAGGTGGAGGCGGTACGCACCGCGTTCCCGAACGGTGCGTTCGGCGCGCGGTACGTGCCGTCGTTCATGCCGACCTGGGTGTGAGGGCTACGCCCTGTCGTCGGCGCGGCGCGGTTGAGGAAGACTACGCACCACGCTTCGGCGGCGTGATCTTCGCCGGCTTCTTCGGCAGGCGCCGGAGTCCCATCCACGCGAGCGCGGAGAGGTGGCTCGCCACGTCCTCGACGGCGGGCTTCTTCTCGTCGCGCCACCACTGACCGACGAACGTGACCATGCCGATGAGCGCGTGCGCGTAGATCGGCGCCGTCTTCGCGTCGTAGCCCGCCGCCTTGAAGGCGCCGACGAACACGTCGCTCACGCGCGTCGCCACGTCGTTGAGGAGGGATTGCATGCTGCCGCCGGCCGTCGTGACGGGGGCGTCCTTCGTGAGGATGGCGAAGCCGTCCGGGTGATCCTTCACGTACGAGAGGAAGGCGAGGAACGCCTGCTCGATGCGCTCGCGCGGCGACCCCGTGGCGATCGACTCCGCGATGCGGCGCACGAGGTACTCCATCTCGCGGTCGACCACGACGGCGTAGAGCCCCTCCTTGCCGCCGAAGTGCTCGTACAGGATCGGCCGCGAGACCTTCGCCTTGTCCGCGATCTCCTCGAGCGACGCGCCCTCGAAGCCGCGCTTCGCGAACACGCTTTTTCCGACGTCGATGAGCTGCGCGCGACGGGCGGCAGCCGAGAGCCTCGTCATGACCGACTTATTACACAAACGTAAGGACTTTCGCCGCTAGATCGAGCGTAGAAGCGCCATTTCACCAGTCGCCCTTGACGAATGGTTACACCATCGTAAGTTACAGTAACGTAAGTTACGGAGCCGTCGATGAACCCCTTTCTGCAGAAGCTCGCCGTCGATCACCATCTCGAATACTGGCTCGGGGCGCTCGATCCGGCGTGGTCCGTCCGCGACCTCCGCGCGCGCGTGCTCGAGGTCAGGGACGAGACCCACGACGTCAAGACGTTCGTGCTGCGCGCGAACCGTCGCTGGAAGGGGCATCGCGCGGGACAGTTCGTGGGGGTCGACGTCGAGATCGACGGGGTGCGCGTGCGGCGCTGCTACTCCATCGCCTCCGCGCCCGCGGGACGCACGTTCTCCATCACCGTGAAGCGCGCCGGTCGCGTGTCGACCTGGCTCCACACGAACCTGAAGCGCGGCGACGTCCTCCGCCTCGCTCCGCCCGACGGCGCCTTCGTCCTTCCCTCTCCCGCGCCGGACAAGCTCCTCCTCCTCAGCGGTGGCAGCGGCATCACGCCGGTCATGTCCATCCTGCGCGACCTCGCGAATCGCGGAAGCGCCACCGACGTCGTCTTTCTCCACGGCGCACGGTCCGAAGCCGACGTCATCTTCGCCGCCGAGCTCGCGACGCTGGCGCGCCGGCACGCGTGGCTTCGTCTCGTCGTGACGCACGTTCCCCTCACCGCCGACCTCCTCTCGGCGCTCGTGCCGGACTACGCCGCGCGGACGACGTTCATGTGCGGGCCGCAGCCAATGATGGATGGGCTCGCGCCGGCGTGGTCGGGAATCGAGGACCGACTCACGCTCGAGCGCTACGCGGCGGCGGTCGTTCCGCCTACGACCGCGCACGCGAAAGTTCGATTGACGATGGCCACGTCCGAAACGAGCTTCGAAATCGATAATTCGGAATCCCTACTCCAGCAAATCGAGAAAGCCGGACATCGTCCAAAGAGCGGTTGCCGAATGGGTATTTGCCATTCCTGCGTGTGCCGCAAAAAGAGCGGCGTCATCGAGGATCTCACCACCGGCGCGGTGTCCGGCGAGCCCGATGAAGATATCCGGATTTGCGTTTCTCGCGCGCGAACCGACGTCACCCTTTCTCTCTGAAAGACCATGATGAAAAGCCGTGAATTGACCCCGGAAGAAATGGACCAATTCGCCGCGGAGCTCGACGCCCTCCGCGACGAGGTCCGGCGCGATCTCGGCGAGCGCGACGTCGCGCACATTCGCGCCGTGATCCGCGTCGCCCGCGGAGCGGAAGCGGGCGGTCGCTTCCTCCTTCATTTCGGAGTCGATCCGGTGTCCTTCGTCGCCGGGGTCGGCGCGCTCGCCACCGCGAAGATCCTCGACAACATGGAGATTGGCCACAACGTCATGCACGGCCAATACGATTGGACGCACGACCCCGCGCTCGAGGGCCGGACCTACGATTGGGACAACGTGTGCTCGGCCGACGATTGGCGGCATTCGCACAATTTCGAGCATCACACGTTCACGAACATCCTCGGGAAGGATCGCGATATCGGCTATCAGTTCCTACGCGTCGCGCCCGAGCAGCGCTGGTACGTGCATCATCTGGTGCAGCCGGTGAGCGCGGTCGTCCTCGCCACGGTATTTCAGTGGGGCGTCGCGATTCACGATTTGCGCCTCGCCGAGACGCTCTCGGGAAAGCAAAGCTGGCGCGACCTCTATCGCCGCAGCGGTCCCTTCGCGCGGAAAGCGGCCATTCAGGTCGCGAAGGACTACGTCTTCTTTCCCGCGCTCGCGCTCGCGAATGCGCCACGCGTCATCGCCGGAAACCTGGGCGCCAATCTGATTCGCAACGTGTGGTCCTTCGCGATCATCTTTTGCGGTCACTTCCCCGAGGGGGTGGCGCTCTACGGGAAAGAGGAGACGAAGAACGAGAGCCGCGGCGCGTGGTACGTCCGGCAGCTGAATGGCTCGGCCAACATCGAAGGAGGCCGTTTGCTCCACTTGATGAGCGGCCATCTCAGTCACCAGATCGAGCACCATCTGTTCCCCGATATCCCCGCCTCGCGATATCCCGAAATCGCACCGAGGGTCCGCGCCATCTGTGAAAAGTACGGCCAGCGCTACAATACGGGCCGCTTCGGCCGGCAGCTCGCGAGCGTCGCCAAGTGCATCGTGCGAAACGCCGTCCCGACCAAGCGCGCGGAGCACGCGCTGTCGGCCTGAAGCCGGTGCAGCGAAACGCACGAGTTGGTGCGTTGTTCGGTCGGCGTCGAACGGGTACGACGGGCGACATGATCGTCGAATACATCCGCTACGAAGCGGCGCCGGAGCAGGTGGACCAGATCGAGACGCTTCTCGAGAGCTACCGCAAAGCCGGCGCGCATCTCGAGGCCGCCACGCAGTGCATGCGCTGGGAGATGGCGCGCGGAATCGAGGAGCCGCATCACGTCATCGTGCGGATAGAGTGGACGTCCGTGGAGGACCACGAGCATGGCTTCCGCGGCGGCCCGCACTTTCCGCCCTTTCTCGCGCTCGTCCGCCCGTTCATCCCGCTCATTCGCGAGATGAAGCACTATCGCGTCGAAACGAGCTCGCCCGTGCGCTGAGCCTCCGCGAGACCCCACTCGTAAAGGCCGGCGAGCGCGGGGCGCAGCGCCTCAGCTCGTGCGGACAGGCGATAGGTCGAAGGCGCGCCGCGGCGGCCGACCTTCTTCTGAAGGACGAGCCCCGCCTCGACGAGCTCGCCGAGACGCTCCGTGAGGACCTTGTCGGAAAGCCCAGGGATCGCCGCGCGAAGATCGGCGTAGCGATGCGGCCTTTCCTTCAAGCGCGCGAGGATAATCACCTTCCACTTCCCACCGAGACGCGTGAGCGCGAGCTCGACGGGACAGCCCCAGGCTCTGACTGCCACGTCGGCATCGTAGCGCAACGACCTTCGGCCGCGACGATTCCCGACGAGAGATCTGCCTCGTGGCGTCGCTGGGGAAGATGTCCTCTGCGACGTGGTCGAGGACGCGGATATCGACGTGGCGTGGCCTGCTTGCGAGTGTGGCGGAGGCGCACGGCCGAGCGCTCAGGTTTTCCGGTTTTTCACGCCGTTTCCTCGGCGCACGCATTGCTTCTGCTTGCTTCGATGTCTACCGACGACCGTGCGACGAAGCGGATCGCGAAATTCATGATGGTCGACACGCAGGAACGGTCGACCAAGAAAATCCCGAAGTTCCAGCTCGAGAAGCTGATTGGAGCTCACGTCCCAACCGCGGAGGAGGAGCAACTGGACGGCGAGTGGGTGACGCTCGACGACTGGGCGTCGGATGACAGCCCCGAGTCGCTCGACCCATCCCTCCTCGTGGAGATCACGGACACCCAGCCGCCGCCGCTGCCAATCGACAGGATCCAGCAACAAGCGTCCTGACTACGTAACCCTCGCTCGTGACCCGATGGGACGATCAGTCGGCTTCGAGGCGCGGGCCCTTGTCGCCGTCGAGCCACACCTCCGACAGCAACGGGCCGGAGGTCACGGAGTCGGGGGAGCTCTCGTAGCCACTCTGGACGCCTTGGTGGAATACGTTGAACTGGATCAGGCGCCGGTCGCCGCGGCGGACCGGAAAGATGGCCACCCCCGTAAGCTTGCGCGGTGGTTGTCCGAAAAAATCCGCGGCGTGCGGATCGGCGGGTGGCTCACGGACGTCGAGCATCACACCGTCGACGGAACCGGCGAGGAGCGCCACGCTCGCCGCGCTCGGGCACGTCGCCGCCTCGACCGCCTCGACCGCCGCATCTCCACCATCGACGCCTCCCGCGTCGGCACGCGGAGCGAGCTCCGTCGAGGCGTCCTCGTTGAACCTCGGGTCGGTCTTGCAGCTCACCGCCACGCCGACCACGACGATGACCAACAGGAAGAACACTGCCCGCCGACCCATCACAGCGTCCTCAAGTAGGCGACCAGCGCCGCTCGCTCTTCGGCCGAGAGTTGGCTCGTCTTCCCCATGCGATCTTGGTTGTTCGCGACGAGGTCTTCGAGCGTCGCCGCGCTCCCATCGTGGTAGTAGGGCGCCGTTCCCTGCACGAACAGAAGCGACGGAGGCTTGAATCCACTCCCCGGCGGCTCCTCGTCGAAGCCGGCCGCGGGTGGCAAGAGCAGGATGTGAGGGGCGCGATCGGTGAATTCCTGCGCCGGCGCGTGGCAGGTCGCGCACCGTGTCTCGTCCGACTCGAAGATCTTCTTTCCGCTGTCCTCGATCGCCGTGAGCGCGTGCTTCTCGGGCGGCGGCGCGACGAGGCCCTGGCGCAGAAATGCCGCGAGGGAACGCGACGCGCTCGCCATCGCCGCTTCGTCGTAACGCGCCGCATTCCAACGATGAAGGTGGATGCCCTCCTCGATCCGGCTCCGAAGGTCTGGATTTTCCGCGTGCCAGCCGTACGGCCCCTCTGCTTTCACCCGCCCCGCGAGCATCGGCGTCTGCCGCGGAAACCCGCGGACGCCGGCGACGTGCTCGCCACCCGCGAGCACGCGCGGCTCGACGCCGGCTTGGATCGGAAACGGCGCGCCGCGCGTCTCGATCTCGTGCCACACGTGGCCGTCGTCGCGCCCTTCGGGATGGCAGGCCGCACACGCGAGACCGCCGCTGACCTCGGCATCGGACGCATCGAGGAAGATCGCTCGCCCTTCGACCGCGACCGCGGTCGACAAAGGATCGTTCGCGAGAAGGAGCGAGGACGATCGCCCATGCGCCAACTGGCCCTCCAGCGGCAGCGCTTCGAGCGCGTACGGTGCGCGGCAGAAGACATAAGCGAATTTCGCGTCCGACGTGACGACCATTCCCGCCGGGCCCCGGCAGGTCGACGCGGCGACCTTTTCCGCGGTGAGCCCCGGATCGATCGCCGTGGTCGACGACCGGTAGATCGCGTGCATCCCCTCACTGAGCACGTAGAGCTTCTCGCCGACGACTTGCGCGGTGCGCGGCTGCGCGAACATGACCGGCTCGTTGAGCGGAAACGGCCCCGCGTCCTTGGCGAGGAGGCGATGGCGCGGCCCGTCCTTCATTTCGGCGATCGCCCCATGCACGCGCCTCGGCGCGAGCGGTTCATCGACCGCGGTGAGGAGGACGTCGATCGTGGTCGCGCCGAACCAGGCCTGATCTCCGACCGCGCCGAGCGCATGCCGCGGCGCGTAGAGGCGTTTGCCGTCCTTCGAGAGCGCCAGGGCGTAACCGAGAGTGGCATGCACGGAGACCTCGGAGTCACTCGCGGTGCTCGCGGCTCGCGCACGCGCGACGGGAAGCATGACCTTTCGCACGCGCGGCTCTGGATCGCGAAGCGCATCGACGCGCGTGAGATCGCCGGGCGTCGAGACGAGGTGGCTCACGTACGCGGAATTTCCGTCGCCGCTCACCACGACCCCTCGTGGCTCGCGCCCGACATCGACGGACGAGAGCAGCTTCTTCGCCTCGAGATCGATCGACGACACGCGATGTGTCCACGCGGACGTGACGACCGCGGTCCGCTCGTCCGGGCTCACCGCCAGGCCCCACGCGTCGGCCGGCAGAATCACGCGCGCCGTCTCGACGAGACGCGCACCCGCATCGGCGCCGGCACCGGCATCGGCATCGGCGCGACGGAACACCATCAGCAGGCCCGGCTCGCGGATCGTGACGAGGATCTCCGTCGCCGTGACGACGATGTTGGCCGGACGACCGGGCAGCGCGACGACCTCCTGAGAAGGTGAGGCCGGCAGGCGACCGAACCCAGCCCCGTCGAGCGTGACGACGCGGAGCGTGCTGTGGTCCTCGTCGGCGATGAAGAGCCGTTCTCCGTCGCGCGACATCGCGACCGCGGAGCCCTCGTGGACCGTCTCACCCGGCACGGGCGGGAGCGTCGGCGACGGCTTCTCGAGCTCGGTAGGCGCCATGCTTTCCGTCGCGTCAGCCGCGGCGTCGGCCCCGCCCAGCGTGGGCTTCGGATTCCGATGGCAGCCATACAGCGCCGCGGAGACGAGGACCGTCACACCGAAGATCGCCCGACCCTTTTTCGAAAACACGGACGTCACATCTTCCTCGAACGCTTTGGGGAGGCTACTCGATTCCCCGGCCAGGTTTCATGGCACGATGCGAGCGATGCCGACGGCGAGACTTCGACGGATCTTCGCGGCTGGCGCGCTGTCTTCGGCGCTCGGCTTCGGGCTTCTCAATTGCGCGGGAGGGACGAAGCCGCCACACGCGAGCGGGAGCGAGCGGACGGACGCGCTCGCCGCGTCGAACGATTCATCGTCGCCACTGCCGTTGCCGTCGTCGGCATCGCCGGCGCCGCCACAACGGCCGACGAACGTCCACGCGCTCCTCACGCGAACGCTCACGACGGTGCCCAATGCGTTTTCCCCGGATGGCCGGCTGGTCGGTCTCACCTCCGGCGATCGGTGTTCGATCTGGGACGTCGCGACCGGCCTTTTCCGTGGTTCGGCACCGGTTGCGACGTGCGAAGCCTGGCAGCAAGAAGGCGCGCGACGTCATGATCCGAAGGCGATCGTCGCCTGCAAAAAGATCGGATGCGGGGGGACGATCGCGCTCTCGCCGAAAGGCGACGAGCTCGCGGTCCATGCGGGTAGCGGCGACGATCCGATCCGGATCTTCGACCCGGGATCGGGCGCGAAGAAACGGGAGGTCCCGCTTCCCCCCGAGTCGACCGTGGGCGGCGGTCGCGTTCGGCTCTTCTGGAACGACGAGAACCTGGTCGCGGTACAAGAAGTTGCCGAAGGCGGGCGCGGACGCGCGGCGCTCTTTCCCGGCGGCACGACGCCGAAGACCGCCAACATCGAATACCTCGATCGCGCGACGAGGCTCACGTTCGACCCGTTCGGCTGGCTCGTCCTGGCGCACGAACAGTTCTTCATGCCGTCGCAAGTCGGGTTCCTGGACCGAGTGATCGGTCTCGCACCAAATACCCACGACACGATCCGGCTCGACGTCGGTCCTCCGCCCGACGTGAAGGACGACACGTCCGAGAAGCCCTTCGTGCTCCCGGTCGCGCGCGCGTCGTTCAGTGCCGACGGTCGCGTCATCGGTCTCGCGAGCGGAGCGACGATCGTTCGGTCTCCGAAGGTCGTCGTCGAGGCGGCGGGGACGAAGCTCTTCACACGCGCGGCGGTGGTCTCACCGGACGGCTCGCGCGTCGCGTTCCTCGCCATCGAAGCCGACGAATCGCGGACGAATCGAGTCCTCGTCCTCCAGCGCGTGGGCGAGGCGACCGCGAAAGAAGTCCACCTCCCCGAGGGAGAGGTGACCGCGATCGATTGGAGCCCCGACGGGCGGCACCTCGCGCTGCGGTCCTCGGCGTGGCTCGAAGTGCGAGATGCCGAGACCGGAGCGGTGGAGATCTTCTGGGCGCGCGTCGCGAACATGGCGTGGGGCGCCGATGCGACGTTGGCGGTCGAGCAAGAAGGACGCGTGCAGATGCGCGACCTGATCACGCGCGCCGAGCTGTTCCGCCTGCCCCCCGCTCAGAAGCTCCTCGGTCGCGCCCTCTCGTCGTCGGGATACGCGCTCGTTACGTCGGGCGGAGGCAAGCTAACGGCGTGGAACACGACGACTGGAAAGCGAGCGAGTGAGATCCCCGTCGCGGCGAAGACACTGGCGGTGAGCTCCGATGGAAAGCTCGTCGTGGTCGGGACGACGCTCGGGGACGTCACCGTCTACGAGACCGAGTCGGGCAAGAAGAGCGTCTCGCTCTCCCCGCCCCCGCCCTCGTCTTCTCCGCCGCGCGCGCCAACGAAGCCACGACCGCTCGGCGATCTGGCCTTTGTTGGTACGAAGGAGATCGTCGGGGTCGACGTCGACGGTCGTGCCGTGATCTGGGATCGATCGACGGGAAGCATGGGTCGCGTGCTTCCGCGGCACGTCTCGTCGACGGCTTCGATCGCGCCGGCGGGGGACTTCTTCGTCGACGATGCCGGCGACCTCGTTCGAACGAGCGATGAGCTCGCCGCGCGCGTCAGGCCGCGAGGCATCGCGATGACCGGCGGATGCATCTCTACGTTCGTCGGTGATGCGGGCGATGCGGGCGATGCGTCAGCGATCGCGAGGAAGGCCGCCCAGAAGCTCCTCGCATCCGATTTCGCGCTTCTCTTTGGAGACGTCGTGACCGGCGTGTCGGAGTCAGGCACGGTCATGCAGGACGTCCTCGACGAGCCGCGCTGTGCCGAAGCCTTCTTCTCGGGTGGGGCGACGATCGCTTCTGCGGTCCTGGCGGACCCGCGCCCGCCGCCGGCCCTCTTCGTCGGCACGGCGGCGCGGCTGGACGGAGGCAGCTCGCCTGGCGCGCCGAGCTCGATCGTCGTCCCGATCCGTGTCGTCGATCGAGCGGAGAGCGCGACCGTCGTCACGATCGAGCCGAAGGGCCGGGCCGCCGACGACACACGCTGGCAGCTCGAGCCTGGCGGGACTCCGTCCGACGGGCGGCCCTTTACGATGAGCATCCCGACCGACGCCGGCGCGTACTACTCGACGTCCTTGACCGTCTCCGCCTGCAACGTCTCCGTCGGGCGCCTCTGCGCGGTCCCCGTGGTGAAACCCGTCTCCGTCTCGCTCCACTGACTCGTCCCGGAGTGGTGAACGCCGGTGGGCGCGACGTTACTTTTTCTTGCGGCGAGCCTTGCCCGATGCGGACGCGGCCGGGGTCGCGACCTTCGTGCTCGGCGCGGGGGCGACGGACGCGATTGCCGGCGTGGCGGCTGGGTGCGCCGCAGGGGCATGGCTAGCGACGGGCGCCACGCTCGCGGCGGCGCTGATGTTGGCGGCGCTGGGACCGACCCCGAAGCGTCGCAGCGCCTGTTGCGCGGCACCGCCGAGGAGGCAGAAGACGAGAATCACGGTGCCGACGAAGGTCCAGATCGGAGCACTCCCCTTCGCGTCGAAGCTGTTGCCGCACGCGTGACAATTGATCGTGCGTTGCTTGCCCACGGGAAAGGTGGGGATGAACATCAAGTGGAAGTACTGGCACCAATCGGATCGAACGAGGGCCCGCTGCCCGCAGCGGTTGCAGGACGCGTCGAGAGGTTTGTCCGATGCGGTGCTCCTCGTGCCATAGACGATGATCATGAGGGCCTCTCCACGTCGCAGCCATTACACCGCAGCCCGCGCGAGAGGACACCATGAATCGCTCCGGCCCAGGCTCGAGGCCGGACACGCTTCGGAAGCGACGGAGCCGAAGGAGCGGATCGACGTTGTGCTGGCCGACTCCGCGCGTTCTTCGTCTATTCGAACGCGCTTTTATGCAGGCGCATCACGGAAGCGGCAAGCCGAAGACGACCGCGCCTGAAAGCGATGTTTCGTCGATCTTCCTTTGCGCGAACACGGCGGCGACGACCGCCTCCGCCGCTTTCCGAGAACCACCGTGAGCCTCGATCTGCTCCGGCGTAAGATCGGCCGCGGTCGTGAGCGACCGGTCGTCTGCGAGCGAAGGAACGCTGCGCGCGATCATACGCGCGATCGCGCCGCGCCGTTCCTCGTCCGTCCGCCACGCACCTTCGTGCCAGGTGCGCCGGCTCGGTGGCGCTTCGCTCTCGGGGCCCTCACCACCGCCCGTCCGCACGCGGTCGTAGACGGCCCGGAGCGCGCTCGCGAGCGCGGTTCGCGCGTGGGCGTCGTCCTTCGCGCGTCGCGCTCGGGCGAACGCTTCGATCGACGCGACCACGTTTCGCACGACCTCCGCCGCTTCAGGATCGGCGGCGAGCTCCGCTGGGGTGGACCGGGCATACGCATCGGCGAGCGCGGCAAAGCCGGCCGCGGTTTGAGCGAGCGCCTCCGCACGGATCCGCATGCGAGAAGGATACTGCGCGTCGCGCGCCAGACCCAAGATGCCAATCGACCGCGTGTCGAGCGACGGGTGGCCTCGGAGCGAGAGGTCGGGCCGCTCGATGCGCTCGACGACGAGATGCAAAAACGCGGAGGTGGCGCATGGCCAACTCCGCGTTTCGCTCGTCTGACGCGACGTGCGCTCAGATCAGTTTTACGTGCTCCGCGCGTGGTCCCTTCGGGCCTTGCCCTTCGGTGAACGAAACCTTCTGTCCCTGCTGCAGTTGCTCGAAGCTGACGCCCTCGCATGCAGACATGTGAAAGAAGATGTCCTTGCCAGGGGAGGTCTCGATGAATCCGAAACCCTTGTCAGTCAGTCGCTTGATTGTGCCTTCAGCCATTGCTCATCCACCATAGTTGGCAGGCCCTCCGGAACAGCTCCGGCGGCACTGCACGTGAGAAACGCGCGAGCGTTCCCGCAAGGAGACCATAGCGCGTGTGAGCCACTATCGCGCTACGAACGTCCGGAGCACCGATGACGCACCCGATGAAGCGCAGTGAAGTCACGCACTAACGCATACTCGAGCTCGATCACGTCGAGGCCTTTCCGCACGCGATCGGGCGCGACGTGGTATCGTGGATAGCTCGTCTCGTGAGTGGGACGGAACGGCCGCTTGCGGTCGAGAACTTGTTCCCCCACGAGGTAGATCCTGCATGGCATCGAATACGACCTTCCAAAAACGCCAAAAAGAACGCGCTCGGCTCGATAAGCAGCGAGACAAGGCCGACAAGAGGAAGCAGCGGCGCGATGAGCCGAGCACGCGTGTGGCCACGGAGCCCGGCGTCGATCCGGACATCGCCGGCATCGTCCCCGGCCCGCAGCCTATCCCCGAGGAATTTCAGTGAACGATCAGCGGGTCAAGGCCTTCCGCGCTGTCCTCAACTCGCTGATGGAATCGCTCGAAGCGACGGTCCGTGTTGCTCGATGGTCCGGGCCCGAGCCGATTCCGGCGCCGCTCAACAACAGCGCAGCGAAGCTCCTCGACCATCTCGGCTCGGCGAACCGCTTTGCCGCCGATCGGTATGTCGGGCCCCCGCCCGTCGTCGCCTGCATGACGGCGATGAGCACGGCGACGAAGGCTCTCGATGGGGCGTACGTCGAATTTCGTCGCCACCTCGAGGGACAAAAGTCGGAGGTCGATCTCGCGGCGATGGCGCTCGATCACGAGATCGACGGAGTGAAGGCCACGTCGCATCAGTGGCGATGAGCGGCGCCGCCGCACGTCGACGGGAGTAAGCTCGATCGATGGGCAAGATCGACGACATGCGGCGCATTCGCGAACAGAGCTTCGCCGACATGGAGAAGCGCGGAGCGAAAGCCCCGCCCGCGGTGAGAAACGAACCCGCGGCGAACGCCGATCCGCCAGCACCGGCACCCGCGCGCAACGCAAAAGCGGGCGCGGGCGCCGATGCCACCGAAGGAAAATGCGCGGAGTGCGGCAAGACGAAGCCCGTGCAAAACGGGGTGATGGCGCAACATCAGAAGGGCTTTGGAAAAGTCTGCGCCGGCTCCCGCAAGGCACCGGCCTAAGCGCAATGCCGTTCACTTGCGCGGCCTCCGTTTGGCGCCGCTCTCCGTCGTAGTTGCTCATCTTGATCTTCACGGCGCGTGGGTAGCTTCGGTCGGAGCGAGGTGGAGGCAAGATGAAGCGCTTCATCTCCTCGCGAAGATTTCGAAGGTTCTTCGGTATTGCTCCGGGCGCGTTGGACGCAAGCGGCCCACGCCCACTCGTCACGAATCAATCGAAGGCTCATCACGAAGCTGACGCGTGATGGCTCGAGCGCGGTAGTACCCTGTGACCTGCTTGAGTTGAACGTCGGCTTCTTTGGCGATCTGCTCCATCTCGAGCCGCACGAGGTTGTGCGCCAGCGCAATTGCCCAAAGCTCCTGCAACACGCCCTTCACGGTCCTGCTTCGAATCGCCTCTTGGCGGTCGAGCATGTCGGTCTTCACTTCGTCATAGCCAAGCTCGATCTCCGCGGATTTCGTCGGCGGGGAATTTCTTCGCGTCGACGAGCGAAGTGAGCAGCGTGGACGGTTCGAAGCCGGGGCGACGGTATTGAATGGCGCGCGTCGTCCACGTCCGCGGCAGGTCCGGATTCTGTTTCCGCGCTTCACCCGACGTCTCGAGCTCGACGAGCTCGTCGCCTTTTCCGAGTTTCTTTAGAACCTTCCACTTCGAAGTCGATCTGGCGCGAGTGAGGAAATCGTCTTCACCAAAGAGCTCCGCGACATAGCCTATTTTCCTGCTCTGAGCCGTCCAGAAATAGCGCGACGCGCTTGCTCCGATTCGCACACGTTACGGGCAGCATCTGAACGGCTTGTTCGCTTGCTCGCGGAAATGACTTCGGCGCGAGCCGTTGCCACCACGCAAAAAAAGCCGTTTATTTAGCTATGCGGAATTGCCTTTTCTCGAATCATGACTACGCTCCCGTTCGAGATGGCGATGAAGCGGCCTCGGCTTGGCGAGCAGCTCGCGTTTTTGGACGCGAACGGCCAGCTCGCGCCGAAGGCGAAGGTGAAGAAGCCGCGCAAGCGTCGCCGAGGGATCGCACTCGGACGGAGGCCGCGGCCGGAACGCGTGGGGTTCGTCGGGCACGACACGCGAGAGGCGCATGACTCACATCATCCCGTGCACGTCTCGATGCGCCGCGTGCCGCGAGCCCCGAATCTGCGCAGCGAGACGGTATTTCGCGTCATCCTTCAGCAGCTCGCGCGCGCGAAGCGCGTCGGCGTGCGCGTGGTGCATTACTCGGTGCAGCGCGATCACCTTCATCTCATCGTCGAGGGCGAGAGTCGCCAAGACCTCTCGAACCAGATGCGCAAGCTGTTCTCACGCATCGCGCTGGCGGTGAACTACGTCGCGAAGCGCCGCGGCAGCCTCTTCCGCGACCGCCATCATCGTGAAGAGCTCGATGGCCCGACGAAGACGCGCAACGCGCTCGTCTACGTTCTCTTCAACGACCGGAAGCATCACGCGCAAAACGGCGGCGCGATCAGCGAAGCGTTTCTGAACGAGCTCGATGACCGCAGCTCGGTGGCGTGGCTCGAGCCCAAAGACTGGGACGAGCGCGCGCGGCCACCGCCGGAAGTCATCGCGCGGCTGCGCGCACGCGATCGCGATATCCAAGGCCTCGGCGCTCCGCGCATCGCGCCGGAAACGTGGTTCGCGCAAGCCGGCTGGCGCATCCGCGGCGGCGGCGCGATGAGCTTGCACGAGCTCCCGCGATTTCTCTGATGGCACTAGAGCAAGGCCCCACGCGTCCGTTGCCGAGCTCCGGTACGCTGAGGCGTGGCGAGCGATCGGGCCCCCGCGGAGCTGCTCTTCGACGGACATTACCGAGGGCCGGAGACGTGGCTCGGAAGCTATACGTTCTTGAAGCTCTATCCTGGAGAGCGGTGGCTCTTCGCGGAGAGTGACGATCCGCAGTACGACTTCCCGACGCGCATCGCGGCCCTCGCTATCGACGTGATGGCGGGGCCTGGCCACTGCCTCGACGGCACGACCCGTCTCGTGTGGGGCGGCTACACGCGAGGGACGAATGTGGCCGCGCGAAACTCGAATGGGCAGGTCGTCGGTCGCCTCGCGGACGCGCTCGAATCCACGACGCCCACGGAGAGCGGCTCTCGGTTTCAGATCGAAATCGTAGGGCCGGGCCAACTCCGCCCCACGACGCACGAGGTGCTCCTGACGTTCATCCCAGAAAGACCGCGCCGTTCTTCGGCTCCGACGATCTGAAGACGCGCGTCGTCGATCTGGTCGAAGTTGCGCAAGGGACGGCGAGCTCGCTGGCGGTCATGAAGCTGCTGTCGTCCGACGCGAGAAAAGTGGCCGCCGCGCCGATCTCGGCCGGATCGGCCATCCGCTGGAGCGACGCATCGCCACCGGCAAGCAGAACGACTCGTCTGCGCTGGCGCTCTCCTCACCTTCGAGTGCTCGGCATCGGCACGCGGCTGACCGACGGCGCCCTCTGCTGCGGTAACGATGGGCGAGATTGAGACCGCCGAATTCTGCGACTTCGGATGCTTCGCGGGAGATTTCGGCGGCGCCGACAGCTGCCACTGAGCGCTCAATCCCAGCCGGCATCCGGCCAGCGCGCACGGAATTCGTTCTCGATTTCCTGGTCCCGAAAATAACAACCGACCAAGCGGAGATCGACGAGCGTCTCGAAGCTCAGACTCGCGTCGAGGTTGAACATGCGAAGCGTGAGGGACGTGAGGCGCTCGAATCGCGTCTCGGCCAGCTTGCCGAGCGGCTGCGAGCCGGCCATGAGATCGAGCGAACGCAGCTGCTTCGCGAGCGGATCGAGGCGCGGCGGAATTTCGCCCGAGAGCGCGAGCTCTTCGAGCTTCGGCGCCAACGCGGCGAGCTTGGCGACGACCTCGTCATCGGCGGAGAGCGAGAGATCGAGGGAGCGAACGTTCGCCAGCCATGGCCCAAGGATCTCTGCGCGGAGCGCGCCGGCATTCACCGCAAATGCGACGCGTGTCGGCGCCCGCAAAACCGGCAGCACCATCGCGACGTCGTCGTCGTAAACTTTCCTCAGCTCGACCTCGTCGAGCCGCGAGAAGCGCTGGAAAAACTCCGCCAGCGCGGCGCGCGTCGTGCGGAAGCCGTTCGTGCCCTTCATGAGCGCGAAGCGGCGCAGCTTCGGAAGCTCTGCGCTCATGAGGCGACGGAGGTCTCGCTCTTCGAGCGGCTTCTCGTAGCGAAGGCCAACGATCGCTTCGGGCGGCCACTTCCAGCGCGCTTTCTGAGAAGCGGCGAAGAGCGCGGCGGCGTCGAGCTCGATGATTCGCTCCGGCTCGCGGACCGTGATCGTGCGGAGGCAGCCCGGTCGTTCTTTCAGCATCGTGAGCTCGCTCGCCGAATATGCATCGACGATCACGAGCTCCTCGAGCGGCTCTCGAAGCGGCCAGAGCTCGCGGACCTGATTCATCGTGAGGTCGCTCGAGCGCGTGATGAATCCGCGCCGATACGTGCCGAGCTCCGACGGCATCGTCTTCAAAAGCGTCCGCTCACTTCGCCGGAGCGCGCGGTAGTCGGCCGTGGCGACCGTGCCCGCGCGCTCCAGCTGCGCCAGCTTCACCTGCACGGCGATGAGCTCGCCGCGCCGATCGCCGTTCTCGAGGAGATGATCGGCGTAGACGAGCCGTGCATCATCATCATCGGGACGCGCCAGGATCTCGTCGAGGAGCGCCATTCACCCCATGGTAACAGCGCGATCGAGGCTTCTTCGCCTCGTCCCTCAGTCGACGAAGTGGCAGCCCGGGCCCGGCTGACCGTTCACGGCGGTGCAGCTACCGTCGTCACAGACCGCCTGCCGACCATTGATCGTGCAGCTCGACGTGCCGCCCGCCGGATCGAAGTCGGGCTCGTCCGCGCCGTTGGGATCGAAATCGGGCACGTCCGCGCCGTTGGGATCGAAGTCGGGCTCGTCCGCTCCGTTCGCCGCCGGTGCCGGTGCCGGTGCCGGCGCGGGCGCGTCGGCGCCGTCGGCCCATTGGCAGCCCTCGCCCGGCTGGCCGTTGATCGCGCGGCAGCCGCCGCCTTCGCAGATCATCTTGCGGCCGTTGAGCGTGCACGACGATCCGTCGTTGGTGGTCGTCGACGTAGTGGTCGTCGTCGTGCCCTTGGACGTGCCCTTGGAGCCGCTCGCGCCGTCACAGACGACCTTCTTCGTCGTCACCGTCTTGCCCCCGATCACGACCTGCGTCGGAACGACGTCGCACGAAAGGTTCGACGTGCTTTCACCCTTTTCCTCGGGTGTCCCCTCATCCGCGGCGCAGCCAACGATCGCGAACGTGAGCGAGAGAGCGAGAACCGAGGAGAGCTTCGTGGTGTTCATGGCAGAACCAACGAGCAAGCGTGAGGCCACGTCGCTTTGCCCTGATTTCGCTGACTTGGAGCTTCAAAGGGTCAAGCGCTCCTTGGAGATCGCGGCTGCTGAATCCGGGTGTGATCTCGGGGATCACGCTTGGACATCGAAGAAGCCCTATCTGGGATCGGCACAAACCACATGAACGAATAGAATCCATGAGTTAGCTCCGTGTAGGTGTTGGCCCGACATCTGCTTCAGCGACGGTCATCATGAAGATCTCGTCGATCGCCGCCCTCCTTGCCCTTGCTCTCGTTGCCTGCGCTGGGAACGCCTCCAACGACGAGACCAACACGTCGATCGGTGAGGTCAACGTGACTGCGCCGCTCACCCTCGCGAACTGGATCTCGCATCCGAAGATCGTCGCGGTGCGGAACGAGGTCGAGGCGACCAACAAGGCGGGATACAAGAGCGAGTCGAAGACGCTCTGCAAGGACTCCGGCATTGGCGAGTCCGAGCGGACCAAGCTCACCGACCCGAGCGGCAAGATCCGCGAGCTCGTGCTCGCCGGCGGCTCCGAAGACAGCGCCGCGACGACGCATTACTACTACGACGCGAACGGCAAGCTCCGCTTCGTCTTCACGACCGTGAACGACGTCCACGGCAACCAGACGGAGTACCGCACGTACTTCGATTCGGCCGGCGAGCAGTTCTGGAGCGTGACGCGCCACGCCTTCGACCCGAGCTTCCACGCCGACATCACGAAAGCGCCGTTCGAGATCAACGACGAAGACGACGGCGACGGCATCCTCGACGTCAATCACCCGGCAGCGCTCTTCGACGCGCCGGAGAGCTGCGAGCCCTGAGTTAGCGGCGACGCAGACGAAGGAGATGGATCGAGGTCTCGTGCTCCTTTTTGCCTACCGCCACGAGAGCGTTGATCTCGCCTGCATCCTCGAGCACCCACGTTCCGCTCTTCGCGGCGATGCTCGAGGCGTTGGCGGGGAGCTTCGCTTTCTTTAGGAGCTTCTCGCCGTCGAGCAGCGGGTCGACGATGAACAGCTTGGCGCCCTTGCCGACGTCGACCGTCGATTTGGACGTCTTCCACTTCGTCTTCTTGTCGGACGCGGCGCCGAGCGCGACGGCGAGCATGTGGTTCGAGTTGTCGCTCCCCATGTCCACCACGACCAGGATGTCTTTGCCGTGGGGCACGAGACGCATGCAGTCCTGTCCAGGAAACGTGATGGCGCCATGCTTCCCGAGCTTCACCGTGCCGAACGTGCCGCGGATCCCTTCGAGACGCTCGTAGTCCTCGTGGTACGTCTCGAGACCCTCGCCCGCGAGGAGATAGCCGCCGCACTCGGACTCGACGAGCTTCGTCGCCTTCGCCGCCGCTTTCGCCTTGTCGTCGAAGGCGAAGACGGGGCGCTCGTCTTTCACCTCCGCGACGACGAGCTTGCCTGACGCGTCTTTGTCGATCGCAGCCATCTCCGCATCGGTGATCTGCCCGAGACGAAAGCGAACCACGATGTACTTTCGACCGTCGGCGATCTCGACCTCGGCGCTCTCGAAGAAGTAGTAGCCCGGCTTCAGCGCGATCGGGATCGACGTCGACGGCCGATACTTCGCCTCCGTAAAGCCGAAGCCGCAATCGACGAGATGCAGCTTCTCCTTCCCCACGTGCAGTCTTCCGTCGGTGTCATACCAGGCGCTCTTCTTGATCCCCGCGGGCGACCACGCGACCGCGGCCTCCTCCTCGAAGGGCCCGTAGTCGAGCGCGCGTACGAAGTAACCACCCCACGGCCTCGGATGGAACGCGGTGGCATGGCTCGATGGCAGGATGATTCCCTTCTTGCCGTTGATCGTGACCGACGCCGCGTCGCTCGCGTCCTCATACTTGCCCCAGTGCTCCTCGAGTGTCGACTTGGCGCTCTTGAACGCCTTTTTCATCGCCGCCGCGTCGAGCGGAGAGAACAGAATCGGGCCGTGCGACGCGTTGAACGAGCCGAGGTAATCGGGCATGCAGGCCAGAAGAGCCGAGGAGGAGACCTATTGCAATGGAGCGATCCGGAAGGCCGAGCCGCTGGCGCTCCGCGTCGTCATCGATGGCCGGGCTTGGATCGAGCTGCCTGCGCGCGGCGGTCGCGGCCGAGTGAACCGCGGCGCGTTCGGCGTTCGAGAGGCGCGTGTCGAGCCAGGCCGCCAGATCCATCGAGAGCTCGGCGTGACTCGACTCGTCCGCCGCGATGCTCGCGAACGCAGCTCTCATCGTCGCGTCTTCGGCGCGGAGCGCCTGGACATGAAGAACCAGCGCGCCGTAGGTCTCGTTCACGCAGCCCTCGACCGCATTGTCGAGCGCGAGCTCGAACGCGTCTCGCAGCACGTACGGACGCGAAGCGAACGGAATCGGCTTCGCGCCGTGCGCGCGCGCGAGATCGCCGAGGATTCGAGCATGCGCGATCTCTTCGTTCGCCGCGTCGTGCACGCGCGACGAGCTCGGCGGGTGCTCCGAGCGCGGTGAGCTCGTCGGCCATTCGTTCGAACGCGGCGACGCTCGCCGCTTCGAGATGCGCCGCGTGCGCGAGATACTCGCCCGCATTCCGGGCGCGCGATCGTGATGCTTTCGGGTCCGACCAGCCCGGCGAGCGACCGCAGCCCATGGGCCTCGCCCATTCCCCTTCCGTCGCGGTGCCGAGATCGACGACCCCGTCGTGGCGAACGACCACGTTCTTCCTCGACTCGGCGATGATGCAGTCGGTGCACCCACCGTCTTTCGTGGGCGCCTTACGAACACGCTTCTCGAGCGCCATCGTGTAACCCTCCGCCGTCTTGTCCATCACGATGGTCCGGCTCATGCCGGTGCATTGCGGGACGAAGACCCTCGCGGCCCCGAGGAACGTCGCGAGAATCGCCGCTTCGCCGGGCGTGTCGATCGGACCGAGGAGCGCTCGGAGTTTCTTCTCGTCGGTGACGACCTCATGGGCATCCACATCGCGCGTGACGATCGCGTAGACGCGCACCTTCGCCTTTTCTTGCGCGGAGCGAATGTCGTTCCAAGACTTCCAGCACTCGCTCGCGTTGTTGAGGCAATGGCTGCCGTACTCGAACATCGCGGCGTACTCGACCTGTTTGCCGAGACTATCGAGCTCCGGCGCCCAGACCTCGATGCCCTGAACCGGCGAGGTCGTCGTCACCGTCTTGAGATCGCCGAGCTCCCAGCTCGTGGGAGCCGGGCTCGGTGACGTCGACGTCGTCGGCATGGCGCGCGTCTCCGACTCCTCTTCCGCGGGCTTCGGGGCCTTCTTGCACGCCGCGGTCGCGACCGAGCTCGCCGCGATGGCGGCAAGGAGATGAGACATTCGCATCCGCCCATCCTACTCGAGCGTGGGTTACCTTGAGGTGGTGAGAGCCCTCGCGAATCTCGTGCTCCTCGCGCTTCCGCTCGTCGTGGGGTGCGGAGAGAGCACGCCGCCGGCGGAGATGCCGATGCCGAAGCCGCCTCCGGCGCCGACGGCCGAGGAACGCGCCCGCTTCGAAGACGCGAGCACGCGGTGCCGCACGGATGACGACTGCGAGGATGTCGCGCGGCTCTACGAGAATGGGACCGGAACGGAGGTCGACCACGAGCGCGCCCGCGCGGCGGCGCTGAAAGCGTGCCTCGCGGGTAACTCGTTCATCTGTTCGAACACCACCTTCATGCGCAATCACATCGCGGCGCCGGGAACGCACCTGATGACCGATGCGCGATGCAAAGGTGACGATCGCGACAGCATCCTCTGCTCCGAGCTCGAGTCGCTCGTCGACGACGAAAACGCAGCGTCGAACGAGGTGAAGGCGGCTTGCGCCACACTCCAGAAGGCCGGCGATGATGCGTCCCCCGCGGTGCTCGGCCCACTCGTCGACCGATGCCCGGGCCTCGCGACCCCGCGCCAGCGCGAACGCGCCAAGCTCTTTCGCTCGGAAGCCGAGATCGCGGCCGCGTACGCCAAAGCGACGGTCGCGTCACCGCGCCAGCTCCGTCGCGCGTACGAACGCCTTGCGCCGCTCGACGATCCTCGCGCGAAGGAGCTGCTCGCGATTGGAATTCGTCGGTTCGCAAAGCCCTCGACCCCCGAGCTCACGAAGAAAAAAGAGGACGTCCGCCGCCTCGACTCCGTACGGCTCGAGCTTTGTGCGCTCGACGACAGCTCTGCGTATGTCGCGGCGGTCGACAATCGCAGCGCGGCCTCGGTCCTGCTTCACGTCGTCGTGCCGTTCTTGTTTCCGCCGGCGCTGATCTTCCTCTTGCCCGACGCAACGAAGAGCGAACAGCAGAAAAAGGCCGACAACGAAGCGGCCCGAGAACGCGCCGCGGAAGTGGAGCGGCAGCTCAAGACCGCTACCGGAGCGAGCACCCTCGTGATGATCCCGACGTGCGACGACACGCGCTGGTTCGCGGAAAAGTCGGCCGGGATGTAATACGCGGGTCGATCATCGACGCACGCGGAACTGGATCGACCAACGCACTCGGACGCGGACCGCGTGGTGGTCGCGTTGGGCGGGCTCGAAACGGTAGCTCTTGAGAGAGGTCAGCGCGGCGTCGTCGAAGCCATGGCCTTTGTTCGTGACGACACGCGCGCTCGCGACGGCGCCTTGCGTGTCGACGACGATTTCGACGGGCACGTCCGCTTCGATCCCCGAAGACCACGCCGGCATTGGATACGCCGCGTCGACGTGAGAGAGGAGCCTCGCCGGAATCGAGACGTCATCCTCGCCATACGTGGTCTCGTCGTTCGGAGCGGCGACCGTTCCTCCGCCACCGCTCGGCTCACTGGTCGAAGGAAGCTCGCCCTCGTCGCTTGGTGGGAGCGTCGTCATGACACGCTCGAGAAAATCGGGCGCGGCGGCGGCGGGCGCGGCGGGAGGCGACGCCGGAGACGCCTGCGGTCGGGACGAAGGAAGATGCGTGGCCTCGTTCGGGACGGGCTCGATCGGCTGCGCGATCACGGGCGGAGTCGGCGCCTGCTCCTGCGGCACTTGCTCCTGCGGCTCCAAGATGAGGATCGTCTCACTCGTAGCGGTCGCCTTCCCCGGCGACGCGGTGAAGGCCAGCGACGCGAAGACCGCCGCGTGAACGGCGCCGGAGGCCGCGATCGCGACGAGCCGGGGCGCTACGGAGAGAGGGAGCAACGGATTCTCTTGGTCATTTGTTGCCGATTTCGCGCATCGGCGCCACGGAGGAGTCTGACCATGGCTGGGGCCGAACCTTGGATCGACCCTCACCATCGCGTCTCAGCGGCCTTGGGCGGCCGTTGATTTGTAAATTCAGATGCTAGCCCGAGGTGCGTGAAGCTCCGACGCAGCCGTATCCGCCCCGTCCTCGGATTCGCGCTCCTTCTACTTTGCGGTGGTTGCTCGCTCGGCACCTCCGACGATTCGACAGCGGCGGGAGAATCGGCCGTGAAGATGGGCTCCCCCACCTGCGCGCTGGCGCCGCTCGGACCGGAGGCCGCAGCCGCGCCTGGGTTCCTCGTCGATATCTCGCAGGCGAGCGGAATCACGAAGGATAACTTCGTCCCGAACCCGGCCACCCCCATCCCGATCAACGATCACAGCCGCCTCGCGTTCGCGGACATCGACGGCGACGGCCTCGACGACATCGTGATGCACAGCCTCTTCCCCAACGCGAACGCCGGCATTCCCTTCGAGCATCTCGTCTTCCACAACAACGGCGACAAGACATTCCGCGACGTGTCCGACGCGTCCGGGCTCCGCGGGGTGCAGGCCGCGTTCTTCACGTTTGCGGACGTGGACAACGACGGCGATCAAGATTGCTTCGCCGGGCTCGACATCGCGCTCGCGGGCGAGACGTCGTCGCTTTATCTGAACGACGGGCACGGGCACTTCACGAAGAAAGAAGGCTCCGGGCTCGAGGCGGCGGCCCTCACCGCGAACGCCGTCTTCGGTGACTTCGACAACGACGGCAAGCTCGACATGTACGCCGGCAACGGCAGCTCGCTCTCGGCCCAACGCGATCAGCTCTTCATGGGCCGCGGCGATGGCACGTTCGTCGAGGCCTCTCTCAACCTGAACGACCGACCGAACCAGCCCACCAACGGCGTCGTCGCGTGCGACTACGACGGCGACGGCGACCTCGATATTTTCGTCTCGCATTACGGCGTATCGGTCGCTCTCGGATGGCGCGCGCTCTGGGAAAACGACGGCACGGGCCACTTCACGAACGTGGCCAAAGCGCACGGCTTCAACGCGCTCGGGACCGGCAATTCGTATCTCGCGACGACCGGCCACGGACACGACCAACAGCCCGATTCCCCGGAAAAATGGGTCGGCGCGAACGGCTTTGGCATCGACTGCGCGGACGTCGACGGCGACGGGCGGATGGATATCTGGCAGGCCGCCATCTCGCATCCCGTCGACTCGGATTACTCGCGCAAGTGGAGCGATCCCTCGCAGCTCTTCTTGAACAAGGGCGATCGGTTCGAGCCCGCCACGCTCGATCGCGGCATCGCTTTCAACGAAGGCGACATCGACGCCGCGATCGTCGACTTCGACAACGACGGCCGCCTCGATCTCTCGGTCACCCGCGACAAGAAATACGAAGGCAACTACTCGACCGAACCGCAGAAGGCGTGGGTCGGCCTCTTCCGCCAAGGCGCGGACGGAAACTTCAGCGGCATCGGCGGTCTCCTCAAGGCCGGTCAGAACCACGCGTGGTCGGACATCGACGGCGACGGCGACCTCGATCTCGTCGTCGGCGGACGCGACAACGGCGACGGCGGCCGTGCGAACTTTCTCTTCGAGAACACGGTGGGCTCGCAGAACGGATGGCTCGGCCTTCGCCTCCACGGCGACGGCGTGAAGGTCAATCGCGACGCGATCGGCGCGCGCGTGACGGTCACCGTCAACGGGCGCAAGTTGGTTCGCGAAGTGAAGTCGAGCCGCGGAACCTATTCGTCGGCCGACTCTCGCGCGCTGCTCTTCGGTCTCGGCGGCGCTCGCTCGTCGGCGTGTGCGGACATCGAGATTCGCTGGCCGAACGGCGTGGTCCGGCACATGACCGCCACCGAGACGAACAAGTACCTGACGATCGACTACTGAGCGTCTCGCCACCTGGCGAACGCGTAGACCAGGTTCCCCGGGTCGTCGATTTCCGCGGGACACGCGTTGTTGGCGTGCGGATCGTAGAGCCACGTCTTTGCCTCCATCGCGCTGACGTACGCCTCGAGCGCATCGCCGAAGCTCGTGCCGAGCACCTCGAGATCGCATTCGCTCGAGAACGAGACGAGCTGCCCTTCCCTGCCCTCCGGACCGGGCGCGAGATCGAGGTAGCTATTGCCTTGGTCCCACCAGCGATTGCCCGCGATCGGGATTCGCCGCGGGTGCCAGAGGTTGCGGCGGAGGCGCGGGTCGGGGGGATCCTCGCCGGTTTCCTCGTCGTCGTCGGGAGACGCGAGCCCGACCTCGACCTGCCACTGCGCGACGATCTCGGAGAGCGAACGAAGCGGGCTGCACCCCGGCATCCACGGGAAACAGCCGTCGTACTCGGCGTCGTCTTGACCGTCGTGAAGCGCAAGAGACGTGCGAAAATCCGAGGGGATCGCGAGCTTCATCGTGGCCTCGGCCGCCGCGATGGCCTCCTCGGACGCGCCCGCGCGGAGGCGGAGCGTCTTGCCGTGCCGCTTCGCGATCGCTTCGAGGCGCGTCCAAAGAGCTTCGATCGTCATGGACGAAGGCTACCAGCCCCACGTCACCTCGAGGCGTACGTGGTCAGCGCACGCGCGGTGCAGCGAGAGCATCCGGGCGAGCCGGCGCGGGCCAAAGAGTGACTCCGCGTCCTCCGTGACGAGAGCGCTCGCGAGCGACGCGAGCAGGAAGTCCTGAGGCCCGGCATCTTCGTCGGGCGCATCGTTCGGGGCGAGCTTCGCGAGCAGGTCGGTGAGAACTGCTCGCGCGTGCGCGTCGTGCGTCCGTTCGAGCAGCATCGCGAGCTCGTTCAGCGCGAGCTCCATGCCACCGTCGCCGTGCTCGCAGGGGCGGGCGTGCGGGATGCGCACGATGAGAACCCACTTTGGCGAGAATCGCTCGGCCACGGGCAGATCGTAACGCGGCGCGAGAGATCGATCTCGAGGTCCGGCGCGATCTTCTTCAGGGCCTGAGCACGGCAAGATTGTCGAGCATTGGGACGCACGCCAGCCGATGCCCGAGACGTCCTCAACTCGAACGGGATGTTCTGACTACACCGGTAGCAGCGGGCGCTTCGAGGCGTAGGTGTGGAGCTCGAGCCAGCGGCCGATGTCGCTCGCGAAGAGCATGCCCACGAGCTCGCCGCCTTCGATGACCGGAGCGCCGCGGAGGCCCGCCAGGCTCATCGTGCGGAAGGCGTCGATCGCGGAATCCGAAGGCGCAATCGCAGGCACGCTCGAGGCCGGCCGCATGATCTCGCGAAGCGTGTGATCGCCCCACTCCGACGGCGGCACCTTCGCGATGTCGTCGAGGCCGACGAGACCGACGAAGCGCTCGCCGAAGAACACCGGCAGCGCGCCGTCGCGATGCACGAGCGCGCCTTCGACGATGGAGCGGATCGACGCATTCGCCGGGACGCCGTCGGCCGGGCGCGGGCGCATCACGCTCGCGACGATCACGCCTTCGAGCGCGCCGTGAATCTCGGCGCTCACCTGATGCTGCTGCGCCGCGCGGCGCACGAACATGCCGATGAGCGCGAGCCAGAGCCCAGCCCCGAGACCGGTGCCGAAGAACGGGACTCGAAGGCCGAACGCCATCAACCCGCCCATCGCGATGAACGCAAAGCCGACGAGCTGGCCCGTCATCGCGGTCCAGCGCGTCGCGCCGGCGAAATTCCCGCTCACCTTCCACAACGCGGCGCGAAGAATGCGGCCGCCGTCCATGGGAAAGCCGGGCAACAGATTGAAGACGGCCAGGCCGATATTCACGGGACCCAGCCACGTGAGGAGCGCGTGGGTCGATGCGGAGCCCGTGACCAGAGGCGCGAGCGCGAGCATGCCAATACCAAGCACGACGCTCATCGCGGGCCCGGCCGCGGCAATGAGGAGCTCCGCGCGTGGCGTCGGCGGCTCACGGTCGAGCCGCGCGATGCCGCCGAAGAGGTGAAGCGTGATCTCGCGAACGCCGAGGCCATAAGCCTTGGCCACGAGCGCGTGCGCGAGCTCATGCGCGACGAGCGACGCGAAAAAGCCGAGCGCCGTCATGACCGCGACCACGAAAACGGTGCCTGACGTCCACGTCGGATGCGACAGCCCGAATACGCCCGTGAGCGTCCACACCACGAGCGCGGCCATCACGATCCAGCTCGCGTCGAGCTTGAGATCGATCCCGAAGATTCGTCCGATGAAGGTTCCTTGACGCATGGCTCTCACAACATGCGAACGACTCGCGCGTCGTGCCATGCATGGGGTGTCCGTTCTGGAGAACGCACTGTTCGCGTGCCCGACCGATTGCGGCATCGACCCCGCAGGTCCTCGGCCCACGGTGCTCATGATCGTTTGTTGCCATGCGCGGTCCGCACGAGAAAACCCGCGGTACGAGCGTTGCCTCGAGCGTCCACGAGGTGCCCATGCCCAACACCAAAATTCTCTCGCTCGCGCCATTTCTTCTCGTCCCTCTTGCCGCGTGCGAAGCGTCGGAGGAAACGGCCCCCGAAGAGGAGGGAGCTTCGTCCGAGGCGATCACCACGTACTCACGGCAGAGCGTCTACACCGCGCTCCGACCTCATACGCGTCATGCGCAAGCGGCTCGCGACCTCTTGAGCAGCAGCCAAACGGATGCTCGGCTCGTCTCGGCCCTGGGCTGGCTGAAGGACAACGCGCCGAGCTTCACCGTGTCCGCCGTCCGCAGCGACCACCACAACGACGGACCGGAGCTCCACGCCGGCGGCTTCTGCGCCGATCTCTTTGCCGACGATCCAGCGCAGATGCGGCGCATGGTCGAAGCGGTGAATCGCAATCCGTTCGTCGCCGAGGTCGGTCTTGGCGGCGCGTACCAAAGCCTCCGAAGCTCCGTGACCCGGAAACCGTACTTCGCCGACAACGGGCAAACGCATATCCACATCGGCGTGAGGCGCCACGCGGGCCGCTGCCAGTCCGCGCATTGCGATTCCGAAGCGACATCGAGCACGACGAGCACGACGAGCACGACGAGCACGACGCCAACGAAACCAAGCTCGAACGCGAGCACGTGTACGAGCTTCACCTTGCAACGGAGCGTGGCGCCGGGAACGTGCGTGCAGCGCGACGACGACGAAAGCTGGCACGTCTGCGATGCCGCGAATCCCGAGGCTTGGCCGGAGGTCAGCGGCCCCAGCGACGCGCGCTGCCACGAATGCCCTCAGCGCGACGACGGAGCGTGCTGAGATCCGAGACCGCGCGGAACTTTTCAAAGCGCGTAGAGTCCTAATTCTCGGTGAAACGCGCTCTCCTTCTCTGCGGACTACTCTCGGCCTGTGCCGCGGCCCCGCCGCGCAAGGTCACGCCGCCGACGGCTCCCCCGCCACCAAAGCAAGAAGAGGTCGAGGTCGAAGAGCCGACCGAGCCCGCGTTCGACCCGTCCGCGGGCGCCGATTTTCGGACGCCGGTCGGGATCGCCGGGTGCACGACGGAGAATCTCGCCGAGCTTCGCACGCAGCTCGAAAGCTTCGAGAAGCGACTCTGGAAGGAGCCTGACAAGACCGCCTCCGTCATCGCCGACGTGCGCGAGGCCTGGCTGCATCCATGCCTCTCGCATTTTGCACGCGTTTTTCCGCCGCCGCCCGCGAGCATCGGGCGCGCGCGCTTCGTCGAGCTCTGGCAGCGTGGGGCCGGCGCTTCTCTTCGCTCCATGGCGGGCGCTCTCTACAAGCGAAACGGGAAGAATTACGTCATCGCGCCTCCCGAAGAGCCCGCGGTGGTGAGCGCGAAAGATCGCGCCGCGTTCTCGTCGTGGATCTGCCCCGACCCGGCGGTCGCGTGCAACCAGGCCGGCAGCTACATCGAGCGCGCGCACGACGCGTTCGACCGCGAAGAGGAGCTCGCGCATCGCTGGAACGGAATGCTCGTCGGCGGCGAAGGCAACGACCGCCTTCCCAACAGCTTCCTCGCAACGCGTCTGGGCTGCGACGATCGCTCGCAAAATGACGCCGAGAAAGCCACCGAAACGCCGTTCGAGACCTTCGAGAAGTGCGTCGCGAGCTCCTCGCCGCGCACGTGGCGCTATCCAGAAGCGACGACGATGCGCGCCCGCGATCGCGGCTGGCTCGTGCTTCGCGGGCGGCGCGGCCATTACGAGTTTTCCGACGAAATCGGTGTATTCGATTTGGCGACTGGCGCGGCGTTCATCGCACGCAGCTCGAGCGAGCTCCTTCTCTCCGGCGTCAGCGTCGATTTCAATGCGGTCGACAAGCAGCGAAAGCCACTGATTCGCGCGGGCAGCGTCGCCGCCGATCAGGTGCGCGAGGTCGCGTTCCTGCTCGCCACCGCGCCACTTCTTCGAATGCAGCGAAGCCACGCGGAGATCGTGCCGATGCCCGAAAAGCTCGAGGTGACGCTCAGCAAAAACCACGACGCGAAGCATCCCTTCGACGTCGGAGAAACCGGCTGGGCCACGAGCGCGCAGACGCACGTTGCGTGGCAGCTCGTCGACGGCACGACGACGATCGCAAAAGGCAACCTCACCTGGCCCGACTCCTACCTCGCGTGGGAGAGTCACGCCGCGGGGCTCGTTCGCGTGATGGAGGCTGGGTTCGTGCCGGGCTGCACGCCGGCGGGCCTGCCGAAGGGAATCGTGCGCGGGCCGGTTGGCGCAGTGCATCCGATCGACGCGGATCCAAAGGCGCAGGCCGATGTCTTCACGACGCTCGGCCGGCAACTCGAAGCGCTCCCCGATGGTTTATGCTCCAAGCAACCATGAGCAACTTCCAAGCGATCGGCGTCACGGCAACGACCTCTCGAATGACGGAGACTGTTGAAGTTATGGGCCAGAAGACGACGACGGAGTTCCTCGTCACGACCCTCACCCTCCCGACGCCGTCGAAGGTGCAGGGCTCCTTTTCGCGCGAAGGCATCGTCAACAAGATCGTCAAGCTGTTCAAGAAGGAGATCCAGGTCGGCGACAAAGCGTTCGACGATCTCGTCTACATCTCGACGGACACGCCGGAAGCGACGACCGCGTTCCTGAACGCGCCCGGCATCCAAAACACGCTCATGGTTGCGGCGAGCGCGGGTGGCAGCTTCGAGATCGAAGGAACGCGCGTCGTCGCGAAATATCCGTACTCCGGCACGAACGAGGACGAGGACGTCTTCAACTTCGTCCGCGCCTTGCTCGCCGTTTGATCATGCGTCGCGTTGACGCGTAAGCGACCGGTATGCGTTTCCTTGTCGCATAACGCGCGCGAGCGCGCTCGATACGCTAACGACTGGCGATGGGCGAAGCATCCGAGCCCGACTTCCGGAAATTGTTCGAGTCGGCGCCAGGTCTTTACCTCGTGCTCCAGCCCGACCTCACGATCGTAGCGGCGAGCAACGAGTACCTTCGCGCGACGATGACGGTCCGGGAGAAAATCCTCGGACGCGGCATCTTCGAAATCTTTCCCGACAACCCCGAAGATCCGAACGCGAACGGCGCCCGCAACCTCCGCGCCTCTCTCTTGCGCGTGGTCGCCGAAGGACACCCCGATGCGATGGCGCTCCAGAAATACGACATTCGCCGCCCGGAGGCGGAGGGTGGCGGCTTCACGGAGCGTTACTGGAGCCCCGTAAATTCCCCCGTGCTCGGCTCGAATGGTGAAGTCGAATACATCATTCACCGCGTCGAGGACGTCACCGAGTTCGTGACGCTCTCGCGAACGGGCGACGAGCTGCGAGGCCGAGCCGGACGAATGGAAGCGGAGATCTTCCTCCGCGCCCAAGAGCTCCAGACGGCGAACGAAGCGCTTCGCGCTGCAAACGAGAGACTCGGCGAGCTCGATCGTTTGAAGTCGCTCTTCTTTGCCAACGTCAGTCATGAATTCCGAACGCCGCTCACGTTGATCCTCGGTCCGATCGAAGACGCGGCGGAGCGCGGAACGACGCTCGACTCCGAGAGCGTTCAGCTCGTCGCTCGAAGCGCGCGCCGGCTCGCGCGGC
>JADMIO011020031.1_pt1 | contig 30575 bp, 28 predicted proteins | sample 8958161 | NCBI WGS metagenome assembly JADMIO01 (sample SAMN16585339, study PRJNA669376) | soil metagenome | isolation source: Crop rotation soil | place: USA: Cullars Rotation, Alabama | collected 2011 | reverse complement strand
ACCCGCCCCACCCGCCCCGCTCACGCCAACGGCCCGCCGCCATTCATCGAACACGTCGAGCACGTCCGCCTCGCAGAACTCGATGCGCACCGGCCGGCGCCGCGGGCCCTTCGCGTAGTAGCGCTCGAAGTAGCGATCGATGCCGCGCATCGCCAGCTTCAGCGGGATGCCCTTGTCCGCCCACGCGCACACTTGCTCGAACGCCGGGCCGACGATGCGAATCAGGTGGCCGTCGTTCTTGCGGCAGAGATACGCCTCCAGCTCCCGGCAGTAGTCGGGACCGCCATCGGCGTTGGCAGCGGGACGTTGGGGGTTCGAGATCACGATAGCCAGCGCACTTCCCCGGAGATGACGCGCACCGTGCGGTCGCCGACGCGCACCAGCAATGCGCCGCGGGCGTCGATGTCGTGCGCGATGCCGCGCCGCGCGCCGTGCTCCGCGTCCCATTCCACCGGCCGCCCGAGGTGCTGCGCCGCACGCGAGCGCCACGCGGCGATGACCGCGTCCCGGGCGCCGGCCTGCAGCAGCCGGTAGCGATCCGCGAGCGCCGCCAGGCATTCGGCCAGCACCAGCCCGCGATCGACCGTCCGTCCCAGCTCGCCCTCGATCGACGTCGCCCGCGCCGCGACGTCGGGCGGAAACGCCGCGGGCCGCAGGTTGATGCCGAACCCGATGACGACGTGGTCGCCCGCCGGCGACGAACCGGCTTCGGCGAGGATGCCGGCGAGCTTGCGTGCGCCGGCATAGACGTCGTTCGGCCATTTGACGCAGGCGCTCAAGCCGCTCGCCGCCTCGACGCCTTCCGCCACGGCCACGCCGGCGGCAATCGTCAGCAGCGGCAGCGCGTGCGGCAGCGGCCGCAGCACGACGGACACATACAGCCCGGCGCCGGGCGGCGACGCCCACGATCGCCCGAGTCGTCCCCGGCCTGCCGACTGGGCGTTGGCCGCGACGACCGTCCCCTCAGGCGCACCGCCGCCGGCGGCGGACGTCGCCAGGTCGTTGGTCGAGCCGACCTCCTCGTGCCAGGCGACGCGGTGCTGAAACGGACCGAGCCGCTCGCCCGCACGCGCCAGCGCCTCGCCGACGTCGTCAGGCAGGTTCAAGCTCGAAGCTCAGATCTGCCGCCGGGGCCGAATGCGTGAGGCCGCCCACCGAGACGTAGTCGGCGCCGGTAGAGGCGAGCTCGCGCATGCGCTGCAGCGTGACGCCGCCGGAGATCTCGGTCTTCGCGCGCCCGCGGCAGCGCCGCACCGCCTCGATGATTTCCTCCGTCGAGAGGTTGTCGAGCAGCACGATGTCCGCGCCGGCGGCGAGCGCCTCGTCCACCTGCTCGAGGCTCTGCGCCTCGACCTCGGTCGGCATGTCGCGATTCGTCTTCCTCATCGTCGTCACCGCGCCGCCGACGCTGCCGGCGAGGCGGATGTGGTTGTCCTTGATGAGAATGCCGTCGTCGAGGCCGCTGCGGTGGTTGACGCCGCCGCCGGCGCGCACGGCGTACTTCTCGAGCGCGCGCAGGAGCGGCGTCGTCTTGCGCGTGTCGAGCACCGTGATGCGGCCGTCGGCGACGTCCACGAACTGGCGCGTCAACGTCGCGATGCCGCACAGCCGCTGCAGGAAGTTGAGCGCGGTCCGTTCGGCGGTGAGGAGCGCCGACGCCTGGCCGCGGATTTCGGCCACCTCGGTGCCGCGCTCGCAGCGCTGGCCGTCCGGGCAGTGGATGGTGATCTGCGCCGCCGGATCGAGCTGACGAAACGCCTCGGCGGCAATGTCCACGCCCGCCATCACGCACGTGGACTTGGCGACGATGAGGCCGCGCGCCTTCTGCTCGCGATCGATGATCGCTTCGGTGGTGACGTCGCCCCAGCCGAAGTCCTCGGCGAGCGCGCGGCGCACCAGCTCCCGGTACATGCCGGGATCGAGCGGCTCGAAGGGCGCCGCCTTCACGCCGCGGGCTCCTCCGCGAACTCGAGCTGCGGCTCGGCGACGTCGCCGAACGCCAGGTCGCGGATGTGCGTCGCCGCCTGGAAGTCGCGCGCCGCGGGGCCCAGCGCGGAGAAGGTGGCGGGCAGGACGCCGCGGCTGATGACGGCCTTGGTCGGCTTCTTCAGCAGCGACTTGACGCGCCGCACTTCCGCCAGCGCCCCCTGCGTCGCCTCGCGGATCGCCAGCGCGCGCCGATCGGCGCCGCCAATCGACTCCGTGACCTCCGCCGCGGTCGGCCACGTCGCGGTGTGCACCGATCCGGGCCGCCACCACGACCAGACTTCCTCCGTCACGAACGGCAGAAACGGCGCGAACAGCCGCAGCAAGGCCGACAGCGCGACGAGCATGGCGCTGTTGGCGGAGGCGGCGCCCTCGCTGCCGAAGTCGCCGTAGCGGCGTCCCTTCACCAGCTCGAGGTAGTCGTCGCAGAACTCCCAGAAGAACTTTTCCGTCTGCTGCAGCGCGCCGGCATACTCGTAGTCGTCGAGCGCCTTGGTGGACGCCTCGACCAGCGACGCCAGCGCCGTGAGCATGCCGCGGTCGAGGGGCTCGGTAATCGGCCCGCGCGGCTCCGCCTGCATGAGCGCGAAGCGCGCGGCGTTGAGAATCTTGATCGACAGCCGGCGGCCGACCTTCATCTGGCTCGGCTCGAAGATGGCGTCGGCGCCGGGCCGCGCCCCCGCCGCCCAGTAGCGGACACCGTCGGAGCCGTGCTCCTGCAGCAGCGCCATCGGCGTCACCACGTTGCCCCTGGACTTCGACATCTTCTTGCGGTCGGGATCGGTGATGAATCCGGACAGCGCGGCGTGCGTCCACGGCAGCGCGTGCTGCTCGAGGTGCGCGCGCAGCACGGTGGTGAACAGCCAGGTGCGGATGATGTCGTGCGCCTGCGGACGCAGGTCCATCGGAAACACGCGCGCGAACAGGTCCTCGTCGTCGAGCCATCCGCCGACGACCTGCGGGGTCAGCGACGAGGTCGCCCACGTGTCCATGATGTCCGGGTCGCCGGCAAAGCCGTTGGGGCGGCCGCGCTGCTCCGCCGTGTAGCCGTCGGGCACGTCGGTGGACGGATCGACGGGCAGGCGCGCCTCGTCCGGCACGAGCGGGTGTGCGTAGTCCACGCTGCCGTCCGCGGCGATGGGATACCAGACGGGAAACGGCACGCCGAAGAAACGCTGCCGGCTGACGCACCAGTCGCCGGCCAGGCCGTTGACCCAGTTCTCGTAGCGATGGCGCATGTACTCGGGATGCCACTGCAGCTCGCGGCCGCGCGCCAGCAGGTCCTCGCGGAACTCGACGGTCTTGAAGAACCACTGGCGGCTGGTGATGATTTCGAGCGGCCGATCGCCTTTCTCGTAAAACTTCACCGGGTGCGTAATCGCGCGCGGCTCGCCGAGCAGATCGCCCGACTCCTTCAGCTGCTCGACGATCACCGCCCGCGCTTTCGCCGGCTGCAGGTTCGCCAGCTGGTCGTACACCTGCTGCGCGCGCGACGCGTCCTTCGATTCCCAGCCCGGCTGCCCCCACGCGACGGGCCGGAAGGCGCCGTTCGGCTGGATGACGGCTCGCACCGGCAGCGACAGCTCACGCCACCACGTCACGTCCGTGATGTCGCCGAACGTGCAGATCATCGCGATGCCGCTTCCCTTTTCGGGATCGGCGAGCGCGTGCGCCTTCACCGGCACCTCGACCCCGAAGAGCGGGGTGACGACGCTCGTGCCGAACAGCGGCTTGTAGCGCTCGTCGTCCGGATGCGCGACGAGCGCGACGCACGCCGGGATCAACTCGGGCCGGGTGGTTTCGATCTCGACGTAGCCAGGACGGGTGGTATCGCCGATCGCTGAGGGCGAGGAACCCGCCAGCGCAAACCGGATCTTGTGATACGCGCCCGGCTGCTCGCGGTCCTCCAGCTCCGCCTGCGCCACAGCGGTGCGGAAATCGACGTCCCACAACGTCGGCGCTTCGAGCTGATAGGCAATGCCGCGCTTCAGGAGGCGGAGAAACGCGGCCTGCGAGACGCGCTGCGACCGCGGGTTGATGGTCGCGTAGGTCATCGACCAGTCCACCGACAGGCCGAGATGGCGCCACAGGTCCTCGAACGCTTTCTCGTCTTCGGCCGTCAGGCGGTTGCACAGCTCGATGAAGTTCGGCCGCGACACGGCGATGGCGTGCTTGGGCGGCTTCTCCGGCGGCTGGAACGACGCGTCGTACGGCAGCGACGGATCGCAGCGGACGCCGTAATAGTTCTGCACGCGCCGCTCGGTGGGGAGGCCGTTGTCGTCCCACCCCATCGGGTAGAAGACCTCCTTGCCGCGCATCCGCTGAAAGCGGGCGATGAAGTCGGTATGCGTATAGGAGAAGACGTGGCCGATGTGCAGCGACCCGCTGACCGTCGGCGGAGGCGTGTCGATGGAGAAGATGTCCGCGCGCCGATGGCTGCGGTCGAAGCGGTAGGTCCCCGCCTCCTGCCATCGCGCGTTCCACTTGTTCTCGAGTCCTTCGAGCGCGGGCTTTTCTGGCAGGGTGATCGGATGGCTGGTGTCGAACCCGTCGGACATTCCTACTAGTGTATTTCTACTGCCCCCCTGGTCCCGCGCCCTGCCGCCGGATGCGATCGATTTCCTCGCGGACGAGCCGCTCGGCAACGCTGGACACGATCTCCTTGACCATCGCCTGCATCTGGTCGGACGAACCGAGCGCGAGGCGCTGAATGACTCGCCTGGCGACGTCGTCGATCATCGTGTCGGTGACGACGGGCGACGGCGTGCCGTTGCCGGCAAGCCGCGGCGGCGGCGCGCCGCCCTCACCCTGCTCGGCGGCCAGCAGCGCGCTGAACGCGTCGGCAATGATGCTTCGGCCCGACGGCGGCTCCGCCGTTGCGCCCGTGCCGGGACCGGCGGCCATCGGCGGGCCGGGAGGGCTCGCCGTCCGTGTCGGCGTGACATCGGGCGGCTCGATGGTCGGCGGTGCGACGACGATCGGCGGCGGCACCGGCGCTGGCGGTGGGACCGGGATGTCGATGAACGTCGGCGCGGCGGCGCGCGGCGGCGTGGTGTCGGCGCTGCTCGACCCGAGCCTGCCGAAGCTGTCCGGCGCGGCATCGAAGTCGATGTCGGCGCTGTCGGGGCCCGGCGGCATGCCGGCCAGCAGGTCGTCCAGCGTCGGCACGCGCGCGGCGTCGGCGGCCTCGAGCGCATCGATCCCGGCGAAGGGATCCGCGGGCTCGGCGCGATACGCGGGCGGCGCCGACGGGATCATCGGCGGCTCGTCGAACGGTTCGAGATCCTGTTCGAGCACGGGCCGATCGGGGCGCGCCGGGCGCGGCTCGGCGCCGGCTGCCGGCGTCGAGGCGGTGGTGGTGATGGTCGCAAACGCCTCGTCCAGCTTGTCGAAATAGTCGTCGAGCGAATCGTCCAGCACGATGGGCTGCGTTCCCATGTCCATGTCCTGGACCGAGGGCAGCATGTCTTCGCGCGGCAGCAGGTCGTCTTCGCCCATGTCCATCAGGTCGTGGGGAACCGCCACCCGTTCCTCGCGCTTCGGCAGCTCCACCGGCCGTGGCGGCGCCAGGGCGGCGGCGGGACGCGGCATGTCGGGCAGCGACTGGGTGGGGCTGCCTTTCGCGCCGCCAATCAGCTCGCGCACCAGGGCGACCACGTGTTGCGGCTCGAACGGCTTCACCAGCACGCCGTCGCACTTCGCCTCTTTGGCCTTCGCTTCGTCCACCGGCTCGAACGCGCCGGCCAGCAGCAGTACCGGAATCTTCTCCAGCTCGGGGCTGCTCTTCACGAACGCGGAGACCTCGTATCCGCTCCGCTTCGGCATCGCGATGTCGGCGAGGATGATGTCCGGCTTTTCGATGGGGATGCGCGCGATCGCCTCTTCGCCGTCGCCGACGGGGATCACCTGCACGTCTTCACCGGAGAACGTGAGCTCGATGACGCGCTGGATGGTGATGCTGTCGTCGGCGAGGAGGAGCTTTTTCGGCATCGCGCCTACGTTTCGACCCGTGACCGTACGTTGCGGGTGATGAACTCCACGATCTCCTGCATCGGCGTCCCGGGCAGGAACACCCCCTTGATCCCCATCTCGTTCAGCTTCGGAATGTCCACGTCGGGGATGATGCCGCCGACCACGACCAGCACGTCCTGCAGATCCTTGTCGCGCAGCAGCTCCATCACCCGCGGGCAGATGTGCATGTGTGCGCCCGAGAGGATCGACAGGCCGATGGCGTCGGCGTCCTCCTGCAGCGCGGCGGCGACGATCTGTTCGGGGGTCTGGCGCAGGCCGGTATAAATGACCTCCATGCCCGCGTCGCGCAGCGCGCGCGCAATCACCTTCGCGCCACGGTCGTGGCCGTCAAGTCCCGGCTTGGCAATGACTACACGGATTTTCTGCACGTCGATCCGACCCGCCACCTCAGATTATCGGCGTTTCCTCGTATTCGCCCCAGACCTCACGCAGCGCGTCGCACATTTCGCCGATCGTGGCGTACGCCCGCACCGCGTCGATGAGCAGCGGCATCGTGTTGGCGGTGCCGCGCGCCCCCGCTTGCAACGCCTCCAGCGCCGCGCGCACGCGTGCGTCGTCGCGCGTCCGGCGCAGCTCGGCGAGCCTGGCCAGCTGCCGCTCCCCCGCCGATTCGTCGATGTACAGGATGCCGATCCGCGCGTCCTCTTCGCTGACGAAGTCGTTGACGCCGACGATGCGCCGGTCGCCGCGTTCGACGGCCTGCTGGAACTTGTAGGAGCTCTCGGCGATCTCGCGCTGCGGGTAGCCCTTCTCGATGGCCGCGACCATGCCGCCCATGCGGTCGATGGTATCGAAATAGGCCAGCGTCTCCTCCTCGAGGTCGGAGGTCAGCTTCTCGACGAAGTAGGACCCGCCCAGCGGATCGACGATGTTGGCGACGCCGGTTTCGTGGGCGATGATCTGCTGCGTGCGCAGCGCGAGCGTCGCCGCCTCCTCGGTCGGCAGCGCCAGCGCCTCGTCGAGCGAGTTGGTGTGCAGCGACTGCGTGCCGCCGAGCACCGCGGCCAGCGCCTGCAGCGCCGTGCGCACGACGTTGTTGTAGGGCTGCTGCGCGGTCAGCGATACGCCCGCCGTCTGCGTGTGGAAGCGCAGCTGCCACGAGCGCGGCTGCCGCGCCTTGAACCGATCGCGCATCACGTGCGCCCAGATGCGGCGCGCGGCGCGGTACTTGGCGATTTCCTCGAAGAAGTCGCTGTGCGAGTTGAAGAAGAACGACAGCCGCGGCGCGAAGTCGTCCACGTCGAGCCCGGCATCCACGCCGTACTGCACGTACTCGACGCCGTCGCGCAGCGTGAACGCCAGCTCCTGCGCCGCCGTCGCGCCCGCTTCGCGGATGTGGTAGCCGCTCACCGAGATCGTGTTCCACCGCGGCACGTGCTGCGCGCAGAACGAGAAGACGTCGGTAATCAGCCGCATCGAGGGACGCGGCGGGTAGATGTACTCCTTCTGCGCGATGAACTCCTTCAGGATGTCGTTCTGAATGGTCCCCGAGAGGCGGTCCCAGCCCGCGCCCTGCTTCTCGGCCACCACCAGATACATCGCGAAGATCATCGACGCCGGCGAATTGATGGTCATCGACGTCGTGATGCCCGCCAGGTCGATGCCGTCGAAGAGCGTCTCCATGTCGGCGAGCGACGTCACGTTAACGCCGCACTTGCCGACTTCGCCGAGCGACAGCGGGTGGTCGGGGTCGCGGCCCATCAGCGTCGGCAGGTCGAAGGCCACGCTCAGCCCGGTCCCGCCCGCCTTCAACAGCTGCTGGTAGCGCCTGTTGGTCTCCTCCGGGGTGCCGAACCCGGCAAACTGCCGCATCGTCCAGAGCTTGCCGCGGTAGCCGGTGGGATGGATGCCGCGCGTGTAGGGAAAGACGCCGGGGTCGCCGAGGTCGCGCTCGTAGTCGAGGGCGGCGATGTCGGCTGGCGTGTAGAGCTGCTCGATGGGGCGGCCGGAAATGGTCGTGAAGCTCCTGCCCCGCTCCGTCGACGCGCCGGGTCCGCGCGCGGCCGTTTTCATGATCGATTCATTGTAGGCGGACCTGAAGGTCCGCCTCCATCTCCATCGTAGAGGCTCCATCGTAGAGGCGGACCTTCAGGTCCGCCTGCATCTCCGTCGTAGAGGCGGACCTTCAGGTCCGCCTCCCTGCATCGTTCACGTCGCGGGTCGGCCTACATGACAAAATAACGGGTCATGGCAGAGCACGGAGCGGTGTTCGGGGCGATGCTTCAGGAATTCAACGTCGCCGCGCGCATCATCAACCTCGAACCGGGTGTCTGGAACATCCTCACCCACCCCAAGCGTCAGGTCATCGTCTCGTGTCCGGTGCAGATGGACAACGGCGAGATCGAGGTCTTCACCGGCTATCGCGTGCAGTACAACATCACGCTCGGCCCGGCGAAGGGAGGCATCCGCTACCATCCGGACGTGTCGCTCGACGAAGTCACCGCCCTGGCCGCGTGGATGACGTGGAAGTGCGCGGTCGCGCACATTCCCTTCGGCGGCGGCAAGGGCGGCATCGTCTGCGACCCGACGAAGATGTCGCGGCGCGAGCTCGAGGCGCTCACCCGGCGCTACGTCGCGGAGATCGTGGACCTGATCGGCCCGGAGAAAGACGTCCCGGCGCCCGACGTCAACACCAACGACCAGATCATGGCGTGGGTGATGGACACTTACAGCATGCACGTCGGCCACACCGCGACGGCCGTCGTCACCGGCAAGCCGGTGGAGATGGGCGGTTCCCTCGGGCGCCGCGAGGCGACGGGGCGCGGCGTGATGATCGTGACCCGCGAAGCGGCCAAGCACCTCGGCCTCGACATGCAGGCGCTGAAGGTGGCCGTGCAGGGATTCGGCAACGTCGGCTCGGTGTCGGCGGACCTGCTGGCGAAGGCAGGCGCGCGCATCGTCGCGGTGACGGACTGGAAGGGCGGCGTCTACAATCCGAAGGGACTCGACATCCCCAAGCTGATCGAATACGCGGCGGCGCACGAGAAGTCGGTGCACGGCTTTGGCGGCGGCGAGCCGCTGCCGCATGACAAGCTGTGGGGACTCGATGTCGAGGTCCTGATACCGGCGGCGCTCGAGAACCAGATCACGACGGAGAACGCGTCGCAGATCAAGGCGAAGATCATCACGGAGGGCGCCAACGGCCCCACCACCCCCGACGCGCACAAGTACCTGCACCAGAAGGGCGTGTTCGTCATCCCCGACATCCTCGCCAATGCCGGCGGGGTGACCACCTCGTATTTCGAGTGGGTGCAGGACCGCTACGGCTATTTCTGGGAGGAGAAGGACGTCAACGAACGCCTCGAAAAGAAGATGTGCGAGGCGTTCGACGACGTGGTGCAGACGTCGCTGAAGTACAAAGTCGACCTGCGCACGGCGGCGTACATCGTCGCCATCCAGCGCGTCGGCACGGTGACGAGGATGCGCGGGATGTACGCCTAGCGCGGCCGCCGGTCAGTTCAGCGGCTTCAGCTCGGGCTGGGTGCCCTCCGCGACCGGATAGCGATCGACGTTGAGCATCATCGAGACGATGTTGTACCAGCCGGTCACGGCGATGATGTCCACGATGCCGCGCTCGCCGAAGACGCTCTTGGTGGCGTTGAAGGTCGCATCGCTCACCTGCTTGGTGTCGAGCAGCTCCGACACGAAGGTATAGAGCGCCTCCTCGTCCTTCTGCATCCCGGTCGGCCGGCGTCCCGCGGCAATCGCATCACAGATCGAGGCGCTGAGGCCGGCCTGGAGCGCGGAACGGTGGTGCGCCTGCCACTCGTACTGCGCCGTCCAGTGGCGCGCCGTGATGAGGATGGCGAGCTCGTAGAGCCGCTGCGGCAGCGACGACTTGAACCGCGCCGCGCCGCCGAATTCCTGGCCGAGATCCCCAATCTCGGGGCTGCGCAGGAGCACGTTGAACGGGCCGTTCACGCCGCCGCGGGGTCCGGCGAGCAGATGCTCGACCATCGTCTTCTGGGCGGGAGTCATCTCGTCGTAGGTCAGCGGCTTGAAGCGGTTGCCCCGCAGCTTGATGCTGCGCGGGTCGGGTCGCTGCTGCGCCGGCGGCGCCTGCGCGACAGCGATTCCGACGAGGGCGAAGGCGACAGCGCAAACGATCAGCAGTCGGGTCATGGGCGCAATCCTTTCGCGCGCATGATACCGCTGCCGACCGCCGCCTGCCCGACTTTCCTCCGTTAGCTGACGACGCGGAACGCGACGAGCTCCTTGGCGGTGTCGCCGGTGGCGCTCTTCGTGGTGATCTCGATCACGTACTCGCCGGCGGGGATCGTCGCCAGGCTCATGTCGATTTGATGCGTGCCGCCGGCGGTGGCGGCGGTGACGGGCACGTCGGTGAATTTCTGGCCGTTGCTGTTGAGCAGCGCCGCCGTCGGCGCCGGCACGTCGTTGCCGGGTCCGTAGCTGTCGAAGCGAATCAGCAGCCGCATCGTGCGCGGGAACTCGCGGTTCGCCGGCGGAATGGCGCCGGCGTTGGAGGCGATCGCCTGGAACTCGCGCGGCGTGCGCACGGCATAGACGCGCGGCGTGCTGATGGCCGGACGTGCGGCGGTCAGGTCGGGAATCGTGATGGTGCGGATTTCCTGATCGAGCACGCCCCCGGCCGCGCCTTCGACCGTCATGCGGAGCTCGAGCTTCCCCGGAGGCGCGTCGAAGGTGAGTGCCTGCGGGACGGCCGCCGCTGATGCCGGCGCGGACGCAGGCAGCGCGGCGCTCGCGCCCGTCGCCTGCGGGTTGGCGCTGGCGAGCTGTCCCGCGTCCGGCGTCCGCCCGCGATAGACGAGATCGCCCTTTTCCGTGGCCGCAATCAACGACACCCGGCCCGGCGCCGGATCGTTCCGCAGGTTGCCGACGGGTGTCTTGGGCAGCGGCTCCCACACCAGCGTCACCTTGGTCTTGCCGTTCTCGCCGCGCTGCGTGCCGAGCCACGTGCGCACGTACTTGCCCGCCTGCACCGGCACCGCGATCGCCGACAACGCCTGCAGCACCGGCTTGGCGGCGTCGGGCACCACCGGGCCGGTCGCCTTCTCGGCCTTCTTCAGGTCTTCGGTCGTCGCCGCCCAGTAGCCGCGCCGCGCCCGCACCTGCAGGCCGCGCCGCCGCGCCGAGGCGCTCAGCTGCACCTTGATCTGGTGGAACTTGCCGTCCACCGGCGCCTGCGCCGACGTGTAGCCGATCAGGTAGTAGGCGGTCGAATCCTGCAGCGCCTGCTGCAGCCCCTTCGCCAGATCGTTGCGGCCGACGATGGCGCGGCCGTCGGTTTCGTCGGCGATCGAGCGCAGCGTATTGGTCGACGCGGTCAGCATCTCGGCGTCCTGCCGCGGGCCGACGTTCTCGTCGATATCGAATTCGTTGGTCGCCAGGCCGCGCGGATCGACGGTGTAGATCGCGGTGTTGTTGCGCGTGGCGGCGATGAAGACGTCCTTGAGCTGTGAATACAGATCGGCCTGCGAGAAGACCTGCGCGGTCTGCTCGCGCGGGTCGTTTTCGCCGGCGAACGGGTTGAATGCCTGCGGGTTGCCGACCTTCCCCATCGACGCATCCGCGCTGCGCAGCTGCGGCGGCAGCATCGACTGCAGCCCTTCGCTGACGTAGATGATGGACTTGCGGCCGTCGCGGATCGATCCGAGACGGACCGACAGCCCGCGCAGCGCCGTCATCACCACCTGGTTGCGGATCTCCTCCACCACTTCCGTCGGCGCGCGCTGATACTGCTCCTCGAACAGGTTGCGCGGCTCGTACTTGTACTTGCGGCCCTCGAAGTGCTGGATGGCGTTGATGATCTTGGCGTGGTTGCGGGTGAAGTCGATGTCGGTGACCGGTGTCAGCGGATACATGACAGCGACCAGGTCGAGCGGGCGGAGCTGGTTCTGGATGAACTCGCTGAGCGGCTGGCGCACGGCGAGCGAGCTGCCGAGGCGGGTGTGGTAGTCGTCCAGGAAGATGACGAACACGCGCGTGTCGTCACGCGCCGCTTCCCGCTCCTCGTCGTCGCGGTTGCGAATCTCCTGTGGCGGCGGTTCGCCGGGCTTGGGGTTGCCGTCCACCTTGATGAAGCGGAACTGCTCGATCTTCTGCGGCTTGTTGTCCTCGAAGATCTCGAAGTCGGACTGCTTCAGGTCGGCCGCCGGCTGGCCCTTCGAATCGGACACATACGCGTCCACCGTGACGAAGTTGATGCCGGCGCGGAAGGTCAGCTCGGTCTGGGTCGCCGGCTGCGGCTGGCCCGCGGCGCCCGCGGCGGCGGGCTGGGCGCCGCCCTGCTGGGCGCGCAGCGCCAGGTTACCGGTGCCCGCCACCACCAGGGCCACAAAAAACGCGGCTGTACGGCGCATTCGGATGATCATAATCCTGAAATGTCGACGCCTGGCGCCGCGGCGCGCAGAGGCCGCCTCCGGTAACTTAACGTTTTTGACGCATGCCACAAACAGACAGCCTTTCGAGCGCGCTCACGCAGCTCAGCCAGGACGAAACCCTCTTCCGCGACAGCGTCTACGAGTTTGCGGACCGCGAGATCCGCCCGCTCGTGCGCGAGATGGACAAGCACGCAAAGATCCCGCCGTCGCTGCTGGCCCGCCTGTTCGACCTCGGGGTGATGGGGGTGGAGATCCCCGAGGCACACGGCGGCGCCGGTGCCACGTTTTTTCACTCCGTGTTGGCGGTGGAGGCACTGTCGCGCGTCGATCCGTCCATCGGCGTGCTCGTGGACGTCCAGAACACCCTGGTCATCAACGCGCTGGTGCGCTGGGCGACCGACGCACAGAAGGCCGCCTACCTGCCGAAGCTCGCCGCCGACATGGTCGGCGCCTACGCCCTGTCGGAATCGGGTTCGGGCAGCGACGCGTTTGCCATGGCGGCGCGGGCGACGGAGCGCGGCGACGGCTTCATCCTCAACGGCCGCAAGCTCTGGATCACCAACGCCAACGAAGCGGGCCTCTTCATTCTTTTTGCGAACGTCAACCCCGAGGCCGGCTATCGCGGCATCACCGCCTTCCTCGTCGAGCGCGGCTTCCCGGGTTTCACCGTCGGCAAAAAGGAGGACAAGCTCGGGATCCGCGCCAGCAGCACCTGCGAGTTGCTGCTCGAGGACTGCCACGTGCCGCGCGGCAACGTCCTCGGCGAGGTCGGCAAGGGCTACAAGGTCGCCATCGAGACGTTGAACGAAGGGCGCATCGGCATCGGCGCGCAGATGGTCGGCCTCGCGCAGGGTGCGCTCGACGCCGCCATCCGCTACACGAAAGAACGCAGCCAGTTCGGCAAGACGATCGCGGAGTTCCAGGGCGTCCAGTTCCAGCTCGCCCGCGCCGCGACCGAGCTCGAAGCGGCGCGCCTCCTGGTCTACAACGCGGCGCGGCTGCGCGACGCCGGGCGGCCGTTTCTCAAGGAAGCGGCGATGGCCAAGCTCTTTTCGTCGGAGATTGCGGAGCGCGTGAGCTCGCTCGCCGTCAACCTGTTCGGCGGCTACGGCTTCGTCAAGGACTACCCGGTCGAGAAATTCTTCCGCGACGCGAAGATTGGCCAGATCTACGAGGGGACGTCGAACCTGCAGCTGCAGACGATTGCGAAGCAGATTCTCGGGTAGCGGGCAGCGGGCAGCTGGCAGCTGGCAGGCCGGGATAACTACCAACTACCAACTACCAACTACCAACTGCCAACCGCCAACTCCCAACCAGCGGCTTACCGCCCGCTGCCAGCTGCCCGCTGCCCGCTGACGCGCGGCAGCTCGGCATCGGCCACCGACTCACGCAATCCTTCGGTGCGGCCGGCGAACAGCTCGATCGCGCGCACGTCCTGCGTCAGGCGTTCGACGACGTGGCCGCGGCGGAAGCTGTCGACGCCAACGACCTGCGTTGCGCGCGCGACTGCGGCCTGTGCGGCGCTGGTCGCGGCGAGCTTGGCCATCGACCCTGCCGCGAGCGACACCTTCTTGCCCATCGCCGCCGCCTGCCACGTCAGCATGCGCGCCGCCTCGAGCTCGGTGGCGGTGTCGGCGAGCAGCCCCTGCACCGTCTGCTCGCCGCCGGCGCCGTGCTCGCGATGCACCACGGCGAGCGATTCGCGCAGCGCGCGGTTGCCGATGCCGAGCGCGACCGACGCGATCAGCGTGCGGGCGTGCGCCATGATGCCGGTTGGCTCGGCGCCGCCCACGCACGGCGTGCCCTCGAACGTGACATGCGCCCAGACGAAGCCGCGCAGCGCGGACGTGCGCGCCTCGGTGATGCGCACGCCTTCGCCGTCGAGCGCGACGGCGCACGCGGTGACCTGCGCTCCCTGGCGCGCGCCGACCACCGCCAGCCCGCGTTGCGTGATCGGACCGACCCACGATGCACGGCCGCTCAAGCGGCCGTTGTCGATCGTCGGCACGTCTTCAGACGACAGGGCGAGCGCCCCAACCATCTCGCCGCGTGCCAGCGCGGTCAGCCGCTCATCGTGCGGAAAGGTCAGCAGCATCGTCGTGTGCAGGGCCAGCGTCATGCCCGCGGCTGCCGATTCCGAGGCCAGCGCCTCGACAGCAAGGGAGGCGGCGACGAGATCGATGTCGGGATCGATCAGGCCGACGCGCCCCGCGCCCATGATGACGTCGGCGGCGGCGGCATCCTCGGCGAGGTCGCGCCCGAGCGCCTGGCCCTTGGCACGCCAGGCGTGCTGAACCTCGCTGCACTCGAAATCCATCCCGGCGACACTATCACGACGTACGCTTTGCGAGCAGTTGTGCATATGATTGTCGGATGCCTCGCGCCCAGCGCACGGAGTACCGGCAAGGCGATCACGTCTGCACGCTGTTCGCCTCGCGCCGCGAACAGATCGACGCGGCCGTCGAATTCATCGCGGGCGGATTAGCGCACGGGGACCGCTGCCTCTACGTCTGCTGCGAGCAGACGCCCGAGGCGTTCCGAGGCGAATTGCGCGCCGCCGGCATCGATGTCGAGGCCGAGGAGGCGCGCGGCGCGCTCGAGCTCGTCACCAAGGCGGAGGCCCATCTCAGCGGCGGGTCGTTCGACGCGGCGCGGATGATCGAGATGCTCGCCTCGGCGTTGTCCGACGCGCTCGCCAGCGGCTTCACCGGCCTGCGCGGCGCCGGCGACATGACGTGGCTGCTCGACGGCGCGCCCGGCTCGCACGAGCTGCTGGCCTACGAGGCGCTGCTCAATTACTACTGTGCGAACCGCCCGGTGGTGCTGCTCTGCCAGTACAACCGCGACAAGCTGCCGCCGAAGATCCTCGACAGCTGCCTGGCGACGCACCCGCACATCCGCGTCGACGCGCCGGGACTGCACCGCAATCCGTTCTACGAACTGCCGGACCACGCCATGGTGCGCGCGCGCGACGGCGCCGGCATCGACGGCAAGCTCGCACAAATCGACGCGCTCGGTTGAGCTAGCTTCGCGGGGTCGCGACCCTATAATCGCGCCCATGCCTCGATCCCCCCGCGTCGTCTATCAGCAAGGCGACCATGTCTGCACGCTCTTCACCTCGCCCGAGGAGCAGATCAGCGCCGCCATCGACTACATCCGCGGCGGCCTGTCGCGCGGTGAGCGGTGCCTGTATGTCTGCGGCGAACACACCCCCGAGCAGTTCCGCGCCCACCTGCGCGGCGCCGGCATCAACGCCGATGCCGAGGAGAAGCGCGGCGCCCTGATGCTGATCACGACGCGCGAGGGCCACCTCAAAGGCGGCTCGTTCAGGGCGGCGCGGATGATCGACGTGCTCGCCGGCGCCGTTGCCGACGCGACGAAGGCGGGGTTTGCGGGGCTGTGCGCGGCGGGCGACATGACGTGGCTGCTCGACGAGGCGTCGGGCCTGCACGAAATCGTGGAGTACGAAGCGCTGCTCAACCACTTCTACGCCAGCAACCGCGCGCTCGGCCTCTGCCAGTACAACCGCCACCGCCTGCCGCCGAAGATCCTCGACACGTGCATGGCGACGCACCGCCACATCCGCGTGCAGGGCGCGATCATTCTCGAGAATCCGTTCTACGAACTGCCGGAAGACGCGATGTCGATCCCGCGCGCCGGCGACGGCGTCGTCGAGAAGATCGCGCAGCTCGACGCGATGTCCGCGGCGTTGTAGGCGCGGCCGCCGGCTACGGCGTCGCGGCCAGCCGCTCGAAGATCGGCTTGAGGCGCGCCGCGCTCCCCTGCAGGTCTTCGGGCAGCACACGCGTCTCGCCGACCACGCCCATGAAGCTGGTGTCGCCGGTCCAGCGCGGCACGAAATGGACGTGCACGTGCTCGAGCACGCCGGCGCCGGCGGACTTGCCCAGATTCACGCCGACGTTCATCCCCTGCGGCTGATACGCGTCCACCAGCGCCCGCTCGCACAACACCTGCAGGTCCGCAATCTCGTGCCGCTCCTCGGGCGTCAGCGTCACGAACGAGGCGACGTGCCGGTAGGGGACGATCATCAGGTGGCCGTTGTTGTACGGATAGCGGTTGAGGATGACGTAGCAGGTGTTGCGCTGGTGGACGATGAGGCTGTCGGGATGGGGAGGACGGGGCGCCTCGCAGAAGATGCACCCCGTATCAGGTTTGGCGCCCGTCACGTATTCAAGCCGCCATGGGGACCATAGATGATCCATGAAGTTCGAAGGGGCGAAGGTCGAAGTGCGAAGCCCTTCGAAGTTCGTGACTTGCTTCGAACTCGGACCTCGACCTTCGACCCTGTCTCAGACGGACTGGACGGCGCCCGCCACGTTGCCGGTGATGGACGCCGCTTCGGCGGCTTCGGCCTCGCGGTTGATCAGCTCCTTCAGCTCCTTGCCGGGCTTGAAGTAGGGCACCTTCTTCGGCGGCACGTCCACCTTGTCGCCCGTCTTCGGATTGCGCCCCTTGCGCGGCTCGCGCTTGCGCAGGCGGAAGCTGCCGAAGCCGCGCAGCTCGATCTTCTCGCCGCGATGCAAGGCCTCGATGATGCTCCTGAACACCGTGTCGACGATGACTTCAGAGTGTTTCTTCGTGAGATCCGACACGCGCGACACTTCCTCGACGAGTTCCGCCTTGGTCATGCTGCCGCCAGGAGTATTCAATGCTCGCTCCTCTGCTACCTGATGCCTGATACCTGCCGCCGCAGCCGCGTCAGCGATTGCGGAAGTGATCGCCGAGCGTGGCGGTGCCGGTGCCTTCGCTGTCCGAGTACTGCTCCCAGTCCGTCCGATAGTCGTCCGACTTCAGCGCGCGGATGCTGAGGCCGATCTTCCGCTCCTGCGGGCTGAGCTTGATGATCTTCATCTGGTAGCTGTTGCCCACCTGCAGATCGATCTTCTCCCCGCCGTGCGTGTCGTCGAACTCGGAGACGTGGATGAGACCTTCGATGCCCTCGTCGAGCTCGACGAACGCGCCGAAGTTGGTCATGCGCGTGACCTTGCCTTCGACGGTGTCGCCGACGTGATGGCGCGAGAAGAAGTCATCCCAGATGTCGGTCGCCAGCTGCTTCAGCCCGAGCGACAGCCGCTGGTTCTCGGCGTCGATGCTCAGCACCATCGCCTCGACGACGTCGCCCTTCTTCAGCACCTCGGAGGGGTGCTTGATGCGCTTGCTCCACGACATGTCGGAGATGTGGATCAGGCCGTCGATGTCCTCCTCGACCTCGACGAAGGCGCCGAACTCGGTGAGGTTGCGCACCTTGCCCTTGATGCGCGTGCCGACCGGGTACTTCTCGGTCAGCTCGTGCCACGGGTTGGTCTCGACCTGCTTGAGGCCGAGCGAGATGCGCCGCGCCGCCGGATCGACGCCGAGCACCATCGCGTCGACGGTGTCGCCGACATTCAGGATCTTCGACGGGTGCTTGACGCGCTTGCTCCACGACATCTCGGAGACGTGGATGAGACCTTCGACGCCCGCCTCGAGTTCCACGAACGCGCCGTAGTCGGTGAGGCTCACGACCTTGCCGCTCATGCGCGCGCCGACCGGGTAGCGCTCCTGCACGGTCGCCCACGGATCCTGTACGAGCTGCTTGTGGCCGAGCGACACGCGCTCGGTCGCCGGGTCGTACTTGAGGACGATGACGTCGACCTCGTCGTTGACCTTGAACAGCTCGGAGGGATGGCCGACGCGGCCCCACGACATGTCGGTGATGTGCAGCAGCCCGTCGATGCCGCCGAGGTCGATGAACGCGCCGTAGTCGGTGATGTTCTTGACGGTGCCGCGCAGGACCTTGCCCTCGGCCAGCGTCTCGAGCGTGGTCTTCTTCTTCTCGGCGTTCTCTTCCTCGAGCAGCGCCTTGCGCGAGAGGACGATGTTGCCGCGCTTCTTGTTGACCTTGATGACGCGCATGCGGAGCTCCTGCCCCTTCAGCGCATCGAGGTTGCGCACCGGACGGACGTCGATCTGCGAGCCGGGGAGGAACGCGCGCACCCCGATGTCGACGGCGAGGCCGCCCTTGATGCGCTCGATGACGCGGCCGATGACGACCTTGCGATCCGCGTAGGCCTTCTCGACCTCGTCCCAGATCTTCATCTTCTCGGCCTTCTCGCGCGACAGCACGATGTGGCCTTCGCGGTCTTCGGTGCGCTCGAGCAGCACGTCGACCACGTCACCGCCCTGGACGGTGACCTGTCCGTTCTCGTCGAGGAATTCGTGGATGGGAATCAGGCCCTCGGACTTGTAGCCGACGTCGACGACGACCGCCGTCTCGGTCACCTTCAGCACGGTGCCCTTCACGACCTCGCCTTCCGCCATGTTGCGGAAGCTGTCGTCATAGATGTCGAGCATGGCCGCGAACTCCTGCGGATCCATGTCCTCGTGATGCATCGGCTTGAAGGCCGGACCGGCGGGCTTGCCAGCCCTGGTGCGTGCCGGTGCGCCGGGCTGTTCGCCCGTCTTTCCCGCCTCCGCGTCGCTGCGGCGCGGCATCGCCGAAGCATGCGTAGGCGTGTCGGGCGAGACTAACCCGTTATCAACATTCGCCATTCCTTGCGCGTCCTCCTGAATCTGATTACCGGTTTCTGTTGCGGGGACCGGCCCCCCGCGGCTATAACGGCGAGACGAGATCTGGTGGTTGGATGGAGCTTTATGTCAGCTGCTTCCTTCGCCGATAAGCACTAGACTTTACGACACTTACCCGGAAACAGTCAAGGTAAGCCGCGACGGAAAGGACGACCGCGATGGCCAGACGCAAGGCCGCAGGAACCCGGAAACAGGCCCGCAAAACCACCCGGAAAGCAGGCGCCGCACGGAAAATGGCCGCGCGAAAGACAGGCGCCGCGAAAAACAGTCGAGCGGGCGCGCGCGCGGCCGTTGCACGGAAATCCGGGGCGGGTAGGGCGGGTAAGGCGAGTGGGGCGGGTAAGGCGGGTGGGGCGCGTAAGGCAGGTGGGGCGGGTGGGGCGCGTAAGGCCAGTGGGGCAGGTAAAGCGCGTGGGATGAGTACCGCGCGTGGCGCCAGCAACGCCAGCGGCCTCCGTCGCAGCGCGTCTTCGCGCAAGGCCACTCCGGCCACCGTCGCCCGCAAGGCGCCGTCGCTCGACCGTGAACGCCGCCGCATCCAGGACGACGACATCGTCCCGACGCCGCCGTCGTCGCTCGACCTCGACCGCACGGCCTCGGCCGTACGCAGCGGACGCCGCCAGCTGCGCGAGCGGCTCGCCGAGCACAACGAAACGAGTCCCGCACTCACCGCTGGTGACGTGGACGCGGACTGGGAATCGGCGGCGACCGTGGGGGACGAAGCGCCCGGCGGCGACAACCCCACGCCCGATCAGGACGTGGTGGACGACATCGGCCGCGCGGTCGGCGTGCAGTACGACGACAACGAGGAGCTCAAGGGCGAAGCCAAGATCGCCAAGCGCGACAAGCACCGTTGGGAGCTCGACCCGGCATCGTCCGAGGACTTCAAGGATCGCTAGTCGCTTCGCGTCACCAATTCGACGACGAAACGCGCGCCGCGAGCGGGGCCGTCACTGTGCGCCGTGATGGTCCCGCCGTGCAGCTCGGCCAGGTGACGCGCCAGCGTCAGGCCGAGGCCGAGACCCTCGGGGCGTTCGTGCAGCAGCCGCGATGACCGCCGGAACGGCTCGAAGACGTGCGGCAGGAACTCCGGCGCAATCCCGCAGCCGGTATCGGTGACGATCAGCCGCACGCGATCGCCGTCGCGCACCGTCTCCAGCCGAATCTCCCCGCCCGGTGGCGTGAACTTCACCGCGTTCGACAGCAGGTTGCTGGCGACCTGCTGCAGGCGCGCGGCGTCGCCGTGCACGAAGCCGACGGGCGTCAGCGCCGTGGTCACGGTGATCCGCTTCGCTTCGAGCTGCGGCGCCCACGCATCGAGCGCCCGGCGGATCGGCTCGCGCGGGTCGATTTCCGCGGGCTCGAGCAGCACGCCTCCGCGCGCCATCGCCACGACCTCCGCGGCATCGTCGATGGACTGACGCAGGCGGGCCGCGTTGCGGCTCACCGTTTCGACGACCTGCTGCATGCGTTCGGTGGTGAGTACACCCGCCTGCAGCAGATGCGCCTGCGCGTGGATGACGCCCGCCGGGGCGCGCAGCTCCTCCGTCAGCAGCGCCAGCACGTCGTCTTTCACGCGGCTTTCCGATTCGGCGACGGCGCGCGCGGTGCGCTCCTGGGCGAGCGTGCGATCGAGATCGCGGATCGCAATCGCAATGTCGATGGTGAGGATGCCGGCGAGCCCGGCACTGGCCACCGTCATCAGCGCGGTGCCGAAGCGCGTGTCGAACAGGCCGGCGGCTTCCCCGGCCACGCGAAGGCCGCCCAGCGCGAGCGGGAGAAGAATGGCGACGGGCAGGAACCGCCTGACCGCGAGGCCCGCGACGCCCCGGTCGGTCACGATGGGCATCAGGCCGGCGCCGGGTGTCGCGCAGAGCACTCCGATGACGGTGGCACTGATCGCGATGGCCGTCTGCGGTGACATCGCGGTGTAGGCCGACACGCCCTGAACGGTCGAAGCCCCGAACAGCTCGCTGAGCGCGCCGAGGTAGGCCACCGCGCCGGCCAGCAGTGCGGTCGTCTGCGCGACGACCGGCGCCGTGCGCATCGTCAGCAGCGCGACGCCGATAAGGCCGAGAGCCAGCGTCGAATTCGGCGCCGGCAGGCCGGGCAGCGTGCCGGCGCCGCGCACGATGCCGCCTGGCAGGCCGCCGAAGCCGTAATTGGCTCCGGTGAGGTAACCGACGAGTGCGGCAATGCTGAAGGCGATCACTCCGCACGCAAGCACGCGGGCGACGCGGGGATGGCTCTCGGCGGCGAGTGATGCGCCCGTGCAGACGAGCGCGAAGGCGCCGATCGGCATCAACGCGGGGGCCGTTTCGGTGATCGAGAGCAGCCGCGGAATGCCGAACACCCAGCCGACGATCCCGCTCATACCGCAGACGATCGCGACGAGCGCCATCGTCTGGATCCACCAGCGCAGGCGCTCGTGCAGCTCCGCGGTGATGGGGGTGTCCGGCGGAGGCGCCGTTGCAGTCATTTATGTCAGCCGCGCTCGCACGAGCGCCATCACCCGATTCACGACGTCGGCGATGGCCATGCCCGTCGTGTCGATGAGCACCGCATCGGCGGCCATGGTGAGCGGCGAGGCGGTGCGTGTCGTGTCCGACTTGTCGCGCGCCTCGATCGACGCCGCCACCGCGGCCTGGCCGGATTGCCCGCCGCTGTGCGCGGGATCGTTCATGCGCCGGCGCGCCCGCTCGTCGGCCGAGGCATCGAGGTAAATCTTCAGGTCGGCGTCCGGAAAGACCACGGTGCCGATATCGCGTCCCTCCATCACCACGCCGCCGGACCCGCCGATGCCGCGTTGACGCGCGACGAGCACTTCGCGGACGCGCGGCACGCGCGCCACGGCCGACGCGGCCTTGTCGATCTCCGGCGTGCGGATGGCCTGCGTCACGTCGTGCTCGTCGATGGTCACCCGGCCGCCTTCGACGACGATGGCGGAGCGCTCGGCGAGGGCGGCGATGGCGGCCTCGTCATCGAACGGGATGCCGTCGTGCAGCGCCTTCCAGCCGACCGCGCGATACATCGCGCCCGTGTCCACGTGGCGGTACTTCAGCGCGTCCGCCACGGTCCTGGCGATCGTGCCTTTGCCTGCGCCCGACGGACCGTCGATGGCGATGATGAGCCTCTTCATCGTTGACCTGAACATTGAAGGTAACATGACGCGCATGTCTGCGCGGCGTCGATGGCGCGTCCTCGCGGCGGTCGTCGCGTCCGCCGCGGTGCTCGCCTACCTGGCCGTTCCCTACGTGCGTGCGGCATCGCTCTTCGTGCGCGCGGCGCATCTGGGCGGACGCGTGGAGGAACTGGCCGCGCAGCAGGCGCACGCGGTCTCCGTCATGCCGCCGCACATGGTGGCGACGCGGAGCGGCGCGGTGCCGGCGCAGTTCTATCGGCCCGACGGCCGGTTCTCGCGCACCGTGCTCCTCATTCCCGGCATCCACTCGATGGGCATCAAGGAGCCGCGGCTGACGGCGCTCGCCAAGGATCTCGCCGGCAGCGGCATCCTGGTGATGACGCTGGCGCTCCCGGACCTGCAGCGCTACCGGCTGACCGTGCAGTCAACCGATGTCATCGAAGACGCGATTGCCTGGATGGCGGCGCAACCGGAGCTCGCGCCCGACGGCCGCGTCGGCGTCGTCGGCATCAGCTTCGCCGGCGGGATGTCGATCGTCGCCGCCAGCCGTGATGCGGTGCGCGACAAGGTGGCCTACGTCCTGTCGTTCGGCGGCCACGCGGATCTGCCGCGCGTGATGCACTACCTGGCGACCGGCGAAGAGCCGCAGGTGCCGGGGGTGGTGAACCATCCGCCGCACGATTACGGGGTCGCCGTGATCCTCTACGGCCTCGCCGATCAGGGGATCGTGCCGGCGGAACAGGTCGAGCCGTTGCGGAAGGGAATCGAGACCTTCCTGCTCGCCTCGCAGCTCACCCTGGTGGACATGAACCAGGCGAACGCGACGTTCCAGCAGGCGCGCGACTACGTGAAGACACTGCCCGAGCCCGCGGCCACCTACATGACCTACGTGAACGAGCGGAATGTCGGCAAGCTCGGTCCCGCGCTGGTGCCGTATCTCGCCGCGCTCGGCGCCGATTCGCCGACGCTGTCAGCCGACCGCGGCCCGGCGCCGGCCGCGCCGGTGTTCCTGCTGCACGGGTCGGGCGATACGGTCATTCCCGCCGCGGAGTCGGTGATGCTGGCCGATTACCTGCGGCAGAAGGGTGCGGAGGTGCACCTGCTGCTGAGCGATCTGATCACGCACGCGGAAATCGATCGCGCCGCGGCCGCCACCGAAACGCTCAAGCTGGTGTCGTTCTGGGCCGATGTTTTGAGTCGGTGACCGGTTGGGGATCGGGGATCAGGGATCGGGGGTCGGGGATCGGGGATCGGGGATCGGGGATCGGGGATCAGGGATCAGGGATCAGGGATCGGGGATCAGGGATCGGGGAACGGGGAACGGGAACCAAGAACGCGGAGTCAACTCGGATCCCTGGTCCCTGATCCCTGATCCCTGATCCCTAATCGCTAACCCCCAACCCCTAACCCCTAACCCCTGCCCCAGCTACCGCAGCATCCGCTCGCGTGTCGCCTTGAACTCGTTCCCGGCTTTCCACTCTGGGTACTTGTCCGCCTGCGCCACCCGATAGCCGACGGCGAACAACACCTTCAGGTCGTCCACGGCGCCGCTCAGGTCCCAGTCCGGTTTCACCACGTCGCTCGGCTTGTGATAGTCGTGCTCCGTGTAGTCGTCCCTGACCTGCCTGCCGTACTCGGCCGGCTTGCCGACGAATTCCGTTCCCTCGTCCGGATCGAGCGCCGGCACTCCCTGCTTCGCGAAGTTGAAATGATCGGAGCGGTAGTAGAAGCCCTTCTCCGTTTCCGGATCCGGACGGATGACGCGGCCCTGCTCCGCCGCGGCGGCGCCGGCGTAGTCGTCCAAGTCTGACGCGCCGTATCCGATCAGCGTGAGGTCTTTGGTGCGGCCGTGCACGTTGAGGCCGTCCATGTTGATGGTCGCCAGCGTCTTGCGCAGCGGATAGAGCGGCGTCACCGAGTAGTACTGCGACCCGAGCAGCCCCTGCTCTTCGGCCGTCACCGACAGGAAGAGGATCGATCGCTTCGGCGGCGGCGAGACGGTGGTGAACGCGCGCGCCAGCTCGAGCAGCCCCGCCACGCCGACGGCGTTGTCCTTCGCCCCGTTGTAGATGCGATCGCCGTTGGCCTCCGGCCCGATGCCGAGATGATCCCAGTGCGCGGTGTAGATGACGTATTCGTCCTTCAGCGCGGCGTCGGCCCCCTCCAGCTTCGCGACGACGTTCTGCGAATCGATCGTGCGGAGCGTGTTCCTGATGGTCATCGACGCCGTGACACCGAGCGGTACCGGCTTGAACTCGCGCGTCGCCGCCTGCTTCTTCAGCGCGTCGAAGTCCTGGCCGGCCATCTGCATCAACGCCTTCGCCTGGTCGAGCGTGATCCACCCTTCGATGTTGACGCGCCCCATGTTCTTGTCCGGCGTGACGAGATCGAACTGCTCGGTGGTCTTCGCCTGGACGACCTCGAAGGGATATCCCGCGGGGCCGGTCTCGTGCACGACCAGCACGCCGGCGGCGCCCTTCTGCATGCCAATCTCGTACTTGTAGGTCCAGCGTCCGTAGTAGGTCATCGCGGTGCCGCCGAACGCCTTGTCGTCGCCGGCGACGGGCGGATCGTTGACGAGCATCACCAGCGTCTTGCCCTTGACGTCGAGCCCCTTGTAGTCGTCCCAGTTGTATTCCGGCGCCACCACGCCGTAGCCGACAAACACCAGCTCGGATCGATCGAGGCTCGCCGAGTCGGCAACGTGCTTGGTCCACGCGACGACGTCGTCTTTCCACTTGAGCGTGCGGCGCTGGCTGCCCTTCTGCAGGACGAGCGGCGCCGGCGCCGGCGTGATGCCGACGAGCGGCACCTTCTGCACGTAGGTGCCGTCCGGGTTGCCCGGCTTCAGGCCGAGCATCTTGAACTGGTCCACGAGGTAGCGGACGGTCAGCTCCTCCCCCTTCGTCCCGGGCCCGCGCCCTTCGTATTCGTCGGAGGAGAGGACCTTGGTGTGCGCCAGGATCGCTTGCGCGTCGGCCGCCGGCAGCTGCGCGAGCGGCACCGGTTGAGCGGCCGCGGAGCCGCCCGTCGTCTTCGAGCAGCCGCATGCGATTGCCGCCATCAGCGCGAAGAGCAGGTGCTTGTGCATCACATGTGATTATAGGAGCGTGACTGACGAGGGCGGCGGCATCCGTCTCCAGAAGATCATCTCGCAGGCCGGCGTCGCGTCGCGGCGCGCCGCGGAACAGCTGATTGCGGAGGGGCGCGTCAGCGTCAACGGCCAGACCGTGCATGAGATGGGCACGAAGGCCGATCCCGCGCGCGACGACATCCGCGTGGACGGCCGGCGCATCAAGTCCGCCGAGCGGCCGCGCTACATCCTGCTCTACAAGCCCGCCGGCTACGTGACGACGCGCTCCGATCCGCAGCGGCGGCCGACGGTGATCGATCTGCTGGGCGGCGTCCGCGAGTACGTCTATCCCGTCGGGCGGCTGGATTACGACACCGAAGGACTGCTGCTGCTCACCAACGACGGCGACCTCGCCGCCCGCCTCACGCATCCTCGGCACGGCGTCGAGCGCACCTACGAGGCGCGCGTCGCGGGGATGCCGGACGACGAGGCGGTCGAGCGTCTGCGGCGCGGCATCCCGCTCGACGGACGCCGCACGCTGCCGGCGGAAGTATCGGTGCTCAACAAGCGGCGGGGCGCCGGCGACGGCATCCTGTCGATCACCATCCGCGAAGGACGCAATCGTCAGGTGCGCCGCATGCTCGAAGCGGTGGGGCACCCGGTGAAGAAGCTGGCGCGCGTCGGCATCGGTCCGTTGAGCGACCGCGGCCTGAAACCAGGGAGGTGGCGGGAGCTCACGGCGCAGGAGCTCCGAGTGCTCAGGCAGACCGCGCGCGCCATTACGCGGGAACGGTGACTCTTTACTGTTCGACTTTTCTACTTTCCGCTTCTTCTACTTCTCCAGGCTCGTCCTCCTGCAGCGGCAGCATCTCCTCGGGCGGCGTCTGCTCGATGAGACGCGCCGGCGGGTCGAAGCCGAGCGCTTCCGCCATGTCCTCGATCTTCGGCAAGTCGCCGAGGTCGTTGAGCCCGAACCGGATCAGGAACTCCTTCGTCGTCGCGTAGAGGAACGGGCGGCCGACGACGTTCTTGCGGCCGACGATCTTGATCAGGTGCCGCTCGAGCAGCGTCGTCAGCACGCCGGAGGTGTTGACGCCGCGGATCTCCCCGATCTCGAGCGCGGTGATCGGCTGCTTGTAGGCGATGACGGCCAGCGTTTCGAGGCCCTGCACCGTCAGCTTCTGCGTCGAGCGCTCGTGAAACAGCCGCCGCACCCATTCGTGCAGCTCGGGGCGCGTGACGATCTGGTAGCCCCCCGCCACCTCGACGAACTGCAGGCCGGGGCGCGATCCGTAGTCGGCTTTCAGCGCCTCGACGGTCGCGGTGACGTCTTCCTTCGGCTCGTCGGCGAGCAGCTTGAAGAGCATGCGGGGGGTGAGCGGCTCGGGCGAGGCGAAGATGAGCGCCTCGACGATCGCCTTGAGCTCTGCGGACATCATTTCTCCACTGGGTCGCCGATGGGATGCGGGGCGTCGGTCGGGCGCGCGCGCTTGTAGACGCGGATCGCCCCGGCGCCGCCCGACTGATAGACGCGAATCAGCTTCAGCCGGATCATCTCGAGCAGCGCCAGGAACGTGACGATCATGAAGCCGCGCGAGCCGTCGCCGTCGGCGAACAGGTCCTCGAAGCCGCACGCCTCGGTCTCCGACAGCCGCGCCAGCAGCTGCTCGATGCGCGTCTCGATGGGCAGCTCCTCGGGCGGCAGCACCATCCGCGGGCGGCGGCTGGCGCGCTCGAGCACCCCCTTGAACGCGGCGAGCAGGCTGAAGAGATCGACTTCGAGCTCCGGCTCGTAGTCGTCGCCGGCGGCATCGGCGACGCGCGCGTCGGGCCGCATGAACTGCGCGCTGCGCAGCGTCTCGCGGTCGTGCAGGAGCTCGGCCGCCGCCTTGTATTTCTGGTGCTCGAGCAGCCGCCGCACCAGCGCCTCGCGCGGGTCCTCGTCCCCCTGATCGTCCTGCGCGGGATCGGGGCGCGGCAGCAGCGTCCGCGACTTGATGTGAATGAGCGTCGAGGCCATGACCAGGAACTCGCCGGCGACATCGAGGTTCAGCTCCTGCATCAGCGTGATGTAGGAGAGGTACTGCTCGGTGATGAGGGCGATGGGGATGTCGTAGACGTTCACCTCGTTCTTGCGAATGAGGTGAATGAGCAGGTCGAGCGGCCCCTCGAAGGAATCGAGCTTGACCTTGTACGCGTCGGGCGAGGATTCGAAATCGACGTCAGCCATGGTAGCGCTTCGTGTGCTTCGTGCCTGCGCCCGGAGGGCGCCTTCGTGGTTATCCGCCCGCCGGCGTCAATACCGTAGCTTCACCGCGTCGCGCACCCGTTCCATCGTCTGCTGCGCGATGCCGCGCGCCTTACGCGAGCCCTCCACCGCAATCTCGCGCAGGCGATCGGGCCGGCTCAGCACCGCGCGCCGCCGCTCGCGCATCGGCTCGAGCATCGCGTTCATCGCGTTGGCCAGCTTCGTCTTCACCTCGACGTCGCCGACCTTGCCCGCGCGGTAGCGCGTCTTCAGGTCCTCGACCTGCGCGGTGTCGGAATTGAACGCGTCATGGTACATGAACACGGGGTTGCCTTCGACCGTGCCGGGAATGTCGGCGCGAATCCGCTTCGGATCGGTGTACATCTGCCGCACCTTCTTCGTCAGGCTCTCCGCGTCGTCGGTGAGATCGATGGTGTTGCCGTAGCTCTTGCTCATCTTCCGGTTGTCGAGCCCCGGCAGGCGCGGCGTCGGCGTGAGCAGCGGCTGCGGCTCGACAAAGATCTCGCCGTAGAACTGATGGAAGCGCCGCACGACCTCCCGGGACAGCTCGAGGTGCGCGACCTGGTCTTCGCCGACCGGCACGAACTTGCCGTCGTAGATGATGACGTCCGCCGTCTGCAGCAGCGGATAGCTGAGGAACCCGAGCGTCGAGAGGTCCTTCTCGGACAGCTGCTCGCGCTGCTCCTTGTAGGTCGGGACGCGCTCGAGCCAGGGAATCGGGACGACCATCGACAGCAGGAGGAACAGCTCCGCGTGCTCGGGCACCAGCGACTGGATGAAGATCGTGCTCCGCTCCGGATCGATGCCGGCGGCGAGCCAGTCGGCGACGTTGTCGAGCGCGCTGGCGGTGATGCCGGAGGTATTGGCGTACTCGCTGGTCAGCGCGTGCCAGTCGGCGACGAAGTAGAAGCAGTCGTACTGCTCCTGCAGCGCCACCCAGTTGTGCAGCGCGCCGACGAGGTGGCCGAGATGCAGCTTGCCCGTCGGGCGCATGCCGCTGACGACGCGGGGGCGGGAGGCACCGGTGTTCACGCTTCTAGGTTCTCGCTTCTCTGTTCGTGTTCAGGTTGGTTCGTGGTTCGTGGTTCGGGGTTCGTGGTTCGGGGTTCGTGGTTCCAGGTTCCGAGTTCGCGTTCGAATGTTCTCACAGGAGCAGCGCGAGCAGGAACCGTGCGGGCGGCGTGATGATCGTCGCCAGCACACCGGTGAACATCAACCCGTAGAGGATCATGAAGCCGTAGGGGCGCAGGCTCTCGTAGGCGTCGGCCACCGGGCCGTGCAGCACGCCGGCGAGCACGTTGCCGCCATCGAGCGGCGGCACGGGCACCATGTTGAACACGGCGAGCAGCACGTTGAGCACGACGGCCTGATAGAGGATCGCAGCCAGTGGTGCCAGCGTCGCCTGGCCGAGGCGGCCCTCGACCGGCACCACGTGCAGCAGCACCGCCGCGATCACCGCCAGCACGACGTTGCTGGCCGGACCCGCAGCCGCAATCAGCATGTACTTCCGCTTCCAGTGGCCTTTCAGCCGCGTGATGTTGACGGGGACGGGCTTAGCCCAGCCGAGCACCGGCACGTTGGTCACCATGGCGATCAGCGGGAAGAGGATGGTACCGATCGGATCGACGTGCACGGCCGGATTGAGCGAGACACGGCCAAGCAGGCGGGCGGTTGGATCGCCGAGGCGGTCGGCGGTGTAGGCGTGCGCGGCTTCGTGAACGGTGAGGGAAAAGAGGAGGACGGCGAACTCGATGAGAATCTGGGAGAAGTCGATGCCGGCCAAGAAGGCGCCAGCGTACTAGAACTGCTGGGTCTTCTCCAAGGTGAAGGCGCTGACGGCGCACACCAGGCCGACCAGCATCACGACGATGCCGGCAATCGAGACGGGAGCGGCCCACAGGAGCAACGCGCCGGCCAACATGAGAAGCGCGCGGAAGAGAAAGTGAATCGCGTCTGGTCGAAGTGACGTCATACTGCTCCCGGACGGGAGCAGTGCAAGGCGAGCGCCGCCTAATGCGAGTTGGCGCGCGCCGCGAGGTAGGCGTCGAACAGCGTGAAGCCGAACTGCCGAGCTCGCTTGAAGGCTTTGTAGAACCGGACCACTCTGAACACCTGGGACTCCTCCCTTGACGTTTCGGCGCGTCAGCTGCTCAGCTATAGATCGGCTATTGCCCCGGCGCGCGGACCGGCGTATCGTTGCGCGAGTCAGGGGGCGTTGGATTCATGACTGCCACCGCGCGCAAGCCACTCTCCTTCCCCACGCGGAACCTGCACCTTCCCCTCCGGCCGCTGCGCATCCCGTCGATTGGCCGCACGGCAGCGCCGAGGCCTGCCGATCAGAAGCTGGTCGAACGCGTGCGGCGCGAGTTCAGCGACATGCGCGGGCTGTCGCCGACCCTCGCGCAGGCGCGGAGACTGTTCAATCTGCCAGACGACGAGTGCCGCGGCATCTTCACGCAGCTGCTGCAAGAGGGATTCCTCGACCTCTGCGCCGACGACCGCTACCGGCTGAAGAGCCGCAACGGCTAGCGCTGGCTCGCGGACCTTTACGCGGAGCGCGCGAAGTAGTCGATCACCGCGCCGGCGGCCTTGGCGCCGACGACCATCTCCAGCTCCTCGCGAGTCGCGCGGCGCACGCCGGCCAGGCTGCCAAACCTCGTCAGCAGCGCCCGCCGACGCCGCGGCCCAATCCCCGGCACGTCGTCGAGCTGCGAACGCAGGTCACGCATCGATCGCGCCTTGCGGTGGAAGGTGACGGCGAAGCGATGCGCCTCGTCGCGGATCCGCTCGATGAGCAGCAGCGCCGGATCGTTCTCCGACAGCGCGATGGGATCCGGCTGGTGGCGCGTGAAGAGCAACTCCTCGCGCTTGGCGATGCCGACCGCCACGAGGTTGCCGAGCCCGATCTGTTCGAGGCCGTCATAGGCGGCGGTGAGCTGCCCCTTGCCGCCGTCGATCAGGATGAGATCGGGAAACGGACCGCCGTCCTCGAGCACCTTGCGGTAGCGGCGCTGCACGACCTCGCGCATCGCCGCGAAGTCGTCCGGGATTCGCGACGCGGGATCGGGAATGCGATCGCTCCCGGCCTCAATCGCCTCACCCGCCCTACCCGCCTCACCCGCC
>JADMIO010361623.1_pt1 | contig 30576 bp, 36 predicted proteins | sample 8958161 | NCBI WGS metagenome assembly JADMIO01 (sample SAMN16585339, study PRJNA669376) | soil metagenome | isolation source: Crop rotation soil | place: USA: Cullars Rotation, Alabama | collected 2011 | reverse complement strand
AGCCGCGCATCGGGACTCGACGGCAGGCGCGCGACATAGACCCGCTTCAGGTCGGGGCAGGCCTCGAGGTGCGGGGCCACGCGGGCTAGGCGCTCGGGGTCGATGATCAGGGCGACCGCGCCGGAGTCCTGCAGGCCGTATTCCAGCTCCGGCCCCGTCCACCAGGCGTTCAGCGGCGTGGCGACGGCGCCCGCCAGGGCCGTGGCGAAGAAGGCGACCGGCCATTCGGCAGGTTGCGCATGGCGATGGCGACGCGGTCCCCCTTCTTCACGCCGTTGGCGACCAGGTCGCGGGCCAGGATCACAGCGGCGCGGGCGAAGGCCTCATAGGTGACGTGCTCCTCGCCGTTGACGATGAACTCGCGCGGGCCCCAGGTTTCGCGGGCAAAGGCGAAAACGTCGCGCAGCGTCGGCGGCGCGTTCTTCCACACCTGCGTGGGGACGCCCCGGATCACCACCTCCTCGAACTCGAACGGCGTGCCCGGCATGGTCAGCAGCGCCTCCGCCCGTTCGCGGGACATGGCGGGCCAGGACTTGGACGCGTCGCTCATCTTCGCACTCAGTAGGAGGCCATCCGCGCGATGCGGTCGGCGTGGAAATTGTCGTCGCCGAACAGTTCCTGTCCGACCCGGCCGCGCTTCATGAACAGGCCGATGTCGACCTCGTCGGTCATGCCGATGCCGCCGAACATCTGCACCGCCTCCTGCACGGCCAGGGTCACGGTGCGGCCGGCGCGGGCCTTGGCCACCGACACATAGGGCGCGGCCGCCTCGGGCGCCTCGTCCAGCATCTGCAGGCACTTCAGAACGGCGGCCTTGGTCACCTCGAGGTCGGACCAGAGGTGGGCCGAGCGGTGCTGCAGGGCCTGGAACTCGCCGATCAGCTTGCCGAACTGCTGGCGCTGTTTGAGGTAGTCGACGGTGCGCACGAAGGCTTCGTCGCCGACCCCGACCATCTCCGAGGCCACCGCCGCGCGTCCCGTGTTGAGCACGCCTTCCAGCAGCTTCCAGCCGCCATCGACCTCGCCCAGAACGGCGTCGGCGTCGACCTCGACGCCGTCGAATTCGATACGCGCCGCGTTGTGAGCGTCGACCATGACGGTGCGCTCGATGGCGACGCCCTTCGCCTTGGGATCGACCATGAACAGGGTCAGGCCGTCCTGCTCGCCGGCCGCCCCTCCGGTGCGCGCCGCCACGATCATCAGGTCGGCGACATGGCCGTCGACGACGAACCCCTTCTTGCCGTCCAGCTTGAAGCCGTTGCCCGAGCGCGCTGCGGTCATCGCGGTGCGCGCCGGGTTGTGCTTGGCGCCCTCGTCGACGGCGAGCGCCGTGATCAGGTCGCCGGCGATGATCTTCGGCAGCAGGTCGCTTTTGCGCTCGTCGGAGGCGTGCTTCAGCGCGCTGACGCCGAGCACCGCGGTCGACAGGAACGGCGAGGGCGTCAGGTTGCGCCCGATCTCTTCCATCACCACGCCCGCCTCGACATGGCCCAGCCCCAGCCCGCCGAACGCTTCGGGCGCCAGGATGCCGGTGAAGCCCATGTCGGCGAAGGCCTTCCACAGGTCGCGCGAGAACCCGTCGGCGTCGCGCTCGTCGCGCACCCGCCGCAGCTCCTTCACACCGCTCTCGGCCAGGAAGCCGGCGGCGGACTCTTGGAGCATGGCCTGCTCGTCAGTGAGAACCAGCGGCATCAGCGGATATCCATTTTCATTGCCGTCATTCCCGGAAGGTCGACGGGCCTCAGCCCGGCGAGCTATCCGGAACCCACGTGCGTCGCCCTCAACGCGCGGCAAGGTCGCGCACGTGGGTTCCGGATCGGCGCGCGCGATGCGCGCTTGTCCGGAATGACGGAGGGGGAGGGTGGTCATCACACTTACGCTCCCGGCAGGTTCAGGATGCGCTTGGCGATGATGTTGAGCTGCACCTCGCTGGTGCCGCCCTCGATGGAGTTGGCCTTGGTGCGCAACCAGGTGCGCGCGCTGTCGCCCTTCTGCGAGCGTTCGCTCTCCCACTCCAGCGCCTCGGCGCCCCCGGCCGACATGATCAGCTCGTACTGCCGCTTGTTCAGCTCGGTGCCGTAGTACTTGAGCATCGAGGCGGCGGCCGGGTCGGACTGGCCGCGCTTGATGCGGTCGGTGGTGCGCTCCATGGCCAGCTTGAAGGCCATCAGGTCGACGTCCAGCCGCGCGATGTCGGTGCGCAGCAGCCCGTCGGCCAGTTTGTCGCCGTCCATGCCGACGGTCTGTTTGGCGATCTGGCCCAGCGGCCGGATGCCCGCCGCCTGGCCCATGGCGCCGATCATGGTCCGCTCGTGCTGTAGCAGGTACTTCGCGACGTCCCAGCCCTTGTTGAGCGTCCCGACCAGGTTCTCTTTCTCGACCCGCACGTCATCGAAGAAGGTCTCGCAGAACGGCGAGGAGCCGCTGATCAGCACGATCGGCTTGGTGGTGACGCCGGGTGTCTCCATGTCGAACAGCACGAACGAAATGCCCAGGTGCTTCGGAGCCGTCGGATCGGTGCGCACCAGGCAGAAGATCCAGTCGGCCTTGTCGGCGTAGGAGGTCCACACCTTCTGGCCGTTGACGATCCAGTGGTCGCCCTTGTCCTCGGCGCGGGTCTGCAGCGAGGCCAGGTCGGAGCCGGCGCCCGGTTCGGAATAGCCCTGACACCACCGGATCTCGCCGCGGATGATGGGCGGCAGGAACTTTTGCTTCTGCCCTTCCGTGCCGAACTTCAGCAGCGCCGGGCCCAGCATCCAGATGCCGAAGCTGTCGAGCGGCGAGCGGGCGTTGATCCGCGCCATTTCCGAGCGCAGCACTTTCGCTTCCTCACGGGAGAGCCCGCCCCCGCCGTATTCCTTGGGCCATTCCGGCGTGGTCCAGCCCTTCGCCGCCATGCGCTCCAGCCACAGCTTCTGCGCCTCGTTCTTGAACGTCCACTTGCGCCCGCCCCAGCAGCGGTCCTCGACATCCTTCAGCGGCTCGCGCATCTCCGGCGGACAGTTGTCGGCGAGCCAGGCGCGGACCTCCTGACGGAAGGCTTCCAGATCTTCGGCCATGGGGGGCTCCGGCGTTTGCTGGGTATCCGTCTTATCGCCGTTCAGGCCGGAGTCTAGGTGACGTTGGGGAAGCTCTGCCGCGAAGCCCTCACAAGCGCGTCACCAATCCTGGCCCCAACCCCCAAATCGTCACCCCCGGGCTTGTCCCGGGGGTCCAGGGTGAGGCTCGCGCGCAGGGTTTCGGGAAAGCCGCCGCCCGCCGCGCGAAATCTTCAATGCCGGTGCGGCGGACAGCCTAGACCCCCGGGACAAGCCCGGGGGTGACGAAGGAAAGGGAAGCGGACTGGGGTGGTCAGTCGATGGTGACAACCACCTTGCCCATCGCCTGCCGGCTCGCCAGCCGCGCAATCGCCTCGCCGCCCCTCTCCAGCGGGTAGTGCTCGCTGATCTCCGGCCGGATCGCGCCGGATTTGTACATGCCGAGCAGCTCGACCAGGTTCTGCTGGTTGGCTTTCGGGTCGCGCGTCGCGAACGCCCCCCAGAAGACGCCCACGATCTGACAGCTCTTCAGCAGCGTCAGGTTCAGCGGAATGGACGGGATGCCCGCCGGGAAGCCGACCACCAGGTAGCGGCCCTCCCAGGCGATGGCGCGGAGCGCCGGCTCGGCGTAGCCGCCGCCGACGGGGTCGTAGATCACGTGCGCCCCCTCCGGTCCGCAGGCCGTCTTGAACTGGGCCGCAAGCTCCTTGGAGCCGTCCTTGTCGAAGGGCCCCTGCGGATAGATCAGGGTTTCGTCGGCGCCGTGCGCCCTGGCCATGCCGGCCTTGGCCTCGGAGGAGACGGCGGCGACGACGCGCGCACCCATGGCCTTGCCGATTTCGATGGCCGCCAGGCCCACCCCGCCGGCGGCGCCCAGCACCAGCAGGGTTTCGCCCTTCTGCAGTTTCGCCCGGTCCTTCAGGGCGTGCATCGAGGTGCCGTATGTCATCACGAAGCCGGCCGCGACATCGAAGGGCATGTCCGGCGGGACGGGTACGAGTTTGGACGCGTCGGTGACGATCTTTTCCGCCATCGCGCCCCAGCCGGTCATGGCCAGCACCCGGTCGCCGACCTTGAGGTGGGTCACGCCTTCGCCCAGCGCCTCGACCACGCCCGAGGCCTCGCCGCCCGGCGCGAAGGGGCGTTCGGGCTTGAACTGGTACTTGTCCTCGATGATCAGCACGTCGGGGAAATTCACCCCCACGGCCTTCACCGCCACCAGCGCCTCCCCACGCGTCGGGGTCGGTTCGGGCAGGTCCGCGTAGGAGAGGGTCTCGGGCCCGCCGACGGCCGTGCTGATCAGCGCCTTCATTCGTCTCTCTCCCGCGCGTTCGAAAACCGCTTCCGGCGGCGCCGTGCGGACGCTAGACCATCGCCATAGCGAATTGAAACCCGCTTGTGCGGACTACAGGGGATGAGCCAGTGACGATCAGTTTCGAAGGGCGGGTCGCGATCGTGACCGGCGCCGGCAACGGGCTTGGCCGCGAGCACGCGCTGGAACTGGCCCGCCGAGGCGCCAAGGTGGTGGTCAATGACCTGGGCGGGGCCCGCGACGGCACCGGCGGCTCGGCCACGGCGGCGGAGAGCGTGGTCGCCGAGATCGAGACCCTGGGCGGCGAGGCCATGGCCAACGCCGCCTCGGTGACCGACTTCCCAGCGGTGCAGAAGATGGTCGACGACGCGGTCGCCCGCTGGGGCCGGGTCGACATCCTGATCAACAACGCCGGCGTCCTGCGCGACAAGACCTTCGCCAAGATGGAGCTGTCGGACTTCCAGTTCGTCATGGACGTGCACCTGATGGGTTCGGTGAACTGCACCAAGGCGGTGTGGGAGCACATGCGCAACCAGAACTACGGGCGCATCGTCTTCACGACCTCGTCGTCCGGCCTGTTCGGCAATTTCGGCCAGTCCAATTACGGCGCCGCCAAGATGGCCGTGGTCGGTCTGATGCAGACCCTGTCGATCGAGGGCGCCAAGAACGACATCCGGGTGAACTGCCTGGCCCCGACGGCCGCCACGCGCATGACCGAGGACTTGGGCGCGCGCCTGGATCTGGACACCCTGCGGCCTGCCCTGGTGACGCCGGGCGTGATGTTCCTGGTCAGCGAGGATGCGCCGACCCGCGCCATCATGAACGCCGGCGCCGGCAACTTCGAGCGCACCTACGTGGCCTACACCAAGGGCGCCTACATCGGCGGCGGCGACGACGCGGCCGAACGCGTGGCCGCGGCCTGGGACCAGATCAGCGACCGTGCTGGCGAGATCGTGCCGGAGAGCGGCGCGGCCCAGGGCATGAACGAAGTCCAGAACGCCATGAAGGCGCAGGGGAAGAGCTGATGACCAGGACGGTTCAATTCTCTGATCTGAAGAGCGTCGAAGGCCTCGACCTCGGCGCCAGCGACTGGGTCGAGATCACCCAGGACATGATCAACAAGTTCGCCGAGGTCACCAACGACCACCAGTGGATCCACGTCGACGTCGAGCGCGCCACCAAGGAGATCGGCGGCACGATCGCCCACGGCTTCCTGACCGTCAGCCTGATGTCCGGGATGTCTTACGGCCTGCTCAAGGTCGAGGGCGTCACCCGCGCCATCAACTACGGCTTCGACAAGCTGCGCTTCACCGACGTGGTCCGCCCCGGCGAACGCATCCGCCTGAAGCAGACCATCCTCAAGGTCGAGGAGAAAGCCGGCGGCATCGCCATGACGAGAGCCTGCACCGTCGAGATCGAAGGCAAGGAACGCCCCGCCCTGGTCGCGGAGTGGGTGGGGGTGTTGTACGGGTAGAAGATGCAGCCGCTCGACTATGCCGTTGTCATCGTCGTCGTCGGCGCCATCGTGGCGCTGGAATGGTTCTGCCGGCGGCCCGGCTTGACGCTCGGCCGGCGCGTGGCGACGCGCTTCGCCGTGGTCGCGGCGGTGCTGATCGCGATCAGCCTGATCTACACCGGTCTGAAGCACACCAACTGGGTGCTGGTCGCGGCGGCCACCGTCCTCGGAGGCGCGCTCCTAAATGTCCGCGCCGAGGGCTATCGCAACTGGTTCCGCGGCTTCATCCGCAAAGCGGGCGAACCGCACCGCTAAGCAGGAACGCCCATTTCCGTTGCGCTGTGGTCACGCCCCTGCCGCCCATTCTGTCCTAGGCTCACCCCGCATGGGGCCTGACATCGCCATCGTCGTCGCAGGCTGGGCGTTCGCGCTCGGCGTGCTGATCTGGTCGGAGCACAACTGGCCGGCGCTGATGCGCTGGCTGGTGCGCGCGGCGGTGTTCACCGGCGCGGTGCTGATCACGATGTGGGGACGCTACGAGTTCACCCTGCCGCTGATCGGGGTGGTGGTCGCCGCGGGCCTACTGCTCGCGGGCCTGCCCATCGTCCACGAGTTGATCTTCCACGCGGCGCCTGCGCGGAGGCGGCGAGACTAGCCCCCGGCCCGCTTCGCAAACGACCACGCCGCCTCGGCCAGCATCCGGTTTTTCGACGCCATCTCGACCGCCTGCGCGCTCGCCGCCGTCCCGTCGCGCACGCGCCCGGCGATGCCCTGCACGATGCCGGTGAGGCGGAAGAGGTTGTAGGCGAAGTACCAGTCCAGGTTGGGCAAGCCGTCGCGGCCGGTGGCGCGGCAGTACTGCTCGGTGGCCTGGGCGATCGTCGGAATCCCCATCGCCTCAACGTCCACGCCCAGCAGACCCGAGCGCCCGTCCGGCGGCATCACCCAGTGCATCAGGTAATAGGTGAAGTCGGCCAGCGGATCGCCCAGCGTCGACAGTTCCCAGTCCAGCACGGCGGCGACCTCGGGCCGGTCCTCGCGGAACATCAGGTTGTCGATGCGGTAGTCGCCGTGGACGATGGAGACGCGCTCCTGCTCGGGCACACTGGTCGGCAGCCACACCATCAGCCGGTTGGCTTCCTCGATCGTTTCGGTCTCCGAGGCGCGGTACTGCTTGGACCAGCGGTCGATCTGGCGGGCGAAATAGTTGCCGGGCTTGCCGTAGGCGCCAAGGCCGATGGCCTCGGGATCGTAGTTGTGCAGCCGGGCCAGGGTCCCGATCTCGGCGGCGTAGATGCCCTTGCGTTGCTCTACCGTCTGGTCGGGAAGCTGGCCGTTCCAGTACACGCGCCCCTCGACCAGGCTCATGACGTAGAACATCGAGCCGATGACCCCGTCGTCGGTGCAAAGCCCGTACGGTTGGGCCACCGGAAAGCCCTGCGCGTGCAGGGCTGAGATCACCTTGAACTCGCGGTCCACCGCATGGGCCGAGGGCAGCAGCACGCCCATCGGCTTGCGCCGCAGGACGTAGGCTCGGCCCGGCGTATCCAGCCGGTAGGTCGGGTTCGACTGCCCGCCTTTGAACTGGCTGACCGACAGCGGCCCGGCGAACCCCTCGACGTTGGCTTCCATCCAGGCGGCGAGCGCCGCCTCGTCGAAGCGGTGCCGGTCCTCGACGGGCTTGGTCCCCTCGAACCTGCCGGGCTCGGCCGCCATCAGTGCTTGCGCTCGCGGTTCGAGTACTTGGCGTATTCCATGCGGGCGATGGAGCGGTTGTGCACCTCGTCCGGCCCATCGGCGAGGCGCAGGGTGCGGATCCCGGCATAGGCGTGGGCGAGGTCGAAGTCCTGGCAGACGCCGGCGCCGCCGTGGGCCTGGATGGCGTCGTCGATGACGCGCAGCGCCATGTTGGGCGCGGCCACCTTGATCATGGCGATCTCGAGCTGGGCGACCTTGTTGCCCGCCTTGTCCATCATGTCGGCGGCCTTCAGGCAGAGCAGGCGGCACAACTCGATGTCGGTGCGCGCGGTGGCGATGCGCTGCTCCCAGACCGAATGCTCCGCGATGGTCTTGCCGAAGGCGACGCGGCTCAGCAGGCGCCTGGCCATGGCCTCCAGCGCGGCCTCCGCGGCCCCTATGGTGCGCATGCAATGGTGGATGCGGCCCGGCCCCAGCCGGCCCTGCGCGATCTCGAACCCGCGGCCTTCGCCGAGAAGCAGGTTCTCGGCCGGCACGCGCACGTCCTTGAGGATCACCTCGCAGTGGCCGTGCGGCGCGTCGTCGAAGCCGAACACGGTCAGGGGACGAACCACCGTCACGCCGGGCGCGTCGAGCGGCACCAGAATCTGCGACTGCTGCTGGTGACGCGGGGCCTCGAAGTCGGTCTTGCCCATGACGATGGCGATCTTGCAGCGCGGGTCGCCCACGCCCGAGGACCACCACTTGCGCCCGTTGATGACATAGTCGTCGCCGTCGCGTTCGATCTTCGTCTCGATATTGGTGGCGTCCGAGGAAGCCACCGCCGGCTCGGTCATCAGGAAGGCCGACCGGATCTCGCCGTTCAGCAGCGGGCGCATCCAGCGCTCCTTCTGCTCGGGCGTGCCGTAGCGGTGGAAGACCTCCATGTTGCCGGTGTCGGGGGCAGAGCAGTTGAACACCTCGGACGCCCACATCACCCGCCCCATCTCTTCGGCGCACAGGGCGTACTCGAGGTTCGACAGGCCGGCGCCGTGGAAGTCGCCCTCGTCGTGCTGCTCGTTGGGCGGCAGGAACAGGTTCCACAGCCCCTCCGCGCGCGCCTTGGGCTTCAGCTCCTCGATGATCGGGATGACCTGCCAGCGATCGGGCCCGAAGCCGGCCAGCTGGTCCTTGTAGGTCTTGGCGTTGGGATAGACGTGCGCGTCCATGAAGGCGCGGACCCGGTCGCGCCAATGGCGCTGGCGTTCGGAAAGGTCGAAGTCCAAGGCGTCCTCCTGGGATCAGATCGCGGCCGACGAACGCGCCTTCGACAGCGCATCCCACACCGAACGGCGGAACTTGGCCATGCCCCCGACCCAGCGGTCGTAGGCCTGGGCCTTGTTGTTGAAGTACTCGTAGACCTTCTCATGGGGCGTGATCATGAACTTGCCCGCCTTCACGCCCTCGACCGCCGCGTCGGCGATCTGCTCGGGGCTTAGGATGCCGTCCACGTCCGCGCCGGCAAAATTGCCGGCCCGCGCCATCTGGGTGTCCACCGCCTGCGGGCAGATGACCGAGACGCGGATGCCGTCGTCGCGATGGCTGATGGCCAGGCTCTCCGCAAAGCCCAGCGCCGCGTGCTTGGTCGTGGAATAGACCGCCGAGCCCACCTGGGTCAGCAGGCCCGCGGCCGAAACCACGTTCACGAACCAGCCCTCGCCGCGCTCCTTGAAGCCCGGCAGCATGGCTCGCGCGGCATAGACGTGGCTCATCACGTTCACATGCCAGGCGCGGTCCCAGACCGGGTCGGGCGAGGAGCCCGCATTGTTCAGGTCCGGGTCGATGTCGGCGATGCCGGCGTTGGAGACGAAGATCTCGACCGGCTTGCCCGCGGCCTTCTCGGCGTTGGCGGCCAGGGCGCGGATGTCCTCCTCCTTGGAGACGTCGCAGCGGTGACCCGAGGCATTGGCGCCGATGGCGGCGGCTACGGCCTTGGCGCCGGCCTCGTCCAGGTCGGAAACCGCGACGTGCGCCGCACCCTCGCGCGCGAACCGTTCCGCCAGCGCCTTGCCGATGCCGTTGGCGGCTCCGGTGACCACGACGACCCTGCCCGAAATCTCCACCGCCAAGCTCCCCTGTTTCTGATCGGCGATCAGTTCGCTAAAGAGACGCATACCTTCCTGCAACGAGGCGCGCCATGCCCCAACTTCAAAACCGCCAGGTCAAGCTCGCGTCCCGGCCTGTCGGCGACGTGAAGCGCGAGGATTTCGTCTACGAGACCGTTGACGTCGCGCCGCTGGGCGAAGGCGAGGTGCTGGTGAAGGTATCGCACCTGTCGCTGGACCCGGCCATGCGCGGCTGGATGAACGCGGGCCGCAGCTACATCCCGCCGGTCGAGATCGGCGAGGTGATGCGCGCGGGCGGCGCCGGCGAAGTGATCGAATCCAACCACGAGGCCTTCCGCCCCGGCGACAAGGTCACCGGCATCACCGGCGTGCAGCACTACGCCGCCGTGAAGGGTGAGCGGCTGCAGAAGGTCGACACCCGCCAGGTCTCGCTGGAGAGCTATCTCGGCGGCCTCGGCATGCCCGGCATGACCGCCTACTTCGGCCTGCTGGACGTCTGCGGCGTGAAGGAAGGCGACACGGTCGTGGTCTCCGGCGCGGCCGGCGCGGTCGGCTCGATCGTGGGCCAGCTGGCCAGGATCAAGGGCGCGCGCGCTATCGGCATCGCCGGCGGCGCCGACAAGTGCAGATGGGTCGTCGACGAACTGGGCTTCGACGCCTGCGTCGACTACAAGAACGAGGACGTGGCCAAGCGCCTGCGCGAGCTCGCACCCGACCGCATCAACGTCTATTTCGACAACGTCGGCGGCGAGATCCTCGACAACTGCCTGGCCCAGATCGCCTTCCACGGCCGCATCGGCATCTGCGGCGCCATCAGCCAGTACAATTCGACCACCGGCTACCGCGGCCCGGCCAACTACATGTCGCTGCTGGTCAATCGCGCCCGCATGGAAGGCTTCGTGGTGTTCGACTACGCCGCGCGCTACGGCGAGGCGGTGGCGGCCATGGCCGGCTGGATGGCCGAGGGCAAGCTGAAGGTGCGCGAACACGTGGTCGAGGCGCCGGTCGAGGACTTCGTGCCCACGCTGAACAAGCTCTTCGCCGGCGAGAACACTGGCAAGATGGTGATGAAAATCGGCTAGGGCTTGCCTCGCGCCTTCCCATGGGGAAAGTGCGCGCCATGACCAATACCGCGCCTCTGGCCCCGCCCGCCGGCTCCACGCTGGACATGATCGGCCGCACGCCGATGCTCGAGATCACCCACATCGACACCGGCCCCTGCCGGCTGTTCATCAAGCTCGAGAACCAGAATCCGGGCGGCTCGATCAAGGACCGCATCGCGCTCACCATGGTCGCCGCGGCCGAGAAGGAGGGCTACCTCAAGCCGGGCGGCACGATCATCGAGGCCACCGCAGGCAATACCGGCCTGGCGCTGGCGCAGGTCGGCATCCTCAAGGGCTACAAGACCCTGCTGGTCGTCCCCGACAAGATGGCGCGCGAAAAGGTGCAGCACCTGCGCGCGCTCGGCGCCGAGGTGCGGGTGACGCGCTCGGACGTCGGCAAGGGCCATCCGGAGTACTACCAGGACCTGGCCGAGCGCCTGAGCCAGTCGATCCCAGGCGGCTTCTACGTCAACCAGTTCGGCAACAAGGCCAACCCGCTGGCCCACTACACCACCACCGCGCCCGAGATCTGGGAGCAGATGGGCCATGACGTGGATGCCGTGGTCGTCGGCGTCGGCTCCGGCGGGACGCTGACCGGCAACGGCCGCTTCTTCGCCGAGCATTCGCCCAAGACCCAGATGGTGCTGGCCGATCCGGTCGGCTCGATCCTCTGCCACTACCACGAGACAGGCGAGCTGATCGAAGCGGGCAGCTGGACCGTCGAGGGTATCGGCGAGGACTTCATCCCCGACAACTGCGACATGAGCCTGGTCAAGAAGGCCTATTCGATCAGCGATCGCGAGGCCATGGAGACGGCGTCGCTGCTGCTGCGCAAGGAAGGCATTCTGGCCGGGTCATCGACCGGCGTGCTGCTGGCCGCGGCCCTCCGCTACTGCCGCGAGCAGACCGAGCCCAAGCGGGTCGTCACCTTCGCCTGCGACACCGGCGCGAAGTACCTGTCGAAGGTCTACAACGAGAGCTGGCTGGCGGACCAAGGTTTGGCCGACAAGCCGATCTTCGGCGACCTGCGTGACCTCGTGGCCCGCAAGGGCAAAGAGCTGGTCACCGTCAGCCCCGACGAGACCCTGCAGACCGCCTACAACCGCATGCGCCAGGCCGATGTCAGCCAGCTCCCCGTCCTCCAGGACGGCCGGCTGGTCGGCATCCTCGACGAGAGTGACCTGCTCTCGGCCATGGAGCGCGATGGCCAGGACGCGGCCATGAAGCTGGCGGTAAAGGCCGCCATGACCTCGAACCTGAAGACCCTGCAGGCGTCGGAGCCGATCGACGCCCTCACCCCGGTGTTCGACCGCGACGAGGTGGCGCTGGTGCTGGACGGCGACGACTTCGTCGGCCTGATCACTCGCGTCGACCTGATCAACTGGCTGCGCCAGCACCCGCGCGCCGCTTAAGGCTTATCCCAATGGCTGACCTCCCCAACCGCCAGGGCTTCTCGACCCGCGCCATCCACGCCGGCCAGTACCCCGACCCGACCACGGGCGCGGTGATGACGCCGATCTACGCCACCTCGACCTTCGCCCAGGAGAGCCCGGGCGTGAACAAGGGCTACGAGTACGCGCGCGGCAAGAACCCGACCCGCGAGGCGTTCGAGCGCGTGGTGGCCGACCTCGAGAGCGGCGTCCAGGCCTTTGGATTCGCGTCGGGCATGGGCGCGACTTCGACGTTGCTGGAACTGCTCGACGCCGGTTCGGAAGTGCTGGCCGGCGACGACCTCTACGGCGGCACCTACCGCCTGTTCGAGCGCGTGCGCCGCCGCTCCATGGGGCTGAACTTCAAGTACGTCGATTTCTCCGACCTCGCCGCCGTCGAGGCCGCGATCACCGAGAAGACCAAGATGCTGTGGGTCGAGACGCCCACCAACCCGCTGATGAAACTGGCGGACCTGGAGGCCCTGTCGCGCATCGCCGACAAGCACAAACTGCTGGCCGTCGCCGACAACACCTTCGCCACCCCCTACCTGCAGCGGCCGCTGGAGCTGGGCTTCGAGCTCGTCATCCACTCGGTGACCAAATACCTGAACGGCCACTCCGACATGATCGGCGGCATCGTCGTGGCGCGCACCGAGGACATCGCCGCCCAGATGACGTTCCTGCAGAACTCCGTCGGCGCCGTCATGGGCCCCTTCGACGCCTTCCTCGCCAACCGCGGGATCAAGACGCTGGGCATCCGCATGAAGGCGCACTGCGAGAACGCCCTGCAGGTGGCGAAATGGCTGGAGGCGCACCCGGGCGTGAAGCGCGTCTTCTATCCGGGCCTGCCGTCCCACCCGCAGCACGAACTGGCGAAGCGCCAGATGACCGGCGGCTTCGGCGGCATGATCTCCGTCATCGTCGATGGCGACCTGGAGCGCACCAAGCGCATCATGGAGCGCTTCAAGGTATTCACCCTGGCGGAGTCGCTGGGCGGGGTCGAAAGCCTGGTCAACCACCCAGGCATCATGACCCACGCCTCGATTCCCAAGGAGGTGCGCGAGGCGGGCGGCGTGGTCGACAATTTGATCCGCTTCTCCTGCGGCGTGGAGAACGTCGAGGACCTGATCGCCGACCTCGACCAGGCCTTCGCCGAGGCGAAGTGGAACGACGGGCACTAGGCCCGTCCCCACACTCAGGCGTTGGCGTCGCGCCAGCCCCTGGTCACCTCGTCCTTGTGCGCGGCGAAGGCGCCCAAGACCTCGCCCATCTCCTTCGCCGGGACCTTGAAATGGTCCAGCGTGCGGCCGAGCTCGGCGGCGACCTCGTCGAATTCGGCGGGCGATATCTTCAGGTTGCGGTGGGCGTTCTCCAGGCCCTCGTTGGTGCTCCCGGGCCGTGTCGGCGTGTAGACGAACGGTCCGCCCGAGACCTTGGCGACCCACAGCGTACGCATGAACTTCAGGCCCGGCAGGCGGTCGAGGTTCCGGGTGTGCCATTCGGCCAGCTGCGGGTTCTTCGAGTGCTGGCCGACGATTGGGTTCTTCACCAGGGCGTCGCTGAAGTGGTCGACCACGGCGGCGATCGGGAAGATGCCGCCCAGCCGATCATAGAGGGCGGCGCCCGCCGGCGCGGCCGACGCGGCGCCAGGCGCGCCTGCGAAGGCGACGGCGGCGAGCGTCGCGCTGGCCGCCTCCATGACCTTGCGGCGTGTGGCGGGGAGCCCGGAATCGGGTTGGGGATGCTTGGGGTCTTTCACGGCGGCCTCCGCTGGTCGCGCCGTCTGCAGGCGGACCCGGAGATACGGGCCGTCGGTGGCGCGCACCCCATTGGATGGCGCGGAGGCGGCGAGGTTCCCGCCGTCTCCGCGACGTTCGCGACGGTCAGTCCGTCAGGTTGGCCGGCACCTTGCCGCCATTGGCGGCGACCCGCTGCATGACCTGTTTATGCAGCCAGATGTTCATAGCCGCGCTGTCGCTCGTATCGCCGGTGTAGCCGAGCTCGTGGGCCAGCGCCTTGCGGTTCTCGAGGCTGGAGTCGATGTCCAGAAGCTTCATCATGTCGACGATCGAGGTGCGCCAGTTGAGTTTCTGGTCGGCGTGGGCGGCCTTGGCTTCCAGCAACGCCTCGACGTCGACGGGCTGGAACGAGGCGGTCTCGGCCGGGCGTTGGGCCGGGGCCGCGCCGGCCGTGGGCGTCGCGGCGGTGGTCGTGGGCTTGGGATGGGGAACGACCTTGGTGGGATCGAGCCCGAAGATCTTGCCCATGATGTTGCCGAGCACTGAACCGAATGACATGGAGGCCTCCTCAGGGTTGGGCGCGGTGGCGCCGAACGGTGAACGCGTGCGCAGGCCGTTGGATGCGGCGACGACTGAACCGCGCCGCCGGACCCGGCGTTGAGGATCGGTCAACGGAGGAAGGCGCGGCATGGCGCGGAACAAGGCATCGCCGGCGCGGGTCCGCATCGCCACCTTCAACGTCAATTCCATCAAGGCGCGCCTCCCGGCGCTGCTGCAGTGGCTGGCCGAGACGCGGCCGCACGTCGTCTGTCTGCAGGAGCTGAAGGCGCTCGACGTCGCCTTTCCCGCGGCGGAACTGCGTGCTGCCGGCTACCACGCGATCTGGCACGGGCAGAGCCGCTGGAACGGGGTGGCGATCCTCGCGCGCGGCGTGGAGCCGATCGAGCGCGTCCGGGCCCTGCCTGGCGATCCCTCCGACGAGCACAGCCGCTACATCGAGGCTGAGGTCTCGGGCCTGGTGATCGGCTGCCTCTACCTGCCCAACGGCAATCCCGCGCCGGGGCCGAAGTTCGACTACAAGCTGAAATGGTTCGCGCGGCTGCAGAAGCACGGCAAGACGCTTCTCAAGGCGGGCCGCGCCACCATCCTGGCCGGTGACTTCAACGTCATGCCGACCGACCTCGACGTCTATGCGCCCGAACGCTGGCGCACCGACGCCCTGTTCCGCCCCGAAGTGAGGGACGCCTACGCCGCCTTGCTGAAGCAGGGCTGGACGGACTCGCTTCGCGCCCTGCATCCGGGTGAGCGCATCTACACCTTCTGGGATTATTTCAGGAACCGGTTCGCCCGCGACGCGGGCCTGCGCATCGACCACATCCTGCTCAGTCCCGAACTCGCGCCCCGCCTGAAGGCCGCCGGCGTTGATCGGGACGTGCGCGCCCGCGAGAAGCCGAGCGATCACGCGCCGACCTGGGTGGAACTGGGTTGAGGAGAAGCGGAAAGAGTAGGGGCGGATGTGTGCGCCACATCCGCCCCTGGAATCTCGCCGGTCGTGAGGGACGACCGCCTTGCTCGATTGGCCTCGACGACTCGCCGAAGTTAATTCCTACTAAGTCACTTCGATTTAAAAAGCAAGCCGCCAGATTGTCGCACGCGTGTAACTACCTCGCCGTTGCCGGCCGTCAGAAGTTGAAGCTGATCGCGCCCACCAGGGCGTCCTCATACTGCGCGCCCAGGCTGTCGCGGTCGGTGTCGTACCAGCGCAGGTCCAGGTCGACGTTGTCGTCGATCTTGTAGCCGACGCCGGCGTTCCAGGCCGTGTAGTCCACGCTGTCCTCGGTATCGCGGCGCCCGACGGCGGCGGTGACCTTCCACCTCGGCGCCAATTTGTAGCCGGCGCGCGCCTCGTAATAGGTGAAGGCGTGCGAGGAGCCTGCGTTGTCGGGCGAATACTGGACCCGCAGCCGACCCGAGACGGGGCCGACCGTACGAGAGGCGTCCGCGGTGAACTCCCAATAGTCGTCGTCGGCGCCGTGGTTGGCGTCGGGGTAGTAGCGGTACATGGCGTTGAAGTCGAAGCTGAAGCCGGCCGCCTCGGGCCGCCAGCCGGCCCTGATCTCGGTTTCGAGTTCGGCCCCGAAGGACTGCTTCACGCGGGCCGCGCCCACCTCGACGAAGAAGTTCTCGTCGTCCGAGCGCCACTCCTCCTGGATCCAGGCGTAGGGCTCGCCCTGCGTCTTGGACGTCCCTTTGGAACGGTAGTCGGTGGCCGCGCCGAAGCTGAGCCGCCAGTTGTCGGTCTCGTCCTGGGCGGCCGCGGGAAGGGCGGCGCCGACGGCGGCGAGGGCGAGGAGGGCAGGCAGGAGGGTGCGGGTCATGGCGGGCTCCTTATCTCCTACTAACTCACTATAGATTAATTCAGGCGGCAACCCATTTTTTCGCGTAGGCCGACGATGCCTCGTCGAACTCGCGTCTGAGCCGCGCCACCAGGTCGGCCGTCGGCGGCGCGTCATCGACCGAGCCGACCCCCTGACCGGCCGACCACACCGTCTTCCAGGCCTTCACCTCGTGGTCGAGATCCTTGGCGAGGTTGGCCTTGGGAGTGTCGGGCAGCGCCCTGGGATCGAGCCCGTTGGCGATCAGCGACTGGCTCATGAAATTGGCCGGGATGCCCGAGATCGCGGGCGTATAGACGATGTCGGCGGCGTGAGCGTCGTCGATCATCTGCTTGTAGGCGTCCGGAGCCATGGACTCCGCCGTATTGATGAAGCGAGTGCCGAGGTAGGCGAAATCGGCGCCCAGCATCATCGCCGTGGCGATGTCGCGGCCCGAGCTCATGCAGCCCGAGAGGATGATACAGCCGTCGTAGAACTGGCGCACCTCGTTCAGCAGGGCGAAGGGGCTCCAGGTGCCGGCGTGACCGCCCGCGCCGGCGCAGACCAGGATCAGGCCGTCAACGCCCGCCTGCGCCGCCTTCTGGGCGTGGCGCACCGTGGTGATGTCGTGGAACACAAGTCCGCCATAGCCGTGCACCGCGTCGACCACGTCCTTCACAGCGCCAAGAGAGGTGATCACCAGAGGGACCTTGTGCTCCACCGTCACGGCCAGGTCGGCCATGACGCGGGGGTTGGTGTTGTGGACGATGATGTTGACGCCGTAGCTCGCGTCGTTCGGGCCCAACGCCGCCTTGATCTGGTCCAGCCACTGGGCATAGCCCTCGGTCGTGCGCTGGTTGAGCGCCGGGAACGTGCCGATGACGCCGGCCCTGCACGATGCGATCACGAGGTCCGGGCCGGACACCAGGAACATCGGCGCGGCGATGACCGGCAGCTTCAGGCCGTTCTGCAGGGCGGCGGGAATGGCCATGGGGCGTCCTGTCGGTTGGATGGCCGAGGCATAGCCGCTGGACGCCGGGCCGAACAAGGCGCCGCTAGGGAAGGCTTGTCGGGTTTGTCCTTGCAAGGGCGGCGCTGCTCAGGCCTCGTCAGCAAACGCACTGCGGGGGGACACGCATGACGCTGGAGACTTTCAACACCTACGCCCAGCTCGCGGGCAATTTCGCGGTCGCCGTGACGCTGATCTTCGTGGCCGTCCAACTGAAGCTCAGCGTGAAGATGATGCGGCTACAGGCGATGAGCAACCACGCCGAAAAGTTTCAGAGCATCAGTCGCATGATGGTCGAGGGGCCCGGCGTCGCCGAGCTGTGGGTCAAGGCCAAGAACGGCATGCAGCCTCTCAGCGAAGTGGAGAAGGCCCGATATGTGAACCTGTACGTCTACATGCTGCGCGCCATCGAGGAGATGCACCTGCAGCTCAAGGCCGGACTGGTTGACCAGGATTTCTGGGAGGCCAGCATCCAGATTCTGCGGGACGCCCAGGCGCTTGCCGGTCCACAGGAAGTCTGGGCTGTGCGCCGCCATATCTTCTCGCCGGCCTTCCGCGCTTTCCTGGAAGACTATGTGGCCGCGGCTCCCGCCCGGCCGCTCTACGACAAGGCGGAGACCTCCGGCTCCAGTTGAATCGCCGCGTTTTCCCCTGAAATCCCAACGGCTCCGCTGTCTCGCGCTTGGCCAAGGACGTATTCTTGCACTTGAGAAACCAGTCGTCCTGATTCGGGAGCCCGCCGATGACGTACCGTGCCCTTGCCGTCGCCCTTGGCGGCCTTGCCCTGCTCAGCCTTCCTGCCGTCGTCTCGGCCCAGACCGCCGCTATTGCTCGCAGCGAGATGACCGGCGCCGCCCCGATGGCCGCCCCGGCTCAAGCCTCGGTCGACCAGATCCGCGCCGATATCTGGGCCGCCAACGCCGAGCGCAAGGCGGACTACGCGCGCCGCGCCGCCGAGCACAAGGCCGCCATGGCCGCCTACGAGGCCGAAGTCGCCCGCGTCGCCGCCGAAACCGCGCGCATCAACAGCGAAGCCGAGGCCAGCCGGGCCGCCTATGCCGCGGAGGTCGCCGCCTATGAGGCCAAGCTGAAGGCCTGCCGTGAAACCATGATGCGCGGCTGCCGCTATCCCAGCCCGCCGCCGCGCCGCATCAGCTAGGCCTATTCGGCCGGACCCGAGCCCTCGTCGGGTTCGTTGGCGATGACCGCCGCGGCCGAGGGCCAGCGGCGAGTCGCCTTGAGGCGCACGCCCTTGCAGGCGGCTTGGTAGGTGATGTCGTCCTCGCTGAATTCGCCCGGCTCGGGCAGGCGCTCGGCCAGCAGCGACCCGTCCGCATGGAAGAAGTAACGGTGCACCGTCACCGCCTTGCGGCTGCAGGCCCAGGTCGCTTCCTCGACGACATAGCGCGTGCCCTCGCCGACGTGGGCGACGAACTCGATGGAGTCGGGCCACAGCGTCGTCAGTTTGCGCGGCCGCGCGCCGGCGGTGGTCAACCGCGCGGCATCGGCGGCCTGGACCCACAGGTAGCGCCCCTGCGGGCTCTCCAGCCTGACCCATCCGCTGGCGTTGTAGCGGGCGGCCTGGGCCTCGATCCGACGCCACTTGGCGTCATCGTCGGCGGCCGTGGCCACGCCGGCGAGGGCGATCGAACTCAACAACACCAGAGCAAGGCGTTTCACGGCTGACCTCCCGGGGCCTGGGGTTCACGCGGCTCGACGGGCTCGTCGTCGGGGCGGCTCGGGCCCTGATCCCATCCGCTGGCGGCGCGGGACGGCGCGCCCCGGCCGGACGCTTCGTAGTCCAGCACCTCGCGGGCCGAACCGAGCTCGATGTCGTCCTCGTACTCGGCCCCCTCGCAGACCATGGCGAACACCGCGCCGACGGCCGAGCGGGGATTGACCTCGCGTTCCTCGGTCTCCCCCATGTCCTCCAGCGGCTGGTCGGCTGCATCGAAGGGGAAGATGTCTTCCCGCACGCCGCCCGCGCCGCAGTCGAAGGTGTATTCCGACATGACATACCGCGTGCCGCGCGGCAGGCCGCGTTGGGTCGGATGGGTCCAGAGGACGTGGACGCTGGCGTAGCCGTCGCGTTGCGGGCCCGAGGCGAGATCCTCGGCCGCCACCCACACGGTCGCGCCGTGGCCCAGGTTCAGCCGGCGCCAGACGTAATCGTCCTCCGCCGAGGCGACGCCGCTCGTCGCCACGAGCGCGGCCAACGCCGCGGCCGCGCCCAACGCCACTCTGCACATGGTCTCCACCCCGAATTGACGCCTCTTGGGTGGCGAGCATGGCCCAAGCTGGGGTAGGGACCAAGCCATGAGCACCGACACCTCCGGCCTGACCCAGCTGGGCGGCCACATCCAGGCGCCCACCGACCCCGACAAGGCGGTGCTGGAGCGCGCGCCGAACCCGCACCCCGACACGCTCTACCTGGCGCGGTTCACGGCCCCGGAGTTCACCTCGCTGTGCCCGGTCACCGGCCAGCCGGACTTCGCCCACCTGGTCATCGACTACGCGCCCGAGGCCTTCATCGTCGAGTCCAAGAGCCTCAAGCTGTTCCTGCAGTCGTTCCGCAACCACGGCGCCTTCCACGAGGACTGCACGATCGCCATCGGCAAACGCATCGTCGAGGCGATCCAGCCGAAGTGGCTGCGCATCGGCGGCTTCTGGTACCCGCGCGGCGGCATCCCCATCGACGTGTTCTGGCAGACCGGGGAACCGCCGAAAGGGCTTTGGCTGCCTGACCCGGGCGTGGCCGGCTACCGGGGCCGCGGGTGACCAGGCCGGCGGGCGAGGGGGCGCCCGCGGAGGTCCGCCTGCCGCTCGAGGCCTGGGGCCGGGGACTGCTCGCCGCCCTGCAGGCGCGGGCCGACCGGAGCCGGATCGGCCGGTGGACCTTCGAGTTCCTGATGTTCGGCCTGAAGCAGGGCTGGGCCTGCCTGTTCGGCGCCCTGATGCTGGGCCTGCTCATGATCACCGGGTTCGTGTGGCCCCAGGGCGCCCCGATCGCCCGTTACGACTTCCTCGTCCTCGCCGCCGTCGCCATCCAGGTCGGCATGCTGTGGCTGAAGCTGGAGAGCTGGGAGGAGGCGAAGGTGATCTTCGTCTTCCACGTCGTCGGCACCATCATGGAGCTGTTCAAAACCGCCCACGGATCATGGCTTTACCCGGAGCCGGGCCTGCTCAAGATCGGGGCCGTGCCGCTGTTCTCGGGCTTCATGTACGCCGCGGTCGGCAGCTACATCGCCCGCATCTGGCGCATCTTCGACATCCGCTTTTCCCACTACCCGCCGGCGTGGACGACCTGGCTGCTGGCCGCCGCCATCTACGTCAACTTCTTCGCCCATCACTGGCTGCCCGACATCCGCATCGCCCTCTTCGCCGCAACCGCCTTGCTGTTCTGGAAAAGCTGGTTCTGGTTCACGCCGGACCGCACGGAGCGGGGCATGCCCGTGCTGCTGGGCTTCGGGCTCGTGGCGCTGTTCATCTGGATCGCGGAGAACCTCGGCACCTATTCCCGGGCCTGGCTCTATCCCAGCCAGGCGCACGGCTGGAGCCCCGTGTCGCTGGGCAAGGTCGGCAGCTGGTACCTCCTGATGATCATCAGCTTCGTGCTGGTGTCGCTGGTGCACCGCCCCGCCGAACGGCGCGCGCCGGCCGTCCTGCAGCCGGCGCAGTAGGGCCTAGGCCAGCTTCGAGGTCAGGGCGACGACGTCGGGCCGCGCGCGCTCCAGCGGCGGCTCCGGCGGGGTGCCGACGTGGATGAAGCCGGCGATGCGCTCGCCTTCGCCCAAGCCGAGCAGCGGCCGCGCGCCGTCGGCGTAGGCGTACCAATCGGTGATCCAGTTGGCGCCAAACCCCATGCCCTGGGCGGCCAGCAGCATGAGCGTGCAGACCGCGCCGGCCGAAAGCACCTGTTCCCACTGTGGCACCTTCGGGCTCTCCACCGGGCGCGAGACCACCATCACGGTGATCGGCGCCGAGGCCAGTTTCGCCAGCTTGGCGACCGCCTGATCGGGATTGGCTTCACGCGCGGCCAGGGCCTTCAGGCCGTCCACCAGCTTTGCCTTCGCGGCCGGCTCGATGACCACGAAGCGCCAGGGTGACAGCTTGCCATGGTCGGGCGCGCGTGCGCCCACGGCGATCAGGTCGGCGACCTGGGCAGGGCTCGGGCCTGGTTCGCCAAGGGTCTGCGCCGGAGATGATCGGCGCCGCGCCAGGGTGTCAAGCAGGCGCGGGTCGGCCGCGACGGGGAGCGCGTCGCCGAGATCGGGGAAGGGCAGGCTCAAAGGGTTGTCCGGTTGTTGTCTTGGTCGGCCGGCAGCTGTGGCCGCAGCTTCAGGTCGGCCGTTCCCTCGCGCAGATGGTAGGTGCTTTCAAGCTCCGTCTGGCGCTCGCCGTCCACCGTGATTTCCTCACGCACGACGTTGGGGTCGTCGCCGCGAAAGAAGGCCTGGCACATTGTCTTGCCTTCAAAATCGGCCAGCTGGGCGATGAACAGCATGCGCAGCCCCAGCGCGGCGTCAGCGGGCAGGGGGGCGCCGTCCATGGTGAACGAGAACCGGGTCCGCTGGGCCTCGACCTTGGAGCAGATGCGGTCGCCCTCGATCTGGTCGACGTCGGCGATGAACACCTGCAGGCGCGGCTTGGACTGCAGCAGCAGCGTCGAGGTCTCGGCGAGGCGGCCGTCGGGCATCAGTCGCACCAGGCTGACGACGTCGCAGTCGTCGCTGGTGGCGTCGTACTCTTCGCACCACAGGAGTTCGCGCCGCGCGATGTCGCGAATCTCGTCGGCGGTCATGCGGTGTTCGCCCGCGAAGGCCACGCCTGGCAGCACGCCCAGCATTGCCGCCATTAGCCCCGCCGCCAGGATTGAACGCATCGCTCTCCCTTTCACGCACGCGCCTCCATAGACCCGATTGGCTCCCACGGGCCAAGTCACAAGATGGAAGCCTGGTGGCGGTTCCATGGCGCGCGCCCCATGTCTCGGACTAACGACGGCCCCGCGCCGGTCGTGCTAGGATCGGCGAAGACGCCGGAATCGGGAGAACGGTTCGATGAGCCGCAAGCTTGAAGTGGTCTCGGGCGAGGCGGGCGTCTGGCGCTCCCTGCTCGACGAAGCCGACGCCATCGCCCGCCACGAGCCGGCGCTGGCCTCGATGCTCAACGGGGTGATCCTGCGCCACGACGGTCTGGCCTCGGCCCTGTCGTTCCAGCTGGCGCGCAAGATCGGCGAGGAGGGCGTCTCGGCGCTCACCGCGCGCGAGTTCTGCGCCGAGGCCTACGCCGCCGACCCGTCCATCGTGAAGGCCGCCGAAGCCGACCTGCGGGCGGTCATGGAGCGCGATCCGGCGGCCCGCGGCTACCTGCCGGCCTTCCTGTTCTACAAGGGTTTCATGTCGCTGCAGGTCTATCGGGTGGCGCACTGGCTGTGGAACCACGGGCGCGAGATGATGGCGCTGCACCTGCAGAGCCGCACCTCCGAACTGTTCCAGGTCGATATCCATCCGGCCGCTAAGATCGGCGCCGGCGTGTTCGTCGACCATGCCACCGGCGTCGTCATCGGGGAGACCGCCGTGGTCGGCGACGACGTCTCCATGCTGCACGGGGTGACGCTCGGCGGCACGGGCGCGCAGCGCGGCGACCGCCATCCCAAGATCGGCAAGGGCGTGCTGCTGGGCGCCGGCGCCAAGGTGCTGGGCAACATTGTCATCGGCGATTACGCCAAGGTCGCTTCGGGCTCCGTGGTGCTGAAGGAAGTGCCGCCGCACTGCACGGCGGCCGGCGTGCCGGCCCGGCTGGTTAACTGTCCGACCTGCGAGGAGCCGGCGCGGACCATGGACCACACGGTCCCGGAGATCCTCGACTTCGTGATCTGAGTCCGCAACGGCGCAGGTTTGGGGTAACGTGGTTACGGGGAGGACCCTGACCATGACCCAGTCCCGTTCCCGGTTCCGCATCGCTTTCGTCGCCGTCGCATCAGTCGCCGCGCTCGTCGCCGCCTGCAAGCCGGGCGGGCAAGGGGCGCAGGGATCGACCGGGGGGCTGTTCTCGCCCCCGCCGCCGCCCAAGATCGTGGCCTTCCTGGCCGATCCGGTGCGGGCCGAGAGCTTCGGCGCGATGCAGCGGCTGTTCCCCGCCGACTACGAGCGGATCAAGGCCGAGCTCGACGCCATGTTCAAGGCGGGCAAGAGCGACGACGACGTGCGCGCGCGCGCCTTCGCCCTGTTCAAGGAGTTCGGCAAGGCGCACGTGGCCAGCACCACGGCTGCGCCCACTGCGCAGCTGGTCAGCCTGGCGCAGAAGCAGCGCGACTTCATGGCCGCCCTCGCCCAGGACAACGCCGAGGCCTGCGCCCGGCTGGTGCGCAACAAGCTCGAAAACGATGCCGGCCTGTCGGCCGCCACCCTGACGGCCATGAGCGCCGCCTCCGCCGCCCAGATCGAGGCCACGCGGGCCGGGATGGACGCGCCGGTGACGCGCTCGGGCCAGATGGACGACGCCACCGCCTCGGCGTTCATGGAGGCGATCTCGGCGCAGAAGGTGCGCGAGGAGGCGATGAAGGCGGTCTTCACCGAGGAGAGCCAGCAGCCGCAGCCGCCGGCGCAGGACGTCTGCGAGGGCGGGGTGGGGATCGCCAAGGCCATCGCGGCCCTGCAGCCCGAGCAGGCGGCGACCATGCAGGCGGTGACCCTGACCATGATGCTCACCGACAAGGACAAGCCGCCCACAGCCGCGCAACCTTGATGGGCTTGCCTCACGCCGGTGCGAACGCCTAAACCCTCGCTTGAGAAAGCGAGGGTTCGACGTGACCGAGAACGACATCCGCAAGATCGAAGCGCACCTCAAGCGCCTGTTCGGTTCGCCGACCCTGAACGTGCGCCCCCGCCCGCGACTGAAGGATTCCGCCGAAGTCTACGTTGGCGACGAGTTCGTCGGCGTGGTCACCGACGACGAGGACGACGAAGGCTCGTTCAACTTCAACATGGGCATCATCCAGGAAGACCTGGAGTAGGGCCGGACACGAAAACCCCCGGGCGCGCCCGGGGGTTTTGCTCAATCCGCCCAGAGGGTTGGCGTCAGATCACGCCCAGCATGCTGGCCACCAGCGGGTGGCGGACGATGTCGCGATCGGCCAGCCGGACCACCGAGATGTCGGGCACCGCCTCAAGCTTCTCGGCGATGTCGGCCAGGCCCGAGATGCCGGGCAGCAGGTCCGACTGGTGGGGGTCGCCGGTGACCACCATGGTCGAACTCCAGCCCAGGCGCGTCAGCAGCATCTTCAGCTGCACATAGGTGCAGTTCTGGGCCTCGTCGATGACCACGAACGCGTTGTTCAGCGTGCGGCCGCGCATGTAGCCGACTGGCGCGATCTCGATCAGGCCCTCGCTCATCAGCGCCTTGACCCGCTTCATGGAAAGGCGGTCGGACAGGGCGTCGTAGAGGGGGCGCAGGTAGGGGGCGAGCTTGTCCTCCATGTCGCCGGGCAGGAAGCCGATCGACTCGCCCGCCTCGACGGCGGGGCGCGACAGCACGATGCGGCCGACCTTGCCGTTCTCCAGCGCGTCCACGGCCTTGGCGATCGCGAGGTAGGTCTTGCCTGTGCCGGCGGGCCCGAGCGCCATCACCAGGCTGCTAGTGTCGATCGCGTTGATCAGCTGGGCCTGGCCCTCGGACTTGGGCTTGATGTTCTTGACGTAGGACTGGGTGCGGTCGTCGTTGTGGTGGCCCAGCGGGTTCCAGCCGCGCTCTACGGGAAGACGGCGTACCTTGCTGTCATCCGCAAAGTGCCCCTCGAAGTTGCCTTCGCGAGCCTGACGCTTGAGCGCACGCTTGGTCATTTACCGCCTCCAACTGGGCATGAAAAAAGGGCGAAGCCGAACGGCTACGCCCTTGATGGGTTTGAATAATATGAGGGACGGATGCGGCGGCGCCCGGCGGCTCCGCTGTTGAACTGTACAGAAACGCTGGTCGCGCCACTCCGTACCCCGCTCCCGATCCGCAGGCGCCGATTTGGCTCTGTCGAATCGCCCCACTAGGATGAGGGTAGCGTCCTTTCCGGAACGTTAAACAGTAGAAATACTGTAGTTACGGGGTGATCTGATGAATATTTACGGCCTGGGTGACAAGACGCCGCAGCTGCCGCCCGCGGGCGAATACTGGATAGCGCCCAACGCCATCGTAGTAGGAGACGTGATTCTGGCGAAGAACGCCAGCATCTGGTTTGGCGCCGTCGTACGCGGCGACAACGATCCGATCAGCATTGGCGAAAACACCAACATCCAGGACGGCAGCGTGCTCCATTCCGACCCTGGCGTTCCTCTGCACATCGGGCGGGACGTGACCGTGGGGCACATGGCGATGGTTCACAGCTGCACGGTGGGGGACAATTCGTTGATCGGGATCGGGGCGGTGATCCTGAGCCGGGCGAAGATCGGGAAAAACTGCCTGATCGGGGCGCGGGCGCTTATCCCGGAGGGGAAGGAGATCCCCGACAACAGCCTGGTGGTGGGGTCGCCGGGCAAGGTGATCCGCGAGCTGGAGCCGCACCAGATCGCCTTCCTGACGGCCTCGGCGCAGCACTACGTCGAGAATTGGCGGCGGTATGTGAGGGATTTGCGGCCGGCATGACGGGGGGCTGATTTTTCGAGACAGCCAAGAGTCCGGTCATTCGGGTTCTTTTGTCAAATCAGCTATTTAGAGTTGCCTTTCATCGCGCCCAACGTCCTCGACAGGCGAGTCCGCATCCTTTTCATCGCGTTCCTTATCGCGATTTTTGAAGCGAAATTGCCTATTCCTGACCGCCCCTGGGTCACCCCGAATTTCGGGCGTTGACGCCGCCCCCCGGATCAAGGGTCTATCGGCGCCCTCTGGCCCCGGTTCAGGCGATGCGCAGGCCGTCGTTGACCACCAGCCTGAGGTGGCCCTTGCCGTCGCCGTTGGCGAGGCGGGCGTTGATCTCCACCACCGGCTTGCCGGCCAGGCGGGCGACCAGGCTGGTCGGCTGGTAGAGGCCGAGCAGTCGCTCGACGCGGCCATCGGCGCCCGACAGCGGCGCGAGCGTGATCTCGAGGCCGAGCGCGCGGCCGTCCTCGCTGAACCCCTCGCAGGTCAGGATCGACGGATCGGGGTCGTTCAGGGCCGACAGCGCCGCCTGCGTCACCACCCGCCGGCCCGCGGCCGAGAACAGGGTCTGGAAGTCGACGCCGCGCAGCGGCCGCGCGTGCAGGTCGATGAGGAACTCGCCCGCCAACCGGAACGGCAGGGCGCCGGTCCCCAGCTCGAGCATGAAGATCTGCGGCAGCAGTTCGCCGACCGCGGCGGGATCGAAGGCCTGCCGGCTGGGCGCGCTCGCCCCCGTCGCCAGGGAGCGCCAGTAGCCGATCAGATGCTCTGTATTGGTATGGAACACCGAACCACCCTCCGGGCGCCTCCACGCAAGAGCGGGGCCGCCGCGGCGGGACACCGCCCCCGCATGGTGAAGGGGTATGGCGAACGGCCCCCAAGATGCGCCTTCTCAATCGCTTCCGGCCGGACCCTGGAATCCTTCTGAAAGAAACGATTTCGGAACGTTTCTTGCATCAAATGGGGCGCTAGTTCCGAGGAGCCGTCCCATGCTCGCACGGTGGAAATTCTGGATCGCGGCCCTGGCGGGGCTGTTCATCGTGTCCGCAGCCGGTACGGCCGCGGCGCAATGCTGCGCCCCCCCGCCGCCCTGCTGCCAGCCCCCGCCGCCGCCCCCGCCGCCCACGCCGTCCCCGTGCTGCACGGGCGGAGGCCACGGCGTGCACGTCCCGGGCGTCAACGTCTTCGTCAGCCAGCCCGTGGTGGCCGTGGCGGGCGCGGGCGCCGTCGCCGGGGCCCAGTCCGAGGCCGGCGCGACCGTCTTCTTCGGCGGCGGCTCGTCCTGGTACGTCGAGCAGGAAACCCCGACCCTCATCCAGGGCCTCAATGTCGAGGGCGGCGAGGCGCTGATGCGCCGGGTCGCCTACGAGGCCAAGCGCCGGATCACCAAGCGCGTCGTCATCCAGGCCGTCTGCATCGACGACCTCCGCTCGCCCCACCCGGCCAGCCAGGTCCGCCCCGACCGCGAGGTCGAGGACGCCTACGACGGCGAGCTCTACCGCTGCATCGCCGGCAGCCACCTGCAGCTGACCATCGCCGAGTGGCGCGAAAGCCTGTCGCTGGAAGGCGGCGAGCTGATGGAATGCGCCAAGGGCGAGGCCATCTGGCACTCGGCCGGGGGCATGCTGCAATGCCGCCCGCAACTGCCGGCCCGCGACTGTAACGAACGCTCGCTGCTGCGCCGCTACGGCGCCGGCATCAAGATCCTGACCATGATCCGCGAGGAGACCTACACCGCCTACCGCGAGGAGGCGTCCAGCGAGACGCGCACCTATTCCATCGTGCTCGACGGCGGCGTCGGCGGGATCATCCACTGACGGTCATTTGAAAAATAACGGGGGCTGAACGGCCCCCCTCAGCTTCGGTTCAGGACCGGCCCCATAAGTTCACGGCGTCGACTCCGTTCGACAGTGTCCTGAGTGTGAAACTTAACCCCCGGCGCGCCCTCACACGTCGGGGGTTTTTTCTTGGGCGCCGCAATCAGGCCTGGCCGGCCTGGATTACCGCCTCGGCGAAGAGACCCGGTGCTTCCTGGGGCAGGTTGTGACCGACGCCGCCGGTCGCCGCGCGATGGGCGTAGGGGCCGGTGAACCGCGTGCGGTAGGCGGTGGGATCGGGATGGGGCGCGCCGTTGGCGTCGCCCTCCAGGGTGACTGTAGAGACGGTGATCTGCGGGGCCGCGGCCAACCGCTGCTCGAAGGCGTCGAAGCGGGCCTCGCCCTCGGCCAGACCCAGCCGCCAGCGGTAATTGTGGATAACGATGTCGACATGGTCGGGGTTGTCGAAGGCGGCCGCCGAGCGGTCGAAGGTCGCATCGTCAAAGTCCCATTGCGGTGAGGCCAGCTTCCAGATCAGCCGGGCGAAGTCGCGCCGGTTCCTGTCGTAGCCGGCCCGCCCGCGCTCGGTGGCGAAGTAGAACTGATACCACCACTGCAGTTCGGCGGCGGGCGGCAGAGGGGTCTTGCCCGCCGCCTGGCTGCCGATCAGATAGCCGCTCACCGACACTAGCGCCTTGCACCGCTCAGGCCACAGCGCCGCGATGATGCAGGCCGTGCGCGCGCCCCAGTCGCAGCCGCCGATGACGGCGCGGGGGATTGAGAGCGCGTCCATCAGCGCGACGATGTCGGCGGCGACGCAGGCCTGCTGGCCGTTGCGCGGCGAGTCGGCGCTGAGGAACCGGGTCGGCCCGTAGCCGCGCAGATAGGGGATGATAACCCGGTAGCCGGCCGCGGCCAGGCGGGGCGCGACATCGACGTACGTGTGGATGTCGTAGGGCCAGCCATGCAGCAGGATAACGGGAGGCCCGGCCGCCGGGCCCGCCTCGGCGTAGCTGATGCTGAGATCACCGGCGTTGGCGGCCTTGAGCGGCCCGAAGCCGGCCGAGGCGGTCGTCGGCGCGGCCGCCGCAGTCCGGGCGAAAGGCGACGCCGCGAGCGCCGCGCCCGAGAGGCCCAGCAGGCGCCGCCGGTGCGGGGGCTCGGCGCCGCTCCCGGCGGAATTGGCCATGGATTCAGACTCCCTTGTTGGTGGGGGAACTCAAGGCGCCAGGACCAGCAACGGCTGGCCCTTTTCGACGACGTAGGTCGCCAGCTCCGCGCCGAGACCGTCACCCACGTTCGTGGCCGAGTGCACCGCGCGGGCGGGCACGAACAGAACCTCGCCCGGGCGCAGCGTCACCGGCGCGGACCCCGCCACCCGGTACTCCAACGTGCCTTCGAGCACGTAGATGATCTCCTCGCCGGGGTGCCAGTGGGCCGGGGCGGTCACGCCCGGATCGATCTCGACACGCGCCTGCAGCACCTCGCGGCCCGGCGCGCTGAGGTCGTGGCGTTGCAGGTCGACGCGGCGAACGCCGGGCTGCCGGGCCTGGGCGGCGTGGAACGCCAGCAGGGCCAGGACAGCCGCCGTGAGGACCCGCTTCACGCGGTGCTCCTGAGCGGGCGGAAGGCGGCGCGGATTTCCTGGCTGAACAGGGCGGGCTGTTCCCAGGCGGCGAAATGGCCGCCCTGCTCGACCTCGTTGAAGTAGATCACATTGGGGTAGGCGCGCCGCACCCAGCTCTCCGGCGGCGCATAGAAGTCTTCCTTGAAGTTGGTCACCGCCACGGGGGTCTTGATGTCGGCCGTCTGCCAGGCGGCGGCCGAAACCAGCGAGCCGCGTTTGTTCTCCCAGTAGATCCGGCCCGCCGACGGGCCGGAATTGGTCAGCCAGTAGAGGGTGATGTCGTCCAGCACCTGGTCGCGTGTCGGCGCCTTGCCCGCGGCGTCATAGGCCCAGGTCCCGAAGCCCGGGTGCAGCAGCATCCAGCCGGCCAGGAAGGACGGCGAATCCGCTACCCCGTACGCCATGCTCTGCGGCCGCGCGCTCATCATGGCGTTGTAGGCGAAGCCGCCGGAGCGATTGAGGGCCACGACCTGGTCGAAGGTGGCGCGCTCCTTGTCCGACAGACCGGCGGGGGCCATGCCGGTCGGCAGCGCGGCGCCCACCTCGGCGGGCACGGCGGGCGTCAGGTTCAGGTGCACGCCCAGCATGCCGGCCGGCGCCTGGCGCGCCATCACCACCGCCACCGCGGCGCCCCAGTCGCCGCCCTGGACGACGTAACGCTCGTAGCCCAGGCGGCCCATCAGGGTGTGCCAGGCCTGGCCGATGCGGTCGGGGCCCCAGCCGGCCTGCGTCGGCTTGCCGGAGAATCCGTAGCCGGGCAGGGAGGGCAGCACCAGGTGGAAGGCGTCTTCCGCCCGGCCGCCGTGGGCGGACGGATCGGTCAGCGGGCCGATAGTGTCCAGCAGTTCGAATACCGACCCCGGCCAGCCGTGCGTCATGATCAGGGGCAGGGCGTCGGCGTGCTTGGACTTCACATGGATGAAGTGGATATCCAGGCCGTCGATCTGGGTCATGAACTGGGGCTGGGCGTTCAGCCGCGCCTCGCCCCTGCGCCAGTCGTATCCCGATCCCCAATACTCGACGAGCGGGCGCAGTTCGGCCAGCCGTGCGCCCTGGGAACGGTCGGCGACGGTCTCGCTGTCGGGCCAGCGGGTCATGGCGATGCGGCGGCGCAGGTCGTCGAGGGCCGCCTGGGGGACGGCGGCGCGGAAGGGGCGGATGGCTCCGCTCGCTGCGCCCGCACGCCCGTTGGCCGCGGTGGGATCGGCCATGAGGCCGGCGGTGGTGGCAGCCGTCGCGCCC